>WNFO01004049.1_pt1 | contig 12592 bp, 16 predicted proteins | sample 5400251 | NCBI WGS metagenome assembly WNFO01 (sample SAMN13153354, study PRJNA577476) | soil metagenome | isolation source: 100 cm saprolite under Madrone tree | place: USA:California | collected 2016-06-14
ACCCTGGCGCGCCATATCGTCGGCGTGCTCACCCCATCCGCCGGTGCCGTCCGCCTCGATGGGTCGGATGTCGCCGTCTGGGCGCGGACCTCGCTAGGCCACCATCTCGGCTATCTGCCGCAGGATATCGAGTTGTTCGCGGACACGATTGCCGCGAATATCTGCCGATTCCAGGAGGGTGAGGACAGGGAAGCGATTTTGGCGGCGCAAATGGCCGGTGTGCACGACATGATCGTGCGATTGCCCAACGGTTACGACACCCAGGTGGGCGAGGGCGGCGCCGTTCTTTCCGGCGGCTATCGGCAACGCATCGGCCTTGCGCGCGCGGTCTACGCCAATCCCAGCCTGGTTGTCCTCGATGAGCCGAGCTCGAACCTCGACGCCGACGGCGATGCGGCGCTCACCGATTGCATCATGCAGCTCAAGAAACGTGGGGCCACGGTGGTGATCATTTCGCATCGGCCGAGCACCATTGGGGTGGTCGACAAGATTCTGCTCCTCAAGGACGGGGTCGCCGAGATGTTTGGACCGCGCGCCGAAGTCATGTCACGTCTGACCCGTGCCGTGCCGGTGCATGCGGTTCAGGGTACGGCCAGCTAGGAAGACGGTATGACTATTTTAGATGTGACAAACCGTGAGATGCGCCTGGGAGCCATTTCTCCCAGCAAGAAAGTCAGCTCCGGCGATGAAGCTCCGAGCGACTCGATCTGGCACGTGGCCCTCGCCGGCTGGTTGATCATTGCAATATTCTTTGGCGGAATAGGATCTTGGGCTGTCACCGCGCCGCTCAATGGCGCCGTGGTCGGCAACGCGGTCGTCAAGGTCGAAGGAAACCGCAAGAGCGTCCAGCATCTCGACGGCGGTATCGTGAAGGAGATGCGCATCAAGGAGGGCGACAAGGTCAATGCCGGTGACGTCTTGATCATCCTCGATGAAACACAGGCGCGGGCAGAGTACGACGTACTATCGCAGCAATATATGGTGCTTCGCGCCACCGAAGCACGCTTGCTGGCCGAACTCGCTCACAGCTCCGAACTGGTCATGCCGGAGGATTTGAAGACCCAAGATAGCTACTTTAAGAGCGTCTGGAACGGCCAGGTCAGCCAGTTCGAAAGTCGTCGCGCAGCGCTCGAAGGGCAACGCAGTGTCATCCGGGAAAAAATCAATCAGCTGGGTTCGCAGATCGTTGGTGCCGAAGCGCAGGTGAAAGCGTTCACAGACCAGATTTCATCCATCCGTGCGGAAGCCAAGGACATCGCGCCGCTTGTCGAGCGAGGGCTGATTGCTCGCCCCCGTATCCTGCAGTTGGAGCGCACCGCATTCGGGCTTGAAGGACAGATCGCAGACGCAAAGGCCAACATCGCAAAAGCTCGCCAGGCAATCGCCGAGCAGGAGCAGCAGATCGCCCAGCTCGACAACGATCGCATGGCTGATGTGACCAAGGACCTGCGCGACACCCAGGCCAAGGAGCTTGAGGTGATTCCGAAGGCCATGAACGCCAAGGCGGTGCTCGGCCGCATGGATATCCGCTCGCCCTATGCCGGACGGGTGGTGGCGCTCACCGTGTTCTCGGTCGGTGGCGTCATTCAGCGTGGCGAGAAGATTTTAGACATCGTGCCGGATCAGGATTCGCTGACCATCGAGGCGCAGATCGCGGTGGAGGACATTAGTGATATCAAACCGAACATGCGGGCCGAGGTTCACCTCACCGCATACAAGCAGCGCATCGTCCCGATCATCCATGGCGATGTCATTCAGGTTTCGGCCGACCGGCTGACCGACCCCAAGACCAACAATCCTTACTATGTCGCGTTCGTTAAGGTCGACGACAACGAGCTCGCCGCGATGCCGAACATCAAGCTCTATCCGGGCATGCCGGCGACGGTGATGATCCCGACCGTGCAGCGCACCGCTTTCGATTACATCGTCGGACCGCTGGTGATGTCGTTCAATCATTCCTTCCGGCAAAAATGAAACGTTCGACCAGCGATTTGATGGTACGTAGCTTGTATCGAGCGAAATCCCCCCAGAGTCTTCATCGAACCTACATCATGCCGATAGTATCGATGAGCCGCGCTAACTAACGAATTTGACATGACGGCTAAGTTTTGCGCTGAAGTAAAACCGTCGGAGCGCTGAAGATTTTGGAGCGCCGTGCGAAGCCAGACTAAATCCCGCCGCATTGTTGTTCAACTTTAGTAGGGTCGGTAATCGCAGAGTGGGGACTCAGATGCGAATACCCTTGGGGGGCATTCGTTGGCGGCTGTTCAGCCGTCATTTGCTCAAAAGTTTCTAACGACACACAGCCATTGATCATCGACGCTTACGCGGTCGTTTACGTCAATGATGGCTCATGTTCGGCCGGAAAAATACTCAAGGTTATGGGCGCTATTCGCGGCCTACACCGCGAAAAGTCCTGCGCTTCTGTGTCATAAGAAGCTGAAGTCTAGGAAGTGAAAAATGAAATCAGCCGCCAAGGGAGCGGTCTCGGAAGCGCTTGCGCAGTTGCTGGCCGTCACCCCACGCTTGTGATTACGGGATTCATTTTCTATTCGCGTCAGTATAGCTAGCCAATCACCCTCAGCGCTCAGCCTTCTGCCGCTGCAATTGGGACGTTATTTCGTAGGGGGGACACAGGATGAAACAGGTTGATTATGTACGCATGGCGGAGAAGTGCGCGCGTGAAGCTGACCGCATGCCTCCTGGTCCGGAGAGAGACGAGCTCCTGAAGAAAGTTAAGCTACTCGAGTACTACGCGAAGATGGACAAGTGGATTGCATCGCCGGGCTTGCAACCGCCAAAGTAAGACTTGGTTATGGCGTTGCTGACGCCGTCGCCCCGTCAACCGGAGCCGGATGCGCGCCCCCCTCGACAAGCTCCAAAAAACCACGCATTTTTCGAGCTTGCATATCCGAGGATGATCTAGATGCCGCTCATGCGGGGCCGGATCTTGGGTTACGACGTGGACCGGATGGTCTTTGAATTTACGATGCTGAGTAAGGACGAAACAGTCCCGTGTGAGATAAGCAGCGCCGCAATGGACGAGCTTGCAGGCAAGCGTGGCACGCTGCCTGCCGAGCGCGAGGCTCAATTTTTGCGCCTCCGCGAAACGATTGAACGTATTGCGTCTGATGAGTTCGATAGCGGGGGCGCCGTTGTCCGCATTTTCGCAAAGCATATTCGAAGTGCGCCACACTGATATCATTCTGATGACGAGCGACGATAACTGGTGCGCTCTCCATGCGTTTGATCGGCGAGGCCCGAGCCGGGACATACTGTGCGCCAGCGGGTCTGTCCGGGTCACGCTAGACGTTCAGCTCGTCAGAATCAGCGCTTTAGCTGTTCGCGCCTGGCTCGCCGGTGTCGCATCTCTAATCCGCGTCGTCAGTCGATTAAACGACATCGACCAGCGGGTCATCAAGTTGCTCATCGCGGCACTTGTGGTTGAAGCCTCATCGAATTAAAGGGAGATCGTAATGGCTAGGAAAACAAAGAAGAAGATCGTTCGCCGGGAATATACCAAAGCTGATGTGAAGGAGTTACGAGCACATTCGAAAGCACGCACGCCGCTGGCAACGATTGTTAAGTTGACCAAGAGAACGGAAGGTTCGTTGCGCCAGAAGGCGTTGAAGCTTGGGATCGGTTTAGGACATCAACGATAAGTGGCTTATCTACGGACATTGAGAAAGCCAGGTGAACTAGGGCGGCTTGTTGTCCCCCGACCCGTGGGGAATCAGAATGGCGATCTTTACCGTGATCGTGAAACGGGACGGCGAAGTCGGATACACCGCGTCATTTCCTGATTTCCCTTCGTGCGCGGTGGCCGCGCCGACGGTCGACCATGTGATTGCAAGAGCGAAGGAAGCGCTCTCGCTCCATATCGAACGGCTGCTGGAGGCCAACCACAGGATCTGCGAGCCGACTGGCGCCGATGCGATCGAGCGAGGCGGCGCATTGCTTCTCGCCGCTGTCGAGGTGCCCGATGATCTCCGGATCGCTCATGTCGATCTTGCGATACCGGCTCTGTCGCTCGTCCGGATCGACGCCTTTGCGCGCCGGCATGGCCTGACGCGAGCGGCGCTGTTCGTCGAGGCGGTCAATCGCTGGGCGATGCAGGAAGCGACTCCCAGGGACAGAAGAGGATCGGCGCCCGATGGCCCAACGCTGTTCGATCTCGCCAATCCACTTGAACTGCGGGTCGAGCCGATCGCCGCGGTCCTAGAGCCGCCGGACGATGCAGCAGCGCGCCAACGCGGGGCAAATGAGGAGCGCAGCGTCGAGGCCAAAGTTGACGACATTACCGCTGAACTGGTGCGGCTGCTCGAGGAAGGCTCGCAATCGCAGCCTGAACGAGGTGCGGGGGTGGATACGTCCCCCCAACGCGAGAAGCAGGATAACCTCACTGAATCAATCAGTTTCTACTGGGCGGCGCGCGAGTGGGTTGCTTAAGATCAGACTGGCGGCCTTTTTTGGGTTCTCTCCCGCAGGCGGCCGCGATCACCGGCTTGAAGTGTTCGACGGCTGGACCGAAGTAGCGCTCCCCCTCACAGTTCAGCCGGAAAGGGTATTTGAGTAAGACCGAATTTCGTTCTTCTGTCATCTGCGTCAGACAGACTTAAACGCGCAAAAATTACAGCCGCGATTTTGGAACTGTGCAATATTGATCACTTTCAGGCAGGCGATTTCAATGACCATCAATCGACTATTGGCGAAGACCACACTGGGGCCGGAAGAAATCAGGCTCTTGAATGAAGCTTATGGACGCTCGTTGCGCGCCATGCATTTAGTTGACCGCAACGACGACCCCCTGACAGAGATGGTCGCGAAAAAGATCATCGAGGTCAGCAAGGCTGGCATCAATGACCCGGCGCAGGTTTCCCAGCTTGCGATCAAAGACCTTAGGTTTTCATGGGGGGTCGAACCGACCGTCGCCTTGCCGGACATCCGCAAGAGGTAGGGTGGACGCATGATGCGATCCCATACCGCCATGCGATCCCATGCCACCTCGGGCAAATGCCGCCGTGGTTGAAACGCCAAGGCAAAGGGCGACGCAAAGAACGGAAAGCTTTTTCATGCCGAGACTCCCTAGCCCCGGCCGGCGGGCGGCTCGCTCCGCTCGTGCCGGCCCCGCAAGCGGGGCGAGGGAGAACCGCGAAAGCCTGCCCGCGGAAATCCGGCTCACGCCAGATCTTCGGTCTCGCCCGCGAGCTTTCGTTTATCGTTGATGAAATAGTAGCTGGAGGATTGGCTGATCAATCCGCGCCGCTTCAGTTCGGTCAGGGTGCGGCTGACATTTTCGCGCGCGACGCCGGCCATGCCGGCAATGTCGCTTTGCCTGATCTTGTGCAGGATGACGATGCGCCCCGAGTCCGTCTCTTGACCGAGATGCTCGGCAAGTTCCAGCAGGGCGCGCGCCACGCGCGCCTTGACGCTGAGGAAGCTTGCCGCCGCCATCGCCTCGTCGGCCTCGCGCAGGCGCGAGACGAGGGTAGCGACGAGATCGCTGTAGATTTCCGGATATTCGCGCAGGCAGGTGAGGAACGCTTCACGGCTGATGAAGCTCAACTTGCAGTCGCGGATGGCGACCACGGTGGCCGATCTCGGCCCTCCGTCGATAATCGCGAGTTCTCCGACGATCGAGCCCGGGCCAAGGACCGTCAGGATCCGCTCATCACCCTGGGGCGAGGCGATAGAAACCTTGAGCAGGCCGTGTTCGAGCCGATAGCAACCGTCGGCGACGTCGCCGGCGCGGAACAGCACTTCTCTTTCATCGAGCGATTGCGGCTTGGCGTTTGCCAACAGCCGCCCGGAAAACTGGATCGGCAGGTTGGGCAGTATGCCGGAGAAGTTGCGCTGTGGCGACGCACGTGGCGCCGTGGGACTTCTCGTTGTAGCTCCGTACTTTCGTGTCGCCATGGCGATGAACCATGATCTTCAAGGAATTTGAACTATCTTGATTAATATCACAGACGCGTGTGGCGGCGAACAGCATAATGATGCTGATAGGTGCAGCAGGGGGACCAGCGGCTGACCGGGCGTCTTGCCGGTTTCCATTTGGAATCGGCGGGACCCCCGGTTCCAGTTTCCATCTGATTACTCGCAGTTCACGTCAATGTTGCGACATACGGCGGCGGCCGTTTGGGCGTGACTGTGACTGCGAAAGGGAAGTCGAGGATAAGGGATTCAACCCGACCATCGAGAGGACCTGGACCTCACGGCACCACGTAGACGTTCGCTCCAACCTGTACCCTTTCGTACAGCTCGACGATGTGCGAGTTGTGCATGCGAAAACAACCATGCGAGACGGCGCCGCCGATCGAGCCCGGTCTATTGGTCCCGTGAATCCGGTATAAAGTATCGCCGAGGTATAACGCCCGGGGCCCCAGCGGATTCTGAGGCCCCGGAGGGACCACGGGCGGAACGTTTGATTCCCATTGAATATCCTCCGGCGGGTACCAGGTGGGATTTTCGCGCTTCGCCGTGATGGTCTGCACGCCTTCCCATTGGTCCACCGGCGAACCGATCGCGACCGGATATCGGATCGCCTGTCCCGCGTCTTCGACGAAATACAGCTTGCGCTCGTGATTGACGATCACGATGGATCCCTTCGCGTACTGCTCATCGATGGTCGCTTTTTCGGGTTGAGGGACTTTGATGTTGGCCGGCTGGGCTGACGCTCGCCGATTGACCCGTGGCGGTGGGGTAAAATACGGGTAGGGCGCTATCCGGTAATATTGACCCGGGTACGGCGCCCCATACTGGAAAAAACCTTGAGCCCACGCCTGTTCGCTGAGAAAAAGCAACAAGGCCGCAAGTGTCAAAAACCTTTTCATCGCCCCAGCACCACAAAGTCTCAGATCAAGACCCCAGGTATGGCGGCCTTCCCCGGCGGCCATCCATCTTTTCGATGAGATAGCATTCTTCTTTTTGCGGTGGTTCGCAATGGTCAGGAACCACGTCGCCCGCCAGCATCGTGGGTCAAGTTGGGGGGGCCTGTTGAAGAGGCCAACTGAAGAAAACGTCTGTCAAACGATCTACGGGCTGAAACAGCTTTACGACTGCGACGCTCAGCCAATAAACCTGACGCCGAGCTTGTTTCCGCGGCGCCAAACGACCTCGCACCGGCGTGCCAGCGCCTGAGGCACGAAAGCGATGTCCAAGCGGCTTCCAACTTCCACAGCTCTGTCCACGGTTATCTTGGCGCCGCTTTGTGAAACATCCGCAACTTCACATTCGAAATTGGCTGGCCCGCCATCCAGCGCGATCCACGCCGATTGATGTCGGCGCCTGCGAACCTGCTGGCGCTTCACCTTGAGCTTCGGCCTTCCCATCTTCTCCATGCCGATAGGCCTAGCGTTAACAGGTTAAGTTTAGTTCACCGCGACCTGTCGCTTTGTACCTGCTGGGTGGCTTTGCGCCTGGGTCTGGCGATCAAGCGCCAGCGATCAATTTGATTCCACCGGCGCGATGAGATCGGCAATCCGCAGAAGGCCCTGGCAGACCCGCCAGATGCAATTGGTACCCAAAAATAGCTCGGTAGCGCTGTTCATGTCGCCGAATTGCAGATGATATCCGTTGGCAACCACGTTAATCGCGATGCGGATGCCGCTGGTTACGACCAGCTGGGTCCGCGCGCAATGAACGGCTTCGATCAGTCGCCGACCGAATTCTCTTGCATCCTCGAGATCGAGCGCGATCAAGCGGGGAGGCGTGTGGCTTTGATTGAAAGGATAGACCGCTTCGACGAAGATCGTTCTTCCGTCCGACAAAAACAAAAGCTGGCTGACCGATTTGCCGGCCGGAAAAAGAAAGGCCCGCTCATCAAGGTCGACCTTGATTTCGTATTTCGGCTTGAATTCCGACAATCCGCGGAGCGGGGTTAACAGACATGGTCTTGCGTGCGCTATTGGTCGTTGGTCGCCAAATTGTATGGTCTTCTAGCATCGAGAGCAACCCGGTTCGGCAAGCAGAATAACCTCAGCGGGTGCGGTTCATTGAACGAAAGTCGATTTATGTCGTCGAACCCATCAAATGCTCTTTTACAATTACGATCTATCGCGGGACGTCATATCGGCGGGTTTTCCTTAGTTGGCACAAAGGCGGGATCAACAGGCGCCAGCATCTTGGCCTTCATCTGCAAATAATAGTCCTCGCGCTCACGAGCCATTTTTTCCTGATGCGCCTTGAAATTCTTTACGCGCTGTCGGATTTCGTCGCGCTCTGACACAGGCGAGAGTGTCGCAGGCGGTGTAACGGATTTCGACGTATCGGCTAGCGCCTGCTCGGCTACCTTCATGGCATCAGGCAAGTCTGGAATCGGTTGGTTCCGCTTGAGATCGCTTGCAAACGCCATCGTGCTCTCGATCAGTGCATCGAGTCCCTGCTTCAAGTTCATCATGAGGTGCCTCCCTCTGATAATTCAGCAACCGGAGGGCGAAGCGTCAAGTAAGTCTCCCGTTCGGGACGGGTCGCCGGTATCCGGACCCCACTTTTCTTCACGTTTCGCTCCCGTGCAGAGATCAATTTTTATCTGGGCGCAAAAAAAGCGGCAGGTCGTCAGTTTCGTTGTCGTCGCGAAAGTCGGTGTCGGGTTCAGGGATTTTGTATGACTTGCATTCCACGCGCGCCCATTTCACCGCCTGGAAATAGGTAGGACAGCGGACAACCATTTCCTGGCCGCGAACCACAACCACGACGTCGCAAATCCGGGAAGCCGGATAACGTCGGATGGTAACTGTCGGCGGAGCGAACCTCTCGGTCATGGCATGGTCGTCGAGAACTTGTCGCAACATTGCCAAAGCTGCGGGCGTACTACATCCGTTGCGTTTCTAGCGAAAGGATCGCCCCATCCCGAGTCAGTGGTTGAGATTGATCGCGAGGGGGCGAAGTCACTGGAAGCCTAGAATCGGCGCCGCCGCGTCCGACGCAACCAAAGTGCGATTGATTTCGGGCTACTTAATGGCGAGACGCTCCAACGTGGCGGCACAGCGCCTACAATCTGCTGATGCGCGTGTACGTCATCTGTTGACATCGCCATCCTCGGTTTTTTGTTGTTCGCGTTCGAGACGGCGCTCCAAGATTGCCGTGCGTCTTGGAATCAGCGCTGCCTCATCCGCAAGCCGTTGCGCAAGATCAGCGTGATACTGTTGCACGACGTCGAGAGTGCTTCCATGGCGAGCTTGCGATGATACTCGGCAAGTAACCTGTGCATGGCTGCGAGCTGTTCATCGGTCATGATCTTACCCCGAGCCGAAGGCGACGAGCGGTGTCTATCTTATAGTCCCCAGCAGGTGGGGGACGCTGTTCCGTTATCGAAGGTTCCCATGGTGGAACCGCATTTCCAGGCACAAGATCGCGACATAATAACAACAACCTTCCTCCAAAATTCCGGAACAGCCTTGGTTAAGGAAACGTAAACTAGCTTTTGACAATATAGTCGTAGCCGAACCGATGATTCCGGAAGGAGTTTTCGATGTCGAAGTTTACGATTGGCGACGAGGTCGAAAACGCAGCTGACGACCATGAGGTGGGTACGGTCGTCGCCGTGTTTGCAACAGATGACGGCAAATTTAGATACGCCGTTGATACAGAAGGGTACGGGGCGCTCCAGTTCTTCGTCGAGGAAAAACTAGTCGTTCACCACTAGATGCGCCTCATAGCGGACAGCGGTGTCCCGATGACGTGGAAACGGCGGGCGGATGTATCCCGCTGGGCCTTGCTTAGGGCGTGCCGTGCCGTTCCCAGCTCGGTCAGCACCATACCCCTGAGCCCCACGCCACGAAGTTTGGAGTGAGTTTTGAATCAGCTGCCATTGGGCCAGCGGTTTTGGTTGGGTTGTTCGGATAACGTCGCGCTCGGGCCCAACAAGTGACCATTTTGCCACCTTTCTTGCTCAGCATTCGTGCGCGAGAAGTTAAGATCTTGTCCGATGCTCGCCGCAATACGGGCACATTGGGGGTTGGTACTTGAAGCTTGGTAAGGGGAGGGGTCGCGGATAGTGGCCGGGGGGCCTGACTACTGCTCGATTGTATCGTCGCAGCTGAGGATTGTCGGACGTACACTCTCCTCGGCGGCGGACACTGCCGGTCTTGGAGGGATTGCTGGATTTAACGGCAATTCCCTTCAAGACCGCGCATCTAACGGTCAAGGCGCGCCGCCACGTTCCAAATGCCACGTAAGAATCGCCCCGCGCCCAGGTGTGGTGCATGATAAAACGATTGCTACTTGCGGCGATCGTCTTTGCCGCTCCGGTCTGCATCGTCTCCGCGCAGGATGCTAACATTTCTGTCGACATGATCGGCATTGGTGGCATGAGTTGCGCTCACTGGCGGTCTACTAAAGATCATCTTTTGGAGGGAACTGTCTGGATTTACGGTTTCTGGACTGGACTCAATTACGTTGCTGCGGCGAGTGGTCAACCACCGGCGAAAATCAATATTCCGGCGATCGTGGTCGAAGTCGAAAAAACATGCGCTCAGCAAACATCGCAAACATTAGCCAGCGCCGTATGGACCACGTATCTTGGGTCTAAGAAGTAGCTATGCCGCGAGACCCCAAGTCCGGGCGCTCGTCGATCGGCATCAAAAACAAAGTGTGACGCTCACGCCGGCAGTGACGTGGTTTCCTGCAAGTTGAAACGAATTGTGCGACTACGCGGCTGCGGGGCCTTCGCAGATTCCTAGTCATCGTCTCGGCACGCGCGAATACACCTTACCGGCGCGCAGTGTCAGAGACGACATCCCGCTTGGTGGCGATGCCTAAAATATTCCCGCCGGCATCGATGTGTACAGGCGAGGTTTTTTTGCCACGAAGTTCGCATAGATTCGATTCGGGCCATGCCGTTGGGTCAGCGGTTTGGTTGGGCCGGACGTCCGGATAACGTCACGCGTCGGGCCGCCGGTTAGGTGCCGCACCTGCGCCTAGTCGGCCACAAATGCGCTCACCGAATAACCGAACAAGTCAGCGGTCTAGTTTGGCCAGGCCATCGGGATTCAGAACAACAATCTCGCGCTGGGTGTGCCCCGAGAACCTCAGGTAACCCTTCTTGTGAAGTTCAGAAAGTGCGCGTGAGACAGTCTCGAGGGTAAGCCCGAGATAGTCTGCAATATCGCGGCGATTCATTGGAAGGGTCATGACACCAGCTGCTGTCACGCGGCGGTCCATCTCAAGGAGAAACGCAGCCACGCGTTCGAGCGCGGTCTTGCGACCCAGGAGCAGCAGGTGGTTTTCGGCATGCTGAAGATTGTCGGTCGTCATATTCAGGAGGCTTCGGACGATCGCGAAATCGGTTTTCGCCACGCGCTCCAGGCTTTCGCGTTTCATCAGGCGAACGGTAGTGTCAACGATGGCTTCGGCTGTGAAACGATGGAAATCATTTTCGAGGCCGAAGATATCGCCAGCCAGGTGAAAGGCGCCGATCTGGCGGCGACCGTCAGATAGGAGCTTGTGGCTCCGAACCGCGCCTTCGATCACCTGATAGATGTAGTCTGCCGGCTCTTTTTCTCCGAAAATTTTGGTACCGCTGTTGTACTTATATTCGGTCGAACTGACCCTTGTATGAGCGACCAGTTTTTCATTTGGATCAGCATTGAGCTTTATGAACAAAGGCACCCCCGAGTGTCTATTATTTCATACCGAGCGGATTTTCCCTAGTCGAAATCAAAAAAGCACGACACCCGCGCAAGGTGTGTACAGGCACTTCACATGTCTGTCACGCGCCGTTCCCGTGGAAGCATTTCATTTCACGACGTCGCAGACTAGCTCGCGAATCAAGAGACGGCAGGTTTCCCAGCTTGCGATCAAAGACCTTAGGTTTTTATAGGGGGTCGAACCGACCGTCGTCTTGCCGGACATTCGCAAGGGGTAGGGCGGACGCATGATGCGATCCCATGCCACCTCGGGCAAATGCGGCATTGGTTGAAACGCGACGCAAAGAACGGAAAGTTCTTTATGCCGAGACTCCCCAGGTTAGCCCCGGCCGGCGGGCGGCTCTGACGGAATTTCGATTGCGCCGGCCCTGGAAACCGCCGCGGCCGTGATCATCCTCGCCTTGCCGCTAGCCTGCGAATCGTTGGCTGGGCCGAAGTCGTTAAGTAGGATACCAGCGGTCCCAACGACTGCGACGATCAGAGTTACTATCGCGGGTATCACGTCACCGCGCCGGTTTTTTCTTTGAGCGTGCATCTTCTTGTTTTGCCCAATTCGTTACGAAGTTTATGTAGGTTCACAATCCGCCCGCACCATTAAATTGAATTTTATTCCGTGCGTTTTGAGGCGCATGAAGCCAAGTGGCAGCGATCGTTCAAATGCCTTTGATGCAGCTTGGAGCGTAGCCGCGCGAGGCGGGTGAGGGCTACCCAGCGTCCTCTCGTTAGGCGCCTCTTGATGAAATCATCGGCATTACGCCCCGCACAACCATTCCGCCGGCCAGATCAAAACACCTAACTTGGTGTCTTCAGAACTGGGTGCAGCTCAGAAGGGAACAGCTTAACTAAAGTTTGAAATCCATTATTTACGCGGCCTTTGTGGGCTTGAACGCATCCTCGGCTCGCAATTTACCAAGGAATAACAGCCGATTTAAAAACCCTTTCCC
>WNFO01006347.1_pt1 | contig 12592 bp, 14 predicted proteins | sample 5400251 | NCBI WGS metagenome assembly WNFO01 (sample SAMN13153354, study PRJNA577476) | soil metagenome | isolation source: 100 cm saprolite under Madrone tree | place: USA:California | collected 2016-06-14
CGTCGCCATCAGCAAAACATGGCGCGCCAAACGCCTCCTTGTCCCCGGAACAAATCAAAGGATTCGAAAATTATCCGGCGAACGTGCAGAAGCTTCTCGTCAGCGCCCTCGAATTGACGACGCGCAATCTCGATTACAAGTACGGCTCGGCCGATCCCATGAGCGGCGGCATGGATTGTTCCGGTTTTGTTTATTTTGTGCTCAAACAAAACGGTGTGGAAGATGTGCCGCGCGATTCGAGCCAGCAATACGTTTGGCTGCGGCGTGCCCGAAGATTCGAGGCGGTCCTCAGTCAAAAGGACGACTCATTCGAACTGAAAGATTTGAAGCCGGGCGACCTGCTTTTCTGGACCGGAACTTATTCCATCGAGCGCGATCCGCCGATTACGCACGCGATGATTTATCTTGGCCGCGAAAAGAAAACCGGGAACCGGGTGATGGTCGGCGCAAGCGACGGTCGCGTTTATCAAGGCGAGTCGCGATTCGGTGTCAGCGTTTTCGATTTCAAGATTCAACGGCGGGAAACAAACGGAGAAGGCAAATTGCGGCCGACTTTCATCGGCTACGGTCACATTCCCGGGTTACAGGATTGACTGGTTTTCAGCCGCCGTCTTTTGGATCGACACGTTGGACGAGCTGCCGTAGAACCGCGTCCATGAACTGGACCAAATTCTTCATCGCCTTTATCGCCGCGTTCGTTTTCATCTTTTTCTTCGGGTTTGTCTGGCACGGTCTTCTCATGAAGTCGGCTTACATGGAAATCGCCAGCCATTATCGCGCGCACGACGACATGATCTGGCCTTCACTCATTCTCGGCCAGGTCGTCATGGCATTTTTTCTGACGATGCTTTACGTCCGTCATGGCGGCGGCGGTGTCGGCTCAGGCGTGTGCCTCGGCATTCTGGTTGGGCTGATTTGCGTCGGGCTGTATTTCATCCGGTTTGCGGTCGAACCGCTGACGCCCAAGATTCTTCTCATGGGTGGCATCGGGGATGTGCTCGAGTTCGGAATCGCCGGCGCGATCGTCGGAGCTATCTACAAACCGTCTTCGACAAGCGCAGCGTAATCGCAAGATCGACATCGTGATCCGTTTGCCGCGGGGGAAATTGCTTCCAACGCGGTCGCGCGCCGCCAATGGCCCACCCGCAATTAACAAAACCGATTTTAGTCGATCGCTGGGTGCCGCAGCCGAATTTCAATCACGCCAAACACCAAGTCGACCCGGCAACGCAAAAACCGCTCGAGTGCAGCGTTTGCCATCAGGCGACGCAAAGCCGCGAAACTTCGGATGTGCTCATGCGGGCGAAAGCGAACTGGATCACTTGTCACACTTATCACGCGCCGATTGCCGCGGAGACAGTCGCTCAATCGACAAGCTCAGTTAAAGAAATGCTCCTCCGTAAAAGGTAGGCCATTGAACGTTTAACGTAGAGCGTTCAACGTTTGCTCCGATGTCCTCAACGCAAACTCCCGCGCAGCTTGGCTATCGCACGCCGGCGGAATGGGAACCGCACGCTGCGACCTGGTTGTCATGGCCGCGGCGTGAAGGAATCAGTTTTCCGGATTCGTTCGATGATGTCTTGCCAACACTTCGCGAGATGGTCGCCGCGCTGATCGAATCTGAGCCGGTCTGCATCAATGTCATTAACGGCGCGCATGAAGCCGAAGCGCGTGCTGTTCTGGATGTCCTGCCGCAGGAGGGCATCACCTATTACGAAATCCCGACGAACGAGCCCTGGTGCCGCGATCACGGCCCGATTTTTTTGACGCGGAATGCCGATCCGAAGCTGGCGATCGTTGATTGGGACTACAACGCGTGGGGAAACAAATATCCGCCGTTCAATTTGGATGAAGTCGTGCCGACTCGTGTCGCCGAGATTTTGAAAGTCCCGGTCTTTTATCCGGGAATGATTTTGGAAGGCGGCTCGATCGAAGTGAACGGCGCGGGCGCGCTCCTCTCCAGCGAATCGTGTCTTCTTAATAAGAACCGAAATCCAAATCTCTCGCGTGAGGAGATCGAGAAAAGGCTGCGCGATTTTCTCGGGGTCCGTGAGATTCTCTGGCTTGGCGATGGCATCGAGGGCGACGACACCGACGGGCACATCGATGATCTGGCGCGTTTCGTTTCGGAAACAAAAGTTGTCACCGTGGTCGAAGAGAATCGCGACGACGCAAATTACCTGCCTCTTCAAGACAATCTAAACCGCCTGTCCGGCTTCGGACTCGACATCGTCATCTTGCCGATGCCGAAAAAGGTTGTCCGCGAAGATCTCCGACTGCCTGCGAGCTACGCCAACTTTTACATCGCAAACAGTTGCCTGCTCGTTCCGACATTCGCCGATCCCGCGGACGAAATGGCCCTCTCGATCTTGCGCGACTGTTTTCCTTCGCGCAAAGTGATCGGAATCGATTGCCGCGAATTAATCTGGGGTCTCGGGACATTTCATTGCCTGACCCAGCAGCAGCCGGCGATTTAATCCGCTTCCGGCGCTGGTTTGTAGCCGCTTTTCAAAATCGCGTCATGGAGGTCGGGCGCGTGCGTTTTGCGCGCATCGAATTTAACGATGACCCGTTCGCGTTGCAGATCGACGGTCACATCCTGGACGCCGCGGATTTTCATTAAGACCGGCCGCAGTTTCCGCACACATTCGTCGCAATCTTCGCCTTCGGTTGCGATTTCGATCGTTTCGACAATCGCGTGGTCGGCGCGCTCGGGATTGAACGGATCGCTCGGTTCGGGATCGTTTGGTCGGGCTGGGCCCATCACTTATTGAACGCGGGCCGACGGCCGGGTGGCTGTCTCGCGCGCGATCGGTTCGAGCACGCGCCAGACGTTTTCGACGAGAATTTTCTGGCCGGCCGCGTTCGGATGCACGCGGTCTGGCTGATTTAAGAGCGGATCGCCGCTAACGCCTTCGAGCAAATAGGGAATCAGCGCGGCGTTATTTTTCGCGGCGAGGTCCGCGTACATCTGTCCGAAAGCAAAAACGTAATCGTCAGATGCGTAATTTGGCAGCCGCATTCCGGCGATGATAATGCGCACGTTCGGATTGCGCGCTTTCACCTGGTCGACGATCGCTTGCAGATTACTTCGGATTTCCACGATGGGTACGCCGCGAAAGGCGTCGTTAATCCCGAGTTCGAGAATGAAGATGTCGATCTTGTCCGCCTTAGGCGGAAGATGCGCGGGCAGTCGGTGCAATCCGCCCTCGGTTGTTCCGCCGCTTTGACTGGCGTTGATGATTTCAAAGCTCAGATTCGCGGCGCGCAACTTTTCAGTCAACAACGCCGGATAAGCCTGGTTCGGTCTCAGGGCGAATCCTGCCGACAAGCTGTCGCCGAGAATGAGGATTCGTTTCATCGGTGAAGAATCGCGTGACGCCGCGTCTACGGATTGCGCAAGAGAGATAAGAGCGAGACTAACGACTGCCACACCGATCACCCTCATAATCCGATCAACGAAAAATCCAACCTAACATTGAATGTTGGACGCTGAACGTTAGGGTGTAAACCCTTCCAAATTTGATCCTTCTTGTTTATGGCTAATTACGGAATCAACGGCTTCGGGCGCATCGGTCGCAACGTCTTGCGCGCGATGACGCAGCAACAAGTCGAGCGCGTTCGCGCAATCAACGATCTTACCGACACCAAAACGCTCGCGCATTTACTGAAATGGGACTCGGTCCACGGCAAATTCGACGGCGAAATAGGCTTCGACGAGGAGAACATCATCGTTCGCGGCCATAAGATTAGGATCTTCAAGGAACGCGACCCCGGAAATCTCCCCTGGAGGAAGTTGGATGTCGATGTTGTCTTGGAATCGACCGGCTTTTTCACGGCGCGCGACAAGGCCGAACTGCACATCAGCAAAGCCGGGGCGAAGCGGGTGTTGATCAGCGCGCCGGCGAAAAATCCCGACGCGACGCTTTGCATCGGGATCAATGACAACGTTTATGATCCGGCGAAGCACACCATCGTTTCCAACGCGAGCTGCACCACCAACTGTCTCGCGCCTCTGGCAAAAGTGTTGCACGACAAATTTGGTATCGCGCACGGCTTCATGAGCACGATCCACAGTTACACGAACGACCAGCGCATTCTCGATTTTCCTCATGAAGATTTGCGGCGCGCCCGGGCGGCGGCGATCAGCATCATTCCTTCAAGCACCGGCGCGGCCAAAGCGATTGGCGAAGTGATCCCGGATTTGAAAGGAAAATTAAACGGCGGCGCCTTCCGCGTGCCCACGCCGGATGGTTCGGTAACGGATTTCAGCGCGGTATTGGAAAAAGACGCAACGGTCGATGCGGTGAACGCGGCATTCAAAGAAGCAGCGTCCGATAAGAGCTACAAAGGCGTGGTCGAATACAGTGACGAGCCGCTCGTGTCGCGAGACATCGTCGGCAATCCGCATTCGTGTATTTTCGACAGCAAGCTCACCATCATGCTCGGAAACCGTTTCGTGAAAGTGGTCGGTTGGTACGACAACGAATGGGGCTACAGCAATCGCTGCGTCGAAATGCTCGAAATGCTCGGGGAGTAATGGCGAAACTTTCGGTCCGAGATGTCGATGTTCGCGGGAAGCGCGTTTTGACGCGCGTTGATTTCAATGTGCCGATCAAAGAGCGCGGCGACGAAATTGAAATCACCGACGACACACGAATTAGGGAAGCGTTGCCGACAATCAATTATCTGCGCCAGCAAAAGGCGAAAACGATTTTGATGTCGCACTTCGGCCGGCCGAAGGGAAAACGCGTCCAGAAGTACACGCTCCGACCAGTGGGCGACCATTTGCACAACCTGATCGATCAGCCGGTCATCTTCAGTCACGACGTAATTGGCGAGGTGCCGGAAAAGATCGTCGCCGCGATGAAGGATGGCGACGTCGCGCTCCTGCAAAATCTGCGTTTTCATCCCGGGGAGGAAGCGAACGACCCAAAGTTCGCCAGTGCTCTCGCGGAATTCGGCGACGTCTATGTCAATGATGCCTTCGGGGCCGCGCATCGCGCGCACGCCTCGACCGTCGGCGTTACCATGTTCTTCGAGAAGCGCGCGATGGGTTTTTTGATGGAGAAGGAATTGAAATATCTGCATCAGGACTTGGACAATCCGGCGAAGCCGTTCGTCGTCATCATGGGCGGGGCGAAAGTGTCGGATAAAATCGGCGTGCTCAAGGCGCTGATGAAAAAGGCCGACACAATCCTGATCGGCGGCGCAATGGCCAACACGTTTTTCAAAGCGCAGGGAATTCCGATTGGCGCGAGTCGGGTTGAGGCCGACAAAACAAATCTGGCAAACGAGCTTCTCGATCTTTCGAAGGAGCGCGGCGTTAAATTGCTTCTCCCGATCGATGTCGTCGAAGCCCGGGAAATTCGCGCGGGCGCGCCGACCCGAAACACAAGCCGCCTTTCCCGCGAGCACGGAATCACCGCCGGCTGGCAGGCGGTCGATATCGGAAACGCGACCATCGCGTTGTTTGAGGAGGAAATTGCCAAGGCGAAGACGATTTTGTGGAATGGGCCAGTCGGGATTTTTGAAATTCCGGATTTTGCCGAAGGCACAATCGCGATCGGGGAAGCGCTTGCAAAATCAGGCGCGACTACGGTCATCGGCGGCGGCGATTCGGTCACGGCCGTGAAACAAGCTGGCCTGGCCGACAAAATGACTTTTATTTCGACCGGCGGCGGTGCCTCGCTCGAATTACTCGAAGGCAAGGAGCTGCCTGGGGTGGCGGCGCTAACTGATAAGACTTAGACAGAATTGACAAAATGATCAGAATGGCTTTTTGCTCGAAACCAATTTTGTAGATTCTGTTCATTCTGTCAGAAGAGTTTTATGCGTAAGAAAATTGTCGCGGCGAATTGGAAGATGAACATGACGCAAGCGGAGTCGGAGCGTTTTGTTCAGTCGTTGTTGCTCGATCTGGGGGATATTACGGATGTGGAGGTTGTGATCGTTCCGCCGTTCACCGCGATCGCGAAGGTGATGGAAGCGCTGGGTGCTTCGCAGAGCATCAAAGTGGGAGCGCAGAACATGCATTGGGAACCAAACGGCCCATTCACCGGAGAAATCAGCGCGGCGTTGCTCCGTGATTTGCTGGTGCGTTACGTCGTCCTCGGCCACAGCGAACGTCGCATGTTGTTTGGCGAGACCGACGAAATTGTGAATCGCAAAGTGCGCGCGGCGCACGAAGCGACCTTGCGGCCGATCGTTTGCGTCGGCGAGACATTGGAGCAGCGCGACAAGGGCAACGTAGAAAAAATATTGTCGATCCAACTGCGTGGAAGCTTACAGGACCTCAACGAAAAGGAACTTCAGGAAACAGTGATCGCCTATGAGCCGGTATGGGCAATCGGCACCGGCCGGAACGCGACATCTCAGCAGGCGCAGGAAGCGCACGCGTTCATCCGCCACACGCTTCGCGAAATATCCGACGAAGCGACGGCGGATCGCATTCGCATTCAGTACGGCGGAAGCGTGAAACCGGAGAACGCCCGCGATCTGATGACGCAGCCGGACATCGACGGCGCGCTTGTTGGCGGCGCCAGCCTCGATCCGCGCACCTTCGCCCAAATCGTCAAAGCCGCGCGCGACGAAAAGTAATTACCGTTTGATCTCGAGATAAGTACGGGCTCGCACTTTGTTCGTGCCAGGCTGCAATTCTTCCACGCGCATCTGTTTTAGGAACCAGCGATCGTCGATCTTTTGCGCGGAAATGACTTCAAAGCGTTTCGCGAGTTTTCCGTTCCAATCGTAACCTTCCATTCGCATCAGGGCGCCGCTCGCCTTGTCGACCCAAATAACGACGTTCCAATACTGCGAATCCCGGGAAGGCGCGACTGATTGCAATTTCCAGCAGCTGCGCGTCCGCACCGTTTCGTCGCCGAGCACGCGCGGATTAGGCCAGTAAAGAAATTTAAGGGCGAGCTCCTCGTAGCTAATGCCGGTGCCGCGAATTTTCTCATTCAACTTCTCCGCCGGAAATTTTTCCGAGCCCGCAGCGGTGACAAGATCGAGGCGCGACCCGTTTTCACCGAGGCGCAATTGCAACACTTCCTCGGGGTCGGCGAATGAATAACGAATCAACGGCCCAGTTTGGGTGAGGTGAAACGGAATCACCTTTTCGTCCTCGCGCAGCTGGCCCTCGAGATCGATTTGCTGTCGCGCCTCGAGCATCCGGACGGAATCGAGAATTTCCTTGGCCGAAGGAGGCGGCGCCGCGGACAAAACAGCCACAACGAAAGGGAAAACAACAACCGTAACACGCATCGCGCTTGACCTTTTCAAGGTCTCAACGAATCACCTATCTTTAACCCTGCCAAATGGATCAGCAGCTTTTTCATCTCATCAACGAGCGATGGACGAGCCCGGCCCTGGATTTGTTCACGGCCGCGATCAGCGATGCCGACGTTTGGAAGCCGCTCCTCCTCATCGTCCTTTTTGCCGCTCTCGTCTTTGGCGGATTTAGGGCGCGGGCCTGCATTTTTTGTTTACTGATCACGATCTTCATTGCTCAGCCGATCACGAACACATTGAAGTCGGCGATCAATCGAAAACGACCAAAGCACGTGGCTTCCGTCCGCATGGTCCGACTGGAGAAAGGGCGGCCGGAGCTTATGTCGATCTTCAAAAAACCGGTGGTGCGCCGTTCGGACGAATCCGACCGGAGGCGCGGTGATGCCTCCTTTCCGTCGGGGCACATGACTAACAATACGATCGCGGCAATCTGTTTGACGCTGTTTTACCGGCGCGGCTGGCTTTACTGGATTTTCGCTGCGCTCGTCGGCTATTCGCGAATTTATTTGGGCGCGCACTGGCCGAGCGACGTGATCGGCACGGTGTTTTTGGCCGCGGCGGAAACATTTTTTATTCTGGCGACATTGGAGTTGATCTGGCGTTGGGCAGCCAAGAGATGGGCGCCGCGAATTTTCGAGCGGCATCCGAGTTTGGTAGTTAATCCAGTCGAATGAGCAAAACACGAGCGGTTTGGTTGTTCATCGGAGGGCTGACGCTGATTCGCTTGTCGATGTTGGGATCGACCGATCTCGAATTTGACGAGGCGCATTACTGGATGTGGTCGGAGCGGCTGGCGCCCGGTTATTTCAGCAAAGGCCCGGGAATCGCATTCGCGATTCGCGCCAGCACCGCGATTTTCGGCGCCACTGAATTCGGCGTCCGTTTCTGGAGTCCCATCCTCGCCGCCGGCACGAGTTTGTTACTTTTCTATTTCGGGCGGCGTTTGTTTGGCGAAAACGTCGGTTTCTGGACGGCGATCGCGTTTAATGTCACACCCATTTTCAACGTGGGCGCGTTTGTCATGACGACGGACGCGTTGTCAATCTTTTTTTGGATGGCGGCGACGTTCACGTTTTGGCTCGCGGTTGAAAAGAGTCCGCAGTTTTCGTTTTACTGGCCTCTGACTGGATTGCTTATCGGCCTTGGATTTCTGAGCCGATGGATCAACGCCTTCGAAATCGTGTGTGTCTTGCTCGTTCTCGCTTTTGCTCCGCGACTCCGCCAGGAATTCAAACGACCTGGTTTGTATTGGCTGCTCGGGGTTTTCGTCGTTTGCACGATCCCGCCAATCGTGTGGAACGCTCAACATGCGTGGATCACACTGATTCATCTGCGGACGCGCGGGAGTTTGAGCGAAGACGTTGGCTTTCGACCGCTCGAGGCATTCAAATTTCTTGGCGAACATTTCCTGTTTTACTCGCCGCTGCTTTTTGCCGCTTTGGTCTGGGGGGTAATCGGCAGCTGGCGCCGCGTGAATAAACAATTCAAGATTCTGTTTCTATTCTGGTTTGGATTGCCGGTGTTCGCTTTTTATTTCCTGCTCTCAATGAACCACGTGCCGACGCCGAACTGGGACGCCGTGTCGTTCCTCAGCCTCGGATTGCTCGCGGTCCATTATTGGTGCGAACGGGTCGAGACGCGCGGCGTAAAAATCTTCGCTACTGCCGCCATTCTTCTCGGATTCATCGTGAGCCTTTTTGCACTCGACTCCGACTTGCTGCGCAGCGCCGGTTTCCGGTTTCGGCGAAGTGATCCCAGCGATCGGCTCCGCGGCTGGAAATCGATGACCGCCGAAGTGGAGCGAATTCGCAACGACCTCGAAACAAAGCTCGGTGAGAAGTTGTTTTTGATTGCCGACGAACGCCATCGCGCTTCTGAGATCTCGTTCTATCTGCGCGACAAACGTGTCGAAGGTCCAGGTCATCCGCCTGTCTATATTGTCGAATCCCAGGACCTGATAAACCAGTTTTCGTTTTGGCCGCGCTACGATCAGTTTGTCGAACAGCCGGCAAAGCCGGGTCAATCGCCGGATGAAACCTTCACCGAGCAAAAAGGAGAAAACCTCTTTGTGGGACGCAGCGCGCTGCTTATTCGTAATTACGCGAAGAATCCGCCGCACAACATCCGTGCCGCGTTTGAATCTACCGAACTTGTGGGCACAATCGAGTTGCGGCGTTTTGGCCAACACGTGCGCTACTGGCAGATTTTTCTTTGCCGCCATTATCGCACGCTGCCGTTATGAACGAGGCAATCGCATCGCCCGCTGTTTCTGTGGTGGTTCCCGTCTTCAACGAAGAAGAGAATATGTCGATCTTGCAACCGGAATTGCGAGCCGCGCTCGCGGGTTTGGATTACGAAATCGTTTTTGTCGACGACGGCTCGACCGATCGCAGCGCCGAGAAAATCGAACCCGCGCCGAACGTGCGAGTTCTTCGATTTGAAAAGAATACCGGCCAAAGTGCCGCACTATATGCCGGTGTTCGGGCCGCGCGCGGGCAGACGATTGTGATGATCGATAGCGATCTGCAAAATGATCCGGCTGATATCCCGCGGCTGCTCGAAGAAATCTCGCGCGGCACCGATCTGGTTTGCGGATATCGCGCAAAACGCAAGGACACGATGACGAAGCGTCTGACCAGTCGGATCGCAAATTTTGTCCGGAGCCGGTTTACGAAGGATTACGTGCGCGACACCGGTTGCACGCTCAAAGCGATGCGCCGTGAATGTGTTGACGCGCTGGTTCCATTTAAGGGGATGCATCGATTCATTCCGGCTCTCATTAGAGGCGCGGGCTATCGACTGGTTGAAATTCCGGTGAACCATCGGCCGCGCCGGTTCGGCCAGACCAAATACGGTTTCGGAAGTCGCGCGCTGCTCGCCACCGTCGACATGTTTGGTGTCCGCTGGCTGCTCTCGCGCCGTTTGAATTATAAGATCCGCGGTTCCTGAGACTGAAATGCGCTTGTCAACGTAAGTGTCACCGCTAAGCTTGCGCTCCCGAATCGCGCTTCTGCATGTCGTTGGGCAATTTACTTTCCGCCGAGCAAATCATCCCCGAGATGAAGGCGACCGAGCGTTGGCCGGCCATCGTCGAGCTGATCGACCTGCTCGTGCGTCTGGCCAGAATCAAACCGGACGACCGGGACAGCATCCGGACGACCGGGACAGCATCCTCGCCTCACTCAAACAGCGCGAAGAAACGATGAGCACCGGGATCGGTTTCGGCATTGCGATCCCGCATTGCTCGTCCGATCGGATTGATGACGTAGTGGCAGCTTTTGGGAGATCGACAACCGGCATCGAATTCGACGCGCTCGATAACGCGCCGGTGAAATTCGTGGTCCTTTTCATTGTTCCGAAGAACCAGTTTCAAACCCATCTCCGCACCCTCGCCTCGATCGCGAAATTTCTAAACGACCGCGCCACGCGGGAAAAACTTGCCGCCGCGAAATCGACTGAAGAAATCTTGTCGATCTTTCGCGATTCAGCACAAAAATAAATTGTAGCCGCGGTCTGCGGTGGCCCGATCCACCTTCTCGCTTCGCCCAACCAAGCGGCTACAGTTTGATCACCAGCAATGGAGACATTCCAAACACTTCTCGCGAAGAGATTGGTCGACGCACTGGCGAAGGCTGGGTTCCCAAACGTCGGCGAGCTGACGCAGGCGACTGATTCTCGCTTTGGCGATTATCAAACGAATGCGGCGCTGATACTCGGAAAACAGCGCGGCGAAAATCCGCGAGACGTTGGCGCAAAGATTTTGGAGCGACTCGATGTTTCCGATTTGTCCGAATCGCCAACTGTCGCGGGCGCAGGCTTTATCAATTTCACGCTGCGCGCCGACGCGGTCGCCAAGAAAGCAGCGGAGCTCTTTGCCGACGAGCGATTAGGCGTTGCAAGGTCGACATCGCCAAAAAAAATCGTGATCGATTTCGGTTCGCCGAATGTGGCCAAGCCGATGCACGTCGGTCACATTCGCAGCACTGCGCTCGGCGACGCGCTCGCCCGAATCGCGACCTTTATCGGGCACGACGTGATCCGGGACAACCACATCGGCGATTGGGGCACCCAGTTCGGGATGGTGATCTGGGGTTGGAAAAATTTGTTGGATCGAGAGGCGCTCCAGCGCGATCCGCTCGCGGAGATCGTTCGTATTTATAAAGAGACGAATGCAAGATCGACATCCGATCCGGCGGTGCGCGAAGCGTGTCGTCAGGAACTGGTCAAGCTCCAATCCGGTGATAAAGAGAACACCGGTATCTGGAACGAGTGCGTTGCGCTCTCAATGCAGGATTTCGAACACGTTTACGAGCTGCTCGACGTTCACTACGACATCCAATGCGGCGAAAGTTTTTACGACGATCGCTTGGCCGGCGTCGTCGATCGATTACTCAAATCGAAAATCGCGGAAGTGAGCGAAGGCGCGGTCGTGGTTTTCTTTCGCGGCGTTCCCGAGCTGGCGGACAAGCCGTGCATCATTCGAAAAAGCGACGGCGGCTTCAATTACGCGACGAGCGACATCGCCACGGTTGAGTATCGAATCAACGAATTAACGCGCGATACGGTTTGGTATGTGGTGGGCGCGCCCCAAACCTTGCACTTCAGGCAGATATTCGAGATCGCGCGCCGGGAAGGCTACAAAGCCGATTTTCGTCACATTCCGTTTGGCAATGTGCTCGGCGAAGACCGGAAACTGATGAAGACGCGCTCCGGCGAAAATGTGCCGTTGCGACAATTATTGGAAGAAGCGTGCATCCGCGCGCGCAAGATTGTCGAAGAGAAGAATCCGGGCTTAACGGATGCCGAGAAGATCGACATCGCGAGGACGATCGGGATTGGCGCGGTCAAGTATGCCGACCTCTCCCAATATCGAATGACCGATTACATTTTTTCGTGGGACAAAATGCTGGCGTTGCAAGGCAACACCGCCCCGTATTTGCAGAACGCCTACGTCCGGGTCCGCTCGATCTTTCGCAAGGCGGGCGAGAGCGCGCCGAAGATCGACAAGTTCGTTCTGAACGAATCTGCTGAAATCACTTTGGCCAAGCGCCTTTGCCAGTTTGCCGAGATTGTGCCGCAGGTGCTCAACGATTTTCGGCCGAACATTCTCGCTAATTATTTATTTGAGTTGGCCGACGGCTTCCACGCGTTCTATGAGGCCTGTCCGGTCTTGAGGTCGGACGAACCGGTGCGCGGCTCGCGCCTCGCGCTATGCGATCTGACCGGGCGGATTTTGCAGCGCGGCCTCGATTTGTTAGGCATCAAAGTGCCGGAGAAAATGTGACGATAATGACGAAGC
>WNFO01014341.1_pt1 | contig 12591 bp, 16 predicted proteins | sample 5400251 | NCBI WGS metagenome assembly WNFO01 (sample SAMN13153354, study PRJNA577476) | soil metagenome | isolation source: 100 cm saprolite under Madrone tree | place: USA:California | collected 2016-06-14
CCAGCCGCCGACAGCCGCGAGCGTCGGCGGAAAGAGCAGGATTATCAGCAAGATGCGAATCGGGCGTCGCATAGTCATTCGCCTCGGTAGGTCGCTGATTGTGATACGGGAAGAATCTTGGTTTCGTTCCCGGCGCAAGTGGGTCGGGTCACAATATATTGAAGTGTCGGCGGGATGGCGGGAGACGGCGGGGGATCGCGGGAAGTTGCAGAAAATAGAGGGACTTAGAGACTTGTTGTTGTTTCGCTCGCCGGGCTTGTCGAGGTCACGCTTTTTTGGAGTAAAGCGGCTAGACGCGACGTGCGCTCGCTGATTCTATGGCAGTTATCGGCATCCAACGGACATTCCAACGGACATCTCCGACCGCATTGCGCTACACGTTGCGCATCTTTCTCATTCCATTGGATTAATCCAGCGGACATGCTCAAATTGCGGCAAAATCCAACGGACATCCAACGGACATTTCTAGCGCGGCGGCGGCGGGGTCGAGCATTTTTGCGGACGGGTCTTTGGAGACTACGCGAAAATCGAGCGGAGGTTTTTTCTGCGGAGGACAATTTTGCGGAGCCTACGCCTGCGAAGAGAATTCACTTTCCCATCACTGCCTTTATAGACCCGCAGAGTTACGCACAAAGGTCCGATCCGCCTGCGCGCGAAGGCGCTGGAGTTCACGGTTGCAAGCTCTGACATCGGCGGACTGGAGTGCGAGTGTCAAAACATTTGTTGCGGCGTCCCATGCGAGCCCCTGGCATTGGGGGATTTTCTGAGAATAAGCGTAGAGGATCGCAGCCACCTGGCGCTCCCCTTCATTTTGGGCTGCTGCCGCGAGCGCAGCGCTGTACTGGATCGAACTCTGATTCGCGATGACAAATTCCATCCGGCTCTTCGGAATGGCATTAGCCGCATTGTCCATGATGACCACGGCCTGCGCAGCCGCCCTGATGAAGTCCGCGCGGAGCGAGTTTGGATATGACGGGTCTGGCGGCCGAGTCGCTGCCTCCCACGCAGCCTGTTCGGCGTCACGTTTTTGTTGTGCCTTGATAATTTTCTCGCGCTGCTTTCGAGCCTTCTTCGATTCCTGCGCGGGGATTTGCGCGTGGGGCTGGATCGTATCTTGAGCCGCGAGCGCAGTGCCCGTGAGGGCGAGCAAGAGAGAAAGAACGGAAATGCTGAGCTTCATGGGGCTTCTCCTTCTGCGAGGATGGAAACTGTACCAGGGTCACTTGGAGAAATACGAGACGCTGGAGCGGCGAGCAGGGGCGCCTGTCCCTGTTTCATCCGCCAGGCTAATTTCGCTTCGTGCTTCGTGGCGACAGCAGTCAATTTGTCATTCAGCTCCTGCGACCAGGTGCTTGGGGCATCTTTCGTCGCCGCGTTAAATAACGTGATTTCGATGAGGCAGTCGGTCGTGTCATCACCACAGCAACGAATGCGATAGAAAACAATCTCGTCACTGTTCTCGCCGGTCTCCAGGACCTCAGGCGTGTGCGCGCCTGCGGGCGTATTTATCTTTACCGCGACGGACTGGGCCCGCCAAGCGACTTTCGCTTCATGTCTCGCGGCCACCAGCGTTTTCATTTCGTCTAACAAAGCCCCATGATCTGGAATGGCCACCGTCATCGTGTGCCACGAATCCGACTTTGGATCATCGCAGCAACGAATTAGGTAGCTCACCTGTTCGTCGTTGAGTTCCTTCGCATCGACAACCACCGCCGAATGTGTGCCCATTTCCGCGCTTACCTCCTTCAAAGCCCCCGGCTGCCGAGCAGTTCGAGGCCAAGCTCACCTGGAAGAAGATTCGTAAGCCCGACTTTAACTCCCCGCGCGATCCTCGACAGCGGTACGGTCTTATAGTGGTCCGCTTCGAATTGTTGGTTGCCCCAGACTGTGAAGCCCGCCTTGCGGGCCTTTTGACAAAAAACCACGTCTTCGCTGTTCATCGTCTTTCCGTAATCGTCCTGGGCGAAGCGGAACCATGGCGTGTTCCCCAAGCCCTCGAAGACTCGCCGGTGCACGAACATCACTCCGGCTCCGGACCAGGCGATTTCGCACCATTCATTCCGCCCGAGACCTGACGCGAAGCATTGCCAGCAGAGCAAGAGTTGGAGTCCTGCGCCAGTCTGAAGTTGGAGTGCTTGAATTGCCTCGTGGTCGGCGATCCTATAGAACTTCGGCACAAGAATATCCATGCGCCGCTCAGCTCGGTCGACCATGTCGAGAAGATTCGGCGGCGGACCCATATCGTTGTCGATCATCAGCAACCACTCGAAACCTGAGGCCAAAAAGTCTCTCACGATACAGTTGCGCGCCCAGTCCACCGGCTTTACGTTTGCCGAGAGCTGAAGGCGCACTGCTCGCTCCTTCGCATAATTCGATATCGACGCGAGAAATTGTGCCATTGACGGGGCAAGCCAGCCGTCCCTTTCATCCAAACAGAGTATGGCGATGAACACGGACGGTTTCTTCTTCTGCTCGACCACAATTCCTCCACGGGAGTTGCTCATCGGGTCACCAACTTTAGAGAAAACGTGGCCGGATTCGTCGCGAGCGAGTACCAACTCGGCCGTATGGACGCCGTCCTCGACATGGGCACCGTTTGCTAGTGCGACGGCGATCCTCTCTTCCACTTCCATCGTTTCGCGCTGCCTGAGAAGCAGCTCTTCCAGGTCCGCTTGACCGATGCGTTTGGAATCAAGGATGGCGGGCGCGGTCGAGCTGATCGCAGCTTTCCTTTTTCCAGCGAAGACGAGCGGTCTCTTATGGCATTCTGGACAGTGGCTTCGATGAACTATCTTCGCGTCGTCGGAGAGCAACATATTCCCGACTATGCTCCACATGTCTGGACGCACATCCATTGGTTTGCCGTGCTCCCATCCAGCTTTGGCGTCTTTGGCGTCTTCGTAGGGGTTGCCTTTCTTCTCGTGACAGATTTCACCAGCGAGCAACATCTGTCGAGCTTCATGGATGGAACGAGCGATTCCAGCCTTAACAATTAGGGCGGCGAGCGTAGGCTTTTTTCGGTACTCAATCTTAGCGGTCGTCGCCACGATGGGTTGATAAGAATAGGTTCCGTTCTTTGACCGGAACGCCGTCGATCATAACTTCGTTGTTCTGGACCATTTCGCTAGCTGAACGAATGCAGTCCGCGATTCCCCGCTCTACGAGAAGGTCAAGCAGTTGTCGTTTTTTTCCCTTCCTCATGGTGATGTTTTTCACCTTGCGCGGCGCAGCGATGTTGTGCCCTGCGTCGTCTTCGAATGCCGCAAAATATTTCGTAGCGCCCAAATCGCCCTGTTCGCCTCGCCAAGCGTGCGGATCGCGCCGCTGCGCACCGGGGATTTCGGCGAGCGCAGAAACGCATCGAACCTTTCGCGCGACCAGCCGAGACTTGCGATCAGCGAGTCGAGCACGCGAATGGTCTCCGCGTCCACCAGGCGAACTTCCTTTTCGACTCGGCCGCGGCGGCCAGCCGTGCCGTAGGCTTGCGCCAGATGCCGCGAGGGCCTCCTCTTGCGGACGAGCTCCGCAGGCAAATGCTCCTGCAAGGCGTCGATCGCCGTCGCGGCCTCTTCGGCAGTCAGCTCGTGGAATGAATCGACCTGGCGCCCGATCGCTTCGCTGGCCCAGCGCAGGCGCGCCTCGCGATCTTTCCGGTCGAGCTGCGACTGAGGACAGAAAAGCCCCCAGAGGGTTTGCAGCCGCTTCAACTGCTGTGGCGAAATCTTCGAAGTCATTTTCCCTTCCCCCCGCGACTAGCCGCCGTCAGCACGCGCCCATGAAGACTCCGTCAGCACCTGATTTCACGTTCTTTCGCTGCTGCTGCCGGATGTATTCGAGCAATCGCCGGCTGCTGTAGTAGCTGCGCCGCTCCGGCTTGCCTTCCGCGCCGATGAAATAGGGGTCTTCGACCGTGCAGCGATTGACAAGGATTTTCTGCTGCTCTTCGGAGAGCTTCGCGGGTTTCCCGTTTCCAAACGCGCGGCACGCCAGCGTGAGGATCTCCGTCTTCGACATCCCTTCGAGCTGAACGCGATGCGCAAATCGCGAGAGCATTTGCTCCAGCCGCGGCCGTCGCGCCGGGTGCAGCAGACCGTGCAGTAAGTTGTGGGAGCCGGCCAAAATGATCCCGCAGCCGCGGCGTTCGTCCCTGCGCGTCATGTCGTGGATTTGCCGCACTCCCTCCAGGGCGTCCATATCCAGGTGCTGCGCTTCGTCGATCACGATCGCCGGCAGTTGTGGCCGCGAACGCAAAGCGGTGAGCACCGCGTAGCGGCACGCCCACCGGTTCGAGGACCGCACCTCGATCCCCGCCGCCTCCGCCAAGCCGCGATAAAGATGTGTCTCCGTGCAGCGCGGGCCGGAGTACATGTAAATCACCGGCCGGCCCTTCGCGCGGAATTGCGAGCAGAGATTTTCCAGCACATACGATTTTTCCGAAGACGGCGGCCCATAGACGATCGCGTTGATCCCGTCGTCCACCGCGTCGTCGAGCCGCTCCAGCAAAATCCGATAGCTCTTCGTGTACAGCATTTCCGGCCCCCGCATGTCAGTCGTCCACCTTCACGTCGCGAAAAGCATCTCCATCCTCGGCCACCGCGTCCGAAACAAATGCAGGCTGCAGACGATGCGGCCTCGCCGCCGGCAGTTGCGGCCTGCGCGGTCCGGGCAGTCCCCGCATCGCGGCGCCATTCGTTCCAGTCAGAACGCCGGCGCGTTCCAGCAGTGCTTCGCGCTCCGTCTTCCATCCCTGGCTCGTCGCAATCGCCTGCAGCGACGCCAGGTATTCGCCGTAGCCTTTGCGCAGCGAGCGCTGCTTGCGCATGTTGGCTTTGATCTGATCGCGGGTGATCTGCCCGTTCGGGCATTGCGCCACGAACTCCTTCACGCGCAGCTCCCCGATAAACTGCATCGTTCCTGGCTCAGCGGCCGTCGCTTCCTGCAGGTTGTAGGGATCGCGAACCACGACCACGTCGTGGCCTTTGCGGTAGTCCATTGCAAACAGGCTTTCCTCTGTCGGCTCATACGTCATGTTGTCGACGCGCACGCAGCCGCCCTGCGTCACGGTTCGCGAGACTCGCTCGGAAAGCAGAATGTCCAGCAGCCGCGGATTCACAGGAACTCGCGAGCGCTCGGGCCGCTGCCGCTCCATCACGTCGTTCGGTCTGCGATGGCTCAGCGACTCCAGCGGAGTGTCGTTGTACTCCTCGATCCACTGGATCGTCGCCGCCAGGAATTCCGCGTCGATGGGCAGAGGACTCTCCGCGCGCTTGCCGGCCATGAATTCCGCGTGCTGCTTTTCCGCCAGCGATGCGCTCTCCGGCCGGTTGCTCGGCTTGTTGCCGATGTACGCCGGACGCCAGATGGGATCAAAGCGTTTGGACCAGCGCGCGAACCACGATTCGATCGGCTTCGAACGCGGATGAAATGGCAGCGCGCTCGTGACGCTCACACGGTCCCGCGCCAGCAATGCTGTCGCCTCCTGGGAAAGCGTAATGGCCTCGAGATCGCGGCGGATTTTTTTGTAGTCCTCTCCGTTGTCCCAGTAGAAATTGCGCGGCATGCCGCAGTTCAGAATCGCCATCCGAAGCGCGGAGCTGATCGTCCGCGAGCTCGGCGTGGGCGCGAAGCAGAACCCCACGAGCTTGCGCGAGCCCCAATCGAAGATCGCCGTCATCCAGATGCGAAACGCTTTGTCCGCCGGCAGCTCCGCGAAAAGCGAATTCCGTGCCAGCACGTCGAATACGCGATGGTCGGAAACCCACCAGTCCATCACCGGAACGGGGCCGCGCTGCACAAATGGTGAGCACTTGCTGTCGTAGGCGCGCTTCCCTTCCCGAGCGAGAATTTTCAACGGCTCGGGCAGCTTCCTCAGATAGCGTTGCGCTGTCTTGATGCCCGGCGGCTTGCCCTTCCCCAGCTTCGGCCACTCGCGTATCAGTGCGTCGTATGCCATCTGGCGGGACAGCCCTTCGTGCAGATATTTCGACTGGAGGAACGCGGCCGCGGCGGGATGCGCGTCGAACAGGGATTGCCCTTTGTCCTTGCGGGTCTTTCGCGCAAGCGCGACAAGGCCTCCTTCTTTTTTCTTATTAAGCCAGTTGCGGATGGTGGACACCGAGAGGCCATGCTGCGCGGCGAGCCAGTCCAGCAATCCCGTTTTGGTTGAGACTTGCCTTCCATCCGTGAGAATCGCAACGCGTCGGATGCCCTTGTCCCAGTCCTCCACCGCCGCGAGGACCGCGTTCTTTCGCTCAGCCTGCTTGAGCTGGTCTGCGTCGAGCGCGATCCGCGGGCTTTGCTGCATTTGCTGCGATGGAGGGAAAAGCGGCAGCGTCTCCGGTTGCTTTGTGATGGCCGTTTCGGCGGCGCCGATGATTTTGCTCTTTTGTAGGTAACGCGCTTGCGCGTCGGCGGGCAGCGAAGTCAACAAATATTCGCGCTCGGGCTTCCCGTTGCGCCCGCGCGATTCGGACATTTGCGTCTGCCATTTGTCGCGATCGGCGATGCGGCGAACGTGGCGCTCCTTCCATCCCGTCAGCTCACAGACTTGCTTGAGGGAAAGCCTCATGGCCGCGGCTCCTGAGAAGCTGAGGGCGTCTTGATTTTCAGTTCTCCACTGCGCAGCTTGCGCAGCTCCTCCGCCTCGGCCGAGAAGTCGGTTGCACTACCACGGCCGACGACGGCCCTCCTGATTTCTTCTCGTACGATCACCGAATTGGATTTGTCGTCCGTCTCCGTTCCGGCCTTGCCGATCCGATCTATGAGGTGGAGACTTTTTTGCGCGCCGGCGAGTTGAATTCTTAGAATGTACGCAATTTCGGGATCGATTCTCTGCCCCGAAGCCTTAGAATGTTCCAGGCAGCTATCGATGAAGCCCTTCAGAGCGCGGACTTGTTTTTCGACCTCTTCGAGAAACTCAAGCAAATCGGCCGGGCGAACCCAGTCTTCAGCCAATCGAATTGGAAGGCTCAGGTCATCGAGAGTGTTAGAGAGATACACCAGCGCAGCAAGTCGCGTTTCGCTTTTCCGGCGTGCGCGCTTCCCGTTCATCGCCGCACCTTTGTTGCGTCGGCTCGCGGCGTTGGCGGGGCCATCGCTTTGAGGAAATTGCGCAGCGTAGCGTACGACGGCGGACGCGAGCTGTCGCGATGGAGCCGCGCCCAAATCTCCACGAGTCGCTTATGAATGACCGCGGTCCCTACACCGTCCAGATGCATCAACAGGACCAGGGCAACGGCGTCATCTCGGTTCGCGAAGAGTTTGGCGATTCCGCGATCGCGCCGCGGGCTGTCGAAGAGGCCGGGTTACGTTCGTCAAAGTGAAGAGCTCGTCACCCAGGTGCGTGATGAAGATCGGCCGTCGTTCACCGGACGCTTGGCGGAGGCGGAATCGCAAGATGGGTAGAATGCAACGGAGGCGGCTTTTGGGCGCATGCGTCCGCACCAACCGGGGGCGTTTGACCTTTGCCGAGGCCCGCGGATCAAGCGAGATTATGGCGCCTTCAGACATTCCGGGACGACCTCTTGGGCGTGCGGGTCGTCTTTTCTCGGGAAATCGCTCTACGCGCCCGGGAGCCCTTGGACATAGCTATGTCCGATGGTGTCGCGAACTTCTTTGGGAGCCATCGGCGGAACTTTTTGCCCGGCGCGTCGTCTGGAATAATCCAGCACCGCACTGACTGCGCCCTCCGCTGTTCATGGCTAAGAGTTCGTCGGCAGTCTCCTGGACATACTTTTGGCGAGCGTCGACGAGATTCAAGTGGGGCGCGGCAGACCTGACAGTGAAGATGAAATTCCGCGCCGCGTTCGCAGAGGGGGCACGGCAGGGTCGCCGTGGCCAGCCTCTTGGAGTGGAGCCGACCAGAGCTGCTGCCCCTGAGTCGCCGGATTTGGCCAGTAATCCTAGACATTCGCCCCCCCGTTCTTGCCAAGTTCCTCGCGAAGACGTTGTCGATCTCGCGCATCCTTCTCAGCGGCCAACTCTTTTTCGGCGAGCGCGACAAGTTTGCGGATGCGAGGCCGCACACCAAGCAGGCCTACGGAATCGTCGTCCAAGATTTCGCACAGCGCAGCACTGAACGCTAGCGGAAATCGCACCGCCTTCTTGCTTTCGCTACTAAAGTCGTTCAACATTCCCTCGGTGACGCGCGTGCCGAGCAGCTCGGTCAGCTCCTGGGCAATCTGTAGCCGTTTCTTTGAGCTCCTTCGGATGACATCGGTGATGAGTTGGCGTAGGGCGGAATCCACATTTGGGGGGGTTGCGGGGAGGGCCGCGGGTCGTCCTGGATTTTCCGCCATATTCGGAATACCGCTGCAACGGTAAGTATATACCATTGTGGCGGTAGGGAGTCAAGCGCAATGAAGAAGAAATTCCTAGGCCGGAGAAAAGGAAGTCGCAGTGAGAAGCGGCCGGACCTGGAACTCGCGGAACGTGTGAAGCGGCTCAGGAATCAGCTCAGCTTGAAACGAAAAGGGCTGACCCAGGAGACTTTCGCCAAGCTCCTTGGCGTTAAACAGAGCGCAGTATCAGCCTGGGAGCAGGGGACGCCCCCCCCCAAAGAAGGGAACTACGTCCGTCTGGGCAACGCCGCCCTGTCATACGAAGACATCCTATGGTTTTGGCAGCGAGGGGGCGTGGACGTGAAGGTGTTCGAGCGTGCCGCGGACAAAGCTCTAAAGACTCGATCCCTGCCGGTTGAAAGCCTTCCTGTCACGTCCTTACTGCACGTCAAATCCTTACTGGAAGTTGGCGGGGAAGAAGACCTGCCGTTTCCTGCGTCGCTGATTCCGAACCCACTTTCGACGCGCTTTGTGCGCGTACCCGAGCCATTCGCGAGCAATGAATTCCCCCCCAATTTCAAGCAGGGTGACATCCTTCTGATCGACACATCGGAGACAGACCTGCGAAAGATTGGTGGAGGGGCTCTCGTGGCTATGGATTTTCAACAAGGTAAAAAGCCGCTCGATGCTGACGAATCTCGCTACGCTTTGTCGGTGGGCTTATTGGAAAAGCAGGACGCCACCATCGGCGAGGTTTCCACTCAGCACTTTATGTTGAGGCGGCCCGTCGGCGTCGCTTTCATCGGTTCTTCGGTCGACTCGCGTCCCGTAGAGCCCATCCGGGAGCATTTGGTCCTCGGGCGCGTGATCGCATGGATCGCCAATCCAGATGCGCGCGTGCGGGAGAAAAAGACGTGACGCCGAAACGCCAGCCCATTCCCGCCGCTGAGAGAGTTCTTGAGAAGCACGGCCTGGCGGAATGCACCGTCGAGACTGCCGCGCGCGTCCTGCGCGTTTCGCCTGCCGACGTTGTGAGCCTGGTCGAATCCGGCGATCTAAGGTCGCCACGCCGCGATCCGCTGGGCGAGCTGGTCATCGATTACGGCTCGGTCATCGATTGCATCGTGACGCTTCGCAAACGAAAGGGAAGTGAAGGCCGGTGAGCGGGATGACGCAGGCAACGCAAAGGGGAGCCCGTCTTTATGTCGCCGGTGTGGACTACGGCGCGCAAAAAGAGGAACTTGCCGAACTGTTTTCGAAGCGTGGCATCGCGAGTCTGAGGGTCGACATTCCCTTCGGTCCTGGTTTGGGCCGGCTTGGATTTGCTTTCGTCACCGTAGCTGCGGACGATGCAGAGCGCGCGATTTGCGCACTGAACGGTCAGATTTTCAGGGGTCGCACACTCAAGATCGAGCGCGCCAGGCCCAAGAGCCGCGGCATAAAGGCGCGGAAAAGCAACAGAAACTTCGGCTCAGAACACCACAGGAGGCTCTCACAATGATTCGAGGTGGACACGAAAGCCGCGACAGGTTCCAGCTTGCCATGGACGGGATGCTTGGCGTGAGGGAGGCGCGAAGCAGCGGCATTCGCCCGTTCCGCGGCATTCGCGAAGCCTACAGCTATTGCACTGGAGACCTCGACGCCACGCAGATCAGCCGCGGCGGCATCTACAAGACTTCGGAAGCGATCGCTACAACGGATTTCCCGAACATCCTGCTGAACTCGATGACGAAGACGCTGTTGCAGGACTACGACGAATTTCAGATCGTCCCCCAATTGGAAAAGCTCTACGTCAAAACCATCCTCGGTGATTATAAGACGCAGGATCGCGTGCGGCTCGGGTATCTCTCCGACCTGCCGACCGTGGCGGAAGCCGGGGTCTATACCGAGCTGACGAAACCCACCGACGAAAAAATCAGCTACGCGCCAGCGAAGCGCGGCGGATTGTTGACGATTTCGGAGGAGACGATCCGGAACGACGACCTCGGCAAAATTAGACAGTTCTCTCAAAGAACCGCGCGTGCGGCGCGACACACGCTCGCGACCTTCGTTACTAATTTCTTCATCACGCCGCCGAACTACGATCCGGACGGCCTGGCCTGGTTCCACGCGACCCACGCCAACACTGGCGTGACGGCGCTGTCCTCGGCCGAGCTGGACGCCAGAGCCATCATCCTGGCGAAGCAGTCCGAGAAAGACTCCACCAACCGGCTGGGCTTGACGCTCGATTGGATCATGATTCCGATCGATTTGCGGCCGACGGCGATGCAGATCAACCGCAACATGCTCGGCACCAACAACTGGTACACCAAGTTTGGGGAAAATGAAGAGAATATCATCGTGAACCCGCTGCTGACGGACACGAATGACTGGTATGGCGGATGCTTCACGTCGTCCGCGCCATTTTTGGAAATCGGTTTTCTGGACGGCTATCAGGCGCCACAAATTTTTGTGGCGAACCGCCAGGAAGTCGGATTGCAGTTCAGCAACGATCAGTTGGTGCTCAAAACGAAGTTTGTTTTCGGCGGCAAGCCGATCGACTTCCGCGGCGTGTTCAAAGAAGTGGTGCCGTAGAAAGGTTTCTTGGTGCAGGTGCTTCATCCCGGAACGGGCGCTTCCACAGCGCAAACAAGCTGGCCGGGCCAACACCTCAGGGCTTTGGTGCTTGAGCCGAGCGGGCCCCACTGCAAATCCCGCAGTGGCCCCGAGCCTGAGACATCTCAAATTAGGAAAAGAGAGGTGTCTCGTGGAAGACGTAAATAGCGTTTCTAATCCACAGGAAGTTCCCCGACAGGAAAGCAGTCCGGAGCTGCTGCCGCTCGACGCACGCGAACGCGTAATCGTGTTTCGCTCTGGTGGCAGAATTTGCCGCCACATCTTCCGTCGCATCACGGCTTCCGACTGGGAAACGTTCTTCGCGCATATCGTCGCGGAGTTCCGGGAGGAGAAAAACGGATTCATGCAGGTCGTCGACACGGATTTCGCGAAGTTGGTCGTCTACAATCGCGCGATCCTGCGGGTCGAAGGGTACGAGACGTCGGACGGTTCTGAACCGAACAAGCTCCCGGACTGGCCGGAGTGCATTCCGCAGGAGCATCGCCTTCCCGCAGTCGAATTTTTGATGAAACTGAATCAGAGCGAAGTGCAGAATCGCTTCTCGCTTGAAACTGGCAGCAAACGCGTGCGGATCGACGCCATGTGGAGTGAGGCGGAGGAGCTTGGTTCGATGAAGGAATACCAGGGCCTCGTTCACAAATTCGCCACTCCGAAGGCGGGGCACCGCCAGAAGTTCCTCAAGGCCAAGAATCGCTCCTTCGTCGCCGGCGGCAGCCGCAATTCGACGACGATAATTCCTTCCGCGTATCCCTCTCTCGTGCGGCTCTATGATGAATTGATCGAGGGAGTGGAAGGCTACTCGGTGAGCGGCCGCCCACTGGACGGAAGGGACGAGATCGCCCGCGAAATGGACGGGTTCCATAAATCAGTCGCTGTTTCGCGGCTTTTCCAGACCACCGGGGGGATCGATTCTGACGGCGCGACAAGCGAATGAGCGAGTTTCCACAAGAGAGGGAATTGGCGCTTCGAGGGTTGGCTGACCTGCTCGATGACCCGCTCGCGCAGTACATCGAAGTGAGCCAGGATGTCGAAGGGCTCCGAATAGCGGCGGCCGAGATGTTTGAAGAATCCCTGGACGCCGGGCAGCGGGAAAAGAACGAGCGGATCGCCGCGATGTCGAGCGATGCCGAGCTCGTGCTGCGCGCGGCGCCCTCCACGCGCACGCTCACTCCCGGCTATTATCTGTGGCTCGTATACGTGATCGAAACCATCTGGGAGCCGATGGAAGACGGCATCAGTATCAGTGCGTCGGAGCTGGATGCCGACGAAATCCAGACGTTGCACATTCTCCGCCGGGCGCGCGCGGAGTTCCAGCGCAGGCATCCGCCGTGCAACGGATGTGGAGCTCCGCTGCGAAATGCGTGGGACAAGACCTGTGGCGATTGCATGAAGGCGCAAGGCGCTAAGCAGATGCGATCGGAAGCGTAGATGAACACAGCTACCATCACGATCGAAGTCGACGACGCGGGCGCCACGCAGGCCTTCAGGCGCGTCAACGCCGAGGCCGGCAAACTCGGGCCGACACTCCAGCCTATCCAAAGAATTTCCGAGCAAACATTCAACAATATCGAAGGCGGAGCGTTGCGCGCACGCGAAGCCGCGGCGCTGATGGGAGAAGAATTTGGCGTTCATGTGCCACGCGCTCTTCGCGGAGTCCTAGCCGAGAGCACAGCCATCGGGCCGGCCCTGAGTGCCG
>WNFO01005751.1_pt1 | contig 12588 bp, 16 predicted proteins | sample 5400251 | NCBI WGS metagenome assembly WNFO01 (sample SAMN13153354, study PRJNA577476) | soil metagenome | isolation source: 100 cm saprolite under Madrone tree | place: USA:California | collected 2016-06-14
GGTGGTGCCTGTGCTTGTTGGGTTTGCCTTGCTTGGGCCTGTTGCTGTTGACGATACACATCCGCCATCGAGTCCATAGCAACATTTCCATGAGGATCGAGTGCGATACCCACGCTGTTGGGCGTGGTAGCGCGATACGGTCCTTGCCCTGCACCTTGTTCAAGATGGTTACCGCCGCCGCCACGGGCTGGTCCGGAAGGAACGGGGGAGGTGCCGGGGGAAACCGGTTGGTTGAGAGACGGGCTACGAGAACGGCCATTGGCACCAATACCAACGTGTCCTTCCCTGCTAAGTGGGCGCTCCAAATGATTTCCTTGACTGGCCTGCGGTGGTGCAACTATGGGCTGCGGTGCATTGAAACTCGCACGGCGACTGTTAGAGTGGCTGCGGCGCTCCCCCGGGAAACTTTGGTGGTACGAATCAATGACAGCATCTACAACAGGCGCCGGTGCCTGGGATGGGGGTTGCATGAAGCTGGCAGTGGGTGGCATGGGTGACGTTGAGCGCGAGGACGCTTGCGCATTTGGAGGAACACCGACGACGATCTCAGCTGAGTTTCTGTAATCAATATTCCTAGTAGGGGAGACAGGTGTAGGCGGTGTGAGCGACTTGGATGGTGAAGCAGGTGCTGAGCCAGTTCCAGAGGCATCCGGAGCTGGCACCCTGCGGGTCGCACTACGCCCAACAGTGGCTCCCGTGCTGCTGCGCAGATTCGCCATCGCCTGCACCATTGGATCCAACTCGTCGCCAACCCTCGAAGAATTGGCGGGAGGACGAGAGGTGCCTTGTTGATCTTTGGAAAGATCCACCCTATACGAATTTTCACCCACAACAGGTTCATGTTGGGTTAATGGCGCCGAGGGAGCATTGCTGATCGAACGGCGTGCGTTCGCCGGCGGCGAAGAACTAGGCGAGACTCCGTTGATGGGGCCATTAGTAGTGATGTTACCATTTGTTGGAGGGGCTTGACGTCGTGTGCTGGACCTCGAGAGGTTACCACCACTAGGGTTAGGCGGACGGTTACCAGAACCCACGCCTGCCGTATTGACAACGAATTCGTCTTCAGGCTGGGGTGGTGGCGGTGCAGCAGCAAGACGATTGGTGCGTTGTGTGACGCGGGTGAATTGAGCGGGGCGGCTGGTGACTTTTGAAGCTGAAGAAGTGAGCGGAGCACCCTCCGCAGACGAGTAGTTGACAAAATGCGGGGGATCTGGCATGGCATTTCCTGTTCCATAATTCCGAACGAAATTCTCCTGGTCTTTCTCAGGTTCGAATGACTCAAGGGCCAGACGTAGCCGTTCGCAAGACTGGAGACCATGACCACCGCAGATCGCCATCAGATCTGATTCCATGAGAACCCAGGGTTGCAAAAGACATACCTCGTCATCGGAGACACAGACAATGGAAACGGCATTGGCATAAACCCAAACATTATCCTTAGTGAAATCCATGCGCTCCTCCTCGAGGTCTTGGCAGCTGTCACAGAATTGCCTCCACTCTTGCTCCCACTTGGAAATGGATTCCTGCAGAGCGCGCGCAAAGTTGGCGTATTCACGTTCGTTGGCATGGACCGTCTGCTGTGCACGTTCGAGTTTGACAGAAATGCGCTCAAGATCCTTGCCCTGGACAAGGGTACTCTGGGCGGTGTAAGCATTGATGCGAAGACAATCCTGCTCGTATTTTTCGCGGGCCTTATTGACATGAGCCTCCTGCGCCTGCTTCGTCTTGAACTGTTTCTCGACTGCAGTCTGATAGACCTTGCGGTGTTGCGCCTGACGAGCGACAAAGGCGGTGACGGGATTTTCGAGTTCATTCCGGAGCTGCTGCGCAAGTTGCATATGGAAGGTAGACTGCTTGTCCGTCTCTTGTCGCAACGTATCGAGCGAGTTCCGGAATTCGCTTGACGTGGCATGTCAATATAGTCCACGAAATGGTTGTGAGGCCAGATAGACACACACCCTATCTCGTCCCTTCCCATAGTCGTTTTGGCGAGTTTAGAGAGCCGTTTCGCGTAATCCTCCTCGATAGCGGCCCTACGGTGCAAAGAAATAAGACGGCTACTAAGAAGGCGAAAGCTAGGTACCTCTCCTTCCAAAAGCTACGAAGTTCTTCCATGGTTCTGGAGGCACCGCGCATTCTCGCGAACAAGACATCAACACCGGCGTCATTTGGGCCCCAGAAGGCGTTGCAGAAATCCAGATACCGGGCGGAGGGATCCGGAGAGCCATCTCTGGCGTATTTTGAGAGGGAGGTTGTTGATGCCTGTCGCCTAGCAGACATGGCTGATGGCAGGGCGCTGTGGGCCACTGCCTCGACGCTCAACCACGAACCGGCAATATCCGACAACATGATGACTAAGCATTCTCGGACCGCGGGAGCGAGGAGACGTGGCAAAAATGGCAAACCTACACGAGAGAGTTGCCGACATCATGCTACCTAGCTGATCCGAAGGAAAAAAAAACGCGTTCGGATTATGATGACGACGACAACGTGTATGATGCATGAGAGAACCCGTCCTCCGGCGCTGCTAAAATTGCCCAATTCTCTGCTGCATCTTCTCCTTCACCGTCTGATACGCGTTCAGTATAGTTTGTTCGTTGATCACAATCTCCGTCGTGTCCGCCCTCGGACGGCTCACTCGTGATGCGATCGTCGTCGGGTCCGTCTCAACGATAATTCTACACGCGCGAGACGCGCAGACAGAAAGCATCAATAAACGCACAACACAAAACGCAAACAAGTCACAAGACACGCACCCGTCATCTATCGTCTCGTCCAAACAGAGAATGACGCAATCCAAATTCTCTATAACGGCTCGCTTCTCGACCTGATTCCGCAAGAGTAAATGTATCGCGTCCATAAACGCACTCAGCGCCGAATGCAGCATAAGTTCGTTTTCCAGCGGTCCTCCCAGCATGTAAAAGATGAGGTCTAGCGAGTGCTTGTACACGCTCAGGTGTCCATCGTACAATATGATATCACCTATGCACACACAAAAAAAATAGGAAGAAAAGGAAAAAGCAGTGTGAGCCAGAAAGAACTGGTCCAAGGTGTCGAACAACACACCACCAGGCTTTTTCGTCTTGGCGAATAAACCCTTCTCAAATGCCCTCTGCTCCTTCAGGTTCTGCAGGCCCTTGTTGGGATCTGGCTCCCCCAACTGCGTCCGTCCCTTCGGTGAATAATACTTGGCGAGGACGCGATGTCCATCCGTATCGAGGACGATAAACGCATTGACGGCATACAAGGACAGATTCATTTATCGTTAGCACTTTCCTTGCTGTATTTGTAATCAGTTGTAGGTTTTTTGTGCACCCTTGTCCAGGATGTTGTGATGTGTGAGTGAGAGTCGACGGCGTCACCGGCGGAACGGATATGGTAATTACTGTATAGTCAGCTTCAGCTCCGGTAAGTTCAAGTTAACCAAACTACACGTCATCAACTAACTTGCTGTACACGAATTCGTTCATTATAATGTATGCTAGAACACACATTCGCATAGGGATTACGGAGATAACGATGAGGAACACAATATATTATAGGGAAAACGATTCTCTTTTCATTTCTCAAGCGGCGGTGCCCGCTTCTGCAGCCTTCTCAGTTGGGCGGGCCGGGGTACCCACACCCACATAATCGGACGCTTTGCCAGATTGAAGTTCGAGGGTTTCATATTCGAGGCCTTGTATCCCAAGAAGAAAACCGAACAGGAAGATAGGCCCGGCGAAAAGGTCGAGGATGCCATAGAAAATCATTTCGCTCGTTACTGTGATGGCATTCGAACCCTCTGAAAGGCCCCAGCAGATGGGGTAAAGTAGCCAAATGAACGCGGTGTAGCACGCAGCGAAACTGTACACGGGCTTGTTCGCAAGGATGCGTGATGCGATCCCCTTTATGACCAGCACATAACTGACAGACAGCGGCTCAGTAAATGAATGGTAGTCAAGCACAGGAACACTCACACCACGTAGAAGAGAGTTATGACGCCGAAGACAAAGAAGCCCCACTTGTAGGATGACGGGGTAAGTGCACCGACAAGTCCAGTGACGACCGTGACGAGGATCATGAACAGGGCGAGGAAAAGGTCAGATAGGGGGAGGCCGGTCGTCAGAAGTAACATAAGCAGGATGAGTGGGGCGTTGATAAACCATTGTATATATCGCACCCACTATTATAAACGGTTAGGAAATCGAACAATGGGAAGAGGGGGAAAGGAACACACGAAGATGCTACGCGTTGGCCCTCGCCTGAACTCTGTTCTGACGGACGTCTGACCCAAGTCGGACGCCATAGCAAAGTATGCTATCGATGAGACTGTGAGGATGACCACGGCAAGATAGTGAAATGTCCGTGTTCCGCGAGGTTGCTTTCGGTAAAGGGGTCCCAATGAAAAACGCGACGAGCTGAAACCAAGGAAGGCGACCTACAACTTTCGACCACATAAAGGCCCCCAATACTGAAAGGCACATAATCGTAGTCACAACCCATAGCCAGTCGGATCCCCCGATTGTGAGGCGGCGCACAGCAGACGCGGGATTGACATTGATAGGGTTAGCCATCTCGTCTTGGAGATAGGGTCTAGGTGAGAGTGGGAGTTCGCGTGACGAACAGTTACACCTTTTATAGCTACGAAGGCGCAACGTGCAGACCAAGACAGGAGGCTGTGAGTCATCCAGACTGGCGGGCGGTCACCAATCGATAGGAGGTACTCGGTGATAACCTATCTCGGTATGGCTGAAGAACGTTGAACATTGTTGTTTGGATCCGTGTCGCCTCCACACACACGTTCCAGAGTTACGGCTGAAAGTAGGGGTCGAGGCACTAAAAGTAGGAGTCGAGCTCCGCCCATTCCGGTCGAAGAATTCAAATATTCCTAATGCTTCCGGCAACAAAGCTCGCCACACATTACTGACCTACAGTCAAAGCAATGTAGGGTCTTCCACCAAGATACTGTTGGGATATCTGTCGAAGATCCGCTCTATGCGGCACATGAATATCCCGTCCCCATCAGGGGGAGATAATTGCAAGTCGGCAGTTCGGCAGCAGACAGCATACAATGTTGTGATCGTGGTGCCAAGGCCATTCCAAATCCGAATCCGAAAGGTGGCTCTTTAGTAATTACTGTAAAGTTAGGTCAGCAGCTACATTCCTGGGTTGCCTCCACCCGCCACGAAGGCACAAATGTACTGAAGCCATTGAAGCCATACATACTCAGTTAATACTACGTCGTCTGATTTGGAGAAATGTAAGAACGTGTGATAAGGACGAACTCAGGTTTCGGAAAGAGTGCCGTACTAGCCCGAGATATTAAGCCCGACGACTAGACAGGTGACCAAAGAGAAAGTGGATGACTGCCGAAGGTGAGGAGCATTTATAGTAAAGCGTCAAGATCATTGATTGCACGTTACCGATCAATGACGTCATGAGACTTGTTCCGTCCGTTCTCCAGTTGGTGATTTCCCCGGGGTCAAACTGCAAGCGTAAGCCCCGTAAAAAGCGTTATGCGCCCAATCGCGGCGGCACGCACACATACTGTAGGATGGACGTATCCGAGGGGGAGATCTGACTTCATCCTGGGCGAGTATGATACGAGCGTCCTCTCTCAATCCCGATTGCGGCTTGAGGTGTCTTTGCCTCGATCACCTACACCTATCAAAGAGAGGACCACAGAAATTAGCGCATTCGAAATCCGGCTGATGGGCTCACATAATGTAGTACTCGTCGCTCTCCTCAAATGCGGTCATGTCTTCGGAAAGAAAGCATTTTTTACACTTCATGCAGATGAAGGTCATACGTAAGGGTACAAGTGTGGCCATGTGGCGATGAGAACTAGGTCAGATGATAGCTGTTTTCTGGCCACTTGCCAGTGGGCCAGCTGAGTTTCATCGAGTGACGACCATGTCGAGTTCGAGTTGCATAGCTAGGGAAGGGCAAGAGTACAATGCATAAAAATACAACGACGTCTATCCATACAGCTCGGCTAGCTAGACGGGTATCCAAGCCACTCTCCCAAACGGCGTATCCGACCAGTCCCGCTTGCCGCCACTCTCCTCGACGCGCACTCCAACTTCAAACAACCCCGCACCATGCGTCTGCACGAACCGCAATTCCGCCTCATCCTCGACGTCCGGTTCGCACAGCACTAGCTGTGGATGCCGCTTGGGCGTAATTTGGCCCGGCAGGTCGAGCAACCACACAAGCTCGCGTGGCTCAACTCCTTCGTCGTCCGAGTCCTCTTCCTGGATAGCTTCGATTGGCGGTTCGCCCACGATCGCCGTCAGTTCGTTTACAACTCCAGCAAACACGTTGGGTGGGGCCAGTACGCGGAGATGTGCGATGCCCAGCGCGCCATTTGGATGTTCGGTGTTTGATCTCGGCCGTGTTGGTACCTATCGCACATTGAGAAGTAGCGTCAATAATAGTAGATTTAGCAATATACGCATGCACGAACCCGCAGGTCACGCGGCGTCAGATCACCACAGAAGAAAGGCAGACGCGTCCCTCCTATTTTCTCACCCCACATTGCTGGCGGCGTCACCTCCCACTTGATCTCGAAACCGTCCAATCGCCTACGACCGCCTGCAACTTCTGCCTCGTAACGCGTGCTGGTACCCACACCGCGCAAGCGCTTGTTCAGAAGCGTGGAGAGCGGTGGTAGGGGCCGTGATGGTGATTGCGGTGCGCCGAGAAATGCGTAGGCAACCCAGCCGCAGGCTTTGTTTGCCCATGGTTGGCTGCAGCGGGCTTCGTGGGATGGGCTTGAGGGAGGATAATGCGATTCGGGGTGCGTGAAGGAGAGTAGTTCTATATATGCGCCATCGGGCATGATCTGGGTATTTCCGTGTAAAAAAAGGGTTGGCGGAGAGGGTATCGTGGGAAGGAGGGTCTCACGACAAGTGAGTTTGCGGTCAGACCATTGGCATGGGTGCCACCATCAATAACACTGGTTGGTAATATCAATAGAGCAAATATGCCAGGGAAGAACGGACTACTTGAAACCGAGTTGGCGGAATTGTTCAGCGGTGTCGTGGAATGAGCCCGGGGGAGTAAGATGGACGATATGGTCAAGAGTCTTCGTGGATGGAGGTGACATCTTGCCATCCACTGTCCTGAGATAAACCGTTTATGTAATCGCTCATCCAGTGAACTCTACGCCGACAGCGACGTGTGCGCGTTAATTTTTTGCCCTTATGACGACCCACTTGGCTCATGTTTGTGGTTGAGGGAAGGCCAGGAAGTTTGAGTGAAGGAAAATTACGGCGCGTAATCGAGACACTGGGGCGAATTGAGAATATCTTTTGTGGGACGCAGCCAGAACGCAGTGACATTATCAAAACCAATGCAAATAGGTAAATTGTCTGAGACACCTCACACCCAGGACTGCACGTCGCAGTACGAAAATCAAACGATGAAAGAGAAACAAAAAGGTGGAAAAAAAAAAAGAAATAATGTTCAACGTATCAAGCATCCTTTGGGCTGAGCTGACCTCACTCCTTGCCGCCGCCTGCGGATTCGGGATATTTCTTCTTTATGATTTACGAGAACGGTAACCCAATATCCTCACCCTCTTGTGGTATATCTCTAACCTCCGTATAAACTCCATGGTATTGCAATGACACCTGAAAACCAGAACTCGAACGCGATCTCTTAGACCGCCCCATGTGCGAAGTCGGCTTCCGAAGCTACAACGAGCACCTTGTACCCTGGCCCTGGGGGCTTTGAAGAGCTCATCTGTTACTTCCTCTTGCTGCTGCTGTGCTTTGCTGCCGTTGTAGTGCATAGCTTCCTCGTCCACACTCCCATCGACCCGAGTCAGCTGTCCATCCGCAGCTTCCATCGCCCACCCCTGTTTCCCAGCAGGGCGCCCGGCCCTGCCCGTCGACCAGCAATGCATTTCCCAACCCCAAGGCTCTCGTTCATTTGCTCATGCCTTGGGACCTTGACTTTGGTGTTAGTCCACATCGCTCTCTACATCCTCGAGCCTACGTTTGCTTCTCTCCGGCCATGCTGAAGTTGTTCCCGAGTAGTTGCCGAAGGTATCGTCGAATGCCCAGACTGCCCACCAAGGACTGGTGGTAAATGCCCTGTGCGTTCAAGGTCGCGAGCCTCTCGCCTTCTTGGTTTACAACCATTTCTTCGCTTCGGGAACTGTTGCCTACTCACCTGGTACGTAGAATTTTGCCGGGTCGTTAGGCTTATAGATACCCCCATCGCTGCGATAGGGGCAAGTCCAAATGCCGCATCAGGAGCGGGTAAATCTAGATGGGGTGCTCTGTGGTACCGAAGCGTGTGGAGGCGATCAGGTTAATGTGCAGTAGCAATATTGGCCATGCTTGAGTAAGTAGAAATTGTTCACTGTGATGGATGGTGGTTCAGATACTGAGACACGTGGAACAGAGGTGGCACTGAGGAGAGCAGCGACTACTGTAGAATTGGAAGACGGTGCGTTTTTCATAGAGGATCTACTGTAGGTCGCGTGAGTTTGGCGCCTCACCGACCACCTGGCAGACGTCTCTTCGCTTTGTCCTCTATCCCACCATTTTCCGATCGAACCCCCGTGCGTAGTACAGTACTCCGCACACAGATTGAACTACCCTCAAGCATACCAAAGGAATCCTCGCATGGTTTGTGGAGGATAGAAAGAAAGAAAAACAAGGTTCGAGTGTGTTCTTCTTTGGTTCTTGCAATGGAACCGTTGTATTTAGTCCAGCAGTATCCGTGAACTCTCCCTATTCTTGGTGTAGATTATGGACACAACCACATCATTCATAGTCTGTTAGACAAAGGCGATCCTCACTGAGTCTGAGACCGTGGATTTGCTTACTAAGTTGAACAGTACATCCGATTCCTCCTGGCCATTCATCCTGAAACCTGATAGTAATGAAAAGAGTCAATGATCAAACAATAGTCCAAACGTTAAAGAATCAAACACACCTCAATGAGCAGCAACGGTAAAAGGACCCAACGTCGATCAACCGCCGATCATCAATAAATAACAGGACAAAGGGGACGGCGAGCCCTGTAAACGATTGGCTGTGTGTGTGTGTGGAGTGCCACTTCACATTTTCACCGGATTGTTCGCTTGATGTCGCTTTGTGGCATCGAACGCCACGGCCCTGTGTCATTGACGCCGCGCGCTTGAGCCCGGGGCAGTCATTCACAATAACGAGCAGTTGGGCAGTGCTCGCGTGCCCTTTTGTCTGATACAGTGTCTGCTACTGGTATGTGGACGTACCTCACAGGTGGCATTGGCACTCATCGTACTCATCGGCCACACACGCCTGACTTGTTGCCATTAATTGTTTCATCCCCTGCGCGTAGTTCAATGCGCATAATTACATGCTAGCTACAGTCATAAACTACCTCGATTTTTTACTCTCCGAATGACCCTTTGTTGAGCTTCGGGAGTGTGTATTTAATAATGGCACTGGCACCATGCAATCGCCAACATCTGCCCCACATTCCAAGACTGTTGTCTAATGCTCCGAGAACCTATCAACATGGACGCGAACGTGCTCAGTAGAGAAGACGGTCGTACGTGTTCTCTTCTCAGCACAGTAGTTATCTCATAGCTCACCTATCCGTAACTGCAATCTCTCCCGAAGCCTTTGACGCCGTCCACGGCCAGTGCTGGTGCGGACTGGGTCCTGCCTACGGACAAGCGAGCACGAGCACGAGCACAAGCGCAACACTGCACACCCATGCCATTACCACCCGGCTCGAATTTCCGTCGTGGCACGGGGACGACGAACCCGGAGCGATCACCACCATCGACCACAATCAACCGATCGTGCCATTTCCTAACAACGCCGCCACCACCGGACGAGGCGAAAACGAGCTGCGGCTGATCATCTCTGGCTACCGTTGGGTGGCCAGCAGCAACGTGGGCACCTTCTGGCACGAGGCAAGCGATCTTGACGACAAAGACATCGCGTCTTTCGCGCTGCTTGACACGCTCACGCGCTGGCTGCCCCACTGGCAAGGTGGCACCTTGCGCGTTCGCACCAACGACGTCTGCGTTTTGCGCGGCATCCGGGGAGCATACTCCCATTCTGGCGTGTGGCATGCGGTGCAATCTCTCTGTGGACAATACGACGTTGAGCTGAGCGCGAAAGTTGTCGAACGGTCGTCGCCAGGGAACTTGTATGCGCGCGGACACACGCCAGATGATAAATACGCGACAAGGACTCTTCGTATAGCATTGCGCAACCCTGACGTTGTCAACGCGGCCGTGAAATGGCTGATGGCGTCTGGAGAGCAAGGAAGCACTGTGTATCGGACGATGCTGAGCCACCTTTTGGTGTAGAGCGGGGTTTGAACTGAGTTTGGGACATGAGTGGAGGGCATACTGTATCAACAAGTAATGGATACGTACAGTACTACAGTAAACGCTACAAGATGTTTCTACTTGCCGTAAATCGGGGTGTGCATAACCTTATATTTCTAGTCTCTAGTCGCCTGGCCCTTCCTTATTACGGGAGCGTCTGGTTGTTCACTTGGGAAAGGAGTGAGCAGTCAGATACAACGGAGTAATTCTACTGCGTTTCGATACCTAAGAAAGAAAAAGAGAACATCAGCCCATTGAAGCCCACCCAGATGGAGTTTCAAAACTCACGAAGATGAATCGCAGCCCGACCGACGGTCCTTAAACGGCGATCGGTCCTGACTGACGCTCCAGGACGTGCAAGTGATCCATTCCGCATGCTCCGCGCTCCCAATCCCGGACAAGCCTATACTTCCTCTTTGCCGAGCATCCCTCGACGTCACAAACAGCCCGAGCCATCGCCCGCGGCTTCTTCGGCGGCTCCTGCTCCTGCGTTGTCTCCATTTTGACATCCCCATCAGCATCGACGTCGGGCGTGGTTGACTGATGCGTAGCCGGTAGCAAGGATTTCATCTTCGTCGACTTCACCCTCCGCTGGCGTGCCGTTGCCGCCCGTGTGATTGACGGGTGTGCGATCTTCCGCACTGGCGAGCGGGTTGCGCCTATTCCGCGTACCGGATTTCTTCTTCAGGAGGCGGTTGATCGTCTCCGCCTTGTAAATAAAGAAGCGCGCGCATCAGGAAGGGGAGGGAAATGGAGCTGTATGTCTGTATGCGCACCTTCTCATCCTCTAACTTTTTCTCGGAGAGGTGCTTTCGTTTACGCGCCGTCTCTTCGCGTCGAAGGGCGATTTCAGCCTCGTTCAGCTGCTTTTTCTTGCGTGATGTCTCATCTTTTGGAGGGGCGCGCAATGGCTCAATCAAACATTTCGTAACCCGGAAGGGAAGTCTGAGACGCACCTAGTGAAACGTGAGATGACCCGACGACGCTCGCCAGCACAGCTTGACGTGTGGTCAAGGGCCGTTTTCCCTCTCCACCGCGGGGATGCTCGTCGTCGTCGTCTTCATCCTCAGACTCGACATCGCTATCTAGATCTTTGTCCTTATGAACAACGCGGCGCACGCGAGGCGGTTTTTGGGTTTGAGTGGGAAGTTTGAGTGTGATCTTGAGTCGTGATGAGCGGGAGGGCGTCGTTGGTGCTGGTGGAGGGGAGATGGAGGGCGAAGAAAGTTCATCGAGGTCTGACTGTTGGAACAAAAAGATATGAGTTATCAGCAATTGTAGGTGACGAGCGGGTTGCACTGAGTACCTCCCGCACCGCGTCGCCGTCGCCGTCATCAGCGGGTTCCTCATCCTCTTCTTCCTCCTCAGGTTCGTCCACTTCTTCGCCTTCCTCGTCACCATCATCACCCTCTTCGCGTTCCTCACCGTCCTCGTCTTCCTCCTCTACGTCCACCTCTACCTCTACCTCACCTTCATCATCCTCCTCCTCTGGCTCTACATCTGGCTCTTCCTCGGCATCGGGAGCGATAGAAAGCGCCTCGGACTCGCTCTCTGGGTCCACCGAGACATCGGAATGGATGATATTCCTAGGCATTGGACGACGAGGATAGAGACCGACCGATTTGGACGCTTGTGTGTGGCGTTGAAGAGGAAATTCACGCGGGTACTCAAACGTCACCACACCCCATTGTGTTCCCCACAGCGGATCAATTATTTCTTTCCTGGGCCACAGCAGATATGACGGCAATCACGCAAGACCATCGGGCAGCATCGCTCCAAGGTTATTGCACCGTCACGTGTGTTCCGCCGTCGCCAGGGCCCAGTCGGGGCATGGCCCGTGACGTTTGGCAGCTCAATTGTATGCGCACCCGATTCCTCTAAAGCGCAACAGCCTACTACCGCTTTGCAAATCTACAGCATATTGTTTGCCGTATCTTATTGTTTGTGCCCGACTTTATATCTCATCGTGATGTTTCGCATACTCAATTCATGACTTTCGCCAGACCTCTTCCGATCCCGTATAATGATGCGAGCGTGGTGGGGTGTTCCGCAGCCGTTTGTCCTTGTTCTCTTCATGCCGTGGAAGTTGGTTTCCCATTGGAATACATAGGGAACGTACTTGCCATCGATTGAGACTTGGAACGAAGAACACGCCACTATTTTAGCGACCAAGTGGTACGATCACAAGAAACTCGCGGAGCTGGGCGAGACGGAAGGTACTGTTTCGACTATCATATATAATATCTGAATCTTTGAGACATATG
>WNFO01004694.1_pt1 | contig 12585 bp, 14 predicted proteins | sample 5400251 | NCBI WGS metagenome assembly WNFO01 (sample SAMN13153354, study PRJNA577476) | soil metagenome | isolation source: 100 cm saprolite under Madrone tree | place: USA:California | collected 2016-06-14
GAAATACTTATTATCAACACGGCAAACCTTTCAGACATTATTTTTTTCCCGCTGGATTACAATACCCAGAAGGATGGGTGGATTTTGTGCTGGAGTTTTCACGCTCATGAGCACTTCGGGACATGTCTCTTGCTGTGCTGCGTTGTTCACATGTTCTACTTTGGTTCCTGGACGTTTTGTGCTGACTTTTAATTGCTCATTTACTGACAGCCGTGGAATTATCTAAACCCTTTGCAGTATCAACTTCCGTAATTCCTTGCCCTTGCCCCTCGCCACGATGTTGCGCCACTGCAAACCATAGAACCCGTGCTTATATCAACTGGGAAGGCTGTTCGCGGCGGATACTAATTGTTGCGAGCTTAATTGCCACGCCACACGACACGGTAACAAATTCATTCTTAACGGTAAGTGCCTTAAGCCCTCTTCCCATTCTCGATGGAAGTTTTACGATCTCCAGGCTGTAATTCGTATATGCTGATGACTCTCCTGTCAAGTCAACAGTCACAGGATGGCCAGCGCTGTATGAGCCGTCAACACAGGCACTCTCGTAAGATACAGACATGGATTCCTTTTATTTTCCATCCTCTCTGACTCGGACTTCCTGATCTCTGCTCACCCTTCTCCCGCTATTTGTAGACAAGATCGAGAAGAGTGTTATCGCCGGTCGCTTCTCTCCAATTCATTCACAGCAGCATTGATGACGGTGCTCGACGGTGTTAACGGGACTGTCTGTAATGCGCAGCAGTATCAGCAATTCCTACAGTCTTATGACAGTCGCAGCCCCTCCATTTCGTGTTTGACACACGGGGAGATCATCGGCTTAGTTGTGAGACTCTAGCTTACCTGTTTCCGGATCGACTCGGAACTCATCCAACTTTACAGCTGGCAGCCGAAGCATCGGTCCTTAGTTGCATTTGTGTCGCCATCATATTTATCTGGATTGGCGTGCGTCCGACTTCCTTTCACGTGTTTGTAATATTTTGACGAGGATGTTGCACAGTGGAACGCACATCGGTATAGGAAGAAGTTCCCAAATGGTGACTGGAAGTTGTTCCAGGGGCCTGCTGACATCTACATGGTCTGCCTGACAGTTTACCTGTTGTTGCTCGGCTTATTGAACTGCACGATAGTTCTCTCTATTCTTGTTTGACATTGTGCAAGCAATTGCTGGTATTCTCAATATCAAGTGGGCTCACAACGGGATTGTCACCACAGGGCCGTATTGCACAGCACAAGGCCTTGTCCAACAGATTGGTGATACCGGAGTCGCCCTGATGACCCTCGTGTGCCCCCTCCCCTAGTGTCTTTGCGTTTGAGACCCGCTGATATACACCCTACCAGTTTCTGGCCGTCCATACTTTCGTAGCAGCTGTGTGGGAAGTTGGCCTAGAAGCGCGTGGCTTTGCCCTTGGCCTGGTCTGTCTTGCTTGCATTTTCATTGTGCTTTGGGTTGGCATCGGCAGAGGCATTCACAAGAATTATATAACGCCTTCACCCGTGCGTAATTCCACTCTATTCTTTCCTATCATGTCCTCACTGCTGACCTTCCTTGGGTCAGTATTGGTGCTGGATAAGCCCTTATCAGTTCCTGGGAGAACGCCTTGGTGGCGAATACATCTGGATGTGGATCGCACTATTTGCTTCGGTGACACTCTACATCCCACTGTATTTCTGGGCGGATGGCTTCTGGTCGGTCGATGAAGAGTACAAGTTTCATTGGTCGAAATCCGCCGATCGGGGGGTTAAATACGCACAACGGCGAGATACATTGAGAGTACTTCTGTAAGCATCATTGTTCGAGTCCTGAATCCCGCTCACAGATTATCGATCATCAGTTACCCCCTGACATACTCTCTCATCGTCCTCCCTCTCAGCGTAGCACGGTGGTTGACGTTCAGTCACCACTATGTACCGTCGGCGGCTACATTTTTCGGTAAATCGTTTTTCCAGCTGTCCGGTGCCATCAATGTCCTCCTGTTACTGGTTATCAGATCAAAACTCCTCTTCCCTCGTCACACGGAACTCGGTGGGGAAGAAGTAGAACTGGCTCCTCAAAGTACTGACCCGGCGACTCGGATTTTCTCTGACACAGCGGAATTCCAACACAGTCCAGAGCCGACCTCAGGTGCGCTGGGGAATGAGGGCTATAGGGACGGTGCAACAACACCATCTCGCGTCAGTTCTAGACAAATATCTATATAGGCGAATATCGGACGACAACTAACCAAGATGAATGCGAATCTGAAGCAGTTACCCTTTCTTTGTCTCTTCCCCTGATACTGTATAGCACTATGCAAAGCAACATGGTTTACAAACGCATGTATTCATGACAATTGGTATATACTACACACCCAATGGATATCGTGTTCGCAGACGCGGATCCTTCCCCGAGGACGAGAAAGGAACAGATACAGTACTGCACTCATAGCGGTTTACTTTTGAATGACTCGATCTTGACTCCACTGTCTAAAGTCGTGTGGGCGTGCCCAAAGGGCTCAAACTGAACTGACGTTTCATGACTATTGTATCTATGACTATTGCATCTGATCCGATCGGCGCACGGTCCGGTATTCACATGTATGGAGGCGGAAGTGAAAACTTGTTCGAAGACCCCATGACTCGGTTGGATCCATTACGACTGATTTCCGGGGGCCCGCTTCCCTCTGGGCCAGCTACAAGTGGACGACGAGAGCGACTTGACTGGAGGATATGTTGAGTCGAGGAGAACTTTTTCTGAAGTGGGGGGGTCACATTGCGAGTTATTTGATTGATACGAGATCTGAAATCGTTTTCTCATTCGTCAAGACACGTCTCGAGTGAATTTTCCCTGACATACCACAGAGAGTCAATCTGAGGATCGTCGTCTGCTCAGTGGGAGGCTACGGCCGACGTCCGAGGCGGCGACACGTAATAGTCATTGTCTGTCGTGATCGCCGCTGTTGATAAGGGGATATCAGTGGAATCCGCCTCAGAATGCTTCACTGAATAAAGCTGAATCCTACCTGAAATGGTGCTTACCATCAACAAGAGGAACGTCAGACAGCATATACTCTGGATTGCAGTCGTTAGCCCCCTTGTTCCTTGGATTCCTATACCCATAGAAACATCCGGATGGAATGTTTCGATGGGTATATGATCCGATGAACAACGCAGAGCTTTGATGGCCAAATGGGAAGACTCGGAGCGTCGTTCAACGAAATACTAGTACATTGTTCAGTAGCCTTCGAGATAGAGCGAAAACCGAAAATTTAGACCGGTATTCGGTGAAACTAGCCAGCTGGCATATAATGAAGAGGTATCAGGTCGCCTTGGCTGTAAAAAATTATCTCTTCGCGTTGGAACTCCGCGTCCATATGTTAACTTTGAAACATATGCAGTAGCCAACAACTTGAAGTCCGACTCGCAACTCGTCCTTTAATTGGGCCGATCAGAGGTGTTCAATTACGCTAATGATCTAGGGAACCGCCGCTAGCAAATGCATCACAGATAGTGTAGACTAACGGGTCTTTTCGAGTTGATCGCTATGAGGTACGCATGAGTCATACTCTCTAACACTTTCGTGCAATTAAATACAGTACTTTACTTCACACATGCCCACCATTCACGTTCGCCATCACACATACACACTTAGCATGGCTTTGCCTGCCTCACACAGCCGCGCAAGCGCGGCCCACCTCGACACTCCCAGACATTAGATGACCGCTTCCTGTGTCTTAGGTACACGTGCGGTATATACTGTAAAACCCATCATAGCCCCGATCCAGACTATCAGCCTTCTCTCCCTGCCAAGCACAGTGGGCGTCGTTCCTTCCTCAGCGCTCAGCGCTCTCCTATCCGTAGCCGTTTGAATTCTCAACGAACCCGTCCAACCAAGGCGACGTCGACAGTGTTCCCAATTCACACAAGCGATGGACCTTCGACCAACGCCGTCGAAAGGCAAGCGAGCCCACAAGGAGATATATTGCGCGACCATCCTGAACAAGACGAGTCACAGCTCAGTGGGACATCGCGGGCGCGTGTCCCGTCGGCACCTACCCGCAGCTGTCGAACGCAACGGCAACTGACCAAAAGGGCAGGGCGGAAAAGGGCGACTCAACTGTGAGTGCGACAACGTTCCGAGTCTCGCTTCCGTCGGGTCCTCCTCCTGATGGATGTTGCCCAGCCTAATTCCGTTCTCCTCCAAAGCACAGCCACAGATGCCTCGTCTTCCCCTTCTGCACCTCTGTCCCCCTCATCTTCCTCCCCTCCACGTAATCTCCTTGCCCTCAGCCACGACCCTACTCCCCTGCCAACAGCGCCCCTTGAGTCTGACCACGCAATAGAACTTAACCGCGACTATTCAGACGCATTCAAAGTTAAGGAAATACCGGCCACACTACCGGGCCCATCCCAGGCACCGCCCCTCCCTGAGGCCTGAAGCAAGACGTAATTATTCCGCTGCCGGCACGCTTGTCTTCGTGCAGGGTGTCGTACACACCTCTGGCGTCTCTCAGTCTGCAAGTCCAGAGACCAGTGGGGCAACCCCGCGCCGAGCCTCTACCATACAGCTTGAACTAAAGGCCGCCTTCTAGGAGACCGACCGTCGCCACGGAGGTTTTTGGATCTCCTTGCCCTTCCCATACGCTCGCGGCGCTCTTCTTACGCTACGCCCGACTCGCAGTCTTCCGAAACGATTGCAAGCACGGAGACCGAGAACCGGGAGGAGTCGAGCCCTACGAGGGAAACTCCACGGGACTCACCCACACAAGAAGAGTCCCCCGTCCCTGTATCTCGTCCGTTATCCCTCTCACCCACAAGTATTGGCGTACTAGGCACCCTTCTCAGGTACAATAAACATCGCTCATTCTGTATTGTTTTCTAGCTGACAGAAATCATCGAAATTTTCCTCCGTGTTATCACCACCGCCACCGCCGTTTACCTTGTTTTCCGGCTCTTCTGAAACTCTCCTGAACTCTGGTCTTGGTCTGCCAATCTCTCCAAGTGCTCAAAGCCCCCAGCAACCCCTGTCTCCCACCCCTCCACCCCCTCCTCCATCTGACCAAGGCCAGAACACCAATACAAATCAAGGTCAAAGCCAGGGTCAAATCCGTTCACTCTCCCTACGCGCACTGCAGGTCTTGCTTCGCGCGATCGCATGCGCAACGCGTGGGCAGGGCTGCGTGATCGCTTCGGTTTCCGTCCTTCCCCTCCCGCAACTTTACCGTTGTCCCAATCTGCCGTATCTTCACTCCCTGAGCCTGAGCCTGCTCCCACTCCAAGTCCAGTGACCCCAGTTGACCCGCGCACTCAACTCGAGGATATGGCGCGGGCCTTCCAGATGGGCTTGGAGCCTGAAGACGGATCCGGACCTGGATCGAGATCAGGGGCGCCATCTTCTCCCGCGATAAAAGTTTACTTTCACAAGAAGTGGATTTTAGGGTTAACTGATGCAGTCGAAGAAGAATGTGAACCTTACTCTTCACTCCAGTCGCGCACGAAATTTGAGCGTGTTCCTTACTTTACCCATGTCAAAGTCCGTCGACCGCTTTCTGCGTTTTGTGGTTTTTTGACCACTAGAAAGACGGAAGTGGACCCATCATGGGAATGTGTATGTGTGTGTACTTATGCGAGTGACCGTGCGGGTTTGTGTGTGGCACGGTGTGGGTGCGTCCTTGCAGCCACATATGGAAAAGCTACAGTACAAATTGCAAATTAGTAAACGTCCACCGACGTCCACCACTGGGCATCATGTCCCTTTGTTCACTTGTTCCACTTTGGTTCCGGCGCGTTTTGTGCTGACTTTTATTGCTCATTTACTGACAGCTGTGGGATTCTGCAGTGTCAACTTGACTGTCAATGACTATCATCAACTTCCGTAATTCCTTGCCCTGGTCCCTCGCCACTATGTTGGCACCATGCAAGCCCTAGAACTCGTACTTGTATCAACTGGGAAGGCTGTTCGCGGCGGGTACTGATGTTGCGTGCTGTGCAACTGCTGTGTATGCGTAATATTAGCGCTTAATTGCCACGCCACACGACACGGTAACAAATACTTTCGTAACGGTGAGTGCCCTGAACATTCGTCCGACTCGCAATGGAAGTTTTACAATCCCCAGGCTGTAATTCATATATGCCCAATGACCCTCCTGTCAAGTCAACCGCCACAGGATGGCCGGCGCTGTATGAGCTGTCATCACACAGGCACTCTCGTAAAGTACGGACATGGATCCTTTTTATTTTCCATCTTCTCTGACTCGGACTTCCTAACCTCTGCTCACCCTTCTCCCGTTCTTTGTAGGCAAGGTCGAGAAGAGCGTTTTCGCCGGTCGCTTCTCTCTAATTCATTCACGGCAACATTGATGGCGGCACTCGGCGGTGTTAATGGGACTGTCTGTAATGCGCAGCAGTATCGCCAGTCCTTACAGTCTTATGGCAGTCTCAGCCCCTCGATTTCGTGTTTGACACATGGGGAGATCATCGGCCTAGTTGTAAGCATTAGCATCTCTGTTTACGGCTCGACTCGGGACTCATCCAACTCTACAGTTGGCAGCCGAAGCGTCGCTCCTTAGTTGCATTTGTATCATCATCATATTTATCTGGATTGGCGTACGTCCGACTTCTTTTCACGTGTTTGTAACGTTCTGACGAGGATGTTGCACAGTGGAACGTTCATTGGTATAGGAAGAAGTTCCCAAATGGTGACTGGGAGTTGTTCCAGAGGCCTGCTGACATCTACATGGTCTGCCAGACAATTTACCTGCCGTCATTTGCTCGGCTTACTGAATTGCACGATAGTTCTTTCTTTTCGTGTTTGACCTTGTGCAAGCAACTGGGGGTTTTCTCAATATCAAGTGGGCTCACAACGGGATCGTCACTACAGGGCCGTATTGCACAGCACAAGGCCTTGTCGAACAGATTGGTGACACCGGAGTCGCCCTGATGACCCTCGTGTGTCCCCTCCCCTAATGTCTTTGCGTCTGAGACCCGCTGATATACTCCTTACCAGTTTCTGGCCATCCACACTTTCGTGGCGGCTGTGTGGCAAGTCGGCCTAAGAGCGCGTGGCTTTGCCATTCGCATGGTCTGTCTTGCTTGTGTTTTCATTGCGCTTTGGGCTGGCATCGGCGGAGGCGTTAACAAGAATTATGAAACGCCTACACCCGTGCGTAATTTAACTCTATTCTTTCCTATCCTGTCCTCACTGCTGACATTCCTTTGGTCAAGTATTGGTGCTGGATCAGCCCTCAGTTCAAGGGAGAACGCATTGGTGGTGAATACCTCTGGATGTGGATCGCACTATTTGGTTCGGTGACACTATACATCCCACTGTATTTCTGGGCGGATGGTTTCTGGGGGGTTAAGTACGCACAGCGGCGAGAAGCGTTGGGAGTACTTCTGTAAGCATCGCTGTTCGAGTCCTGAATCCCGCTCACAGATTATCGACCATCAGTTACCCCCTGACATACTCTCTCGTCATCCTCCCTCTCTCCGTAGCACGGTGGTTGACGTTCAGTCACCACCATGTACCGTCGGCGACTACATTTTTCTGTAAATCGTTATTCCACCTGTCGGGTGCCATCAATGTCGTCCTGTTCCTGGTTATCAGATCGGAACTCCTCCTCTTTCCTCGTCACAAGGAACCCGGTGGGGAGGAAGTAGAACTGGCTCCTCCAGATACTGGCCCGGCGACTCGGGTTTTCCCTGGCACAGTGGAAATCCAACACAGTCCAGAGCCAACCTCAAGGGCGCTGGGGAATGAGGGCTCTAGGAGGGATAGCGCAACACCATCTCGCGCCAGTGCTGGGCGAATATCTATATAGGCGAATATCGGACGGACATCTGACCAAGGTGAATGCGGATCTGAAGCAGATACCCTTTCTTTTTTTTTCTCCCCTGGATACTGTATAGGACTGTACAAAGCAACACGGTTTACAAACGCATCGTATTCGTGACAATTGGTATATATACCTGGTACCATAGCACTACATACCCAATGGACATTGATACAGTACTGCACTCATAGTTGTACAGCACGATCCTTCGTACGGTGATTTGACTGATTCGATCTCGACTCCACTGACTAAAGCCGAATGCGCGTTCCCAAAGGGCTCAAACTGACGTTTTGCCTGACGCACGTTTCGGCATTCTCGTGTATGGCGGCGGAAGTGAAAATTTGTTCGAAGATCCCATGACTCGGTTGGATCCATTACGACTGATTTCCGGGGGACCGCTTCTCTCTACGCCAGCTACGAGTGGACGACGAGAGCGACTTGACTGGAAGATATGTTGAGTCGAGGAGAACTTTTTCTGAAGTGGGGGGGTCACATTGCGAGTTATTTGATTGATACGAGATCTGAAATCGTTTTCTCATTCGTCAAGACACGTCTCGAGTGAATTTTCCTTGACATACCACAGAGAGTCAATCTGAGGATCGTCGTCTGCTCAGTGAGGCGGCGACACGTAATAGTCATTGTCTGTCGTGATCGCCGCTGTTGATAAGGGGGTATCAGTGGAATCCGCCTCAGAATGCTTCGCTGAATAAAGTTGGATCCTTGAGGAACCTCAGACAGCATTTACTCTATTTTACAGTCGTTAGCCCCCTTGTTCATTGGCTCCTATACCCATAGGAACATCCGAATGGGATGTTCCGATGGGTATACGATCCGATGAACAACGCAAAGCTTTGATGGCTAAATGGGGGTGGTGTTGCGTCGGCATGTGTAGTAGGGAACGAGATTGTAGCATACCGCGTGGACATGCGCCTCTTGATCTTGTCGTTGACACGGGACTTACGGACATTTTTCTCTGTCTTGGATAGTTTGGCCGCTGGCTTTGTGCCCTTGCGGGTCGAGGGTTTGCTACGGAGAGACTCCATCGTTGTGTAGAGTGTCGAGCAGTTGTCACCCGTTACGGGCCGGGGGAGATGGGAACACTCTCGTTCCCTCGACGACTTGTGCTCATGTCTCGCCGCTCTCTTTCATCCTCCCCTTCGCGCGACATCAAACGCCCAAGATTGGAAAGCCTCACTCCCGATGATTATAGAAATGGTCTCATGCTTGCGCCAATGGTTCGTTCTGGTGCCCGTATGTCATATCCGTCTCTCTGCCTTTCCAATTCTTATCTCTCTATCCTCAGTCCCCACAAGGCTTTTCGCTCTGAAACATGGCGCAAAGCTGGTATGGGGTCCAGAAATGGTAGATAAAGCTATGTTGAATTCAGAACGTGTTGTGGATCGTGCGTCTCTCCTCGCTCTCTTCGTATGTCTTTGGACGAGATCACTGTTTTGTAGCTGTATCAGGGACGATTTCGTACAATGGGAAGCAAGAGCGCGCCATGTTTACTTGTCATCCCGTCGAGAAGCCGTACCTCATCTTCCAAATTGGCTCCGCTGACCCCGATCTTGCCGTGCAAGCAGCGCGCGTAGTTATGGACGATGTCTCCGGGATCGAGCTAAATTGTGGTTGTCCTAAGCCCTTCTCAACACATGCAGGCATGGGTGTTGCCCTGCTTACGAATCCCGACCTTCTATGTTCCATCCTCTCCGCCTTCCGCCGTGAACTTCCACCTCGTATCTCCGTATCTGCAAAGATACGGCTGCTTCCTACACAGGAAGACACGCTAGCCCTTGTCAAAAAAATTGTCAACACGGGTATCAACTGTCTTACTATCCACTGCCGCACGCGCAACATGCGCCCGCGGGAACGTGCGCTCATCACCCGCCTCAAGGAGATCGTCGATTTTATCCAGGGTCTCAGCTGCGATGTGGCGATAATCGAAAATGGTGACTGTGCAGGTTTTGAGGATGCACGGCGGATACGTGCCATCACAGGAGCAGATTCTATCATGATCGCCACTGCCGCCGAGGCGAACCCAACTGTTTTCTCACCTTCCCCGCTTACGAGCCTCGAAGACAGCTTTATTCTGCCGTACCTTCGACTCGTACGTCCTCCCGCTCGCTCTCGCTGTCACCACTGACTCAGTGTGATATCACCGGTGTAGTACAAATACCTCGATAACAAATGGGCTTCCACCAAGTTCTGTGTTTCGCAGTTCAAGGGCCCGAAGTCTGCTAAGAAGAAGCTGCGTGAGGCAGTAATCAAGGCTAAGGGCTACGCCGACCTCGATATGCTCGTAGAGCCTTGGACAGGAAGCGATGAGTTCGCTGCCATCAAAGCCGCCGTCAACGCGCGCGCATCCGCGCCTCCCGTCTTACTACCCGCAGATGAGAGCACCCCACCGTCATCTGAGGGGGATCAAACAACGATGACGATGACGACGATGACGATGACGACTCCACCACGGCGCGGGAATCCCGACCCTGCAGTCGTTTACAACGCCCCGCTGCTCCCCACGAACGAGCAACGGGTCATGATCCCTGCTGGTGTGTCGAAGCAGAATCCAGGGACGCCAACGCCCCTCGCGTTGTCGGGACCAATATTGGTGCCTAAAGCTCTTCCTGTAATGTAGATTGAAGTTAGCTTGTTTTTCCTTTTATTGAGACTGCGCGATGCATTTACAGTAATGCTGTCACAGTCACTCATCGCATACCCACTCCGGACCAGACTGGGAAAGTGGTCAGGCATGGGTCTCTTTCGCGACGGACTTCTCGAGGGCAACGCACGATTACGAAGTTCCGCCACAGCCTTCAAATCTGGAGTGCTTCTGGAAGCGGGATCACTGTACCGGTGTAAGCACACTTTTCTGGTACGCATGCAAAATGCAATCCGCTGTTATAATAGGACGTTTCACGTTGTGGTTTTTTGGTTGTTTTTTAGTGGTTTTCATTGAAGGTCGTAATTTCAGTTTTTGCTAAAAACACATCAAAAAACAGCCCAAAAAATGGGTGCATCGTGAAACCCCCTTGCATGGGGCTGCCCACTGAAAGGCTCAACGCATCCTCTGTCTTTATGTTATAGATATTTCCACAGAGGTTATATGGTCTATTAAATATACAAAGTATATGGAAATTGTGCAGTAGCCTTCTAAGTCATCTATTGCATGATATGCACCCAGCACCCTCACTGGCTATGCCCACACTTCCAATTTGACAGTGGCTTCTTCAAGGTGCCTTCAATTATGCAAGAAAGCTGCAAGAGCTACATCATTGTGCAACTGTTGATCCAAACTCCAACAGCAATGGGAGTTCAAACATCAAGGACCCACAGAGTTTGGGCTCAGACAACTCAGACTCGGACATTGATTCCTTGCCATCTTCACTGTCCTTGATATCCTCATTGTTGTTATGACCTTGCAGGGTCGTGACTATTCCAAGCTCCAAAGGCACTCAATGGCTCAAAGGAGATTGCTTCAAAGGCACTGAGGCTCTGAGAAGATTGTCTACTCCTTTAGACTGAGCAGTAAGTTGAGTGTGGTATGGAGTCAAGCTTCCACTTAGGCAGGAAGAGCATCCTTAGGATAAGAGGAAGGAGCAAAAGGGGATCCTAGTTGCAAGACTGTGAAGATACAACAAACTGGAGTGGTATGGCTCCAGTTGGCTACTCTTATATACAAGGGGACATCAGGGTACAGGGTCTGATGTCATAGGTCTAGGTCTACCAGGGTTCAGGGTGTGGAGTCAGGGTCTAGGGTAAGTGGAGCCTCATGAGTCAGAGATAAGGCCTATGCATCAGGAAAATATCAAAAATACTTATCAGAACTTAACATGGCTTAACATGGCTTAATAGATTTTATAAGCCATACTAAGCCAGAGGGTCATTGGGCTTAGGCTAAGCCATGTCTTCCCATGAATTGCTTATTGCTTGCCTTAAAATTACTTAGTCAGCTTATTATTTGCTTCCCAAAAGCCTATGGGTAGATTTCAGCAGTCTTAAGTAAAACTTGTAATAAGCCAAGCTCAACAAACAAGTGTATTAAGCATTAAAAATGTGCACCCAAAAGTTTGTATTCTGATAATTGGAATATGAAGCATACATGCACATGAGATGGCCTGGGAGGTAAAGGAATAACAAACAAGTCCCCATCCTTGGTGACAGTGATGATGACAGGTGCAAGTGTGAGTGTACAAGCATGGCAGACACGCATCACACGCCATGGGATATTTTGAGAGAAGGACAAGGGGTGCAAGTGCATGACTGGTGGATGCATTGAATATGTGCATATATAGCAACAGGCAGTGAAAACGGCATCCTCAGACTCTAGATCACCATGTTAGTGAGGTTGCAAAAAAGTAAAAAAAACCTACAGTCATCATCATCTGGGTCGTCATTGATATCAATAAGGCACGCCTGTTTGTCATCAATATCAACAACCTCAACAGCCGCAGTCATCTTGTGAATGTAATTTGACTTAAGGTTGATAAATGGTTGGGCTGCTTGAACAATTCTGTCAAACTTGATGTTTGTGAGCCCACTGATGTGACATAATGATGGGTCTGTTTGCCCCAGGTGGTACAGTGAGTTACAAAGGTGATTCAATGTTGCATACTTTTTGATTGTCTGGCAGATAACTTTGGAAGGAAGGCAAATAAGAACAAAGTGTAAGTTGATAGATGAAAGGATTTGATAAGAGCTACCTATCAAAAAAATGATTATGTAATTACAATCAGTATTTATGGAGATATCATCAATTTAATTTAGGGTATCATTG
>WNFO01015983.1_pt1 | contig 12581 bp, 13 predicted proteins | sample 5400251 | NCBI WGS metagenome assembly WNFO01 (sample SAMN13153354, study PRJNA577476) | soil metagenome | isolation source: 100 cm saprolite under Madrone tree | place: USA:California | collected 2016-06-14
GCCGTCGAGCAGCGCGCGCATCAAGCGCGTGCTGGCCTCGAGCTCGTGAACGCGCGCCGGCCGCAACCCGGCCAGCCGTACGGCGGTGTCGCCCACGCCCCAGCCCAGCAGCGTGCGCCCCGGCGCCAGCTCGTCGACCGTCGCGATCGATGACGCCGTGACGGTCGGGTGCCGGTTCACCGGATTCGACAACAGCGTCGCAAGAAGGATGCGATCGGTGACGCGGGCGGCGGCCGCCATCAGGACGTACGTGTCGCGGCGTCGGAGCTGCGAGTCCGGCTGGAACGCCGCGTCCCAGCCCAGGGCTTCCGCGCGCCGCACGTCGGCGGCGAAGGCGTCGACCGAGCGGGCGTCGAAACGGTTCAGGCCAAAGCGCGGGAGCGTCATTGTCAGCTCGCTCCGAGCGCACTGCCCATCTCGGCGATCGCTTTGTCGAGGACGGTGACGACGCGGTCGATCTCGGGCCGCGTGATGACCAGCGGCGGCGAGAGCACGACGGTGTTGCCCAGATGGCGGCCGCCGCCCGAGCGGCCGACGATCACACCGTTCCGCCGCGCGAAGTCGACCACGCCCTTCATGCGGTCGGCCGGTACGGCCTCCTTCGTGCGACGGTCCCGGACCAGCTCGATACCAGCGAAGAGCCCCTTACCGCGGACGTCGCCCACCCAGGGGTGCTTCACGAGCGTACGGAGCCCGTCGAGCAGATACGCGCCGTTCTCGGCCGAGCGATCGACCAGGCGCTCTTCCAGGATGATCTCGATGTTGCGGTTGGCGACGGCGGCCGCCACGGGATGGCCCCCGTACGTCGAGATCTGGAACACCTGCCGATTCTCGGCCGGCTCGCCGACGAACGACTTGAACACGTCGTTGCGGACGACGGTGGCGGCGATGGGCAGGTAAGCGCTCACGATGCCCTTGGCGATCGCGACGATATCGGGCCGGACGCCGTAATGCTGGTGCGCGAACATCTTACCCGTCCGGCCGAAGCCGTTGATGACCTCGTCGATGTGCAGGAGGCATCCGTACTTCTTCGCGATGGCCGCGACCTCGGGCAAGTACTCGTCGGGCGGCACCGCGACCCCGACCGCGCTCATGATCGGCTCCACCAGGACGGTCGACACCGTGTCCGGCCCCTCGCCCTGGATCGTCGCCTCGATGTTCTTCACGCACGCGAGCTCGCAGGACGGGTAGGTGAGCCCGAAGGGGCAGCGATAGCAATAAGGCGGCGCCACGTGGACGAAATCGTTGCCGCCGAGGGGCTCGAACTTCATCTTCCGGTCGCCCATCCCGCCGGCGGCGAGCGTGGCGAGGGTCGTGCCATGATAGCCGAGGTAACGGCTGATCGTCTTGTAGCGGTACTGGCCCGGGTTCTCGTGCTTCGTGTACTGCCGCGCGATCTTGAAGCCGGCCTCGTTCGCTTCCGATCCCGAGGCGACGAAGTAGACGTGGTTGTCGCCGCCGAGCAGTCCGTTCACGCGCTGGGCCAGCCGGGCCGCCGGCTCGTTCATCGCCGTGTGCGGGTAGTACGGCAGCGTGCGCATCTGGGCCGCGGCGACGTCGGCCAGCTCCGTGCGGCCGTAGCCGATGTTCACGCACCAGAGACCGGCCATCGCGTCGAGGTACTCGGTGCCGTCGGCGTCGACGACGGTCGAGCCGCGGCCCTCGACGATCACCAGCGGCTCTGCCTCGAGCTGGCGGTGCGCGACGACCGGATGCAGCACGTTGTCGAGGTCCTGTCTCACGACGGCCGCGCGGCCGTCGACGTGGGCCGGGGTGGGGCCTTCAGGCTTCGTCATGCCGTCTCCTTGCCGGGTTCTGGCCTGGATTATACGTCGCGCTCCCGACCCCGCGGCAGCGCCGCTCAAGGGCAGTTTTACCGCTATGATCCCGAGGTGACCACTGACGCGCCCGGAGGAGGCATGAAGATCCACCACTCAGCCTGTGAGGAGGAGACGATGGGCAAGAGCGGGTTCGTGAGGCGCGCCGCGATCGTGGCGTTCTGGTGGTTCATGGTCGTCTCCCAGCACCCGGGCGGCGTGCTGACGGCCGCCACCCAAGGTCCCTTCGGAACCCAGGCGCAGTGTGAGTGGGGCCGGCAGCAGATCGCGGTGACGACCGGCCTTCGTGGGGGACAGGGAACCGGTTGGGGCTCGACGCCCTGCTGGAACGACGGACTGTGAGGCATGCGGCCGCCGGAACTGGCACATCGGGGCACAAGCTCTGTTGGTGATACGTGACTTGGCCGCAACTGTTTGACACCGTGAGTCGACCGCTCGATGAACGGCACGGGCTCACGCCGCCCGGAGCGGCTGCCGGTTGGGTCATAACGGCCGAGGCAGCGGCCGCCATACCAGACGCAGGGCTGGCCGTTGAGACGAGGGCGCCCACTGGCGGCTGGATAACCCCGCCCGGGGCGTGGCAGAAGGGAAATGATAGCGATGAGCTGGCAGCGACCATTCAAAGAGCTGAATCCGGAAGTCGAACAGCTAGTGGTCAAAGTGCTGGAAGAGGGAAAGGGAGCGGGGCAGAGGCACGAGTGGCAAACGCTCGGAAGCGTCACGCGGCTCGACTGCCACAATCCCCTCTGTCAACGTGGCGGGGTTGACCTTCATCACACGCTGCGCGAAATGGTCGCTACGCGCCGCGCAGAGTTGGAGGATGTCAAGATGTGCGGCGGTGTGGAAGGGGGCGGGCCCGGTGCCGGCCCACGGCACTGTCTGAATCGCTTCGCATTCCGAATCTCGCTTGCCTACAAGGCGGAGAGCGACCGATGATCGTTGCGATCTACGCCGCAAGTCGACCGAGAAGGGCAGGTGGAAGTCATGCCACAACCGAAGCTCGTCTGCCTTTAGGTCTTTCGCCACCGCCTGGATTACGATGTTTATAACCCTGGTATGAAGCGGCTCTCGAGCCTCCGGTCCCGACTCTTGGTCTTGGTCCTCGTTGCGGTGCTTCCCGGCTTCTCTCTGACGCTGTATACCCACATGGAGCATCAGCGCGCAGCCGTGGCCGTCGCCGAGGAGGAGGCGCTCCGGATCGCCCGGATCGCGGCCTCCGAACAAAACGACGTATTCAAAGGCGCGCGCCAGTTGGCCTTCACCCTGGCGCAGCTCCCCGGCGTGAGGGCGCTCGACGCGACCGCGTGCCGTCCGCTGCTGGCGGAGCTCCTGAGCCGAACGCCCGGGTACGTGAACATTTCTGTGGCGGCGCCGACCGGCGACGTGGTGTGCAGTGCGGTGCCCCCGGCCGGGCCGATCAGCCTTCGGGATCGCGAATACTTCCAACGCGCGCTGACCACCCGCGACGTCGCCATGAGTGGGTATTTGATCGGCCGGATCAGCCGAAAAGCGGCCATCGCCATCGCGCACCCTGCGGTCGATGCTCGTGGCACTGTAAGCGCCGTGGTCGTGATCGGACTGGATCTGCGGAGCCTCAATCATCTGGCCGCCGACGCCCAGTTACCGCAAGGCTCCACGCTCCTCGTGATCGATCAGGCCGGCGTCATTCTGGCCCGATACCCCCAAGGCGATGAGTGGGTCGGTAAACAGGTCTCGGACGCATCCCTGACCAAGGCCATTTTGGCGAAGCACGGCGAGGGTACCGCCGCTGGTGTGGGATTGGACGGTATGCCTCGACTGTACGGGCTCACGCGCCTGTCGGCCACGCCTGACGCCGGCGAGGTCTACCTTGCGGTCGGCATTCCCCGATCCGTGGCGCTGGCTGGATCAAACCGCGCGCTTGTCCGGAATCTTGTCTTGCTGGGTCTTGTCGTCGTGGGAGCGCTGGCGGGCGCGCGCGTGGTCGCGGAGCGACTCGTGCTGCGCCGCACCGAAGCCCTGATTGCCGCCACAAAGCGCCTGGCGGCCGGGGATCTCGGGGCGCGGACCGGGCTTGCCGGCGACGACAGCGAACTGGGTCACTTGGCTCGATCCTTTGATGAGATGGCGGAGGCCGTGGAACAGCGAGCCGCCGAGCGCGCACAGTCCGCGGCCGAATTGGTGCGGAGCGAGAGGATGGCCGCGCTCGGGCGCCTCGCGGCCGGGGTCGCCCATGAGCTCAGAAACCCTCTGAGCGTCATTGCGGGCCGCATCGAAATTCTCAAACTCCAGATGGTTCCGGGGCAGGCGCCGACCTTCGACGTTCTCGCTCGTAGCCTCGCTCAGTTCGAGGAGGCCGCGGAGCGGATGCGGCGGATCATGGAGGGCCTCTCGACATATTCCAAGCCGGCCAAGCCGGATCCGACGCCCCTCGATCTGGGCGAGTTATTGAGGGCGACAAGCGAAGTGCTCGCCTACGAAGCCCGGAAACATCAGGTCTCCATCAGGGTTCAAGTGCCGCCCATGCTGCCTGAAGTGGTCGGTGACCGAAGTGCGCTCATGCAGGTCTTCGTGAACCTGGCCACGAACGCGGTGCAGGCCATGGTGGACACCGGTGGTGGGCAGGTGACGCTCAAAGCCTATGAGACCGATGGTAGCGGCACGCCGATCGTCGCGGAGGTTATAGACACGGGGCCCGGCATTGCGCCAGACGCCCTCGCCCAAATCTGGACGCCGTTCTACACCACCAAAGCGGAGGGGACAGGGATCGGACTCTCCATCGTTCGATCTCTCGTCGAGCAGCAACCGGGCGCTGCGATCACAGTCGAGAGCCGCCAGGGCGCTGGGACCACCTTCCGGCTCACGATGCCGGCGATCGGTGCCGACGTCCTCGCACGGTCGAGCGCCAGTTAACTCAAGGAAGCAGGCCATTTCTCAGCACGCCGCCCCGCAGACCGTGCTCGTCGTCGACGACGATGCCGAGATGCGTGCCGTATTCAGTGAGTACATCCGCCTCCAAGGCTTTCACGTGCTTGAGGCGAAGGACGGACTTGAGGCGCTCCTCCAGGTCAAACGCGAGCGCCCCCGCGCGGTCATCCTGGATCTCGCGATGCCGAGGCTCGGCGGGATCGACGCGTTGAAACGAATCGTCAAGTTCGATCCGACAATCGCGGTGGTCGTCGTCACTGGTGAGACGGACACCGACCTGCACCGCCAGGCTTCATTACTCGGCGTTCGAGCGGTCCTCAGGAAGCCCGTGGGTCTGCCCGATCTTCTGTCGGCACTCACGGGGTCGAACACGCCCCGGCCAGGTGCAGCGCCAACGACGGAGCGCGATCCGAATACCGCACCGGTGTCCGCGGCACACGAAGCGTCGCAGGGACGGGTGCTTGTCGTGGACGACGACCCGGCCATGCGTGAGATGTTGAGTGAATTTGCCACGCTCAAGGGTTACACAGCCCGGAGCGTCTCGAGCGGGGCCGACGCCCTACGGGCCGTCGTGGAGGACCCTCCGGACGTGGTGCTCCTCGATATCGGAATGCCAGGCCTCACGGGAGCGGACGCCCTGATCGCGATCCAGGCCGTAGCGCCCGCTGTGAAAGTCATCATGGTCAGTGGCACGTCGGACGCCGCCCTCGCTCAACGAACGCTGGCGCGCGGCGCGTTCGACTATGTCACCAAACCCGTCGATCTGGAGCACCTCGCGCAGAGCCTGGAAACGGCGGTGATGATGAAGCGGCTAGAGAGCTAACGCCCCAGTGATAGCCGAGCGGATCCGAATCCTCGTCGTTGACGACGATCCCGAGCTCCTCGACACGCTCCGCGAATACCTCGAGAACCTTGGGAACCGCTATGTCGTCGAGACGGCCGCACGGGGAACCGAAGCGCTCTGGATGGTCGCGCGCGCCCGTCCGCACCTGGTGATCCTGGACGTCGAGATGCCGGGCATGACCGGCGTCCAGGTGCTCACGTCTCTCCGCGCTTTGGATCCCACTATCCCCGTCATCATGCTGACGGCGAACACGGACGGCTCAGTGGCCGCCGAGACGTTGAAGCTGGGGGCCGTTTCCTACGCCCCCAAGCCTCTCAACTTCCAGTATCTCGATCACCTCGTCGCGACGTTCGCGACGAAGCCTCGCGAGGGCTCAAGCGCCTGAGGCGGCGGCTTGATCAGAGTCCGGGACGCGCGTCGTTGATGCGCCGACTCCTCCCAACCGTTTCGTTCAGGAACCCGGCGACGAGACGGAGGAACGTCGCCGGGTCGAAGGGCTTCGGGATGAAGCCGATACACCCGGCCCGGCTGAGCTTGTTCGCGTGCTCGGCCGTCCCCCCGGTCAGGGCGACCACCGGAATCTGCCGGGTCGCCGCGTCGGCCTTCAGCCGTTCGACCACGGCTAAGCCATCCATCACGGGCATGTGGTAGTCGACGAGGATCAGATCGGGGCGTTCCGAACGCGCCTGCGTCAATCCGTCCGCACCGCCAGACGTCGCGAGGGCCCGATGACCGTCCATCGCCAGCAACTCAGTAATGGTCTCGAGGATGTCGAGGTCATCGTCGATGACGAGGATCGTGAAGGGCACGGGGTGAGCTCTACCCATCCAGCACCGCGAGTATGGTGGAGCGTCGGCCGTTGGGCAGCGGCGCCGTTGGGCCCCGACCGCTTCTCGCCGTCCTCATCGGCAAATCGGTCACTGATCTAGAACGGCATGGGCAGGCCACAGCACCCGGCGCCCTTAGCTCGCCCGCCTTGCCCCCGCGGCCTTCCGTTGTTCGGCTCTGCAGGCGGGGCAAATTCCGTGGGACGTCCGTGTATCGAACCGGCGCTGGAGGAACTCCTCGACGGGGATCCATTCATTGTCCATGTGGAGCTTTCGGCACCAGGCGCAGAGACGCAGGAATTCTTCGAGATAGTGCAGTCGGGTGACTAGCCGTCGCGTCAGTACCACCACCGGGATGGCCACCAACAGGATGATGGCCGTTTCCACCAGGCTCTCGTGCCAGCCGCCAAGATGATCGCTCCCGAAGATCAGGCTGGGCACACCGAGCAGCTCGTTCATCCACGACAGCGCGATGATGGCCAGAAAGCCGACGATCTCATACGCGACAATCGTGGACGTGCGTCGTCGCGCGATTCTCCGAAGGGGTTGACGCTCATCGGTGTTTCGTGCGCCTACGATAGCATGGTCCGTGTTCCGTCTCGCTGCCGCCCGGAGGAAATCATCGATTACAGCCCGGTCATTTTCAGAGCGAACTCCTCGGGCGGATCCTCTGAGCCCCGGATCTGGCGGTCAGTAGGCCATCCGGAATTCACGCGCACCCAGAGATCCTCACGAACGAGTTCATCAGTGTCGGACCACGGACCAGTCGAGCCATCCCACCAGGATGTTCCACTCGTCCTTCTTCAGGACGGCCGTGGTCGCGTCCTCGCCGATGCAGACGGTATCGCCTTCGATGACAACCTCCGGACACAGTTGCTCGAGGTCCGGGCGCTGATCAGAGCCCACGCGAGCGGGCGGGGTGCCGCGTTCGCAGGCCATGAAGATCAGGGGGCACCGGACGGAGGCGGTCTACCGGCGTTATGCGATCGTCAGCGAGGCGGACCTCCGCGAGGCGATTTAGAAGCTCGACGGTTACATTCACGGTGACAGTCGCCGGGCAGCGCTTGACGACCGTCGTGTAAGTATGTAGATTCCGGACCACGGACGATTAGCTCAGTTGGCAGAGCGCTGGCCTCACATGCCAGAGGTCACTGGTTCAAGTCCAGTATCGTCCACCAACCGAAACGCGAGGTTGCGACCAACCCCGCGTCGCGTCTTTCCGTCGGGTGCCGAAATAGTGCCACTTCACGCCTGAGCGACGGACTCTGACTGCCCCTTGGACGGCTGCTCAAGGGCTCGGATCGCCTCGTGGAGGTGCCCTGGCGCGAGGTGCTGGTAGCGGGTCGTCATCCTCGGATCGCGGTGGCCGAGGATCTCCATGATGGCCCGCTGGCTCACGCCGGCCATCGTCAGGGTGCTCGCGGCGTCGTGGCGAAGGTCGTGGAAGGTGAGGGGCGCGAGCCCAAGCCGCTTTGCCAACCGGGTGAAGGATCGGGTCAGTGCGAGCGGCTCATACGCTGGTAGGACGCGGGTGGTCGGGTCGAGCGGCCTTGGTAAGGTCTGGAGCATCTCGCGCAAGGTTTCGGTCATCGGCACCGTGCGATCCCGCCCGTTCGCCGGTCTGGAGGGCTGCTAGAACGTACGGCCTGAGGGCCGCGCCGGGCTTGTGGTGGACCGTCCAGCGGCGACCATCCTTGGACTCGACCGTCTCGTGGGCTCCGTTGAGGAGCTTCTCGCGCTCCTCAGAGGTAAGGTACCGAACGCGGCCGTCTGGTTCCTTCGCTCGGGCCACGTCCTTTGCGGGGCTGGTTTTCAGATAGGCCCACTTCACGGCCCGGCCGAGGAGATGCTTCAGACGGGCCAGCTCCTTGTTGGCGGTGGAGGGCTTCACCTCGCTGAGCCGCTCGCCGTACCAGCGCTCAACGTCCTGCTGGCGGAGCCTGGAGAGCTTCGTGCCGCCGAACACGGGAAGCAGTACGGCGTCGAGGATGTACCTGCTGCGCTGCGCCCACACCGGAGCGAGCGTCGCCTTGACGGCTGGCCAGTAGTGTCGGTCTACGAACTCCTTAACGCGGATACCTTCCTCTCGAACGCCTAGCACTTCGCCACGAGCGATCTTTGCCATGGTGTCTCGGTACACGAGCTTGGCGGTTTGGTAGTTGGGCGCTGCCTTCTTACGGTGTCGCTTGCCGTCAGCCCCGGTGTAATCGATCCAGCACCAGGCATTCCGCAGAAACAAACCGTCACGGCCTCTTCGCTTGGCCCGCTGCTTTCCTTCGGCTACCGGTGGAGCCGCCGCGTCCGGGGCTACATCGAGGTCAGGAAGTGCTGGTTCGTTCTTCATCGTCTCCGCCTCCTGCGTCGTGTCGTCCGGCTTGGGGGGAAGAAATCCCGTACTCCAATTCCCAACGGCTTGGCCAGCTTCTCCAACATCGTCACCGTGGGGCTCATCAGGTCGTTCTCGATCCGTACGATGGTGACGTAGCCCACTCCAGCTCGCCTGGCCAGCTCCCGGACGGAATAGCCACGCCGGTCACGCCAGTAACGGAGTAGGACAACCATCGACAGGATGGTATCTGATACGACACCTAGTGATCAAGCTCAATCTCCAGAGGGCTGGTAGCTGATGCGACACCAGTGTACTCACCCGTACCGCGATCGTGGCCCAGGAGGCGCCCAGGCTCTCTCAGAGTCTCGTGAACCCAGCGAACCTCCTCACTGACCTTGAAGAGTTTGTTGAAGACCATCGCCCGCACGGGCCCCTGGTCGCCGACGCCACTGAGCCCGCCTGGAATGGCTACCTGCTCACGGTGACATGTGGGTGCGGGGTCACGTTTGAGCGGTGGGTCACGCCCCTTGATCCTGAGCTGGATCTGCTGCGGGCGGCGGTGCTGAATTGACCTTCTGGACTCGTCCGACCCCCTTGGGCTAGACTCCTTGCGGTTCTTCTCCCCATCGGTGCTCCCGACGCCGTAAGAGGACGACGCCCATGGCCGACGAACCCGACAGTCCTATCACGCCGAGCCTTGAACGCAGGGTGGCGACAATCCTGTCCGCCGACGTCGCCGAGTACAGCCGCCTGATGGCCGAGGACGAGGAGCAAACGCTCCGCACGTTCCGGGCGCACAAGCAGGTGTTCGAGTCGCTTGTCGCGTTGCACCGCGGACGTATTTTCAACACAGCTGGCGACGCAATCCTCGCGGAGTTCTCCAGCGTGGTCGAGGCCGTGCGTTGCGCGACCGAGATCCAGGCGGCGCTGCGCACGCGGAACGATCAACTCCCGGCCGCGCGCCAGGTCAGATTTCGCATCGGTGTCAATCTCGGCGACGTCCTGGTGCAGCACACTGATCTTCTTGGCGACGGCGTCAACGTGGCGGCGCGACTGCAGGCGGTGGCCGAACCCGGGGGGATTTGTATCTCGGGCAGCGTATACGACCAAATCCGGAACAAACTGTCCCTGTCCTTCACGTCGCTTGGTGAGCAGTTCTTCAAGAACATTCCGCAGCCGGTGCGGACCTTCTCTATTTCCGCCGCTGAAGGTCTCGGCGCGCTGCCGACGTCGAAAGTGCGCCGCCGCCCGAATGGCGCGTTGAGATGGGCCGCGGTCGCGGCCGTCGCGCTCGCGTTGGGTGGCGGCTATTGGGCGTATTCGCAGAAACAGCAAGAGTTGGCTGAACAGGCTCGCATGGTAGCCGAGGCGGCCAAGCAGGAGGCCGCCCGCCCTGAGGAGAAGCTGATCGCGGCGAAACAAGCGGCGGAGGAGGCGCAACGCCGGGCGGACGTGGCACGCCCGCAGGAGGAAGCCGAGCGGAAGCGTGCCCAGGCGGGGGCACGCCGCCCCGCCGACGAGCAGCTGAAACGAGAAGAGGCCGCTCGTCAGCCTGTCGCACGAGCTCAGCAGCGGGCGAGTGGGGCTCCGGCGCCACCGGGCGCGGCGGACGGCATCGATGGTGTCTACTCTGGACCCGTCTGCTACGGTCCGAGTCCCAATGATCCGGCCCGCTGCTACCGAGCCGAGGCCACCGTTCGTGAAGGGAAGATCGTAGGAGAATGGCGCGGCCGGGATCCTGGGGTGACCGTGAAGCTGGCCGGTGAAGTATCGGCGATCGGCGAAGTGAGGATTGAGATGCATGCCGAGCGCGTGGACGGCAATCAGTTCGCAAGAGCGAATCTGTCGGGCACCATCCAGAATGGTCATCTAGATGCGGGCGGGTTCTTCTTCAGCGGACGCACCATGTCCCTTAATTGGCAGCGCAACTAAGCGTCCGATCGCGCGCACGATCCACGCGCGGAGCGAGCGCCGCGGTCATCCTTCGTGGTTGTCAACGTGGCCGCGAGCTCCGGAGAGCAGTCTCGTTGGTTAGACTCCCCGCCACCGAGGTGCCCATGCGGCTGATCAGGCTCGCGATCATCGTCGCTGTCGGTCTCACACTCGAGTCGTGCGCCGCCAAGGCGCCGGGAGGGCCTCGGGATGGCCGCGTGGCGATCGTCGACACGCACGCTCATCCGCTGCGCAGCCTCCGCCGCGGGGTTGCGGTCGTCTCGGCATCCGGACTCCTGCAACTAATGGACGAGTTTGCGGTCGAGCAGATGGTGCTACTACCGCCACCGTTTCCCGAGGGGCATCCCGGCGTCTACGGTCGCCGCGAGATCAAGGGCATGCTCCGCGACGGCGGTGGCCGGCTGGCCATGGTCGCCGGCGGCGAGTCCTTGAACCCGATGATTCAGGGCACATCGCCCGACAACGTCGGGCCTGGCGTCATGCGCGACTTTCGCAAAGAGGCGGAGGCGATCGCGGGCGCCGGCGCGGTGGGCTTCGGCGAGATTGCCGTCGAGCACTTCTCGTCGGGACGTGGTCATCATCCCTACGAGTCGACGCGCCCGGATCACCCGCTGCTCCTGCTCCTGGCTGACATCGCAGCGGAGCGCGGGATGGTCATCGACATCCATATGGAGGCGGTGCCCGCAGATATGCCGATGCCGCCTGCGAGGCTCGGACCACGCCCCGCGGAGCTTCACGCCAACATCGCGGCGTTCGAGCGTTTGCTCGACCACAACCGGGAGGCGAAGGTCGTGTGGGCGCACGCCGGCTGGGATCTCACGGGCGAACGCAGGATCCCGCTCATGCGGAGCCTGCTCGAACGGAACCCCAACCTGTACATGAGCATCAAGATTGACTCGGCAGGATTCCCTGGCACAAAGCCGATGGGCGAGGGCGGCGTGCGGCCCGGCTGGCTCGCGATACTTCGTGCTTTCCCCGACCGCTTCGTCATCGGGAGCGACCAGTTCTTCGGAGAGAACACCGAACGACTGGAGCGAGCGCGGGAGTTCATCGATGCGCTGCCGCCCGACCTTGCGCAACTCGTCGGACGGGAGAACGCGCTTCGCCTCTACCGCCTCCCGGCGCACACACCCTGACCGCATGCTCGACCCACGCGGCCAACTCCTCCGCGCAGCAGTCGTCGTCTGCTAGACTCCCCCAAGCCATCCCCACCGAGGTGCCCATGCGGCTGATCGGGCTCGCGGTCGTTGCTCTGAACCTCATTCTTATCTCACTCTCGGTCGAGGCGCAGCAGGCGCAGCGAGTCTACAGGATCGGTTTCCTTGGCCAGACGAGCCCGTCGGACTATTCCAGCCAGATCGCGGCGCTGAGACAAGGACTCCGTGATGCTGGATACCAGGAAGGTGCGAATCTCTTTATCGAATACCGCTGGGCCGAGGGGCGATTAGGCCGTCTACCAAGTCTGGCCACCGATCTCGTCCGCCTCAAAGTCGATCTAATTGTCACCCATGGCACGGCCGGATCGCGAGCGGCGAAACAGGCAACCGCCACGATTCCCCTCGTCTTTGCGACAGCGGGTGACCCGGTGCGGGGCGGGATCGTGACGAGCCTCTCACGCCCCGGTGGCAATATGACCGGCCTTTCCATCCAGCCGGCCGACCTGATGACGAAGCAATTGGACCTGCTCAAGCAGGTCGCGCCGACGGTGTCCCGGATTGTCCAGTTGCGGGCTGCTAGCAGCGGGCCGGAGGATGTCGATGAGTCTTTAGAGCAAGAACAGACCGCCGCCGCGCGCTCGCTCGGGCTCGAACTCAAGAAATTCGTGGTGGAGCCTAAGGATCCCACCCACGCGTTCTTGCACGTGGCCCAGCATGGTGCGCACG
>WNFO01005867.1_pt1 | contig 12579 bp, 9 predicted proteins | sample 5400251 | NCBI WGS metagenome assembly WNFO01 (sample SAMN13153354, study PRJNA577476) | soil metagenome | isolation source: 100 cm saprolite under Madrone tree | place: USA:California | collected 2016-06-14
TTCCGTTCCTTTCTTTTCAGTTCCTTAGAAGGCCAGGTTGCACCGCAAAACTCCTTTGTTTCCATATCGCTGGTAGATTCGATCCCCACCGCCCCTACCAATCATCTTCCTGATGGGTGGGCACTTATCCAATGTACGCGGGGGCAAAAGGGGGCAGACAAGGTCAACGACCCGGTTCGCGCGTTAGTTTTCGGCGGCACGAGTGACAACCGGATTTGCCTTTCTGCAACCGATTTTCCGACGTAAGGCGCTTAGCCTCATTTCAAGAAGAGAGTGTAGACCTTGCCTGCGGTGAGGGACGCCAAACTACTTCCAAGTGGCGTTATGCCGTCCTCAGCGTAAACGACCATTGTCCCTTCGAGGAATCCTGAAGCTGGCGACGGGAACCACTGGCGGTCCGGACCGTAAGCGCTTTGAGTAATGTACTGCACCCCCGAGGAATCGGTGATCACCACTTTCTTCTGTAGCCAACGGGCAAAAATCTGTGCATCCGGAAAATCCGTAGTATTGGGATCGGCACCGTAAAGAACCCCCAATATCTGATCGCCCCTGGTCAGAAAGGCTGGTGTGATGGGGTATTGGTCCAGCGGGAAAGCTCCGCCGAACAAGGCATGCTCCGGCTCGAAGGTAACGCCGTCATTGGAGAGGCTGTACGACAACGTTGGAGGGCTGATATTCGTCACCCACTCAACATACAGCGCCATGAGATACCAATTCTTCCCTCCGACCTGGAACTTCTTCACGTCGTTGGCGTAGTGGAGTGTGGCAAGAGCCACCCCCTGAGCCTGAAACACGGGAGGAAAAACACTTGTCGCCCGGTAAACCTTGCCGATGCCACCGTAGATTCCAACGCTGTAGTAGAGTGTCCAACTTCCATTCTCCCTAAACAGTACGTTGCCGCCGTTGTAGTCGTAGCCCGCGTAGAGCGGGTCGTTCGGAATGGAAACCACGTCGCTCAACTGAGCGGAATATGGTTCGGGCGAGCCGTTCCAAATCACCCCGTCAGGGCTGAAAAAATAAGCCGGCTTGTCGTTGCTGGTCTGGGTTAGGGCAATTGTGCAAATCATGTGCATCGAGCCGTCGGGAAGCTGGGTAACATTGACGTTATTCACGTGCAGGAAGTCTCCGTGGTCGATCACCAGCTGGTGGTCGTTGAAGCTAAGAAAGTCAGAGGTCGTGACGCTGTATACTCTGTCGTTGGAAGTGGCTGTTCCGTCCCAGCCCCCATAAAACATGCGCCAGCCATTTACCTGCTCAAGCGGCCAGGGAGAGTAAATGTTCTGAAAAGGCCCAGGTTGAGGAGCGAGCATCGGCACTCGCACGTCGGGCACCCAGTTCAAAGTGTTTTTCTGCCAGTAATCGGGATTAAAATTCCCCGCGCTTAGACCTTGGATTTCGATCGTGCTCGCAGCCACCTGGCCCGATACCTCCTGCAGTACCGCTGTATCGGAGACGGGAGTAATCGTCAGCGTTAACGTGGCACTGTGGGAGTGGCTTCCGCTGGTGGCGTCGAACTGGATGGAGAGAGAGCCAGTCTGTGCTGTCGGTGGAATGAACAACAGAACTTGTTGACTTCCAAATGGTGAAACTGTGAAGGGAGCGGCTGGTGACGAGGTCGCCCCGGGCGGCAACCCCGTAATCGCAACGTTTACGCTGTCTGCGAAGCCGTTGTGTCCAGAAACCGTAATTGCCACGGCCGGACCTATGGTTCCCACAGTCATGGAGATGGTAAAAGGACTTACGGACAAGCTAAAGTCCTGCGGTGGAGGCGAACCGGATGAGCCACCTCCACCGCAACCTACGACAAGAAATGCGATGACCGACGGCAAGCAGCGTAGAGCGACAAGGATTCTTGAAACGCTCAATGTCCTGCCTGTCGCTAACATTGCCGCCCCTTTAACTCATCCGGTGATTCCTAAATCGCAATGTCGAATTCTTCTATTTCACCGTTACGGATATGGTTGTCGAGTGCTGGATGGCGCCTGAAGTAGCGGTCACTGTGACCGCGTAGCTCTGCGATACTGGAGGAGGTGGCACGCTGTTACCTCCTCCGCACGCCGCCGGAAGAATCGTGGCCGTCATCACCAAGAGGCACAGCGCCCACATTCTCCGCCGTTTCTTGTCGAGGCCAGTTGCCAGGACGCATCCGAACAGTCCGAGTGGAACCAATGCAGCATAGAGTTTCGCTCCCTGCCCGAACCACGGCGCGGAAAGTGAGGCTGATAGCGCAGCCACGTTCACGGTGAGTGTCGCATTGGCGCCGGGAGTGACGGATGCGGGCGAGATGGCGCACGTGGGTATTGGCGAAGGGCCGCTGACGGAACATGCCAACGCGATGCTCCCAGCAAATCCGCCCTGCGTCCCAAATGTCAGCACTTCGCTCACCTGACCTCCGCGCTCCACCGTGAGACTCGTCGCGGCAGGGCTAATCGTGAAGTCAGGCAGAATATTAAATGTGGCGGTGACGGATTGATCCGAGTTCAAGGTGACCTTGCAAGTCTTGGGATCCGTCCCGGTGCATGCACCGCTCCAAGTCGCAAAAGTGGAACTCCCAGAAGGAGTCGCTGTGAGCGAGACGGAAGTCCCAGGGAGCAAGAGCGCCGAACCGCAAGCGCCTCCCGAACTGCCACAGCTTATACCACCCGAATCGCTAACGACGTTGCCGCTGCCGGTGCCCGCCAAATTGACATTGAGTGTTGTACCAGTCACGAAATTTGCGATGACGCTCTTGTCTGAATCCATTGTTAAATTGCACAACGCCGAGACGTCGGTACCCGCACAAACGCCACCCCAACTCGTGAAAATCGCTTTTCCTCCCGTGTCCGTATTATTGAGAGACGCTACAGTCCCACTCAGGAATCGCCCGGAACATATACCAGGGCAACTGATCGTCGATCCGTCAAGTCCGGCAGGAGAGCCAGTAATTCTCCCCGATTGATCTCCAGTGATCGCAACAGTCAGAGTGTAAACCGGCAGCACGGTGCTGTCTTGGGTTGCCGAATTGTTCGCGGGCGCCAAGTCAGGCTCCGCGCCCGAAACGCTCATGGCATTGCTGATCGTACCCGCGGCGGTCGGCGTAACCATGATGGTGACTTGAACCTCCGCAGCGTCAGGCAGGGAGCCAATACTACAGCTGACGATTCCAAGCGCCTGCGTACATGTACCTCGGGTTACCGTAGCGGAGACAAAGTCCACGCCGTTTGGCAATGTGTCTTCGAATCTCACGCTGGTGGCATCCGTCGGACCTTCGTTCAGTGCGTCTGCCGTGTATGTCAGGCTCGTCCCCTCGCCGATTGGGCTCGGCGTAGCACTTGTACGAATAATGCCCAAGTCAGCGCCGGAGGTCGGACTGCTATTGAGGAGTACCGCCACATCGTTCGAGCCACCGAAGGCAACCAGATCGTTGAGCTGATCTGCGTTGAGGTCGTCCGTGAGAGCAAGAGAGATACCCGTAGCGTCGAGCACGACCGGGTTTGAAAAAGTCCCGTCTCCCCTCCCTAATCTCACCTCAAAGCTCTGAACCAAGCCCGCTGATGAACTAGAAGTTCTCGAATTAATCAGATCAAGCTTCTTGTCCGCATTTAAATTCCCGAGAGCAATGGGTCCGAGGCCAAGTGCGGGAGGAATGTTAGTCGCGCTGGCGACAATCTGCTCTCCTTGAAACGATCCATCACCATTGCTAAGGAACACGCTTATGTGGTCCTGATGAGAGCTGATGCAAAACTCTCGGCAGTTCGGAATACTGCTGCGGTGAAACGATTTGACTATCAAGTCCTGCTTGCCACTTCCACGGAGATCCCCAGCTAAGATGGAAAGCGGAGCGTAGCTAATCGTGACGCTCGTGCCTGAGGCTTGCTGAAACGTTCCATCGCCATTTCCGAGCAGTATGCTAATCGCAGCTGTGCTGCCGACGGCCAAATCCAACCTCCCGTCACTATTGAGGTCCGTTGCGAGCAAGGCTCCAGTGCCGTTCGAGAAAGTGGAGATCAGACGGGGAGTTAGAAAGCTACCGTCGCCGTTCCCTATGAAGAGTTCCAAGGCGAGATTGTCCGTCGCTTGGTCGATGTCTCCAATCACCATGTCGGATTTCTTGTCTGAATTGAAATCTCCAACAACCATGGAAGCTGCCTGTATTGTGAGGTTCGTGGTCTTCGCAGCCTGAAATGTACCGTCTCCGTTTCCCAGGAGAATGCCCACAATACCGGCAATGTTGTTGCTGGAATCGCCCGGCCGGAAGACAGCGAGGTCCAGTTTGCCATCGCCGTTGAAGTCACCGACGGCAATTGAATTAGGACTGAGGCCCGCGTCGAAATTTACGGCGGCTTGAAATGTGCCGTCACCATTGCCGAGCAAGATGCTCACGTTGTTGCTTCCGGAATTGGCCACGGCGAGATCTGGCTTGCCGTCACCATTGAAGTCGGCCACGACGACGCCCAACGGGTTCGTCCCCGCCGGGTAAGTCTTTGGCGGCGCGAATTCGACCGCTCCACTTTTTGCCGGATAGCCGAGAGAAATGAGCAGCACGAAAACAATCGCAAGAATCCGATTCGTTCCACGCATGACGAAGCTCCTTCCACAGTCAGCAGCCTACGAATGATCCAGCACCGCTCCGGGAGCTATCCCCGGGGCGGCGCTGCTGGCGGATTCGTCCTCGAGTTCGAAGGAAATCCTTCTCGCCTCAACGGTGATCACAACCGGAAGGAACGCGTTGTTGGGGAGTTGCAGTGATTTTTGAACCATGCGGATTTCCCGCGAATTATTGTCGAAAACGATCGACAGCACCGAAGTTCGGACTAACTGGCCAGATTCATAGAACTTGATGGTCGTCGTGCCCGTGCAATCCGCATTCACGGCGTACGTTCCCGTAAAGGTTTCGTCGGCAAAGCCGCCGCCCACGCTTCGAGATTCTGTCCCCGAAACATTTCCAGCAGCATCCAAGTCCGCTCTGCCGACTGCGGCAATGGGAACTCCACCCGTTGAAAGAATGACGACTCCCGAGAGCGTGAAGCCATAACTTCCGGCGCTGCTCCCCAATGAGCACTGTCCGGCCTGGGAGACCGGTGTTATTCCTCCTAGAGCAGCCAGGAAAAGTGTTCCACCAATCACTTTGAGAATTGTTCGTTTCATGTACGTCCTCCTAGAAAGTCGCTCGGCGGAACTTCCCGAAGGCGTCCAGCCGCTGAAGCGCATTCCTCGCAGAAAGACCTTCTGGGGTCAATACAACGCGGCTCAAATCCCTTGCATATCGAGCTCACGGGCCAACCCAATGAGCCGTCGGGGGTTAGCAGACCGCCTCGTCTAATGTCTGGAAAAGTGGTAGACTCCGCAACAACATCTAGGTTCCCCGTTTCGGAAGTAGCCATGCTGTCAGTGCGGATTCAATTCGGCGCATTTGAGCTGGATTCAGCAGCCGGCGAGTTGCGCAAACAGGGCATAAAGATTCGCCTTCAGGAACAACCCCTTCAGATTCTGCAGCAGCTCTTGGAACACCCAGGCGAGGTCGTCACTCGCGAAGAACTGCAGCGGCACATTTGGCCGGCAGATACGTTTGTGGACTTTGATCACGGGCTGTACAGCGCCGTGCAGAGATTACGGGACGCGCTGGGAGACACGGCCGAGACGCCTCGGTACGTCGAAACTCTACCTCGCCGGGGCTACCGCTTCATCGCGTCGGTCAAGAACGGAAAGGGGGTTGAAGCGAAGGTAGAGACTGCGAGTGTCGAAGCGCCACACTCCGTTGTTTCAGAGCGGCCAGTTCCGCGCCGCAGGTTGGGCATACCCATGCTTGTTGCGACGGGCGTAATCCTTGTAGCCCTTCCGTTTGCACTGACGTTTAGGGAGGGAAGTCTCCGAGAACGACTGCTAGGGAAACCCGCAGTACTCTCGATCCGCTCGATCGCAGTGCTGCCGCTGCAAAACTTGTCGAGTGACCCGAATCAAGAGTATTTTGCCGATGGGATGACCGATGCGCTGATCACTGACCTTGCGCAGATCGGTTCACTGAAGGTGATCTCGCGCACTTCTACGATGCGCTACAAGAAATCGGACAAAACGCTGCCGGAAATCGCACGAGAACTAAACGTCGATGGGATTGTCGAGGGAATGGTGCAGCGCTCGGGCGATCGCGTGCGTATCACCGCGCAGCTCATCCATGCCCCCACTGACAAGCACGTTTGGGCCAGCAGCTTCGAGCGAGATGCGCGAGATGTCCTGACGGTGGAAGGCGAGGTGGCGCAGGCGATTGCCGTAGAAATCCGGGCGAGGCTGACTCCACAGGAGCAGGCGCGGCTGGCGCAGCCGCGGCCGGTGAATCTTAAAGCCCACGAAGCCTATCTTCGAGGCTGGCATGAAGATGATATCGGGGGAACCCTATCAAATCGCCAGGGTATGCAACAAGCTGCGGGGGAACATTTGCGGCGAGCGGTTGAATATTACGAGCAGGCACTCCGGGAGGACCCCGGGTTCGCCCCGGCCTATTTAGGACTGGCTTACAATGGCTTCCCCGATAGAGCTGAGACAGCCGCGAGAAAAGCGTTGGAAATCGACGACAGCTTGTCCGATGCGCACCTGATCCTGGGTGAGATCAAGCTGGTTCGTGACTTGGATTGGCGGGATGCGGAGAGGGAGCTACTGCGGGCGATCGAGCTCAACCCCAATAACGCAGCCGCCCATCAAGGCTATGCCTATTTTTTGGATGCCGCGGGCAGGTTAGAGGAAGGCATGAGGGAGTATGACCGAGCACAGGAGCTGGACCCGGGGAACGATCACCTTGCTTCGGCGCTTTACTCGCGCCGCCAGTTTGATCGTTTGATCGAATTGGAACGCGACGCGTTCGCGAGAGACCCTGCGAGAAACGCGTACGATTCTGCCGTCTCGCACAAGACCTTGATGGTTGCTTACGCTCGAGTGGGCAGATACAAGGAATCGATCGAAGAATTCCGCCAGGCTTTGATTTCCTATGGTTACGATGGCCTAGCAGAAGACTTGCGCCGTGGTTACGCACGTGGAAGTTACCAAGGCGCTTTGCGCGAGTGGCTCAAAGGTGTGCAAAAACAAAAACCTGATTTTCCATTCCATTGGGTCGCTGCCTATGTCCATACTGAACTCGGAGACCGCGACGCCGCGCTTGCCTGGCTGCCAAGAATGAAGGACGAGACCAAAGGGTACAGCGACGCTCGCGTCGAGCCCAATCTCGTGACTCTGCGCATAGAGCCGATGTGGGATCCCCTTCGCTCCGACCCGAGATTCGAAGATCTCGTGCGGCGCGTGAAATTCCCGCACTGAGACTCCTCATACACGCTGACTCTAGAACTCAATCTTGATCCCCACCTGCCCTTCGCGCCCGGGGAGCACTTGTGTGACCGTGCCAAATCGCACCGGCCCTTCGGCGACGGTTTGGATTTGCGAAGGGTTGGCTCGATTGAAGGTATTGAAGAACTCGATGAGCGCTTCGACGCGGAACCGATCCCTCACGTTAAACCATTTCGCGAGCCGGACGTCCATATTGACAAAGGGCGGAGCCACGAAATGGTTCCGGCCGACGGTGAAGTCGTTCGAAGCGGGGATGCCGTCGCCGTCCACATCGGGCGCATCATTGGAGAATGAGCGGCTATAGTGGAATCCACTCTGCGCCCGGAAGATGGCGGAAATCTGAAACTGCTTCGGCAATTGGAAGAGTCCGTAGGCCGATAACGTCTGAGTGTAAGCGAGATCGGAAGGTCCGCGATCGAGATTCGGTCCGTAATAATATTTTCCCGCCCTGGGCACTGGGTTGCCGTTGCTGGCGATGAAAGAGCCTTTGGCATTGGATTGCCCGGTATTCGGATCGGTCACTACCGGCGGGACCCCGACGAAGCTATCGGTTGTACTGTTAAATGCCGTGAGCCGAACGCCTAAGCCGGTCTGGACATTGCTGTGCAGACTGGAACCAAGAAGGTTGTCTATGGCGTCCGCGCGCGTGTAATTCAAATCAAACATGAATCGCCCGGTCATTTGTTTGCGAAGGCCTATAACAACCGCATTGTAGTTGCCGCTGTACCATGGCCCGTAGGTATTGATGGGCAGGTCACCGGTTCCTGGGAGAGTTTCGCCCGCAAGCCCTGGCAACCGGGCCTCAAATGCCAGGTTGGTCAGCCGCACACCTAGAATGTTTCGGATGTCCTTGTAAAAATAATCAGCGTAAGCGGCGAGACTCGGGGTGAGTTCGCGCTGCAGGCCCACGTGAAGCGCATGGGAATACGGCGTGCGGAATTTCGAATCAACTGCAATAGGTGGACGGTATGAACGGGTGCCCAGAAAACCCATAGACAGATTCCCGGCGATGCCCCAGTAGAAAAATCCCGAGGGTTGACCGACGGCTGCACTGGCCGCATCTACGAATTGCCGTGGCGTTAATCCTGTCAGGGAGCTGACCGTGTCATGGGTAATGATCGTGTTTGGCTGCAATGGCGCGTGGCCCGGGGCGACCAAGCTGTTCAGATGATCGGTCCCGTATAGCTGCTGGCCGGGGATGTCCAAGCAGGTTGCTCCAGAAGCGGCAATCTGCGCGTCGGTCTGGTCGGAAGACAGACACAAACCACCCAGAAGCGGGGCCACGGACGGATCACCGTAAAAGAGTCTCGGAAAGGAAATGTCCTGAAAGACGCTAATCGCTGCGCCGCCGAAAGCGGGAATATCTCTCGCCACTCCCATTCGAAAATGGTCATAAAAGACGCCCCAACTGGCGTTCAGTACAGTTTTTGCGTCCGGTGACCAGGAAAGACCCACCCGCGGAGACAGATTCAACTTGTTGGGAAACTCCGAGTCGTAGTCCCAACGCAGCCCCAAATTGAGGGTAAGGTTCTTGCGAACCTTCCAATCATCCTGAAAAAACAGACCGTTGTAGCTGTCTCGCAACCTGATTCTATTCTGGTCGGATGTGACTCCGTCTTGCGTAAACGTAACGTGCACACCAGAATTCACGAGCCCGTATTGCTCGAAATCCGGAACCGTTGCAAAGAGCACATCAAAAATGTTGATAGATTCCGTCCCGTCCACACGAGTGTGCTGAAAATCCCACCCAAATTTCACGGAGTGGCGCGAAAACTGTTTTGCGAGATTCACGCCAAATGAGAGGTAATCTTCATTCAACTGCAGCGGTGTATACCCTGGCCCGATGATTTCCTGCGTGACATCACCGAATAGTGCGCCCGTGGTCAAGCTGCTGAAGAGATTCACATAAGTCGAAGGTAGCCCCAACTCAAGGTGCGCGGGCCGCGTCAGGCTCGGTTCTCCCCGGTATTGAACATAGGAGCTGACAAGATAAGGGTTGCCCCGCTCACCCCACATCATCGTGTCGTGAATTCCAAACATCAGGCGGTGCTGGTCTGTATCCGAACGCCGTGATGGCTGGTCGCCCGAATCCGCAAAGTGAGCGTTGTTAAGGTTTACCTCCTCCGTCAACCGATGGCGTCCGAATACTTCATCCAATCTGGCAAAGCCACGGCTCTCATAATTCTCGCCATGCTTATTGATGGATTCCTCTTCCTGTTTCAAGGAGAGCGGGAAATCCGACGGGAATTGGAAGTTCGTTTGTCGGGATTCGCGAATTCTTTCGGCTGCACCGAAGAAAAACACCCGATCTTTAACGAGCGGGCCGCCAAACGTGGCGCTGGTGTCCCAGCGGAGGAGAAACGGCACACTCCCTTTCGGCACGTCCGGCGTGTCCAGGAGATAGTTGCGATGAAAGAGGGAGGCTGAGCCGTGCCAGTCATTCGTTCCGTTCTTGGTGGCGACGTTGACGATGCCTCCCGAGCCGCGGCCAAATTCAGCCTTGTAACCGGAGGTCAAGACTTGAAATTCGAGGATCGAATCTTGATCGAACTGGCCCGCAGGTCCACCGTCCACCTCGTCCCGGTTGGGCATCCCGTCGATGAGAACGTAGGCGTTGTTGGCGCGCTCGCCCAGTATCGGCGAGCTGTTGTCGTCTCCTTCCGCGAAATTTCGGTTGATCCCCACACCCGGGACCAGTTGCAGCAAATTGAGATAATTACGCCCATTGAGCGGCATCGACTCGACTTGTGAAGGCAGAATCGTGGTACCTGAAGAGGAGGTGCCGGTCTCCAGCACCGGAGGAATCGCTGGGACCGTGATGGTCTGATGCATGCTGCCAACAGCGAGCATGATGTCCAGCCGAAGCTGCCGATTCACCGTCAAATCCAAATGCGCATAAAGTTTGGTCGTAAATCCGTCGTGAGCCGCCGTGACTGTGTAGGTTCCCGGTTGTAATCCGACGGCTTCAAAGTTCCCGCCTGAGTCCGTGATGGGTTTCGTTTCGGCTCCTGTAGCATCGGCTCGGACCAGAATCTCAGCTCCCACGATTGGTTGACCTTGCTGGTCGGTCACTGTTCCCCGGATCCCGGAGGTTACTTGTGCCTGTAGCAGAGAACCTATTCCGGCACAGAAAATGAAGATCAAAAGAGTTGCAACGATTCGTCGGAATTGGCGCGTTCTTCGGCGACTAAAGGAATCCTTGCACGGCTGGTGGAAAAGTTCTTCTAGCACGATGGTGCCCCCGCACCTTGCAATGACCGTTCGGGGTCTACCCATTCGTATACGGAAAGTGAGCTATTCCGAAATTCTACTCTTCAAGCCCGGCCAGTCAATCTTCGTATCTTCCCGCACTAAGAGCGAGCCGGGGGTGCAGAATATCAAGTCTGTTCCAGCCGAATGCTTTAGAGTTGAACTATGGTAAGCCCGGGGATCAATTGGAAGTGTCGAGCGTTGAGAGTTGCCACTGAATAGCCTAAATGTAGAGCAGTTCTTCCGGCAAGTTGCGCGATTTCGAGTGTCACGGGATGGACCGGGAGTGCTTGACTCAGTTCCTCGACAAAGGCGCGCCGCCGCTGGCGATCTGCTTCTGACTTCGCGCGATATATCCCGTGGGTCAGTTCGACGACAGTGATTGCGGAGAGGGCGCTTTCAGTCTCGCCTTGGGAAGCCTTCGCACGTTCAAGAATGTCCCAAACGCGTTGCCCCTGACGCTCACCTGCGATGAGCAGGCTGGAATCGAGGATCAATCCCATGAGGGCGGGTTGAGCGGTTTACGATGGCTGTTAATGATTTCTTCAAGGTCAGCGGCGAAGTCAGCGTCCAAGGTGGGCTCATAACCCAATTCCTTCGCGTGTGCCTTCGCCAAGGCGATGGACTCTGAGAGAAGGCGCCCACGAAAGGCTTCCGCCGGACGCACCACAGCCACGGGTCGTGCGTCGTGTTCAATGACAACCTCGGCGCCCTCGCGGACACGAGCCAGCAGGGAAGCGAAGTCGCTGGCGGCCTCTTTGTCCGAAACGTGAATCACGTCCTTTGCCATGGAACCCATTATATCCCCCTTTCCCCTGGTGGTTGGTCGGCGTTGGTAGATCCAGGCCAAACAGTATCATAGACATGTTTAGAGGTCTAGAAGTATTCTATAGTTGACATATAGACCTGAATAGAGTACTCTGGGATTGGACAGAGGAGCTATGAAATGACAACCCTACCACAACCCCAGTCTCCCAAGCAGCAGCGGAAAAACACGCTCCGCGTGTTCTATGTTTTCGTTTTCCTTGCAATCGGAACTTTCACTTTCGCAGTCCGTGCAACTCAGGCTGCGCAAGAAGCGCTGATCGCACTTGGAATTGTTCTGGCTGGCGGAGGGATATGGAGTTTCCTTCGATTCCTGAAAGTCGCAGACACGCATCAGAGACTCATCAACCACGAAGCGACGAGCTTTGCTTTTGTTGCCTCCTTACTCCTCACGCTCGTTGTTGGTCTCCTACAACGCTTCGGATTCCTGTCCAGTGCCTCGCTCTTGATCCCAGCATTGATGGTTGCCTTGTGGAGCATCGGACTCATTTTCTTTTCCTGGAGGTATCAAGAATGAAGACTCGGCTTCGCGTCTTGAGAGCCGAAAAGGAGTGGTCGCAGGCCGACCTCGCCGATACCGTAGGCGTGACGCGGCAGTGCATCAACGCCGTTGAGACGGGCAAGTACGAGCCAGGGCTCGACTTGGCCTTTAAGATTGCCCGAATATTCGGGAAAAACGTCGAAGAAGTCTTCCTGTATGAAGAAAGCGAGACTAGTTTCAAACGTCAGTAGAGGTTTTTCGCAATACGACACGCGGCGATGTTATCAAGTCTTCAGCGAAGGCTCTCCTCTTCCTACTCTGCGGTTGATTTCTGCTTCGATTTGTAGTCGAGGTCAACAGGAGTCATTTGATGTCCCGAGGCTTTGACGGTTTCGAAATTGATGATTTTCGCGGCTCTGATTTTGGCCCAGACCACGACGTGTCCCGCAGCCCTTCGTCCGACTGGAACAAATGGACTGAGCTTCACAACATTCATCGGGAGGAAGAGCGCGCCGACAGACTCGACCGCGAAGCTCCCGATCGTTCCAACAGAGACCGTCAACCGCTGGCCCGTGAAGAACGAGTCCAAGCGATCCTTTCTCAGCGCATCCGTACCCAGTACACGGACCGCAACAAGACTTATTCCCTGCGGGATTCCGAAATTCAGACGCTGTCGGAGGTTGGCAAGTTCCGCGTTGTCGCCACCAGGGATT
>WNFO01012116.1_pt1 | contig 12576 bp, 14 predicted proteins | sample 5400251 | NCBI WGS metagenome assembly WNFO01 (sample SAMN13153354, study PRJNA577476) | soil metagenome | isolation source: 100 cm saprolite under Madrone tree | place: USA:California | collected 2016-06-14
AGTCGCTGATGGCTCTGCGAAGACCATCAACCATTTCTCCATCCACAGTTACGACGGTCGCAGCCATGGTCAACTCTGGACTTGAAACTATGAGTTAGGATCTTGCAAAACGAATGCACGTCTGTAGGATTTGCTGTTAGATTACGAAATGAATGACACGACCAACGATACCAGAAAAAATGCAATTATTGATTATTGACAGGCCCCTTCTTCTGGCTCTTCGCTATTCTGGGCGACGGTTGCAGCTTAACAATCAAATCGTTTGGAAGTTAGTTACTCCTTAGAAGTATATATTGACGAAACAGGCCGGTGTAATCCCTTGTCGTTGCAGGAGGGTGAGAAAGTGATCAGGTTGTGCGAGCAACTTGGACCACAACAACCTTTGGCCGAATACTAAGACCCCACAAGACCCCACACATCAAGTCGACGTCTGCGCACCCTCTTATCCTATGCGCAACCCGGTGGGTCCTTTTACTCAATGTCGAGTAATAAAACATCAATCTCGGACCCTTTCAGTCAACCACCTCGTCAAACCCATAACATAATTAGAGTACTCGTGTACATGCCTTCCTTGATCTGGCTGACACTTGGGGTCGGTTTTGCCATCATTTCAAGGATCTGTGTTACCATCATAGCTTCAAGGAGGGGTCCCCCTCGTAGACGGGACCGTGCGGAAACTTGCCATTTGGCCGTCTTCCTCGGCTCAGGCAAGCTTGATACAATATGTCATAACTACGCTCAGACTACATGGTTGTTCAGGTGGCCACAGCAGCGAGGCCCTGTCACTTGTTTCTGCACTGGATTTCTCGCGTTATTCCCCGAGGACGTATCTGGTAAGCGAAGGGGATTCACTCAGCGCGCAAAAGGTCATCGCATTGGAACATCTTAAAACTGCCTCCGCGGCATCTCCTGTAAATGGCGGATACCAAATTCTCTCCATTCCTCGCGCCCGGCGCGTACACCAGAACACCCTTACAGTACCATTCACGGCGCTACGTTCATTACTAGCCGCCGTATATCACGTCACCCTTGCCCCTCAGCGTTCCGGGGAGTGTACCTTCGATGTCCTCCTCCTAAATGGACCAGGGACGTGCGTCGTTCTCTGCTTGGCCGCATACGTTAATCGAGTGAGTTTATGGATTCTCACCTAACGCCCATCCGTCCTTACCAGTGGTCTCTAGTTCTTGGGGCTGCCTTCTCCGAGACTCATTTATATCGAAACATTTGCGCGCGTCCGAGTGCTCTCGCAGACGGGGAAGTTATTGCGCCCCTTTGTCGACAGGTTTGTCACACTCTCAAAATAGCCGTCCCAGTAACTGACTTCAATATTAAGATTTATCGTGCAATGGCCTGATTTGTTACAGGATGGTGGTCGTGGCCAGTGCCATGGCTGGCTTGTATAGTACTAATTAATGCATATCACGATGAATATTCGTTGTCACCCCATAAGCCGACCTTGCAGCCGATTCGATGTTTCAAGGATATCAACTATAGCCTGAGGGTAGGCATTGTGTATTGGGGAGGATTTGTAGTCTCATGTTTCGAATAACATTTACAAATAGATTGAGAAACTGTCGACAACATGAAAGGTCGCGAGAAGATTGTAGTCTACCCGCTCGTCGAAACCAGAGGAATATCGCAACAGTGAGATGCATACATCCACACGACCTATTTACGCGTCCACCTATCTTCTCCATTACCACCTCCACGTTTCGGGCTAGCACTCCGTCCCCGACCACTCTCGCGCTTCGCTGGCTCCCATCCACCTCCACCGCCTTGATTCTTTGGAGGATGGGTTCGACGTTCGAGGCGCTGGCCATGGCGTAACGCAGATACGAGCTCCTTGGATGCTAGACGCAAGTGCATAAAGTTGCAGAAACCGCCACGATTGCACTCGCCGTTCTCATTCTGTCGGCAGCAAGCTTCACGGAAATCCGTAACGGGAGAGAGCTCGGCATATAAAGGTCGGCCTGCAGCGGCTGTCAGTCCAAGGAACAGGTCTACACAAAGAGAATACGCACCTGCATACCAACGATCGTTCAAACCATCAACTGCTACCTGCGCCTCGGTCTCCCACTCGTAGCGTGCATACACATTGCCAATCAAATGGTCGCCGACGTTGTCACATACCTGTCGTAAAGCAGGTCAGTGGGTCAAATGGAGACGAACGAGTAATTAAACACAAACATGGAGTTCGAGGAGATGTCCAAACTTCGCAAGTTCGCAGTACAGATCTTCGTAAATGGCGTCGAACCCCTCTTGGAGTTCTTTTTCAGAGAGCTTGCAGACTGGGTCGTGTGCGGGATTATGATAAACGTTCGGTAGAAGAATAGTCTGGGAGAACGGAGGCTTGATATGCTTTCTAGAGCAACGATCTCCGTGCCGACAAGCACCGATCTGAGTGAGAAACAGGTCACTTTCATCGCACGAGTGAATGATGCAGTAAGAAGTCGCGTACTTTGTAATAAAATGAGCAGTTGACACGATCTTGCTCTGTACCGAAGATATTCGCCTCAAAAATAGAAAGGGTGAGCTGTGAACATGAATGAATGAATGAAAAGAACATACGAGATGTGAGGCCATTGGAGTATGTGGGCAACAGCAACGGTCTCAAAGAATGAACTCGCAGCTTCGAGCACTTTTATTATTCAGCATTCCCACGACATCATGTCTCTCACCACGGTAAGATGCCAACCATGCGTTTCTAGATGCGCTTTCTTGCACCATGTCGCCCTTGTATCTATGATTTCCTTTATAGAATGACGCTAGTCGAATGGATTTCATGCGCATTTCCTCCTCTTTTTTAGGAGTAGATACGTCGGCAAAGGAACAAGGGCGATCGACAGTTGACATTGACGTGGATCGAGGTCATCGTTGTCAATATCCTAGCTGGATGGGACGATGAAAAGGAGCTCAGAATTACATCTTGTGGACTCGAAACTGTGTATGCGTGCATCAGGGAAACAGGCTGAAATTGCTCGAGGCTCGAGGAATATGGGGGGATGGCTTTCGTACAGAAGACACACTGGCGAGCTCCGAGCGGTCATAGATCCGGAAATCGATTTCTAGTACATGTCAAGAGTGATGGGCCATTTGGTCAGGATAATAGGGTTGTACAGATATCATACAGTGATAGGAAATATGACCGAAGGAAGAATAACTAGGCAAAAGCACTGAAAACTCCAAACAGCATAGTCAGCCACCACCCACGGTACAGGGCACCCCAACCTTCCTCATCAATCATCCTCTTCACGCAGTCCACGAGACCCAAATATGGGTCCTTATCGTTCCTCAATCTAGAAAATCCACCGTTTAGAAGATGAGGAGTGACTGAGAAGGAAAAGTCATACCCAATCACATCCTCGGCGGGAGAATACTCTGGGAGATCTTCGGCATCGCCAACCTCTTCCTGGGCAACTGAATTGAATTCCGCGGACTCGTGGTTACGCTGGACAGCGAGACGGGTCGAGATCACTTCCAAAGGGCATAAAATCACCGTGCTGAACAGAGAGGTAGCTAGGTATACTATGAGACTACGAGGAGAAAGATCAAGTGGCTGTGAGTCGTCCCTCAGAGAAAGAGAGGGGAGCAGTATGTGGCGAAGGGCTCGAAGAGCGATGACAACGTAGAATATGTGTAGAAGCTCTGCAGCGAGGAGACCAGGGGTGAGGTAGAGGACCCAAGGTTTACGAAGCTCCGTAGGAGTAAGGAGAACACGCAGGGAGTGGAACGGCCCGAAGTACGGTAGCCGATATGGAGTGGTGATCGCCCTGAAGAGACAAAGTGTTATCGACATACTTCGACTGCCATAGAATCTAACCTGTATGTGATAATTATTGCCGGGAGAGATACAAACATCAAAAAGATGCTGTAAAGAAGTGTGCCCCACATCCCGGACGAAGGGGAATTGTAGACGCCGTGGTTGCGTGGACTTGACAGGGTTGCATCAAGAAAGATTGCGGAAAAGGAGGAGAGTAAGGCATTGAAAAGTAACGTGGGCACTAGTCAGAGACGTAGGAAGGGTAAGGTCAGGTACAGCGATAAAGAGGATAAGTGGGCGTACTTGTGCCCTTCATAAGGCCCCCCCAGCCCTGAATCAGTTTACCATCAGTCGATGAATGAAAGGCTTGTGAGAAATATTGCTGACCTCGAGCTGGCGAGCCCTGGATAGCATGACAAAAAAGCTAGTTATGACAGGGCCTGTGTGGGGCTGCACACCATCCTCTGGATCTAGCTGTAAACCTTTTGGATTGTAATTCGCCCGAAGACGAACAAGGGCGCCAGTTAATGGCACCGTGATAACGATGAATAGGGCAAGAAAAAGGGAGAATAATAGAAGTGATGCGATCTCCAAGGCCATTGCTAGTCGGCGTTGTTGTTCAATGGTTTTGCGGCTGTGCTTGCGCAGCTTGCGCCCGTTTGACCGCTAGAATGCCGGAACAACCCGGAACAACAATCGTGAGTAAATATTACGTACTTTGTTTCGTTTGTCTTTGTTTCTTATCGTGCGATTCTTGGCTGTCCTTTTCCTTCCTTTTCTACCACCATCATCACCCTCACGCCTTTACTTAGTTCCTCCTTTTCGATATCTTCTTCACGCTTCTTAATTGAAGCGGGCTCGTGGTCCACGTGTCGATATCTCCAATTTTCGGAGGAAGCTTTTAGTATCTTTAACCTCCACCATTTCTTTTCATTTTTCTTCTTTTCTCACAGTGACGACGAATAATAGTGGACAGCGGAAGAGAGCGAAAATCACACGCAATTGCTATTTCGTTGTTTGGCCGTGAAGTCACCACATGCTCGCTACTTGACCGCTTGACAACTGTTGGAAAAATCGTATTGATGAGGTTGAGACGAAGTTTCGGTTGGTTTTTTCCGGTCCATTGGCGATCTCGATTGTGAGTACCCTCGTGACCTCGTTTACTGCGCGTACAGATCTCTCATTACTGTTCAGTATCACACAACTGTCTTTGGGGGACTTCGTCGGGTGTTGAGTTGGACTTGATCGTCCCTGTTATCTGGCTCGACGTCGGCTTTGTCATGAGCATCTAGGTGTTGACTCATTTTACTTCCCGTTTCTGAACTATGTCCACCTGATCCAGGTCACTTTTCGTCATGTGGAACAGACGTATCTTTGAACCGGTGTATCTCAGTCTTGTCACCAGGGCTACATAACTTAGTCATTTCTTTTGCTGTCATCTATCTATACCTGGGATTGTCGTGAAGACTAATGTGATGTATTTGGCTTGGTGATCATTTATGTTCTCCCCTCGAACATCAGCACGGTATGCATACTCAATCGTGTTACATTGTGATACTAATCCATCATCGGCGTCCCGTCGCGTACGGTTCAGCTTTCATGCTGGGTGGCCGCGGGAGTCTTTGGCAAGTTGGTTGCTCGCTGCCTCGTCCTGGCGATTTCCCTCGCGCTACAGATGTTCTCATTGCCTTCTTGCTCACCCCACTCGTGCTATGACTTCACTGTCCGCTGTGACTCTTGCCAATACTGAAGGCTCGTTACAGACATCTACCAAAAAGGCGAGGCTGGGATGGAGTCGAGTATTGTGACTCACCTTGCATGTTGGGATTGACTGTTGCGTGTTTTAGTCATACATGTCCATGGAGGTGTTAGCTGATGCATGTGGTGCTTCAGAATACGAATGACATGGATGGGCTACGCAGTTGGCTTTGCTGGCTGGCCGTTATTGACTGTCTAGTTGCTGTTAATGTAGATAGATGTTTGGACAAGAAATATTAGCGTTTTTGCAGCCACATTGTTTGACTCTCCGATCGTTTGCAACTGCCTCAACGCAGCCTGAGTGTCGTAGCCGTTGCGCCGTGTTGCCCCAGTCACTTTGCCTTACACGCCTCCACCCCCATAACATCTCTTTCTTCCATCCCCCAGAGATGTCCCTAGGGCAGGATGCGGCAGCTAAGAGGGTTCGTTCAGCTGCAATGTTTGGTAATTTCGTGTAGGCTTATAGTTCGGGCGCCTGTTCCCAGAGTGCTGCTTTGGATCAACTCAGATTCAAAAAGAAACAGAGAGCATCGGCAATATCTCAAGGGGCATCTACTCCACCGTCAACCTCGTCTATCGGGTCGGCAGAGTCGCGGTCACTGGTATCAATGCCAGCGCAGTCGCGCGACGCGACGGCTCGGACAATACCATCCCGCTTTTTTGTTCCAACACCCAACCCAAACGGAACGATTCTCGTTCCAAGCTCAAGTCCTCTTTCAGCTGCATCCGTAGCTGGACAAAATAACCCCACCCTGTACAACGGATCCGTGCCCAGCCCTCCGCTTACAGGCACCAGCACTGCTTTCGGTCGTGATCCACTCTCAGTTCCCAGTGGCTTCACCAACGGGAACAAACATACCGACGCGTCACCTCCTTCGATAACAGGCCTTATTCGTCCGCGTGGAGAGGATGATGTCTCTGACACGCCACCGCGCAAGCGTTCGCGCCCGCCAATATTAGAGGGCTCCCCGGAAGTATTCAGCATCCCAGACTCACCAATCGTGCAGAAACCAGGTCAGCGTCGTGGGCCCGTTGCCACTCGGATAGCAAACTTGTCCATATCCTCGGATGAATCGATTTTAGATGCGAATACGAATTCATCCCGCATTGTGCGCGGTGCGCGCCCACCAGACAGTAATGTAGCCGAGACCGTAGATGACGGACCAGCGTTCCTGCCGTTCCGAATTTCCTTCCCTCAGTTCGAGGATAGAAAAGTCCGCGCTGCATGGCGACAAGCAGGCCGCGATGTTCGAGTAGCGACATCGCTCCTCCTTGATCCGTCTTTCTCATACCAGCCGTCGCCATCCCCAGCACCCAAAGCGCCATCGCCGGTTGTGTCCCCAACCACGGGTCGTATCAAGGAACTGGAGGATGCGCGCCAGGCTGAGCGTGCCGCTGCGAAAGAAAAAGGGAAAAAATCGTTGATATATGCAGCACGGACTAACCTTGCGAACAGAAATTCGACGCCGCCACCTGCTCAACAGACTACTGAGGATATGTCACAGCAGTCGCCAATCTCACCGATTGTTTCAATTCGACGTCTCAAACGCCCAAAGGTCATCGCAGAGTCAGATGATGAGGAGCAGAGCAAGTCCGAGTCGGACGAAGGCTCGAGTCGTAGCATGCAGCGAGCAGAAAAGGTTTCTTCAGACGAGCGTCGTGCCCTTTCCTATTTCAACAGCACGAGCGCCGAGGGTCTCCAGGAATTGACTGGTTCGTTTTACTCAACTTTTGACGTCATCGTTGAGTTCACTGTTGTACAGGATGCACGCCAGAACAAGCTCAGACAATCATTGAGCTACGGCCGTTTGATACAGTCGATGATTTCAAAAAGAAACTCGGTCAGCAAGGCAAGAAAAAGTGGGGCGCGCCAAAAGGTGTCAGCTCGCGCATGTTCGATGATTGCGTGGAGATCTTTCGCGGATATGGTGCTGTGGATGATGTACTTGCGCAATGCGAACGCATCGGCGGGCAACTTAATGCCGTCATTGCATCGTGGTCCCAAGACACATGGAAGGGCAAGGAAAAGGCTAGTAGCGATACTATAGACCAGAGCGGCTCTCTCAATCTAGTAACTCCGGTCAACGAGCGTACCGTAAAGGATTTCCTCAGCGAACAACCGAAGTCCCTTTCAAAAAATGTGCAGCTCAAAGGTTACCAACTTCTTGGCCTCAACTGGCTCCGCCTCTTGTATAAGAAGGGCCGGAGTTGTATATTAGCAGATGAAATGGGTACTATCCTCACTCTTCGGTTATATCATCTTTGCTTACCTTGACCATAGGTTTGGGAAAGACTGTCCAGGTCATCAGTTTATTCGCACACCTTCAGGAGAGCGGGAAAAGGACATTGGAAAATTGGGTTCGGGAGTTTACACACTTCGCGCCATCTATCGCCGTCCAGACCTATTACGGTAGCAAGGATGATCGACCATTCCTGAGGCAAACTCTCCTCGAGACTCTGGAAAGCCGATCTGCATCATGGGATGTCCTCATTACCACGTATAACTTGGCCACAGGGGACGATAAGGACCGTAAATTCCTAAGGAAGATTAAGTGGGATGTGAGTAAAGGTGTTCATTCCATGGGGTTTTGCTCACTCTGTGTGACAGACTTGCGTCTATGACGAAGGACATGTCTTAAAGAACTTCGATTCGCAGCGATACCAGGCTCTTATGCGCAACAAATCTGGGTGGCGCCTGTTACTCACAGGGACACCGTTACAAAATAACTTACAGGAGTTGGTGGTATGTCATTCCGATTCCTTCTCTTCTATTATTACTTATTGTCGTGCATGTAGTCTCTCATGAACTTTATTTTGCCGGACTTACTAGAGGACTCTCTGGAGTCACTGAGGGCTGTATTCAAAGCCAAAGGCGATTCCAAGGTCACATTGCTCGCACAAGAGCGTGTTTCCCGCGCGAAGAAGATGATGACTCCCTTCGTCTTGCGCCGGCGAAAGGACCAGGCGCGTAAACACTGATCATTATGCCCGTTAACATCGTTCACTGAGCGAGTATCTAGGTGTTAAAGGAATTGCCCAAGAAGACAGAGCGAATAGAATGGTGTGAAATGACCGCCCAGCAACGCAATATATATGACGATGCGCTTAATCGCTCTCGCAAGACCATATTCGATCTCGAGTCTGAAGCATCGACACCGGGGACCGAGACACCGCCCTTAAACGGTCGGGTAAAGCCATCGAAGAGGCCCAGGGCCCCAAAGACGAAGGACAGATTATACTTGGAGAACAGTTCGAACGTTCTCATGGACCTGCGCAAGGCTGCGTCGCACCCTATGTTATTCAGGACGCGATATACGGATAAGACCCTCGATGGTATAACCAAGGTTCTCTTAAGGGAGGCCGATTTCAAGAAGCGTGGTGCAGTGGCCCAATACGTCAAGGAGGACATGGAAGTTATGACAGATGCCGAGCTCCAGGTGTTCCTGAGGAGCTATATGGTACGCAGGATGGCAAAGTAGAATGGCCAAAACATTGATTGGCCTCTCTCAGTCGACCCAAAAATTCTTGCAGGACGAGAATTGCTACCTCCAGGCAGGCAAGGTTCAAACACTTTTACGACTGTTAAAGGAATACCAGGCCGAGGGCCGACGCATGTTGATATTCTCGCAGGTGGGTATTCCTTCAAATAGTTGCACCTCAAAACGCTCATACTTGGAGGGCAGTTTACCCAAATTCTAGATATCTTACAAGCCGTTTTTAAGATGCAAAAGATCAAGTATTTATTGTTGACAGGCGCGACAGCTGTGGATGTTCGACAGTCCCTGGTCGATGAATATAATGAGGATGAGTCGATCCCCTGCTTCCTCTTATCAACCAAAGCAGGTGGCATGGGCATCAACCTGACCGCGGCAAGCGTTGTCATCCTGTGCGTCGACATCATAATAATTGGTTCTCGGTGTCTGAAGTTTTCGAAAAGTTTTGACCAGGACTTCAATCCGCACAATGACAAGCAGGCACAGGATCGTGCATATCGGATTGGACAGAAACGCGACGTTGATGTCGTGAAACTGATTACGCGGAACTCCATCGAAGAAGACATGCTACGTCTAGGGCAGACAAAACTCGCGCTAGATGAGGCGGTCGCCGGGGATGGAGAAGAGCAGGCCGGAGAGGACTTCGAACGTAAGATGAAGACATCGCTGATGAGCGCACTACGTAAACAGCTTGCCAATGCCGAAGTTGGTGACGCGGGGGCGTAATTTGGTAACCTCGGGTTAGATTGATCATTACATTTGCACGCGCTTTGTTTTCTTGCTTTGCATACACTGGAGTCTGTATTATATACACGGAATACGTGCAACTCTATAGATCACTCATTATTGAAAGACGGACAAACCGCGCACGAGGCGGTCGATGCTCGCTCGGAAGTACTCGTTATCTACACCTCGCTCATGCGAGTCCATGGGAACAAGCGGGTTCCGAACGACGTACTCAAGGAAGGGACCGGAGTAGATGGAGCGCATAACAAAGCGCAACGACTCGGCATTGGGGTCGCTCAACATGACGAAGCGGTAGCCTGAGACCGTTTCGAAAAGATGCAGCTTGTATGTCGACGTGCGGTAGCTGACAAATGACTCATCCCTGCGCAGTGCGCGGGGAGCACGACGAACACGACGGGTGGGACACACGGGAGACAAAGATCGGCTCGATAACCTCGAAACGAAGCTGAAGCATGGGGGGACGTACCTGCCTGATAAACGCTTGACCATATTCCGCAGCGAGAGGACGACGCCGTACACCAGCTTGGCCTCTTCATCAAACGGCAGGCCCGAGACAGAGGCAGCACCACCAGCGCCTCCTCCCTGGGCCTGCACAGGTGCTGGTGGTGTGGCAGTGGACACGGGAAGGCCTGGGGACTGCCTGCCATCACTGATCGCGACGAGGATGCCCGAGTTGGGAGCGAGGGTATTGCGCGGACTGGAGAAGGGCGTGCCGGGTGCTGAGCCTGGGGCCGAGCCTGTACCTGCTGCAGAGGAGGTGGAAGGGAGGGGCGAGAGGGCGTGCGAGACGCCTGGGAGGAGGGCGCCGCCGTCGTTTGCACGCTTTGGACGCTTTGTGCGGTGCCAGTCGTGATAGTAAACACAGTTGCAATGCCTGGCGGGGGATTTCTTTGGTTGGGGAATCGATTGCGTGCAGACGAGGGAGCGTACGTACCGGTCAAAGATGTAGAGGCAGTAGATTGTCATCGCAGAGGTGTGTCTGATGAACCGCTGCTTTCCTGAGCGTGGCTGAGTCTTTTGGACCCGCTGACACTCGTCCAGACCAGTGTAAAACGTTCGACGAAAAAGATATTGCCATTGTACCACCCCGACACTTTCAGACGCTACCATACACCGATTCATGACTATATTCTCCACCATTACATGTGACCATGAAACGCAAAGCGGCGTTGAAACCCTTTAATATACGACCAATTTCCCAAATTACGACGAAATGCGGGTGTATTAATTATAGCCCCACCCAAGCTTCTCGTCTGAGTAGGCTCGCCCGTTACCGACATAAGGAGGAAGCGACAAACCAGGCCCATTTCTATACAACGGGACATCGCCGTACATAGCTTGGTGCTGGAAGCCTTGATAGGTCGCCGGAACGCCATTAGGGGGACCCGAGTCGGCGGGGTCATTGATCCACTGCTATCGTTAGCAAGCGTGATGGTAAGAAGACGAGGGCAACATACCGAGGGTGTATACGCAGCTGGATGGAAGTATGATGGAGGGGACGCGTATGGGGTTGTAATAGTAAGGCGCTGAGTAAAAGCGTGAGCCCAAGTGGCGCGGGACGGAGGAGTGTATCGACCAACGAACCGTGTCATATGAGAGATAACCAGCAAGCTTCACTGTCCAGACTGGGACGAATGACCCCGGTTCATGTAGGCGGGCGTCTTCAGCCTCCCATCGTTTGACGAGTTCGGTCGCACGCTTTTGGCCCATAAATTTCCATACGATATGAGGCCCAAAAAACAGCATCAAGACTCCGATAGCAATAACGAAGGAGATAAAACGAGTCTCGATTATTGCATCAACGCGACTCATTTTCTCCTTGAGCGAGTGTAAAATGGGACCGTGCAATCCCGCTGGAATTGCAATCGAAGCTCTGCGGAGAGAGTGGGTGATGGTCCAGTCAGCATTTATGACCCCACGGGGCATGTACTGGCGTTCTCACATGAACATGACAATGAACCATACACCCTCGAGTACGGGCCGATTATAGCGGTTGCATAAGTGGATAAGCTGCGGAATGCGTGCTGCCCACGCATCCGCCGTGACCTAGTGACGATTGATATTATGAAACTTCAGCAGCGACTGAACGATGAGTGTACTGACGTGCTCGTGTAATTCATAGGGAAGCGTCGGCACTGGTGATTTTAAGGAGAGGTGCTACAAGGGAAAAATAAATCAGGTACGATTGATAGCGCTCCCTTTGTGGACATGAGACGAACCAATATAACTTGACCAGGGGTCCGCGAAGAGACAACGGGAATGCTCATTTCGTGTTGGGGTGGGATGGAATGCGAGAGATTGTTTTATTTGAAACAGGCCAGCTGTTAGCGTTAGTAGCAAGGATTGGAGAGTCGAGCCAGTCGAGGGTGAACAGGCACAGAAACCGGTCTGTGAGGGATGAAGAGAGAGAAGAGAAAGGAATGCGGTGGCCTGCTGGCTGATGGTTGCTAGAGAGTTATGTAATGTGGTGTGTTATCAGATAAAAGACACCGCCCAGCCATTGTATTGATACAAAAGCTATTATATTATTAACAATGCAGACTTTGAGTCAGACGAGAATGAGTCAATGCTGTACGCGATCACCCTTGCTTAGGATTTCTGATCCTCCCAATCGGTAGTCGGTAAACTCTCATGGAGAAATATTTTTGGGTCTCGCCCCACCGCACTGCTTCCTGCGTGGCGACGTCGACATCCGTCCACTCCACGTCAATGCCAACTGCTGCAAGGTGGAGCTCTGCTACGTGGGTATAAACATCGTAGAACAAGGGGTCTAGAGGCTTTGTAGTTAGCGCCATGTCATGGTCACACGGGGGTCGG
>WNFO01004060.1_pt1 | contig 12574 bp, 7 predicted proteins | sample 5400251 | NCBI WGS metagenome assembly WNFO01 (sample SAMN13153354, study PRJNA577476) | soil metagenome | isolation source: 100 cm saprolite under Madrone tree | place: USA:California | collected 2016-06-14
GCGGCATGGAGGTAGCAGGTTTCCAGCGCAAATGGTTCACCTGCGGTATGACGCAAGCGCTCAAGTTTGATGACGCTGCTCGTGGGGGGAAGGGAGAGCCGGGCCGCCGCTTCGTTTTCATTCTCCAGCACTTTCGCGAAGAGCACCTTGGAGCTTGCTGTGAGGCTGCGGCTGGACATCTGCTCGGTATAGCTCATCAATTTATTGAAGTGAATTTTGGGCGCGGCGACAAAAGTGCCGATGCCGCGGCGGCGTTCGACAATGCCTTCGCGCTCAAGAGAGGCAAGAGCATGGCGCGCGGTCATCAGGCTAACTTGGTGGAGCTTGGCCAAGTCGCGCTCTGAGGCAACCGAGTCACCTGGATGCAATTGTCCGGCATCGATGCGCCGGCGAATGGTGCTCTGAATCCTTTGGTAAGCCGGCTGTCCGTTGCGGTTCTTCGCTGGCATTCTCTCCCTCGAACTGGCCCGGGACTTCTTCGCAGGCACCTGGACGGAATCAAAGCTCATGACAAGAACGATATTCCATTCCGCCCTAGCGTCAAAGGGCCTTGCGTTCCGGGCGTTCGTAACAGGACCGGGGTGTTATAGAGCGGAGCCTAGCCGGTGCTATAGCCCGCGTCCCATCAATCTGTATAAATCATAATTTAATGCTTGACAACAGAAAAATGGTGCTATATAGCTATTCGCCATTCGGCCATATAGCTGGCCAGGGGTGCTGTTTGCCAGTCGAGAATTTCAGCCAAGAGGAGAAGCTGTTGGACGGCCGGCGGCTTCGAATCGGAGGAATCAACATGAGAAAGATGATGTCCTTGGGGTTGGGCCTGGTGTTTGTGGCGCTGGTGGCGCTGCTGTGCAGTGCGAATCCAGCGTGGGGACAGGATGTAACCGCGACGGTTACCGGTACGGTTTCGGATCCGAGCGGGGCTCCGATCGTTGGCGCGAGTGTAACGGCTAAGGAAACCGATCGGGGGACCGTGTGGACGGGGCAAACCAATGAGGCCGGCATTTACAGCCTCCTGCGCATTCCCATCGGGAAATACGAACTCAAGGCGGAGATGAAGGGATTCAAGACGGCTGTAGTTCCCCCCTTCACTCTCGACCTCAACCAGACGGCTCGCATCGACTTCAAGATGGCCATGGGCCAGGTAACCGAAACGATCGAAGTCACTTCTGCGGCTCCACTCCTTCAGGCAGACAGTGCCGCAGTGAGCACCATCATTGACGCCGCGACCAATGAGGCTCTGCCTCTGGCCACGCGCAACTATGTGGAGCTGACGCTGCTCTCGCCCGGGGCGGTCACGCCCGATCCTCACAGCTTCAACACCGGCGACAATGTTGGCAACGGTGGCCGGCCGTTCATCAATGGAAACCGCGAACAATCCAACAACTTCCTTCTCGACGGTTTGGACAATAACCAGGTTTCCGACAATCTTCTTGGGTACACGCCTGCTCCGGATGCCATTCAAGAATTCAACCTGATTACCCAAAACGCTTCTGCCGAATTCGGCAATTTCCAGGGCGGCATCGTCAGCGCTTCCCTAAAGTCCGGAACCAACCAGTTTCACGGCGACGTCTGGGAGTTTTTCCGCAACGACAAGCTCAATGCCAATAGTTGGTCAGACAACATCACAAAGGGCCAACCTGCCGTTCCAGGAGTAACTAATCCGGACGGCACACTCCTGAGAAGCAAGCTTCGTTGGAACATGTTTGGGGGCACGGTTGGAGGGCCCGTGTTCAAGAACAAGTTGTTCTTCTTCTTTGATTATCAGGGTCAGCGCTTCGACCATCCAGCAAGCCAGGGCTTTTTTAATGTCTTCACAGCTAAAGAACGTACCGGTGATTTCTCGGAATTGGCGGCGCAGGGTGTTGTCCTTTATGACCCGTGTAGTCCAGGGACGGGAGTGCCCGGCACACCTTGCACTGCGGCTGCGACCCGTACCCCGTTTCTCAACAACCAAATTCCTTTGAACAGGATCGATCCCGTGGCGAAGGCCCTGTTCAACTCTGCTCTCTATCCCGCGCCTCTACCTGGCACCGGGCTTGTAAACAACGCGGTGAATACCACCTACAATAATTTCAACTCTAACCAGTACGACGTTAAGATTGACGAAAATATTTCCTCGAAAGACCGTCTCTACGGTCGTTATTCGCATGCGCTCCAGAAAAACCCGTCGTTTAACAGCTACAAGCTCTTTGCCACGGGCTTCTCGGAAGCTCCCATTTACAGCGGGCTGGTCAACTGGACCCATACTTTCACTCAGAACCTGTTGAACGAAGCGCGCCTGGGAGTAAATTACGTTAAACTACATAACGGCTCGATATTTGACAGCTCGCTCGGAAATCTCGGTGAAACTCTCGGTATTGCCGGTAGCAACCCCTCCGGAATCAAAGGACTTCTCGGTTTGAATTTCGCTGGCGGGTTTGTCAGCGACATCGGCAGCAGCGAAGTCACACAGAGATTCCCGAGCACAGTCATCCAATTCTCAGACGGCGTCCTCATCACACACGGCCGGCACGTGCTACACGTTGGGGGTGAGGTCTGGCGCGACCGAATTAACATCTTCTATTCTGGCAACAGCGGAAGTCTCGGAAGCATAAACTTCCTTAATGCTTTCACTTCCAACTTCCAGACGAGCGGGACGGGTGGAGCGCCCGAGGCCGACTTCTTCCTCGGATTGCCTCAAACCGTCGATCGTGGTATCGCTGGCGGCGGCTGGGGGCAGCGTTCCACCATCTTTGCGGGATATGTCCAGGACGACTGGCGGGTTACCAATAACCTGACATTAAACGTGGGTGTGCGTTACGAAGCTCACACTCCGTGGGTGGAACAAAATGATAAACAGACGAACTATGGGCTTTTCAGTGGCGCCATCGAACTTGCCGGCAAGAACGGCAACAGCCGGGCACTCTATAAAGGCCAGTATGGCGGGCGGGACTTCCAGCCACGGCTCGGCTTCGCGTGGACCCCTGGGGTGCTGGGCGGCAAAACCGTTGTGCGCGGTGCTTTTACCGTCTCCTCTTATCTTGAGGGCACCGGCACGAACCTGCGGTTGACATTGAATCCGCCGTTTACCCCTGCCGAGATCATAACGCATTACAACAATGTGACCTTGCCCGGTTCAACGACGGATCAGGGAATCGTTGGGGCGGTGGCGGGCGATCCGTACGCCGGTGCCAATCTTCGCGTGTGGGAGCCCAACTTCCAGCCTTCCATTGCGAGGCAGTGGAACTTCTCGATTCAGCACCAACTGACTAACAGCACGTCGTTCCAGGTTGGCTATGTGGGACAGTACGCGAATCACCTGGCTCAACCGATGTGGTTAATCCAGAAGATTCTCAACGCCAATGGTACGGCGTCACCCGGCCCATATCTGGCCGGCAATCCCACGCTGAAGAGCGACATCGGCGCGATCAGCGGGACCTTCGCCAACGCCTGGATGGGCTACAACTCGCTCCAGGCCGTCCTGCAAAAACGAATGAGTACCGGATTGCAGGGGCAGGTCGCCTACACCTATTCCAAGTGCATGACCAATTCAGGGGGTTACTACGGCTCTTGGGGTGGTCAAACTTCTCCCGGCATGCCGTATTGGCAGAACGTTTATAACGGGAAGGTGGAGAAGGGACCGTGCTTCTACGATGAGACGCACAACCTGACGAGCTATGTTCTCTACCAGCTTCCTTTTGGACGAGGGAAGAAGTTCGGTAGCGGCATGAACAAGGTAGCGAATGCTGCCGTAGGCGGTTGGGAGGTGGACGGAATTCTCACCTTGCATACCGGATTTGCAATGACCGTCAACAATTGGGGAGACCCATCGAATACTGGTGGTTGGGTCAGCCGACCCAATTGCAGTTCAGCGATTAACTATCCAAAAACGGTGGTTCCGGCCACGCTCGGCGGCGGAATCCAGTGGTTTAGTCCAAACGCCTTCACAAACCCCAATCCTGCTGGTTTGACTCCTAGTTTCGGCAACTGCAGCAACAGCAACGTACGTGGGCCCGGCCTTAAGAACTTCGATATGGGTATCAAGAAGGGCTTCTCTTTGGGAGAAACCCGAAAGCTTGAGTTTAGATCGGAGTTCCTCAACCTGACCAATACGAAGATTCTAAACGCGCCAACAACCTTCGCGGACTACTCCGCCGCGACGACCCTTGGCCGAATTACCTCTTCGCAGGGCGAGCGCCAAATTCAGTTTGCCCTGAAACTCTTCTTCTAACCTTAACCGGAGTGTAGAATAGAAAGGCAGGCACGAGGGTGCCTGCCTTTCTTTTTGTATATGCGCGATCTCTCAAAAACAATCTTGATAGGTTTTCTTCTTGCTCCGATGGCTGTGATAACTCAGGCCCAGGTTGCCAAGAAACCCGCGACCACGGCTGATTCTTCCGTCCTGGCATTACGCGGCACGAAACTTGCCGAAACCGGGCACTGCACGGAAGCGATGCCGCTGTTGAAAAAATCCTTCCCTTTGACCACGGATAAGGACCTCAAGCTCAAGCTCGGTTTCGACGCCGTGCGCTGCGCCATGACTTTGAATCAGTCCGACGTGGCAGTGGACTTTCTGCGCCTGTTGAACCGTGAATTTCCGCGTGCACCGGAAGTCCTCTATTTGACCGTTCACATCTACTCGGATCTTTCCTTACGCGCTTCCCAAGAATTAGCGGAGACGGCCCCGAATTCCAACGAGGCTCATCAGCTCAATGCCGAATCGCTCGAAGTTCAGTCAAAATGGAAAGAAGCTGAGGCGGAGTACCGCCGGATACTGGAACAAAGTCCCAATGTCCCCGGCATTCACTTTCGCATCGGGCGCCTCCTGCTCTCGCAGACTGATACTGACAGCACAACAGCGGAGCAGGCCAAGCAAGAGTTCAAGCAGGAGTTGGAAATTGATCCCACCAACGCCGGCGCAGAATATGTGCTAGGCGAACTTGCACGCCAGGCGCAAGAGATTCCTGAGGCTATCGAACATTTCACCCGGGCCACGAAGCTTGATGCGGGATTTGTGGACGCGTTTCTCGGGCTGGGAATGGCAATGGTCTTTGACAAACAGTACTCCGAGGCGATACCGCCGCTCGAGACAGTCGAGAAGCTCCGGCCGTCGAATCCTACAGGCCACTTCTACCTGTCAATCGCGTATGGCCGCGTTGGCCGCAAGAGCGATGCAGAAAGGGAAGCTCTCCTGCACAAGCAGACTTCTGAAGAGGAACGCAAAAAAAATCAACCTGGGAGCCCCGAAACGCCGGAGCCGGCACCTCCGCCGCAATGAGCGGTTCGAAAAAAGCTTAGTTTGGCGCGCTATTCTTCTTGGGAAGGGCTTGCAGGGCCCTACGCGCGTCGGCATCGTCCGGCCTGATTCTAAGCGCCGTCTCGAGTTCTTTGCGCCCTTCTTCTACCTCACCCTTGAGCACGTAGATCAAACCTAAATTGCGATGGAGATCTTCACCGGAAGCGCAGAGTCCGCACAATTCGAGCGCTTCCTTAAAGTTCTTCACGGCTTGCGGCCAGTCCTTGGCTTCCGCCGCTTCCAGACCGTAACTCCCCAATTTTTGGATTCGGTCATTGACCTCACGCTGTTGCTTCAGAGTCTGGAAACGCTCCAAGAATACGTTTGCTTCGGGACTTCCCACCCTGCTGAGCGCCTGAGCAAGAGCGTAGAGGGCATCTTCATTATCGGGACTAGCTCCCACCGAGATTTGCAGATGGTGAATGGCTTCGTCCGTTTTCCCAAGAATGATCAGATTCCGGCCCAGCAGGAGCTGCGCATCGGAGTTGCTGGGGTCTAGTGTTACCAGGCGATCGAGGATCTCGACGGAGCCTTGAACATTGCCTAATTTTTTTTCAACTTGGGCAAACAAATAGAGAGCTTGCACGTTGTCCGGTTGCATCCGGCAAGCCGTATCGAGTTCTGCCCGGGATTCCTCGAAGCGATTCAATTCGTTCAAGACCCGTCCTTTATTGTAATGTGCAGCGGCGGACCTCGGGTCCAAACGAATCGCTTCAGAGAATTGAACTAGAGCTCCCGGCAAATCAAATCCATCGGCCGAGAGGGCGGAGCCGAGATTCAGATGAGCGATTGCGGAATCAGGCCGAGCCTGCAACACTTTTTGCAAAATTTCGATGGCCTCGTCTCCTCGGCCAAGCTTGGCCGCGATCATTCCCAGCGCATTGTAGGCGTTGAGATTCTTCAGAGAACTGCGGAGCGCGAGCCGAAACTCCTTCTCGGCTTCGGCGTACTTGCCGTCTGAAGCCAGAACCAGGCCAAGGTTTACGTGCGCCGGGGCGTAGTCTTGCCGCCCTTGAATCGCCGCACGAAATAGCTCAATAGCATCTAAGTCTTTTCCCGCACAGGCGTAAAGCGCTCCAAGGTTGTTCTTGGCCTCCACAAACTGCGAATCGGCTGAGATGGCGGATTTGAACGCCTCCTCCGCTTTCGCTCTCTCATTATTCAGAATGTGCCAGATTCCGAATTGATTTCGTGCCTTTGCCATGTTGGGGTCCAGCCGAACGGCGGACTGCAGCTCCGCCTGCGCGCCGCTCGAATCGCCAAGCTTCGCCAGAGCAAGCGACAAATCGAAATGCAGTTCGGCGTCGTCGGGGCTATTCTTGAGCGCTTCGCGATACGCAACAACAGTGGCGGCGATTTGGCTCTGCTGCGCACGCTGCGTTGCGCGAGTGCTGGCTTCTCCGGTTGCAATGCTGAAATCCTTTAGATTTCCAGCGAGGGTAACTTGAAGTTCCGCGGTTGCTGTTTCCCGCTGCATCTGGTTCGCCTGTTCCGTCGCGGTCGCTGAATCTTGCCCGAGGCCACGCGCCTGCACACAGAATGAGGCACCTAAAAGCATCATCCCGAGTGCTGGCCAGTTCCTGAGGGATCGTGCGCCGATGGATTCTCGTTGCATACTTGTTGGTGACCAGATCTCGCGGTTGCCGCGCCGAAAAACTCGCGTCGATACTGACTCCGATTATACAGCCGTGAGGCGCAGGTGCACCGACTGCTGAATTTGCAGTATCCTCGGAAGCGCTTCTATGCGAACAAAACCTCCTCATCTTTCGAACGCAGCGCTCGTGCCGGGTTGTTTGCTATTGACCTGCTTGGCCTTTGCGCAACGGACCGGCGAGGGTGCCGTTTCGCAGGATCCCATTCCCAAGCCGCCGAAGATTAATTTCGTGGACATCGCCGCGCGTGCCGGGCTGACCGCAAAGACCGTGGCTGGCGATGAAAAGAGAAAAAAGTACATCATCGAGACGACCGGTAGCGGCGCCGCTTTTATTGACTATGACAATGATGGTTGGCCGGACGTCTTCTTAGTTAACGGGAGCACCCTGGCAGGATTTCCAAAAGGCCAGGAGCCTACCAGCCACCTTTACCACAACAACGGAGACGGTACCTTCACTGACGTATCCAGGAAAGCTGGCGTCGCTCTGACGGGATGGGGTCAAGGGGTTTGTGCGGGCGACTACGACAACGATGGTTGGGTAGATCTCTTCATAACTTTCTGGGGACACAACGTGCTGCTGCACAACAACGGCGATGGCACGTTCACGGATGTCACAAAAAAGGTTGGGCTGTGGAACGATAAAGTGCGTTGGGGCACAGGGTGTGCTTTCGTCGACTACGATCGCGACGGCAAACTGGACCTGTTCGTCTCCGAATACGTGGATTTTGATCCCAACCATACGCCGGAACCCGGGAGCAGCTCCCTTTGTCAGTGGAAAGGTATCTCGGTGATGTGTGGGCCGCGGGGCCTGAAAGGCACGCGAAACGAGCTCTATCATAACAATGGAGACGGCACATTTAGTGACGTCAGTGACAAATCGGCTGTCTCGAAGACAGATCCCTACTACTGCTTTACAGCGCTCACGGGGGATTTCGACAATGATGGCTGGCCGGACATCTTCGTAGCTTGCGACTCAACACCGAGTCTTCTGTTTCACAACAACCACGACGGCACCTTCGCGGAAATTGCCGTTAAAGCAGGTGTGGCCTACAACGAAGATGGTCGCGAGCAAGCCGGCATGGGCGCGCACGCTGTGGACTATGACGGCGACGGGTGGCTCGACATTATCAGGACGAACTTTTCTGACGAAACTTCCACGCTCTATCGCAACAATGGGGACGGCACCTTCACTGACGCAACTTATGTCTCGGGACTGGGCGTGAACACCCAGTTTCTGGGTTGGGGCACACTCTTTGTCGACGTCGACAACGACGGCTGGCCGGACTTGTTCATGGCCAATGGGCACGTCTATCCCGAAGTGGATTCGAACGGCCTCAACAGTACTTTCCGTGAGCGCAAAGTGCTCTACTGGAACCAACACAACGGGAAATTCAAAGACATCTCCCTCGATGCTGGTCCGGGCATTACTACCCCCTTCAACAGCCATGGTGTCGCCGCCGCCGATTTCGACAATGATGGCGCGGTAGAGATTCTGGTGAACAACAGCCATGACGCACCCAGTTTGCTGAAGAACTATGGCGAGCACGGAAACTGGGTTTCTTTAAAACTCGTTGGCACCAAGTCCAATCGCGACGCGATTGGCGCGCGGGTCACGGTGAGTGCTGACGGCCACCATCAACTGCAGGAAGTGCGCAGCGGTGGTGGCTACATTTCACAGAGCGATTTCCGTTTGCATTTCGGGTTGGGGAAAGCGACCAAGGCGGAAACCGTCGAGGTCAAGTGGCCCAGCGGGCAGCGGCAAGTTTTTCACGATGTGGAGGCGGACAAGTTCTATCTGATCGAAGAAGGGAAGGATCAGTTGGGGGCGCAGCGATTTGCGAGCCGTCGGGCCAACCGTTGACTCACGTTCACGTAGCCCGGAAATAATCGCAGCGAGTCTCAGCCATTTTGAGAGAGCTGGCGCGGGTTCGGGCGGCGGCAGACGGGAGAATTATTTGTCTTGCAGCGCGAAAACTTCCTGCGCTAGATGAAAAGCGGAGTTGGCTGCGGGCACTCCGCAATAAATAGCGGTTTGCAGGAGGACTTCGCGGATTTCGTCGCGCGTGACGCCACTATTCAACGCGGCACGCACGTGCATGCGCAATTCTTCGGGATGGTTCAGCGCCACCATCATCGCTAAGGCGATCATGCTGCGCGTCTGCCGCGGAAGGCCGGGGCGGCTCCAGATTTCTCCCCAGGCGTAGCGCGTGATCAGATCCTGAAAAGCTTCGTTGAATTCATCTCGATTCTTCAGCGATGCATCCACGTGCGCATCGCCCAGCACCTCGCGCCGCACCTTCATTCCTTGATCGTAGCGCTGGCGTTCATCCATTGGCAGGACCTCCTCAGATTTGCAGAAACGCGGCGAGTTCTGCGTTGAATCGGTCTTGATCTTCGATATTGGAGAGATGCGCGGCATTGAGCTCTACATATCGCGCACGTGGGATGTGATCTGCAAGGAAGCGTCCGTCCGCAGGCGGCGTAGCGGGATCATGCGCTCCGGCGATCACCATGGTTGGCACGCGGATGCTGTGCAATTCTTCGCGGAAATCAAAATCGCGAACGGCGGCGCAACACGCTGCATAACCATCGGGATTTAATGCTTCGAGAACTCTTCGAGTGTTTGATACCTGTCCTGGAGCCTTCTCGCGGAAAGCTGGCGAAAACCATCGTTCGAGCACACCGGAAGAAACCGATTTCATGCCATTCTTTCGAACTGTTTCGATGCGAGTGTTCCAGTTCTCCAAGGTTCCAATTTTGGCCCCGGTGTTGCAAAGGACCAGTTTATTCAACCTCTTTGGCGCATTGGCGCCAAGCCACATTCCGATCATTCCGCCCAGGGATAGCCCGCAAAAATTCACGCGGTCCAGCTTCAATGCATCTAGCATGGCAATGACGTCTTTGGCGAGCTGCTCGACGGAGTAGGGGCCAGGCGTGGACGAAGACTGTCCATGGCCTCGCGAGTCGTATCGCAGCACGCGCAATTTGTTTTGAAACTCGTGCGCTTGCGGATCCCACAAGGAATAATCTGTGCCGAGCGAATTTGAAAACACAAGCACCGGCGAACCGCTCGGGCCTTCCAGCTCGTAACGAATTTGGGCTTCTCCGGACTTTACGAAGGGCATCGCGGTTACTCTTCCCCCGCGGGAATCTTGGCGCCGCTTGCGGCGACGATGCGGTAGACATACTCTTCCGCGGCTCCGAGGTAATTGCGCGGATCGAACAGCCGATCCAGGTCACTGGTCGAAAGCTGCACGGCGACTTTTGGATCAGCGCTAAGAATCGCGCGCAGCGCACGCTTCTCTTTGCGCGCCCGGGCGCACGCCGCTTCGACGATTTCATGAGCCTGCGCTCTGCCGATTTTTTCGCCAAGCGCCATACTTGCCGCTTCCGCGAAGATCAACCCTTCCGTCATGTCAAGATTCTTGCGCATGCGCTGCGCATCGAACTCCAGGCCCGGCGCGATGGTGGCCAAGTGGTGGATGGCGCCGGCGGTCAATTGCACGATGTCCGGCAAAGTTTCCCACTCGGCGTGCCAACCGCCCAGCCCGCGTTCGTCCTCCTGCACCATCGATGTGAGAAGACTGCTGACGAGTCCGGGAACGCGGATGGCAGCCTGCAGCATCACCGCCGAACTCACCGGATTGCGTTTGTGCGGCATGGTGGAAGAGCCGCCGCGGCCCTCGCCGGCAGGCTCGAAGATTTCCGCGACTTCGGTTTGCATGTGTAAAGAAATGTCGCGCGCAATCTTTCCCACCGTTCCCGCGCACAAGCTCAGGGTGAGGCCGATTTCCACCATGCGATCGCGATGGCTGTGCCACGGCAGGTCCGGCAAGCCGAGCCCGAGTTCCGCGGCCAGCAGGCTTGCGACGTCAGGGCCGCGGCTTCCGAGCGCCGCAAGCGTTCCGACGGCGCCGCCGAACTGCAACACGAGGCAGCGCTTTCTTGTGTCGTTCAACCGTACACGATGGCGGACGATGGCGTCGAGCCAACCGGCGATCTTGACGCCCAGAGTTGTGGGCAATGCGTGTTGCATCCAGGTGCGGCCGGTGATGAGCGTTGACCGATGTTTGTGTGCCAGCGCGCTTAGTGGTTGCGCGAGGCTGTCCAAATCACGAGCGATCAGGTCCAACGCTTGACGCAATTGCAAAATGCGGCCGGTGTCGATGGCGTCCTGGCTGGTGGCCCCCCAGTGCACGAAATGCGCCGCCTGTTTGTCTTTTTTGGCGACGAGCGTGGTCAGATGCTTTACGAGCGGGATAGCAATATTTCCGGCGCGAGCAGCGGCTTGCGCCAACGCGGCGGTATCGAAAAGTTCTGCTCTGCATTTCGTGGCGATCGTGGCGGCGGCCGGACCAGGAATTACACCAATGCGGGCCTCGGCGCGCGCCAGCGCGGCCTCGAAATCCAGCATTCCTTGAAGCGTCGCGCGATCGGTGAACAGGTTGTCGACGGCGGGGGAGCGGAAGAGGGGATCGAGAAGATTCATGCGACGAGTGTAATCACTCCGGGCTGACAAAGAAAACGGTTTCGTCGGGCGTTTGATGACACACAACTGCTCCTCAAAGGAATTGCTCTCGATATGAAAATCGAGTCGCGCTAGATGCGTTCCAGAATCAGAGCGATTCCCTGGCCCACTCCGATGCACATGGTGCAGAGCGCATACTTGCCGTTGGTCCGCAAAAGCTGATAGAGCGCCGTGGTTACAAGCCGCGCGCCAGTAGCGCCCAGAGGATGTCCGAGAGCGATCGCGCCACCGTTGGGATTCACATGTGCGGCGTCGTCTGGAATTCCCAATTCGCGCAACACCGCCAGGGCTTGCGAGGCGAAAGCTTCGTTCAACTCCACGACGTTCATTTGCCCGAGGGACAGGCCGGCTTTGGACAACACTTTGCGTGTTGCGGGGACTGGGCCCATGCCCATAATTCGCGGCGCGACGCCCGCAGCGGCGGCGGCAACGATACGCGCTCGGGGAGTCAAACCGTAACGCTTCAGCGCGCCCTCGGAGGCCAGCAGCAATGCGCAGGCTCCGTCATTCACTCCCGAAGCGTTTCCGGCGGTGATGGTGCCATTCGCTTTTACGACGGGTTTCAATTTCGCAAGCGCTTCCGGCGTGGTGTCCGGCCGGGGATGTTCATCCTTCGAAAAAAGCAGAGGGTCGGCTTTCTTTTGCGGAACGGGCACGGACACAATTTCCTGTTTCAACCTGCAGTTGCGGATGGCGTCGGCGGCGCGCTGCTGGCTCCGCAGGGCGAAGAGGTCCTGGTCCTTGCGCGAAATCCTAAATTCTTCGGCGACGTTTTCACCCGTCTCCGGCATGGAATCAACGCCGTACTTTGCTTTCATCGATGGATTGACGAAACGCCAGCCGATGGTGGTGTCTTCCATTTTCAGGGAGCGAGAGAAGGCGGCGTCTGCCTTGGCGATGACGAAGGGCGCGCGCGACATGCTCTCGACGCCTCCGGCAATCATCAAGTCAGCTTCACCGGATTTGATAGCGCGCGTGGCAGTGGCGATCGCGTCCAGGCTCGAGCCGCAGAGGCGGTTGACCGTTGTGCCGGGCACTTCCTTGGGCAAGCCTGCGAGCAAGAGCGCCATGCGAGCGACGTTGCGGTTGTCTTCGCCAGCCTGATTGGCGC
>WNFO01004062.1_pt1 | contig 12573 bp, 9 predicted proteins | sample 5400251 | NCBI WGS metagenome assembly WNFO01 (sample SAMN13153354, study PRJNA577476) | soil metagenome | isolation source: 100 cm saprolite under Madrone tree | place: USA:California | collected 2016-06-14
CAAATTCCCACTCCTACCAGAATCGTCATACCTGAGCTTGTTCCAAGAACTTCCGTCCTGAACTGCCCACGGAAAATGGGAGGCATCAGCGTGCCAAAAGCAGCCGTGTAGCCGAGGGCCACGGCCATGCCTAGGGACATACCTAGGTAGCGCATGGTCAGCCCGAACGTGAGTCCACCGAGCCCCCACAGCACTCCGAAGCTGTAAGCCCAAAACACGCTGCGACTGGGCGTTTCCTGGAGCACGTGGATAAGATCACGAGTCATCCCAAAGGCCAAAATCCACGGCACGATAATCCAACTGAAGAATCCGCCGACAAGCCAATAGGTTTCCCATGCCCAGGTCTGGACACGTCGGTACGGTACGTAAAAGCTCGCGGAAGCCAATCCACCTAACCAGTGAAAGAAAACGCCGACCAAGGGGTTTGGTCCCAAGGAGTACCTTTCCACATCAAGATCGAAACACCAGTGCAGGGGCGAACCCCGGTGCCCGAAAAGCAGGTGACCGGGCACAAGCGGTGACTTTAGTTCGCGTGCGACCGTAACGTCAATACAAAAGCCATGTACCTATTGAAATGACAAAGCAAGCGGGGGGCTGGGATATACTTAGTTCCTATGAGAAACAGGCAGCCTCGATCCGGCCCGCCCCGACTCTATCTCATCCCCGTGCTTTCCAAGGCTCTGGATATCCTCGAATTGCTGCAGACTGAAAACAAACCCAAGTCTCTTGAGGAGCTCTACCAGCGAACCAACATCTCCAAAACGACAGTGTATCGGATTCTGAAAACGTTTACGCACCGTGGCTATCTCGCGCAGTCCGAGAACGGTCTGTACCGGCTGGTTTCGAGGCCCCGGAAGGTGCGCTTTGGATTCGGGGCAGAATCCTCGGAGATGCCGTTTTCAGAGGCCGTCCGGGAGAGCCTGGCGGCCGCTGCCGCCTCTGCTGGCGTCGACTTGGTGGTCCTGGACAACAAGTACGACGCGGCGATAGCGGTGCGCAACGCTGAAGAGTTTGTCCGCCAGCGCGTCGATCTCGTTATTGAGTTTCAGATTGATCAACGAATTGCGCCGACGATTGCAGACAAAATTCACGGCGCCGAGATTCCGCTGATTGCCGTGGATATCCCCCATCCGCATGCCACATTCCTGGGCGTGGACAACTACCGCGTGGGATATGAAGCGGGAGTGTTTCTAGCGCAGCATGCCAAGAACAACTGGCGTAGCGAGGTGACCTGGGCTGTTGGCTTGGAAATCAAGGAGGCCGGCCCTCTGGTCCACAGCCGCATTACCGGGGCCTTCGCTGGCATTCGTTCGAAACTTCCAGAATTGCGCGACGAGAGATTTGTTTCGCTCGATGCTGAAGGACTCCGAGGAAAAAGCCATCGCCTGATGCTCGAATTCCTGCGAAAACATCCCAAAAAGCAAGGTGTCCTGGTCGCCGCGGCCACGGACACCAGTGCACTTGGCGCGCTCCAGGCCGTTCGGGAAGCGAAGCGTGAACGTGACGTAGCTATTGTAGGCCAAGACTGCATTCCGGAGGCGCTTGACGAACTAGAAGTCCCAGGGAGTTGCTTCATCGCCTCCGTTTCCCACGAGGCCGCAAGCTATGGCCCGCAACTCATTCAATTGGGGATGGCCATCCTGAGCGGCCAGACGGTACCACCGTACAACTACGTAAAGCACAAGTTGGTAGCCTCGGGCGCACATACGAAGAAAGCGCGGGCCGCCAAGTAGCCCGCCGATAGGCCTTGTTTCTCTATTGAAATAGTTAATCTATTGCACTTACAGCTTCGTTGCAGTATGGTGTCGGGGTTTTCGGTTGCGGTTGTCCCTCGGCCGCAGTCAAATGACTGGCGGTCTTCTACCTTATTGCCAGGGGCTCCTAGTGAAGGTCCAAGAAAAGCTGCGCTATTTGGAAGATCGGTGGGATGAGCGCGTAGCAGACGCGCTGGATGACGCCCAACTACTGCGTTACCGCTCAAACGTGCTGGGCTCCGATCTTCGCATCACTAACTTTGGCGGGGGAAACACCAGCTCGAAGATTATCGATCCCGATCCGCTCGATGGTTTTCCAAAGAATGTCCTGTGGATCAAAGGGAGTGGCGGCGACATCGGCACCATACAGGGAAAGGGCTTTGCTACCCTTTATTTGGAAAAGCTGCACGCCCTTGCCGGGCGGTACCGGGGCGTCCATACCGAAGATGAGATGGTGGACATGTACCCTCTGTGCGCCTTCGGCAACAACACAGTTGCGGCCTCCATTGACACTCCTCTGCACGCGTTTCTTCCTTTCAAACACGTCGACCACCTACACCCGGACTGGGGCATTGCCCTGGCCGCGGCCGCGAACGGCCGAGAAAAAATGGAAGAGTTCAACCGCACCTACGCTCACAAGCTGATCTGGTTGCCCTGGCAGCGGCCCGGCTTTGAGCTAGCCATGATGTTGCGCGATGCCGTAAAGCAAACGCCAGACTGCGATGGTATCGTTCTCGGCGGCCACGGTCTTTTCACTTGGGGAGACACGCAGCGTCAGTGCTACGTGAACACCATCACGATCATCGACCAGCTCGGGCAATTCGTGTCCGAACACCTGGGACGACGGGGAGCAAATCTGTTTGGCGGGAACCGTACCGCCACTCTGGAGAATCATCTCTCACTCGCGCAAGAGATCTTTCCGTTTGTGCGCGGCCGTGTGTCCGCCAAGCAGCGCCTAATTGGATACTTCAGTGCCCTTTCCGAAGTTCTTCGATTTGTGAACTCGGCAGATGCCCGGGAACTGGCACATCTTGGGACAAGCTGCCCTGACCACTTCATCCGGACTAAAATCCGGCCGCTCTTCGTGCCGTGGGATCCACAAGCCAACTTGTCAGGATTGCGCGAGGCCATTGACAGGGCGCTCAAACAGTATCGAGAAGAGTACGCCGCTTACTATGCGTCTTTTGCCCAGTCCGACTCTCCCAAGATGCGGGATGCCAACCCCACCGTGGTGCTTGTGCCGGGCATTGGCATGTTCAGCTTCGGCAAAAACAAGGCGGAAGCGCGTATCACCGGCGAATTTTATACCAACGCAATACACGTCATGGAGGGCGCGAGCGCGTTGGGTTCGGGCAGCACACCGGCGGTTGTGCCGCAGGCTGGTCCGGCCGCCAAGACCGAGGCGTTCAGCGTTTTCTCCAACTATGTGGCCCTGCCACCGTCGGAGGCATTTCGAATCGAATACTGGCAGCTCGAGGAAGCAAAAATCCGCCGGCAACCTCCGGAAAAAGAATTGAGCCGCCAGATTTGCCTGGTCGTTGGAGGGGCAAACGGCGTAGGGCGAGAGACGGCGCTTCTTGCAGCCGATCGTGGAGCGCACCTGGTCGTAGCCGATAAAGACTTTGCAGCTGCCAAGGCCGTGGCATCAGAAACGCAAAAAATTAGCGGCCAGGAAAGCGCCATCGCCGTGGCCATAGATATTCGCGACCGCGCATCCATCCGGCAGGCGCTTCTTGAGACGGTTGCGACGTACGGTGGCCTCGACATCATCGTCAACACCGCTGCGATTTTCCCTTCCTCCGCGGACGGCCAAATCAATGATGCCCAGTGGGGACTGACCTTGGACATCAATGTCACCGCCAACCATCGGCTCCTCGAAGAAGCCGCGAAAATACTCCGCGAGCAGGATCTAACCGCGAGCGTTGTTTTGGTCAGTTCGGCAAACGCCGTCGTTCCGAAACAGGGGAGCGAAGCTTACGACGTCAGCAAGGCGGCGGTAAACCATCTCGTTCGTGAATTCGCAATATCACTCGCTCCGAAAGTCCGCGTGAATGGAATCAGCCCGGCAACCGTCGTCAAAGGTTCGACGATGTTTCCTCGCGATCGAGTCATCTCATCGCTCACCAAGTATTCGATTCCTTTCGACAACGGGGCCACCGATGATCAGCTTCGCACTGTGCTCGCGGAGTTCTACGCCAAGCGCACTTTGACTCATCAACCGATTGATCCACAGGATTGCGCGGCCGCCATCCTGTTTCTCGCCGGCCCGCAGTCGCGTTGCACGACTGGACATTTGATTCCCGTGGATGGTGGTTTGACGGAGGCTTTTCTTAGGTAAAGCTCGTTTTTCTCGGTCGAGGTTGGAATCGGTTGCAAGGGTAAGAAAACTCGATGGCCTTAGCGGCAAACCGGAAAGCTCTAGTCGCGGTCGATTTGGGCGCACAGAGTTGTCGTGTATCCCTCCTGCGCTGGAACCGGAACGAACCCGAGATCGAGGTCCTTCATCGTTTTTCTAACGCTCCCATTTCCACGCCAGACGGACTGTGCTGGGATATTGACGCAATATTCGAGGGTCTCATCGAGGGATTGCAGTCTTGTGCGGCTTGCGCCTCCGAGGGCATCGCATCCGTTGCGGTCGATGGTTGGGCCGTCGATTATGTGCGGTTGAACAGCAAGGGCGATCCCGTTTCGTTTCCTTTTTGTTATCGAGACCCGAGAACAGAAAAGGCGGAACTCCAGGTGCACTCTGTTCTGCCTCCTTCACGTCTCTATTCGTTGACGGGGATTCAAATCCTTCGATTGAATACCCTCTACCAGTTGTACGCTGACAAACTCGCTGGCGCTGATCCGCACTTACCCTGGGTGAACCTTCCCGAGTTCATTACCTACCGCCTGTCAGGCAAGCGTGTGAGCGAATACACAAATGCGACCCACACGGGACTCGTCGCCCTGGGAACTCCTACCTGGTGCCAGGAAATATTCCGCGAGCTCGGCTTAGATTTGGCGTCGGCGCCTGAAATTGTCCCCAGCGGTTCGGTGCTTGGGCCCGTCTCCGCGGAACTCTCGCATCTCCCTGCGTTCCGAGACACGCGAGTCATCGTTCCTGCTTGCCACGATACTGCTTCGGCCATCGCCGCGATTCCCGCGGTTGGCGACGATTGGGCTTTTATCAGTTCTGGGACGTGGTCCCTGGTGGGAACCGTTCTTGATTCGCCTTGCGTTACCAGCGACGCGCGGTCGTTGAACTTCACGAACCTTGGCGGGGTGGGTGGGAGAATCTGCTTTTTGAAAAACGTAAACGGCATGTGGTTGCTCCGCCAGTGTATGGATGAATGGGAACAGCAGGGCATGCGGTGGTCGTTTCAGGACCTACTCTCGCGCTGCGCTTCATTGCCCGTGCCTGCCGCGGTGATCGACATCGACGATCCACAATTGATGCTTCCAGGAAATACCATCGAAAAGATCAATACACAAGTAAAACGTCTTGGGCTGCCAAGGTTCGGCTTGGACGATGCTTCTATCCCTTCTCTCGCCAACACGATCTTTCATAGTATGGCCGCACGCTACGCCGAAGTGCTTGGCGCGATTTGCAAGATCACCGGAAAGAAGTTGAAACGCCTATTCATTGTGGGCGGAGGGAATCAGAATACTCTGCTTAATCACCTCACGGCGCAGCGCACCGGGCTGGAGATCATTCTTGGCTCTGCGGAGAGCGCCACCTTCGGGAATTTCGCCATCCAGATGGCGGCTCTCGAGCGTCATTGGAACCCGTCCGGAGGAGTCACGGCGGCTTCAGTAGCGAAATGGGCGGAGCGGATGCCAGCAAGTTCCTTGGTGCTGTCGAATAATCGCGAGGCCAATTAATGTCAACCACAGGCATGGAAGCCAACCGGTGGAACGGAGACTTTGCTATGAAGGATAAAGCGGTGGAAGTGGTATGGAAGGCCCTCGACAAGTTCAACATTGAGCTGCCTTCCTGGGGATTCGCCAATACCGGCACGCGCTTCGGGAAGTTCATGCAATCTTCGGCCGCGACAACCATCGAAGAAAAGTTCAGCGATGCCGCACAGGTTCACGTTGTTACCGGAGCTTGCCCGACTTTGGCCCTGCACGTTCAATGGGACTTGCCCCAAGGCCTGAAGGATGTTCCTGAAGTCGAGAAGCTGGCAAAACGCTTTGCTATTCGCCCTGGATCGATCAACCCGAATATCTTTCAAAATCAAGAGTATAAATATGGGTCGGTTGGCAATCCGGATCCTTCCATTCGCCGACTGGCGATTTGCCACATTCTCGAATGTGTTGCGATCTCTAGCGCCTTGGGTTCGCGGGATGTCTCGCCGTGGTTTGCCGATGGTTCGAATTATCCGGGCACACAAAATATCCGAAAGCGAATCGGCTATTTTGAGGAAGGTCTCAGAGAAATCCATACGGCCTTGAAACCCGGCCAACGGTTGCTCCTCGAGTACAAGCCCTTCGAGCCCGCCTTCTATCACACGGACATCGCCGATTGGGGAATGGCTTTTCTACTGGCGAAGGAATCCGGTCCCCAATCCTTTGTTCTAGTCGATACCGGACATCACTACCAGGCGCAAAACATCGAACAGATCGTCGCGTGGCTGCTCCACCAGAAAATGATGGGAGGGTTTCATTTCAATGACCGGCGTTACGCGGACGACGACCTGACCCTCGGTTCGATCGACCCCTACCAGATTTTCCGAATCTTCCACGAAATCAAAATGTTCGAGTGGGAGACGCAGACCACTGCCGACATCGCCTATATGGTCGACCAGAGCCACAACCTGAAGGGAAAGATCGAGGCGATGATTCAAACCGTCTGCGCCGCTCAGGAGTTCTACGCAAGGGCAGTTCTCGTCGACCATGACCGCCTTGCGAAGCTCCAGCAGGATTGCTCGTTGATCGACGCGGAGGAAACCTTACGCGGGGCATTCTGGCAAGACGTCCGGCCCACTATCCGGGAATGGAGAAAATCACGCGGCCTGCCGGAAGATCCCTTACAGGCATTCCGCTCAAGTGGCTATCTGGAGCGCATCACCCGCGAACGCAGCGAAAAGAATCGCAACACCACGGCTAGCTATGCCTAGCTCGTGGCGGCTCAGGCCTCGGCGCGGCGGCGGTAACACGATACTCGTCCGTCGTTGCATTCGATCGCCTCTCTCGCGTCGTGCAAGAGGTCCTTGTCGAGGTGACTGGTTGTTTACAATGGCAATCTGCCTTTTGCCAAAAGTTCCTGAAAGCTGGAACTGCCCCGCAGCGGGTCGAGTCGCGGTTCGACCGCGAGAACCATCACCGCCCAATCCCGTTCCTGATAAGCCTTTTGCAGATAGTACAGGGCCGTGTCTTTCTCGTTGAGAGCAAGGTGAATGACAGCAAAGTTGTAAGCGGGGACGAAATCGTACTTCGATTTCTCCTTTAAACGCTGGAGAATCCTTCGGGCTTCCGGCTGGCGCCCCCCCGCAGCAAGGCTGTACGCAAGCTCTGTCAACCCAACACTGCTATCCGGCATTGCCTGCAGGACTTTCTTCGATTCTGCGATCGCTTCCCCGTACAATCCTTTCTGGGCATAGACCCGCCCCAGCCAGAAATGCGTTCGATAGTAGTCGGGATTAAGCTGTAAGGCCTTTTGGCCGTGCTCGACAGCCCGATCGTAGTCTCGAGCATAGTAAAGCGTTCGAACTACCTCGGCATTGTTGGGGAGAGAGAGCGGGTCCAGCCGCATTGCCTGGTTAATCTGCTCCCAAGCCTCATCATGGCGTTTTAGCGTCACGAGGAGCGCCGCGTACAGGCGGTGCTCGGTAGAGTAACTCGGATTCAACTCGATGGCACGTTTGAACTCAGTTTCTGCTTGGGACCAGTCCCACAGCCCTAGCATGACACTGCCCAGGGCATTGTGTGATTCAGCCAGACCTTCGCCCAAGGCTACGGCTTGGTGCGCAGCATCCTGGGCTTTGGATTCGCCGTCTTGTGGTGACATGGCATCCGTAACGACCAGGAAATAATATGAGTCCGCCAGTCCCGAATACGCTTCCGCGAAATTGGCTTGTCGATTAATGGCTTGCTGGAAATAGGTGATCGCCTTCCCGTAGCCAACTACCGTAAATTGGTTCCCAAAATACCGTCCTCGCAGATAGGCTTCGTTTGCCTGCGGATCAAGAGGGAGCGGGCTGGAAGGGCCACTGTAGGCGGGATTGAGTTTTATTCTGATCTGTTCAGCTACCGCCCTTGCCACCTCTTCCTGCAAAGTAATGGAGTGACTGATGTGCCGATCGTAGCTGTGCGCCCAGACATGCACCTGGTCCGCAGTACGGATGAGTTGGGCGCTAATGCGAACCTGGTCCCCATCGCGCCGAATACTGCTCTCAAGGATGTAGTCAACCCCCAATTCTCTTGCGATCCGTTGCGCGCTTTTCGATGTACGTTTGTAAGCCATCGAAGTCGTGCGTGCGATCACACCGAGCTGGTCCGGGCTTAATGCTCCGAGTTGCATAATGATTTCTTCGGTGAGTCCGTCGCTGAAATAGTCTTCGTTCGGGTCTCCGCTAAGGTTTTCGAAGGGAAGCACGGCCAGCATCACGTGGCCCGAATTCGACGGTCGGACAGCGTGAGTTCGCCGCCAGCCGACGTAGCCGACAAGAGTAAACACAAGCGTGAGTGCGCTGGCGAGAGCCAACATCGAAAACTGAGGCCACCGGCTCTCTTGCGGCAGCACCGGCTTGGAGTCAATCAAGTTGGGTTCATTGACCGCGGAGGTAGGATCGCTGGCGATCGCCGGCCTGGCCCCGCTTCCGTTCTCACTCTTCTGCCCAATGAAGCGATAGCCGAGGCGCGGCAAGGTCTCAATGTAAAGCGGAGCGTCGACGGAATCGTTTAGGACATCACGAATTCGCTTGATGGCATTGTTGAGTCCGTGGTCAAAATCAACAAAGGTGTCGGCAGACCACAAGGCCTGATGCAGGTCCTCGCGGGTGACCAGTTCCCCAGGCCGTTCCAGTAGCATACGCAATATCTGGAAAGCTTGCGGAGGCAGCCTTAGCCGCGAGCTGCCTTTGAACAGCTCCTGGGTGCGCAGACGCATTTCGTAGGGGCCAAAGCGGACCACTTCTGGTGGGCGCGAGTCTTCCACTCCGTCACTCCCTGGGACATAAGGGTGGGATTGTAGCATGGGGTTTCGCGGAAGCCTTTGCCCGGATTACACAAAAGTGCGTATCTCCCTGAAATCCAGGAGGTTGAACGATGATTCAAAAAGGACTTGAAACAGAGCGGGAAAGGATTGCCCCCAAATGCTCAATTTGGTCAAATGTGGATCGCCCGAAGGTCAGGCTCCGTTCTCCGGAACAGGTTTACGCAACGAGGCCGAGTGCGTCCCGCTCGAATTCGCTCGCCTCATCTGACAGACGGAATCTCATAAAAACGAAAAGGACAACTCTTATGAAAACAAAGTCGGGAATGGTTATCGCGAGCCTCGCTATGATCATCGTTGCGGCGATGCTCGGCCCCGTCGCCTCGGCTGGGTGTGGAAAGGTTGACAAACCGGAGACGGGAGCATCTCTATGGCAAGAACCGTCCAGGCAAACGGAGTCTGATGACGGTGACCCCATCGTGGGCTTCTGGAGAGTGAACCTTGTGTCCAAGGACAATCCGGGCATACCCGATGGCACCGTACTTGACGCGGGATACTCCCAGTGGCACAGCGACGGAACGGAGATCCTGAATTCTTCACGCGCTCCTGAGACGCAGAGTTTTTGTCTCGGGGTGTGGAAGAAAATCACACCGTTCCACTACAGACTGAACCATTTCGCCATTAGCTGGGCTAACGGAAACTTACTTGGACCAGGCAATATCCGGGAAAACGTCATACTGAGCCATGACGGGAACAGCTTCACAGGGACGTTTACAGTTGATCAGTACGATCAAGCGGGGCATATCCTCGTTCATCTCGTTGGCCAGATTGAAGGGAAACGCATCACCGTGGATACCTCGGTCACAGACGTGTTATGACTCGACGCTCGACGCGGCTTCGCCGCGCGAAGTATAATTGAATTGACGCTAGGGACTGCGGGATGGCGGTTTTTTCCGACCGCCATCTCTGCCTCTGGTGGCCGGCGGTAATCGTTCTTACTTCCTCTGCAGCTTATTCTCCGCGAGTTTCTCCGCTGTTTCTAGCGCTTCCGGTGCCTTCACCTTCACGTCCGGTTCCACGCCGGTCCCTTCCCCGTCGGTCTTTGAGAAGGGATTGACCGCCCTCACCTCGGGAATTCCCATTCCGAAGTGATCATCAATCCGATGAAAAACCCCCGCATGTGCGCTACCACGTGTGGTCTCACCTACAAGCGTCACACGTTTCAGCATCTTCAGGTCGTAGCAGAACTGCTCTGCAGCGGAGATAGTCGGGCCTGAAGTCAGTACATAAACCGGCTTGTCCGCCAGTCTGTTTCCTGCAACAGGCGAAAGTGTCCAAGACTGTGGCGTCGGACTTACCCGGGGATCGTACATATACTCCGGATGGTCGAAGAGGTAGGCGGCAATTAGCGAGACCGTGCTTGAGTTGATTTCGCCCGTCCACCCAACCACGAACGAACAACCGGAATTGCGCGATGGCCTCCTACACCGCCAGGGTTTGTTTTCTGTTTCTAATTTCTCCGCAGGTACAATGGAGATACACTCGATGCCCAAGAACAGGAAACATACCCGGGTTGCACGCGTCCACCATGCCTCGCTCAAACGATAAGCATAGAATCATCGAACACTACGACGTACTCAGTCCTTACTATCGCTCCCTCTGGGGAGAGCATCTGCATCATGGCTATTGGATTCGTGGGGATGAATCAAAGGAAAAGGCCCAGCTTCAGCTCATCGAGCATCTCGCTCAACTCGCACCGGTAAAGCCCGGCTCAGATATTCTTGACATTGGCTGCGGCTTCGGCGCCAGCAGTCTTTATTTGGCCAAGAACCATAACGCGGCCGTCACAGGCATAACCATTTCCCCGGTACAGGTCGAAATGGCGACCAAGGCTGCGGCAAGGGAGCAACTCGATGCGAAGTTTCTGCTTATGGACGCCGAAGCGATGCACTTCCGGAAACAATTCGACCTTCTCTGGTCCGTAGAATCCATCTCCCACTATCAGCGCCGCGAAGAATTCTTTGCTTCTGCCGCCAAACTCCTGAAGCCCGGTGGCCTCTTCGCAATCACCGACTGGTTCAAAAAAGAAAATCTGACCCCCGCGGAGACCAGGAAATTTATCCATGCAATCGAAAAGGGCATGCTGGTGGAACTCCAAAGCATGCATGACTACGAGCGTTTCCTGACTTCCAACGGCCTGCAAATCATGCACCGCGAAATTCTGAACGAGAATTGCGCCAAAACGTGGGACCTGTGCCTCGATATCATTAGCAACAAAGCATTTTGGGCGCTTGCCGTGAAGCTCGGCGCCGAGTTTGTCTCCTATCTCAAGGCCTTCCAGGCGATGCGTGCAGGCTTTGCCTCCGGTAACTTCGTCTACGGCCTGTTGGTCGCACGCGCCACATCCAGCGCGTATGCGGCTTCCAAGGATCTCATAACAACGTCGGCTCCTTAGACCGACCGCGACGATGCGCAACTTCTGTGGAAGCTGCTGCTGGAAAATAACTTTTCCAAAATCTGGGCACCGAGTCCGGAGAATCGAGATCGGCGACAACTGCTTTGGCACCGGCACCGGCTGGAGTTAGCTCCGTCCCAGCTTCCCATCTCAAGGCCAATTCGGAAAAATGGAATCCATCAGTCCGCCTGTCCAGTACTCATAAAAGTCTTCGTCGCAGGGCTTCATTACATCGCCGTATTTTTTTTTCGAGTGATTGCCCCAGTGGGGTTTTCTGCCGTCGGCGTCGCAGAAGCCGTATTCGTCGGACAGCCCCCAAGAGCTGAACACCCGCCCCGACTTGTTCGCGACGTTAGGATCCGCGGCCAGTGCGGCCACCGCCCGCCCGGAATACAGCGGCGTCTCGGACTCCTCAAAATTGGGATCCTTCTTCGCGGCTTCCCGCCAATTGGCTTCGGCTACGCCGAATTGATCCAGCATCACTTCGGAGCGCAGAAAACCTGGCGTAAGCGCAAGTACTGTTACATTCTTGCGACGCAACTCACGCGCCATGGCAAACGCCATGCGGATCACACTTGTCTTCACCAGGTCATAGAATAAATTCCCCCGGTACTGATACGAATCGCCATCGGTCACTTCCACGATCAGTCCGCCGCTTGATTTTTTCGCAGTTTCGATAAGCAAGGGAGTCGCAAAATGGCTCGTAATGATGTGCGTGTTAAGCGCGCTTTCCATCATCTGGAAGCCTTTGGGCAGATCGAGCTGCCAGAAGGGTTTGCCAAATTCCAGGAGCGGATCTCCACCCCAGATGTTATTGACCAGGATGTCCAGCTTACCTTGCTCCTTCTCGATCCGGGCGATGAGCATCCGGACGGCCTCGCGGTTGGTATGGTCGATGACCGCGGGGATGCCTACCCCCCCGCGTGCCGTGACCCTCTCCGCCGTTTCTTCAATCGTCTCCAGTCTCATCGAAGCGGTTCGTGTCGATTTTCTAGTTGCCCGCGAACTGCGCCCCGTGCAGTACACCGTCGCGCCGGCTTCTCCCAAGGCTACGGCCATTCCTCGGCCGGCCCCCCGGGTCGCACCTGCCACAACGGCGACTTTTTTGCGCATATCAGGTGGAGTGTAGGGAGAGGGCATGGGTGCCTCCAATGTTTGCCTCCATACGAGATCGCCCAATCCTAAACTAAATTGGCCGCGTCGCAATGGCCCGGAAGGACCATGGC
>WNFO01014092.1_pt1 | contig 12573 bp, 10 predicted proteins | sample 5400251 | NCBI WGS metagenome assembly WNFO01 (sample SAMN13153354, study PRJNA577476) | soil metagenome | isolation source: 100 cm saprolite under Madrone tree | place: USA:California | collected 2016-06-14
GCGGCCATCGCCTCGGCGAACACCGCCGCAGCCACGTCTAGCGCCTACAGCGCAGGCGTCGCCACCGGCAGCGCGACCACCGCAGCGGCCACGACCAGCGCCTACAGCGCAGGCGTTGCAGCCGGCAGCGCCAATACCACCACCGCGTACGTCGCGGGCGTCGCCGCCGGCAGCGCTGCCAGCGCCGCGTACATGATGGGCGCGATCTATCCGACGCTGCCCGCGGGTTGCATCACACCGAAGGTCCAGGGCGCGACGTACTACTTGTGCGGCAACACGTGGTTCCAGCCGTCGTATGGCGCGAACGGCGTCAGCTACCGCGTAGTCCCAACTCCGTGAGCCAGTAAGGAGAAACCCATGAATCTTCACCGTATCGCAGCAGGTGTGTTTGCGCTGGTCGTTCTCGCCGGGTGCGCGTCGACCAAAGTCACCGAACGCCAATACTACGAGGGTGCAAAGCTCGCTCGGCCGGACCGCATCATCGTGCATGACATTGCCACGACTCCTGAAGACATCCCAGCCGGATCTGTGATCGCGGGCCAGCTCGACGGACACACCCTGCCACAAACCGCCGAGCAGGTCGCGGTTGGCCGTCAGCTGGGCGCTCAGATCGCGAAGGACCTGGTCGCCGACATCCAGAGCTGGGGCTTACCAGCGGTCCGGGCTGCGGGCCAACCGGCGCCGCGGGTCGGCGACATCGTGCTCATGGGCTATTTCGCATCCGTGGATTCGGGCAGCGCGGTCAAGCGCATGGTTCTCGGGTTCGGCTCCGGCGCGGCCGACCTGAAGACGGCGGTCGAAGGCTACGTGATGACGGACAAGGGCCTGAAGCGACTCGGATCGGGCGACGTCGACGCTGGCACCGGCAAGGCGCCCGGCGCGGCCGTCCCGCTCGTCATCGCCGCCGCATCCGGCAATCCGATCGGCTTCGTGGTCAGCAGCGCGGCGAAGGTGGAAGGGCAGGTGTCGGGCCGAACGACCATCGAGGGCGACGCGAAGCGGACGGCCAAGGAAATCGGCGACCAAATCAAGGTGGCATGCCAGAAACAGGGCTGGATCTAGCGCGCTGTGCGGCGAGCACGCTAGCCCGAACCCTCTCGCGGTGATGCATCACTGCCTGCGAGCGGGGATCGCTGTCGCGATGGTGCTTGCTCTTGCGACGGTGGCCCACGCCGAGTCGTCGTTGGACACCATCCGGGCGCGGGGCGTGCTCCGCGTCGGCGTCAAGTCCGACGCGCCCCCGTTCGGCTCGCTCGATGCGCTCGGCAGACCGGTCGGCCTCGAGATCGACCTGGCGCGGCTCTTCGCACGGGTCCTCTTCGACGATGACCGGCGTGTCGAGCTCGTGCCCATGTCGGCGTCGTTGGTCCTCGTGCTGCGGGCGAGCAAGGTGGAAGAGCTCGCCGATCTGAGCGGCCGGCGAATCGCGCTGGTCCGCGGCTCCGTGCAGGAGCGGGACGTCGCCGAGCTCCAGTCGCGAGCGCGCCGGGTCGCCGTCGCCACGGCCGCGGAGGGCGCGCGGGCCGTCAAGGGCGGCCAGGCGGACGCCTTCGTCTATGACGACGTGGTGCTGTTGGGATTGGCGCAGCACGATCCCACGCTCCGCGTGATCGGCCAGCCCATCGGGCCGCGACCGTACGCGGTCGCTGCCCGCAAGGGGGACACCGAGCTGATCCGATGGGTGAACGGCTGGCTGGCCAAAATGCGCCGAGACGGCAGCTACGGCGAGCTGTGGCGCCGCTACTTCGCGCCGTTCGAATCCCGCCTGGTCGGTGGCTGAGCGGGACGGCCCGTGCGGAGACGCGCATTCCTCCCGGCGGTGCTTGTGGGTTGCCTGGCCGTCCTCGGGACGGCCGGCGAGGGTCGCCCGCAGCCCACCGACAAGGTGCAGCTCCAGCTCAGATGGGTCGCGCAGGCGCAGTTCGCCGGGTACTACGCGGCCAGGGCTAAGGGCTTCTACGCCGCCGAGAAGCTCGACGTCACGATCCGGCCGGGCGGGCCAGATATGGTCCCCGAGGAGATCGTGGTGGACGGCGGCGCCCAGTTCGGAATTGGCTGGCTGCCGAGCCTCCTCGCCGCGCGAGACCGGGGCGCGCCGCTCGTGAACATTGCGCAGCTGTTCGCCTACAGCGGCATGCGCGAGATCGCCTTGAAGTCCGCCGGCATCAAGGGCCCCGCTGATCTGCGTGGCCGGCGCGTCGCCGTGTGGTTCGGCGGCAGCGAGTTCGAGCTGTTCGCCACGCTGGAGAAGTACAAGATCGACCGGAACCGGGACGTGACCCTGGTCCCGCAGCCGTACGACATGAACCTCCTGCTCCAGAAAAAGGTCGATGCCGCCGCCGCCATGACCTACAACGAGTACAAGCAGGTGCTGGACGCAGGCGTGAAGCCGGAGGACCTCGTGGTCATCGACTTCAACCAGGAAGGCACGTCCATGCTCCAGGACGGCATCTTCGTTCGGGCCGACTGGATCCAGGACGTGAAGAACAAGGCGATCGCCACCCGCTTCCTGCGCGCGTCGCTCAAGGGCTGGGAACTCTGTCGGGATAAGCCGGTCGAGTGCCTGGAGATCGTGCTCAAGGAGACGAAGGGACGCGGCCGGGAGCATCAGGCGTGGATGCTCGCGGAGGTGAATAAACTGGTCTGGGGACCGCCCGCGCCCAGGAGTCCGCTCGGCAGGATGGATCCGGAGGCATTCAAGCGAACCGCCGATATCGCCTATAGGTTCGGCGTCATCAAGAAGACCGCAGATCCGGCCGCCTACACCCACGAGATCTGGGAGATGGCCCAGAAGCGGTAGGCCCGCTCCCCCGTGAGAAACCTCTCTCTGCGTACCAAGCTTCTCGGCGCCTTGCTGGGCGTGGGCCTGCTGGCTCTGCTCGTGACGGGCTGGCAGGCGTACCGGCGCGCGGAGACGGCGCTCCGGCAGGCCTCGATCAACCAACTGACGTCCATCCGTGAAGAGCAGAAGCGCCAGATCGAGACGTACTTCAGGAACGTGCGACGGGACGGGCTGACGCTCGCCGAGTCCCGCGACATCACAGGCGCGATGCGGGACTTCAAGGCGGCGTACCGGGAACTCGCGGCGGAGGTGGCGCAGTGGCCCGAGGACGCGCGGACCCGGTACCGGACGCAGGTCGAGCGCTACTATAGATTCGAGTTCCTGCGCCGCCTGCAGGTGCTCGAGCCCGAGTTCGGGTCGGACGAGAGCAGGCGGTACCTGCCGGCCGACAATGCATCACTCGCGCTCCAGGCTCTCTTCATCGCGGACAACCCCAATCCAGAGGCATCGCGCGAACGCCTGGACCGCCCGGCCGGCGGCGGGCGGTATGCGGAAGTTCACGCCAGGCTCAACCCGTTCATCCGCTCGACTATTCGCCAGTTCGGCTATGACGACCTCTTCCTCATCGACCACGAGAACGGCCGCGTTGTCTACACCGTGGCCAAGAAGGTCGACTTCGGGACGGACCTCTTGTCGGGGCCATACCGGAACACGAGGCTCAGCCGCGCCTTCCGGACGGCTCGCAACGCCATCGACGCCGATTTCGTCCAGATCACTGACTTCGAGTCGTACACTCCCTCGCTCGGCGCTCCCGCGGCGTTCGTGGCCGCGCCCATCTTCAAGGACGGCCGGCGACTCGGCGTCCTGGCCCTGCAGATGCCGCTCGATCGGATCAACGCCGTGATGACCGGGGATCGGAAGTGGGAGGAGCGGGGGTTGGGCCGGACGGGCGAGACGTATCTCGTCGGCTCGGATCAACGGATGCGGAGCGACTCGCGGTTCTTTCTGGAAGCACCGCAGCAGTACCTCGATAAGATCTCCGAGAGAGGCGGACCGCGGGAACTGCTTCGGCTGATGCAGGCCCACCAGAGCACCATCTTGTTCCAGCAGAGCACGACGGCGGCGGCGAAGGCGGCTTTTGCCGGCAAAACGGGAACGTCCACCGAGGTCGACTACCGGGGCGAGCCAGTCCTGGCCTCGTACGCCCCTTTGGCGATTCCGGATCTGGACTGGGCGATCGTAGCCAAGCTCGATACCGTGGAGGCATTCGCGCCCGTTACCGCCCTCCGGCGAGCCCTGCTCGGAACGGGGGCGGGAATCGCGGGCCTCGTGGTGGTGATTGCACTGGTGCTGGCGCGGTCGCTCACGGCGCCTATTCACCGCCTGATCGCAGGCATGGGAATCCTGGGTAGGGGTGAGCTGTCGCACCGCCTGGGCGAAGGCAGACGAGACGAGATCGGCCAGATTGCGACCGCCTTGAACCGGATGGCCGGGGACCTCCAGGAGACAACGGTCTCCCGCGACCACGTCACCAGCATCCTCGACTCGATGGGCGACGCGGTGATCGTCGTCCGCCCACCGGACACGGGTGTCGACTGGCGGGATGCCGTCATCCTCACAGTCAACCCGGCGGCGTGCACCATGCTGGGCCGCACGCAGGACGAGATACTCGGCCAGCCGGTGGGCCGCCTGATTCCGGACATCACCGCGGGGCCGCGCGGCCCAGCCGGGGAAAAAGTCATCTGGCTCGAGGAGGTACTCAGGCACGGACACATCGGAAGCCGGGAAGTGGTGTACAAGATTCGGGACGGGCGCGAGATCCCCGTCCTGTTCTCGAGCGCCGTCATGCGGCAAGGCGCGAATGCGATACAGGGCATCGTCTGCGCGGCGCACGATCTGACCGAGATCAAGGCGATGGAAGCGCGCGGCGCGTTCATACGGGAGACGTTCGGGCGCTACGTCTCGGACGATGTCGTCGCAAGCTTGCTGAGCTCTCCGGAGGCGCTCAAGCTGGGCGGTGAGCAGCGCAAGGTCACGGTAATGATGTCCGACCTGCGCGGGTTCACGGCGCTGGCCGAGCGGCTGGCCCCTGAAGAGGCCATCCGTTTCCTGAACGGGTACCTGCAGGCGATGGTCGATCTCATCCTCCGCTACGGCGGGACCATCAACGAGATCATGGGCGACGGGATCCTCGTCATCTTCGGCGCGCCCAGGGCGGCAGCGGACGACGCCGAACGCGCCGTAGCCTGCGGGGTGGCCATGCAGCGCGCCATGGATGAGGTGAACGCGCGCGGCCGCGAGCGGGGCCTGCCCGAGGTCGAAATGGGGATCGGCATCCACACCGGCGAGGTGATCGTCGGCAACATCGGCTCGGACCGGCGCATGAAGTACGCCGCCGTCGGGACCCACGTCAACCTGACGGGCCGGATCGAGTCGTACACGACGGGCGGACAGGTCCTCATCTCGGAGAGCACGCTGCAGGAGGTCGCGCCGATCGTCAAGGTGGGCCGCCCGCTGCGCATCGAGCCGAAAGGGGCCAGGCGCGAGATGACCGTGTGGGAAGTGGTCGGCATCGGCGGCTCGCACGGACTCACCCTGCGCGCGGTGGAGCCAGCGATGGTCGGCCTCGCCAAGGAGATCCCGATTCGCTTCGCGGTATTGGAGGGCAAGCACGTGGGCCGGAGCATGCTCGACGCGAGCTTCGTGCGCCTCTCCCTCAAGGGCGCCGAGATCCGATCGGCCGCGCTGGTGCCTCTCCTCAGTAATTTAAAAATCTGGATTCCCGAGATCGAGGCCGGGACGGCGCCCGAGCTCTACGTCAAGGTGGTCGAGGGTACTCCGGTCCTCGGGACCGGCTTTACCGTCCGCTTCACCTCAATGGCCCCCGAGGTAGCAGAGTATCTCCGGCGCCACACCCCAGAGGTCCACGCAACGGTGGTCGGCGTCGCTTGACCGGCCCGCCGCGATGACGACGATCAGCGGCGGCCCGCGGCCTCGAGCTGCTCGACCAGCTGGCGCACTTCCGGGTTCGCCGGCTCGAGCGCGGCGAGCCGGCGTGCATAGCCCAGCGCCTGGCGCGGATCGCCCTGGCGAGAGTAGGCGATGAGTGCGGAGAGCGTGTCGCGATCGTTGGGACGGCGGGCGAGCACGCCCTGGAGCACCGCCGTCGCCTGCTTCGATCGCCCGGCGTCGTTGAGCGCCACCGCGTACACGTAGCCGTAGCGTGCGCTCTCCGGGGCCAGGCGCGCGGCCGCTTCCAGCTCGGCGAGCGCCTCGGGCGTCCGGTTGCGACGTACATACAGAAGCCCGAGTGCGTGATGCGCCGGTGCGCTCCGTGGATCGCGCTGGAGGGCATCGCGCAAGACCCGCTCCCCGTCCGGATCCTTGCCAGCCGCGCGGTAGAGGTCCGCGAGGTTCACCGACGCCGGGACGAAGCGTGGGTCGACCTCGAGCGCCGCCCGCAGTGACGCCTCCGCCTGGGAGAATCGCCGCTGAGCCGCGTACAGGAGTGCCAGGTTCACGTGCGACTCCGGGCGGTCGGCATTGAATTGCTCGCCGGCGATGTATTCCGCCAGGCCCCGGTCGAGCGCCGTCCGCTGCGCGTCCGTGAGACGGTCCCGTGGTTCGCCGGCCAGCGCACGCGCCGCTTCCATCCGAACCGCACGGACCGGGTCGTCCAGCAGTGGCGCCAGGAGCTCGACGCGGAGATGCGGAGCCGCGCGCTCGAGGGCCGCCGCCGCCGCGCGCCGCACGAGCGGGTCGCCGTCCTTCAGGCCTGTAAGGAGGGCGTCGGGGACTGCGGCGCTCGACACGGGACCGAGGCGCTCGAGTGCGCTCGCTCGCGCGATGGCGGGTTGATCGCCGTCGCGGGCCAGGGCTTGCAGCAAGTCCGCCGCGTCCGGTTCGCCGCTCGAGGCCGCGCCGAGCGCCTCCGCGTAGCGCTGATATCCGCGCGGCGCGCGTCCGTACCAGGTCTCCACTTGCTTCGCTGCCCACGCGGCCGGACGGCCGGTGTGGCACTGGGTGCACGCGCTGGGCACGCCGAGCTTCACCGAGAGATCCGGCCGCGGAACACGGAGGCTGTGATCGTGGCGCGGGTCGACGACCATGTAGGTGGTGGTCGGCATGTGGCAGCCGACGCAGTCGGCGCCACGCGAGCCCGCCGCGTGGAAGTGATGCTTCGGCGTCTCGTACTTCTGGGTCGCGTGGCAGCCCGAGCACACCAGGCTTCCAGCCGCACGGAGCTTGCCGCTATGTGGGTCGTGGCAATCCGAGCACGTCACGCCCTGTCGGAACATCTTGCTCTGCAGGAACGAGCCGTACTCGTACACCTCGTCGCGGATCTGCCCGTCGGGATAGTAGAGGCGGTCCTCCAGGAGCGCGACTCGGTGGGTATCACCGAGCGGCCGGCCGTGCACGTAGTCCTCGGAGAACTGGCCGCGCCGCGCGTGGCAGCGCCCGCACATCTCGATCTCTCGGCCCTGGCGGCCACGCGGCGTGCGCTGCGCGTTGCCCGTGTCCGCGCTGATCGTCCACGTGACCGCCCGGCGCTCGTCGAGCGCGATGGCCAGCCCCTTCGTCCCGCCGTCGAGCCGCCAGTCGCCCTCCTTCCGGGCCCACGCGACGTGGTTCGAACCGGGTCCGTGGCAGGCCTCGCAGCTGACATTGACCTCGGCATAGGCGGTGCTGAAGCGCCGGGTCTTGGGGTCGTAGTTTTTCCGAACGCCGGTCGAGTGGCACTCGGCGCACATGTAGTTCCAGTTCTGGCTGAGGGTCGTCCAGTGCTGCTCGCTCCGGTGGGTCACGTCCTGGCCCGGGTAGAGGTGGAACCAGCGCTGCCCGCCCTGCGCCCGTGGGCGCGTGTCCCAGGCGATGCCGAGCGCCTGGAGGCGTCCGTCCGGGAACTCGATGAGGTACTGCTGAAGCGGAGCCGCGCCGAACGTGTACTTGATGTCGTAGTCGGAGAGCTTGCCGTCGGGGCCGTCGGTCCGTACGACGAACTTGCCGTCGCGGCGAAAGAAGCTCGAGGTCACGCCGGCGTAGGTGAAGCGCTGATTGTTGAAGTCGCCGGCGACGCTCGCGTCCATCGCCGGTTGCATGGCGAGGTCGTGATGCGAGCCACGCCAGCGCGCCGCGGCCTGTTCGTGGCACTGCCCGCAGACCTGTCGCCCGACGTAGCTCGGCGCCGGTCGCGTCGGCGCCGATACGCCGGCAAACAGCGCCCGCGGCAGGCGACCTGAATACCACCACCAGCCGCCGACCGCGATGGCGAGGACGGCGACGGCGGCGCCGATGCTCAGCCCGACGGCTTGGATGCGGCGGCGCGGGCGGGGAGGTGGCGCTGTCACCGCCTTCCTGCGCTCCTTCTTGCCCCGAGGCATTGCTCCTACCGGCGCCTTACCTCGCGGCGCCACGCGACGATATCACGAGCGCTTATTGCTAGATCCTCGTCAATTGGAGGCGCGCTCGATCGAGGCCGCAATCACGCGATCTCGCTCGGGTGAAACCGTGCCGGTCACGACGACTCGGTCGCCTGGGGCCAAAGACTGATAGTCCCCTTGATCGGCGGAGGTGAGATCGATCGGGACGCTCCCTCCGCTATCGAGCGCGATGACCATCTTCTCGCCGGCGATCCACTGCACCGTGCCGACAAAGCTCTCCGAGGCGGACTGAGCGCCCACGATCGCCGCCACGGCCAGCGCCAGAAGCACGGCGACCGCTGGCGTCCTGATCGTCCTCATCGTGATACCTCGCTTTGAAAGACGTGTTGTCGAAGCTCGAGCCGAGCCGCGGCCTAGCTTCGCGTTGCTGCGGGAAACGACGGGCGAAGTGACCGGCGTAATTGCGGGCACGACATTATGGGCTGATCAAGACGTCGAAATGCAGCGAGGCATCGTCCCCATCACTGGTCCATCCCCACCAGTCGACGGCCCGCAGCCCGGGCTGCGCGAGGTTGAAGCCCACCGGCTCGACCGGGTTGGGATGCTTGTCACAGACCCCATCGCCGGGGCACTCACGCGTGGCCTGGCAAGGGGCACTGCCGACCGGCTGGCAGGTGAAGAACACCCCCCGGATGGACATGCCGTAAGGAGCCGCAATCCGGCAGTGCAGGTAGGTCCCGCCATTGTCTTTTTCCACCGTCATGCAGGAGTTCGGCACGCCCATCTTTTTGGAAAAGTCGACCGAGAACGTCTGCTGGGCGTGTGCGGCGTCCGGCGATCGGAATGCGAATATCAGTAGCGTCGCCGCGCCGAGGATCAGGATTGGTAGCACTCGAGATGACGTGAGCATGGTAGCCAACTCCCCCTTTTGGTGACGTGACGTGCTGGTAAGCCGTCTGACGCTCTCAGGACCTGCGACCAAGACGCTATGGGACTTTGGTCGGACCGAAGAAGTACCGACCTTCCCTTGGTAGTCGAGCCGGAAGAGGATCGAGTTGAAGGTGCCCGCAGGAACTGTCATCCGGTAGGAACCGACGTAAGTGTAGGCGCCCGTCATGCTTCCGGCGTAGTCCTGCTTGGCCGGGTTGCGAGGTAGTTCACGGAACCTGTCTGGGTCAAGCTCGAAGCGAAGCCAGGGTCTAGCTGTCTGCCCGGCGGGTCGCGGTCGACCGCTGGATCCCGAGCTTCTTCATCCGCGAATAGAGCGTGCTCGCATTGAGCCCGAGCCGCTTCGCCGCGTTGCTCGGGCCTCGGACGCGCCAGTCGCAGGCTTCGAGCACGCGCAGGATGTAATCCCGCTCCACGTCTTCTAGCGTCCGGGTGTTCCCGGTGTCCGTAGTCACGGCAGCTGCGGTCCGCGTGTCGCCGATGACTTCCTCGAGCTGGAGCACGGGCCCCCCCGAGAGGATCATGGCGCGCTCGAGGACGTTTCGCAGCTCGCGGATATTGCCGGGCCAGTCGTACCTGAGGAGCCGGTCCATCGCCGGTGCCGGTACGCGCTCGATCCTCTTGCCGAGCATGGAGCTCAGCTGTCCAAGGAAGTGCCACACGAGCACCGGGATGTCCTCCTTCCGCGAGCGCAGGGGCGGCACGCGGATCGGGAACACCCCGAGCCGGTAGTAGAGGTCGGGACGAAAGCTGCCTTCGTGGATGGCAGCGGAGAGATCGCGGTTCGAGGCGGCGATGACGCGGACGTCGACTTTGTGGGTGGTGGAGGAGCCGAGGCGCTCGAACTCGCCCTCCTGGAGCACGCGCAGAAGCTTCGCCTGGAGACCGAAGGGGATTTCACCGATCTCGTCCAGGAAGAGGGTGCTGCCGGTCGCCAGCTCGAAGCGCCCGATCTTGCGGGATACGGCCCCGGTGAACGCGCCCTTCTCGTGACCGAAAAGCTCGCTCTCGATAAGCGCGGGGGACAGGGCGGCGCAATTCACCGAGACCACCGTGCTGTCGCGCCGAGCGCTCCTTGCGTGGATGGCCCGGGCGATGAGCTCCTTTCCCGTCCCGGTCTCGCCCAGGAGGAGGACCGTCGCGTCTGTTGGCGCGACCTGCTCGATCTGGAACAGAACGCTCCGCAACGCTGCGCTCTCCCCGACGATGTCCTCGAAGCCCTCGGTCGTGAGGGTTCGTTGGCGGAGGTAGTCGTTCTCCAGCTGCAGACGTTCGCGGAGGGCCTCTAGCTCCGTGAGGGTCTCGCGTAGCTTGCCTTCCTGGTCGCGACGCAGGAGGGCGCCCGCGAAGACCTCGCCGATCAGGCGCAAGCGATCGACGAGCGGTTGTGGCCACAGTCGCTCATTCAGGGTGGTCCCAAACGAAAAGCCACCCAGGAGCCGGTCCCCGGCCACGATCGGGAAGACCGCCACGGACTTCACGCCGAACGCTCGAAACGTCTCACCATCGACGGCGGCCTCCGACGGAAGGTCACTCAGGCTGGAAACGACCACTGGCACGCGCTTCTCAGTGAGCTGCTCGAGGACCCACGGGCTCGTCTCCTCGATGGACCTGCCGACCGGGAAGGGAGCCAAGCCCGCGGCGGCGACGGCGAGAGTGGTGCGCAAGATCGCGTCGGGGCCTACCACGCCGAAGGTCGAGCGGTCGACGTCGAGAATCTGAATCAACCGCGATAGCGCGTCGGTGACGGCCGAGTCGAAGAATTCCAGCGGCTCGCCCAAGAGCCGACGCGCGATGGCGGCCATCAGCGTCTCGAAGCCGCTCGTGTCGTAAGCGCGAGTCTCCTGTCCAGCGTCCTCCACTGTTCCAGACCTCGAGGGCGAGATAATCCGTTTCCTGGCTCCCATATAGCCAACCCTCGGCCCCGAGCACCATGGGACCTTGGTCACAGGTGGTATGTCGCCTCGCGGTCGACATTGCGACTTCGTACCGGCGGCATATCCCTTCGGGCTGGGCCGTGAGGCTCGAGAACGCCCGCTTCAAGGTGAAGCAAGGTACTGATCGTCAACGGCTATCGAGACACTGACGACGACCGCTCGGAACCTGGCACGGCACTTCCACTCATTCGTGAGTCGATGACCCTCAGGATCGTGGCGACCGGACCCAGCCCGCCGGCGACGGTGAAGCTCGACGGCAGACTGACGGGCGAGGAAGTGCCGGAGCTACGGCTTGTCTGCGCGGCGAACCAACGGCAGCTGGTCCTCGATCTGACCGGGTTGCAGTCCGCCGATCGGGAAGGGGTGAGCGCGCTGCGAGAGTTACGGGCGAAGGGGACCGATCTCGTCGGCCTCTCTCCGTACCTGCAGCTCCTTCTCAATGGTCCGCCACATGAAGCAAGTGCTTAACCGCCAAACAGGGAGATGCGCAATGGAATCGAGACAACCGAAGCAACTTCTCACGATGATGACGGCAGGTCTGCTGACGGCCGGCCTCCTGGCTGGTTGTGCGGGGACCGTCGAGCAAGGGCCCTCGGTGGTTCAGCGGGTCGAGGGCACGAAGCCCGCTCCGCCAGGGCCCACCGGATTTCTCGGCGGCGACTATGCGCTCCTGAAGCCGGGCAAGGAAGGCCAGATCGCGCTCGTGTACTTCAACCCGGCGACGCGGTGGAACGGCTACACCAAGGTCCTCCTCGAGCCCGTGCAGTTCTGGGCGGCCCCCAACACCACCGTGTCAGCCTCTGATCAACACATGCTGCTAGCGTACTTCTACAACACGCTCAAGGAGGATCTCGGCAAGAGCTTCACGCTCGCCGAGGAGCCGGGCCCGGGGACCATGACCGTGCAGGTGGCCCTCAACGAGGCGACGGCAGCGGTTCCGATCCTTCGGTCGGTCTCGGTCATCATCCCCCAGGCGCGCGTGCTGAACTTCGTCCAGTCGCTCGCCACCGGCTCGTATGCCTTCGTGGGCTCCGCCCAAGCTCAGGCCAAGATCGTCGATTCCGTGTCCGGTGAGCTTCTCGCCGCGGGAGCCGATCGGCGCCTGGGCGGCATGCAGATCACGTCCGCCGCGCAGTGGCAGTGGGGCGACGCCGAGAAGGTCATGAACTACTGGGGGGAGAAGATCTCGGGGCGCCTCCAGGAACTGAAGACGAGCGGCACACTCACCTACGCGCCGGTTTCCAAGTGAATAGAGCCTTATGAGGAGGAATGCGACGATGGACTCACGAAGAGGGTTGCTGGTTCTCATCGCGCTGTTCGCCGCCGCGGTGCTAATTGCCGCGCCGGCGGCCGCGCAGCCGAAGCCGAACATCGTCGTGATCATGGGCGACGACATCGGCATGTGGAACATAGGCGCTTACCACCGCGGCATGATGGCGGGGCGAACGCCGCACCTCGACAAGATTGCCGCCGATGGCATGCTGTTCACCGACTACTACGCCGAGGCGAGCTGCACGGCCGGCCG
>WNFO01004064.1_pt1 | contig 12571 bp, 6 predicted proteins | sample 5400251 | NCBI WGS metagenome assembly WNFO01 (sample SAMN13153354, study PRJNA577476) | soil metagenome | isolation source: 100 cm saprolite under Madrone tree | place: USA:California | collected 2016-06-14
TCCCTCCCTTCCCCTGTGAGTCGTGCCCATCCAGTATTCGTCTGGGCAGTTCTTGAGCGTTGGACATGCCACCCGGCTCGGGAGCACAGCCAACGTCCCTTGCCATTTCCTCTCGGCGCAGGCGGAAGCGCTCGTTCGTCTTGTGACCTGCAGATTCCAGTGCAGGAGGAAGTCATTTGTGGGTGAATGAGCGAGATCTCGGCACCTAACGCGATCAGAATTCGTCACTCTGACGCAAGTGTCAGAATGCGCACACAATCCGAGGAACTATGGAACGGGCTGCGGTCGGTCAGTTTGATGAAGCCTGACCAACTTCTCCACTTCATCCAGCAAAGGTTTCCTGTCCGCGCCGAGGGCTCGAATCACTTCGGCGGTGAGCCTCGCTTCGTCCGGCTTGCCAACTCTGTAATAGGCATCACACAGCAAGAACAGCGTATCGGGATCGGCCGTGCGCGATTTTTCGAGATACGTGACCGCGTCCGCCCAACGCTCCTGCTGGTATCTGAGCCCACCTATCCCAATGAGCGCAACGGGATCGGAGGCATCCAGCCCAAGTGCAGAACGGAAGGACTGCTCTGCAGCGTCGATTTCCCCGGAAGCTAACTGCGCCATGCCCAGGTAAGCAGCGACACGCGAGTCGTTCGGAGATAGCCCCTCGGCGGTTACCAACACTCGCTTGGCATCCTCTTTGCGCCCCATGCTGAAATAGATCACGCCTAGCAGAAAATAGGAGTTTCCGTGGCTCGATGAATCGGAACCGGGCAATTCGGCGAGGTACTTTAGCGCCTGCTGTTCGTTACCCTCTTCCAGCAAGGGCTGCACGTGCTTCCACGCGTTTTCTTCCTCCGGTCCCTTCAACTCGCGGGACGTGTCGATCCTGTCGTTCATGGCGGCAAAAAGTTTTGCCTCACGTCCGGCGTCCGACATGCGACCCAGTTGCCGGTATGCTTTCGAAAGCTGGAAATGGGCTTGGAGTAGTGAGGGCTCCATCGCGAGTGCTCGCTGCAGCGGCGGGAGCGCAGACTCGAAATCGGCAAGCTCCACCAAAGCTCTTCCCTTCCCGTAGTAGGTAGCTCCATCCACATAGTTGTGATCCAACGCGTAGTCGTAATAGTGACGGGCCCTTTCCCAATCTCCCAGCAATGCATTTGTCTCCGCAAGAAAAAATGCCGCTTGCCCGCCACCTGGCTCTTTCTTCAGCGCGGTTTCGAAGCTGCCCGATGCAGATTGAAAGTCGGTGAGTTCAAACTGCGTTTTGCCGATCTCGAAATCAATATGCTCCAAATTGGCATCGATCCGCCGTGCACGCTGCAGCTGTAGAAGTCCTTCATGGCGGGTTTCCAGCTTCGCGCTTAAGTACTGTCCATACTTCTGACAAACTTGCGCATCATTAGGCGCAATGCTCGCGGCCTGTGCAATGGTTTCGCGCGCGCGCTCGAGGTCCGCTTGCATGAAGTAGGCTTCGGCGAGGTAGAAGAGCGTTTTGATCCGCTTTGGACTTACGCTCAGGCTATGGTTGTAGCTATCGATGGCTTTCGCCCAGTTGCGTTGACGCAGATAAACCATGCCTAGCTCGAAATGCAGGTCAGCGTTATCCGGAAAGCTCCGCAATGCGCCCTCGTACAGTTCCTGAGCTTTGGCCAATTCGCCGTCCGCAACAAGCTTTTGCCCTTTTGACATCACCGACACCAAGTCGCTGCCGGCTTGTCCCGCTGCAACCGCTGCCACCGAGAGAAATAAGACCAACACTTTCATTTCGTGCGCATGGTATCACTTTTGTTCTGCCCCGATGGTAAGCTTCCGTGGCGTGAGAATCATGCGTGCTTCAAGTGCGATCGTCGTCTTGAGTGTGCTGGCGGCAGCCTGGTCTGGTTCGCCGGCTCCAACGGGTATTCGATTTGAGGAGACTGCGGAAAAGGCGGGATTGCGCTTTGTAACCTCCAATTCGCCGACCCCAAACAAGAATCAGATCGAAACGATGGTTGCTGGCGTAGCCTTCCTCGACTATGACGGTGATGGCTACATGGACATTTACCTGGTCGGCGGCGCCGCCATCCCATCGCTCAAGAAAGAGTCTCCGGTTTATTGGAACCGCTTGTTTCACAACAACCACGACGGCACATTCACAGACGTCACCGAGGAAGCCGGAGTCGTCGGGACCGGCTACGGGATGGGAGTGGCGGTGGGCGACTACAACAATGATGGCTGGCCGGACATATTTGTTGCGAACGTCACAGACAACCAGTTATTCCACAACAATGGAGATGGGACGTTCACCGACGTGACCGCGAAAGCAGGCCTGCAGGGCGCGAAGCTGGATGGAAAGAAGATGTGGTCCGCTGGGGCCGGTTGGTTCGACTACAACAACGACGGCCTTCTGGACCTCTTCGTGGTTAATTACTGCAAATGGGAAGTGAACCAAGACCCCTACTGCACAATCGGGGGCGGTACCCGCGGTTACTGTCATCCCAACTACTACCGTCCGACCCACAACACGCTCTACCGCAACAACGGCGACGGCACCTTTACCGATGTTTCCGAACAAACCGGCATTGCCTCTCTATATGGCAAGGGGATGAGTGTGTCGTTTGCTGACTATGACGGCGATGGATTCCTTGATGCTTTTGTAGCCAATGACACGACGCCCAACTTCCTTCTTCACAACCTCGGCGGAAAACGATTCGAGGAAGTGGGCGAGGCGGCCGGGGTCGCCTACGGAGCGAATGGCGCAGCTCTATCGGGCATGGGCGCGGACTTTCGCGACGTGAATAACGATGGACTGCCCGACATCTGGCACACGTCGGTCGAGTTTGAGACCTTCCCGCTCTACGGCAACCACGGGCACGGTGACTTCGCGGACCTGACCGTGGCGAGTGCACTGGCACGGCCAACCTCACAAATGTCGGGCTGGGGAAACGGAATCGTGGATCTCGATAACGACGGATGGAAGGACTTGTTCGTCGCACGGTCCAACGTGCTGGACAATGTCAGCAAACTGGTGGCCGAACGGCGGTACCCAGAACCGAATTCGGTATTCCGCAATCTCGGAAACGGCAAGTTCCAGGACGTAAGCGCCGAGGCAGGCCCAGACTTCCAAAAAGAAGCCCCCCATCGCGGCGTGGCATTCGGCGACATAGACAATGACGGACGCATCGATGCCGTGGTATCGGTGCTGGGTGGCCCGGTCAAACTCTTCCACAACATCTCGGATCCTAGCCAGCACTGGATTCTGCTCAACCTCGTGGGCACAAGAAGCAATCGAATGGCGATCGGCGCACAGGTCCATATCACGACCGATGACGGCAAATCGCAGTGGAACGAGGTCACGACCGCGGTCGGGTATGCCTCTTCCAGCGATGTCCGGGTGCACTTCGGACTAGGAGCCAATCGCCGCATAAAAGAGATTGAGATTCACTGGCCAAGCGGCACCAAACAAACGATCACTGACGCAGCCGTGGATCGAGTGCTGAACATCGAAGAACCCCGAAAATAACCCTGCGCATGACTTGAAACTCAACGGATCTGTCCAAGAAGTTTGTTTAGACAACAAATCCGACGAAAATTGATAAAGCGTCTCCTATGCATCCTAGACAAATAATTTGAAACGTTTTATATTTGCGTGTCGGAAAGTGATTTTCAGGAACAGGAGCTGTCTTCATGAGACTCAACATCGCTCGATATGGCCTAGTCGTTTTTCTAGGCGTCACCTCCGTGCTTTCAGCACAAGACACCCGCTTTCGTCCCGATCGTCAGCAGATTCCCACCCCCGGCTGCCTCAATATGAAAGGAGCGTGGGAGGGAGGATCCGCACCTTGCACTCAGAACGAGCATGATTCCTGGCTGGCGGACATTCGCCACTGGCGCGATGAACGCAAGATTCGCATCGGCTACAACGGGTCGCGCTACGACACTTCGGAGTTCAAGTGGACGCAATCCAGTTTTTTCCAACCGCAGATGATGGTGGAGGACCGCTATTTCTACGATCCGGTCGCTCACCGCTACACGGTCGATCGTTATCTGGATGATCTGGAAAAAAGATATGGCGGAATCGACGCTGTCCTCATCTGGCCCATGTACCCGAACATGGGCATTGACAACCGCAACAGCCACGACATGATCCGTTCGATGCCGGGAGGCATTCCGGGCGTGCGACAGATGATTTCGGACTTCCACCGTCGCGGAGTACGCGTACTTTTTCCAATGATGATGTGGGATCAGGGCACGAGAGATCCGGGAACGCCATGGCCGGATGCGATTGCCAGCTTGATGGCGGAAATCGGAGCAGACGGAATTAACGGCGACACACAGGACGGAGTGCCGCTCGCTTTTTCAATGGCTGCCGACAAGATTGGGCATCCTCTTGTCTTTGAGCCAGAGATCGGCCCGTCCGACGAGGCACTCGCCTGGAATGTCATGACCTGGGGCCAATATCAGTATCCGTTCGTTCCCATGGTTGACAAGTACAAATGGTTGGAACCGCGCCACATGGTGAACATTTCAGATCGCTGGAAGCGCGACAAAACCGATAACCTGCAGTTCGCCTTTTTCAACGGAGTGGGTTGGGAAAGCTGGGAGAATATCTGGGGTATCTGGAACGGGATCACGCCGCGCGATGCTGAAGCTACACGCCGTGTAGCAACCATCGAACGCGCAGTCGCGCCGTTCCTGGTAAGCACCGACTGGGAACCGATGGTGCCGACGTTGCGCTATGGCGTCTTCGCCAGCCGCTGGCCACTAAGTCAACAAACTGTCTGGACGATTGTGAACCGGAACGATTATGACGTGGAGGGTGTGCAGATCGCACTGGCGCCGGAGGAGGGCGTCCGCTATTTCGATCTTTATCACGGTGTCGAAGTCACGCCCGGGAAAAATCAGGCTGGCCGGAATGTGCTGAGCTTCCGCATGGAGGCGCACGGTTATGGAGCAATTCTGGCTTCTCCTGCCGGCCCTGATCCCACTGTTCAGAAATTGATGTCGAAGATGAAGGATATGAGCTCGACTCCGCTTTCTACTTTCTCTCATGAGTGGAAAGCCGTACCTCAGCAGATCGTACCCATCGCGGAAACGAAGCCGCCGTCGGGACCGCCTGCGGATATGGTGAAGATCCCCGAAGCCGACTTCGATTTTCGTGTTTCCGGAATCGAGATCGAAGGTTTCAATGACGTCGGGGTCGACGTGCAGTATCCATGGGAGGAGTCCCCGCGACGCTTTCACGATCATCCGATGCACGTGAAGTCATTCTGGATCGATAAATATTCGGTGACCAACACACAGTTTAAGAAGTTTCTTGATGCGACTCATTACCATCCGCAGGATGATCTGAACTTTCTGAGGGATTGGAAGAATGGCACGTATCCGGCGGGTTGGGACAACAAGCCGGTGACGTGGGTGTCCCTTGAAGATGCTCGAACTTATGCTGCGTGGGCGGGAAAGCGTCTGCCGCACGAATGGGAATGGCAGTATGCGGCACAGGGCGCTGATGGGCGCATGTATCCCTGGGGAAACACATGGAATGCTGACGCCGTTCCAGTGGCGGAGAAAGGACGAACGATGCGGGGTCCGGATGCGGTCGACGCGCACCCTCTGGGTGCAAGCCCATTCGCGGTGATGGACTTGGTAGGAAACGTGTGGCAGTGGACCGAAGAATTTCAGGATGAGCACACGCGAGGGGGCATCTTGCGGGGTGGCAGTTATTACCAGCCGCAGGGATCCATTTGGTATTTTCCACAAGCATATAAGCTCGACGAGCATGGCAAGCTTTTAATGATGGCCCCAAGCAAGGACCGTTCAGGAGCTCTTGGTTTTCGCTGCGTTCAAGACGCGGAGTAGAATGGGCGGAAATTGGTTAGTCTAGAATGCACTGTTAGCTGAAAGTGGTCCTTATAATTTCGGCGTGGGCAATCTGCTAACCTGGCGTACCGCCTGATGAATCCTCCTGTAACAATGCGGCAAATTGCTGAACGTGCCAAAGTGTCCATCGGCACCGTATCGCACGTCATTAATGAAACTGCGGCGGTCCGACCGAAGCTGCGAGAGCGGGTGCTCGAGGCCATTCGCGGAATGGGCTATCAGCCGAGTGCCTTGGCGCAGGGACTGCGGAAAAATCGAACCAACATGCTCGGAATGGTGATTCCGGATATTACGAACCCATTCTTCCCGGGCGTGGTTCGGGGCGTGGAGGACGTTGCCTACAAGCGTTCGTTCCGCTTGATCCTCTGCAATACTGATAACGATCCTTCCAAGGAAGCGTCGTACGTTCGCGAACTGCGCTCCTATCGCATTGCTGGCCTACTGATCATTCCGGCGGCTGGTGCGGACATTGCGGGTCACCTCCGAGCCTACGCCTCGGCTTCGGTCCCCGTGGTTTGTATTGACCGGGTCCCGGATGGGTGGAGAGGCGATGCCGTCCTGGTGGCTAATGCAGAAGGTGCTTATCTAGCGACGCGCCATTTGATTCAGATGGGGCATGAACGTTTGGCAGTGGTCGCCGGACCACTCGGGTTGACCAACGCGGCGGAACGCTTGAAAGGTTTCACGCGCGCGTTAAGCGAAGCCCAGATCGAAATCGAGCCGGAATTTGTGCAGGAAGCTCGTTTCGACACGGCGAGTGGTTACCAGGCGGCTCTTCGGCTCCTTCGAATGCTACCGCGCCCAACTGCTATTTTTGCCTGTAACGACCTCATGGCTTTTGGTGTACTCCAGGCTGCTCGCGAGCTTAATCTACGATGTCCGGAAGACTTGTCTATTGCCGGTTTTGATAGTCTTGAGTTCACCAAGTTTACAGATCCTTCCTTGACATCGGTTTACCAACCGGGATACCAGTTGGGCGCCACCGCCGCCCGTCTTCTGTTGCAGAGAATTGACGGGATGCGGTCTGCACCGAAAAAAGTTCTTCTTCCAACCGAATTAAGGAAGCGCAATTCCGTTGGACCGCCTCATGCCGCAGTTCAGGATGGCTCGGGGCGACCAATGAGTGCAGGCAAACGAAGTAGCCGCGGCAAGTAGTGCCGGCCTGAGATTTCCAGATTAGGTCTTTATTTTGGTTGACAATTGCAAACTGATGGGAGTAGATTTTCCCAGTCTCGTATTTGAAACGTTTCAAACGGAAGCGGGCGTCACACAATTACTGTGGAGCCTGCACTGTCCTAGGAGACACCATATGCGAACCCCCTTGTCGCGGTTCCTGATTCTGCTACCGACCCTGTTCGTCCTAACGTTGGCCTCGTTCGCTCAATTCTCTCAGCGCGGTAGCATCACCGGCGTGGTCAGCGAAGCATCCGGCGCAGTCGTGCCCAAAGCTTCGGTGACGCTTCTCGACTTGGGTCGGAATCAAACCTCGACCGCCAGCACCAACGCGAGCGGACAGTACGAGTTTTCCCAGCTCCTGCCTGGGGATTACCAGGTCTCAGTCGAACTTACGGGATTCAAGAAATCGGTTTCGGCCCATCTGCCGGTGACGCCCCAATCAGTTCTCCGATGCGACATCCAGCTGCAGCTGGCCTCGGTCTCAGAGAATGTGACGGTTACCACCTCATCAGCGCCGCTGCTCGAAACCGAATCTGCGGGTCTCGATCAAAACATTAGCCAAGAGCAGATTTCGACTGTGCCGATGAACGGCCGCAACTGGACATCGCTGTCTGAACTGGCTTCCGGAATCAGCACATCTCCCCGCGTGAACATCAATCTGGGCGGCACCTTTGAAGTCGGAGCGTCGTACACATCCGGCGGTGTGGACTTCACCGCGGGTGGCAATACGGAGGGTTCCCGTGACAATGGATACTATGTGAATGGCGTGAACGCGAACGAGAACTATACCAGTGGCAGCAGCTTTCAGCCATCGGCTGAAGCCATCGGTGAGGTGAAAGTCGGCGTTGCGGATTTCTCCGCTGAATATGGCCGCGATTTTACGAACCTCAACGCAACCACCAAATCGGGGAGCAACACTTTCCATGGTGAAGTCTACGATTTCTTCGAAAACGATGCCTTGAATGCACTGGTTCCAATCAACCGGGCGCAGGGGTTGTTTACCAAAAGCGCATATCGTTTCAACCAGTTCGGCGGGGGCCTGGGAGGCCCGGTCTACATCCCTAAGGTTCTCAATCTGAAAGACCGCGCCTTCTTCTTCGTCAACTACGAGCGCAACCCGCACTCTCTGACCGGACCGAACAACCTGGCCATCGTTCCGAGCGACCCGCAGCGGGCGGGGGACTTCGGAGAAGATTGTACGGGCCCAGTCAATGCGGGCACCTTCGATCCAACGACCGGAATCTGTTCCAACCTGGCCGGGCAACTTTATAACCCATATAACGGGAATGCCATCCCGTTTAATAACCTGGTAACCGGTGGCCTGTTCAATCCGGCGACCGAGACCACGCAAATCAGTGCCCTCGCGAACCTGTTTCCCCATGCCAACCTGACGCCAACCGCGGCCAATAACGGCACCAATTACCAGTATTCGTCGAGGCAGGCAGTCAACCCCTATCACTGGGATAGCCGCTTCGATTTTCGCATCTCCTCGAAAGATAGCGTGTTTGTCGCCTGGTCCCAATACGCAGGCACCCCCAACAATGCCGGCGGCCTGGTCCCAAACCTGATGCAGGCCAACGCCAACGTAAGCGACAAGTCCCATGTCATCACAGTTGATGAAGCTCATGTGTTCAGTCCGCATTTGACCAATGAGTTCATCTTTGCAATAGGAAGCGGCGCACTCCAGACGTTGAGCCCTGCGGAAATCTCCCATGCCAATGGCTCGGCCAATCCCTTCAACTCGATCTTCGCGAATACCGGCACCGCCCCCGGCGGCAACACGGGCATCATGGGTTTGAATATCTTCAACTATGGCCCGCTTTTTACCCAGCCAAGCGTAGGTTTCGAGGAATACTTTCTTGCTTCCAATAATTCCCGGCAATTCTCGGACAACGCGAATTGGATTCGCGGGCGCCACAGCATGACCTTCGGGTTTACCTACCTCCGCAAAGCGGAAGCGGATTTCGACAATGTCCGCTATGTAGCGTTTGGCTGCGCGCCTGCCCCCAACGCGTACTGTGGTGGCGGTCCGCAGCTGTTCACGTCTAGTCAGGGAGTCGGCGGCGACGCTTTTGCCGAAGTCTTACTGGGCCTGCCTTCGGTCATCCATCAGCGCTACAGCTACACCTCCGGGGGGCCCTTTGCCCCGGAACCGAACTCGGTCGTCCCTTACTACGGGGCCTATTTCAACGACAAGTTGCGGGTCACGCAGCGCCTGACGGTCTCTTACGGACTTCGCTACGAAGTGCCCGTTCCTATCTATGCCGTAAACAATATTTGCTGTGCCATTTACCAAGCGGCCACGGATACTCTCGCCATACCCGGAATTGCCCCCGGCGTTGCGAAGCACTATGCCCCGGCTCCCAAACACGACTTCGCTCCCAGACTCAGCCTGGCGATGCAACTTCGCCCTACGCTTGTCGTCCGCGCGGGATACGGCCTTTACTACAACTCCGGCGCGAGCCAGATATCGAATCTGCTTTCCGGTGCGTTTTATGGCGGCGTACCGGGCGGCTTCGTGGGCAATGAAATTGACAACTCCACACCGCAGACCGCCAGCCTCTCTCAAGTCTTTCAGCCGTCGCCGCAGGTGGCTCTGGGAACCTTCCCCGTCTCTACCGGCCCGGGACAGGGCTATTACGGAGACGGCGCGTATCAAACGGTGTTTTACGCCGACCAGAAATCATTTCGCACGCCTTACATCCACCGCTACCTGCTTGATATCCAGCAGGAGGTCGGCCACAATTCTGCGATCACGGTCTCCTACATTGGGGCGGAGGGGAGAAACGGTTGGTACTTTGTTAACGCGAACGCCGCGCCCTATCAGACGGGATGGCCCGACTCGACTACGTACAATGCAGCCCGTCCCCATAACTCCGGCAGGTTTGGCGACATTTACCTGCAGAGGTCTGGCCTGACCAGCAACTACAACGCCGGCATCGTGAAATTCCAGCACCAAATGTCTCACGGACTGCAGATTCTAACTCACTATACGTACTCAAAGATCCTCGGCAATCGAGGCATCACCGGACAAGGCACGCAAGACGCTGGCTATAACTATCCACAAAGCATCATTAGGTCGTACGGCGAAGAGACTTTCTCCCACCGGCATCGCTTCTTGTTCCAGACCACCTATCAACCTAAGTATGAGCAGCACCTGCCGGCATACCTACGGCCGGCTCTCGGGGATTGGTTCATCTCGGCAATCGCGACCATGGAATCGGGCAATGCCTTGACTGTTTTTAATGGAGCTGGTAACCAAGCCAACGATTTTGCAGCCTACAACGGGCTCGGAAACCTTAATATGGTGCATAACCCGAATTTCCCACACTCCAAACGCACTTTTGCGCAGTATTTCGACACAAGCGCATTCGTCGTGCCGCCAAACAACGTTCAAGGTACTGCTTCCCCCGGCGTGGTGCGGGGACCCGGGCAGAACAATTGGGATATCGCCTTCGGCAAGAATATTCTTTTCCGCGAGCGCCTTCACGCCGAGCTTCGCGCGGATATGTACAACGCCTTCAACCATACGCAGTGGAACGCCGTGAGTACCCAGCTGAACGGCTTCACCGGTCCGTTTGGGCAAGTTACAGGTAGCCGCGAAGGGCGCATTATCGAACTTGCCGCCAAGATAGTGTTCTAGACAGGGCAGTACCTCAGGGATCGCGGCGCTAGGGATCTCCTCCCGAACCCGCGCGCGCCCAATTGCGGCAGGCTGCGCTCGTGCGGAGGGATGATTCAACCGGGAGACGCATGTATCAACCAGAAGCTTACGGAATTGCGCTGTTGTTCATGATCCTCAGCATGCTGTGCTGGGGATCGTGGGCGAACACCATGAAACTCACTCCAGGATATGCCTTCCAGCTTTATTACTGGGACTACGTGATTGGGATTGTCCTCGGAAGCCTTGGTTGGGGCTTCACGCTGGGGAATTGGGGTGGAGGCGATCTTTCCTTTTTCAGTAATATCAGCCATGCAGACTCGCGACACATCCTCTTCGCTGTTGCCGGTGGGGCTGTCTTCAATGTGGCCAACCTCCTTTTAGTTGCAGCCATTGACATCGCTGGACTGGCTGTAGCCTTTCCGATTGGAATCGGTCTGGCGCTGGTCGTGGGCGTTCTCTTGAACTACGCAATCGCTCCGAAGGGCCATCCCGGAATGCTATTCGGAGGCATGGCGCTCGTGGTTCTGGCAATTATTCTTGACGCACTCGCATATCGCCGCAGAGAAAGTGAGCGACGTTCGATCAGCGTACGAGGTATCTGGATCAGCGTTGCTTGCGGCGTACTCATGGGCATTTTTTATCCGCTGGTGACCAAGGCAGTCACGGGAGAGAATTCATTAGGGCCCTACTCCGTCGCCCTGTTCTTCGCTTTGGGGGTAGTCCTCTGCGCAATCCCAGTGAACTACCTCTTCATGAAGAAGCCTCTTACTGGCACTCCCCCGGTCAACATGTCTCAATACTTCGAGGCGAAAGCGGCATGGCACTTCTGGGGCGTCGTAGGTGGACTCATCTGGTGTACCGGAACCGTTTTCAACTTCGTGGCATCCCACGCACAAATAATCGGTCCGGCGGTCTCATATGCAATTGGCCAAGGTGCCACGATGGTATCGGCCGTCTGGGGCGTCTTTATCTGGAAAGAATTCGCCAGCGCTCCGCCGGCCTCTCGCAAAATGATTCCCGCTATGTTCATCTTCTTCCTGCTTGGGCTGGGATCGATCGCGATCGCACCCATGGTGAGTCATTAGCCAGAATCGGATTTCATGCTGAAACCTCTCGTCGTCGTCGGCAGCATCAATCTCGACTTGGTCGCGGCAGCTGATCGTATTCCCCAGGTTGGGGAGACGATCATTGGCAATAGCTTTAATACTTTTTACGGCGGAAAGGGTGCAAACCAGGCAGTGGCAGCGGCCAAACTCGGGTATCCCGTTTCGATGGTAGGAAACGTTGGCAACGACGCTTTTGGAACGCAGTTGCGCAATGGGCTGGAAGACGCCGGCGTGGATACGACTTATGTGAATATGGTGCAAGGAGCATCTGGCATCGCGTTGATCACGACCGGACGACGTGGTGAGAACAACATCGTGGTCGTGCCGGGCGCCAATGGCCTCCTCATTCCGGAACTGCTGGAAAAAGCGACGCCCCTTTTCGAACGGGCCGGATTTATTCTGGCGCAGCTTGAGATTCCATTAGAGACAGTTGACTACCTAGCCCAGTTCGCGGAGCGGCATGACATCCCGCTTATGCTCGACCCGGCGCCGGCGTACGAGCTTTCAGGAGCCCTGCTTCGCAGGGTGTCTTGGATTACGCCGAACGAAACTGAAACCCAGGAACTGCTCAAGACTGACATTGGGAATGGCGACCAAGGCTACGATGCTGCGGCAGAGCGCCTGCTGGCTTGTGGCGTAAAGAATGTCTTGCTGAAGTTGGGGTCGCGCGGTTGTGTCATTGCCCAGCGAAATCTGAAGAAAGAGCATGTCCCTGCGTTTACTGTGAATGCTGTGGACACGACCGCCGCCGGAGACGCATTCAATGGTGGATTCG
>WNFO01004069.1_pt1 | contig 12567 bp, 8 predicted proteins | sample 5400251 | NCBI WGS metagenome assembly WNFO01 (sample SAMN13153354, study PRJNA577476) | soil metagenome | isolation source: 100 cm saprolite under Madrone tree | place: USA:California | collected 2016-06-14
GTCCCGATGATGATTGCATCGAAATGCCGTGACACGAAGCACCTCCTTTAAGGAAGATCGAGGCCACCATAGGCCAGCGCAGCGATGCAGTGCTCGCGGGGTGCGCCGCAGCCGATGACGATCACGTCGTAGCCGCTCACGAGGGCAGTTCCTCGCCCGCCTGCTCCGCCACCATGTACGCGGCGTACCAGCAAACAACGGCACGGCGCCGACAAGACCAGGCCTTCTTGCCGACATACGTCCTCCTCGGCTACCGCTCCACTATCTGACGCTCGTTTTCCTTTTGTCAAGAATAGCGAACCAGCGCTGCCTCCGATCATGAAACCCTTTTGTTGGCTCACGATGGCATGCGACTTCCCGCAATAGCAATCGCCGTCTTCGCCACAAGCATCGCGAGGACCAGGCCGAAAATACATCGGGCGCGCTAGTGACAGCGGCTTCGGCAAATGGGGATCTTGAGAAATAGTCTAGCGCTTGACGTTCTGAAGTACTGCAGGTGTCGCGGCGTAATTATCCAAAGCGAGCGTTTTGGTTTCGTTCTCGAAGATGACCTTGCTCGTGAGAGAGGCCTTGCCCTCTCCCGATCCTTTGGAATCCATCCGGAGTTCGATAAGCGTGAACTCGTAGTCGGTAGGAGTTCCGGCTGCCACCTTCCAACCCCCGGTACCGGCGCCGAGGCGCCGATCGGTTACGAGGATGATGCGGTCGCCGCCATCGGGCAAGGGGATGCGGTAGGCGTACTTAATCGAATAGCCGACAACTTCGCTGGTCCAAAGATATCCGACGGTCGGCGCTTTACCGAGTGCGGCCGTCAAGGCAGCAATGGGATCAGCAGGCCTGGCATCGCCGCCACGGCCGCCGCGGCCTCCACGACCGCCGCGAGGCTGGGCGGCAACCAGATCCGCCAACGTCGGATCGTTCGGATCCAGCCCTGCCGCGGCGCCTTGATCTCCGCGCGCTCCGCCACGGCCTCCTCGTCCGCCACCGGCGCCCCGGCCTCCGGCAGCAGCAGCGGCCTGAGCCGCTGCCTGTGCGGCAGGATCCAATGCCGCAACAAGTGGCTTGCGCTCTTCGTCAGTCGACCAGCGGAGAATACTTATCTTGATCGGAATACCGGATTCGCTGATGTTTGCAGACTTGGCGGTGAAGTTTACGGGGCCTGCTACCGTCGTTTGTTTTTGAGCCGGCGCTGGAGCAACAGACACCAGGAAAAATGCAAAGGCCAAACCGAGGCTGCGTGTCATCGGCGCCTACTTTTTATCCTGCTTGTCTTTATCCTGTTCCTTCTCCTTAACGGAGAGGCCGCCAGTGATCCCGGTCAGCTGATTGCCTGTTGCCAGCCGCCGCATTTTGACGATCTCTGCCGGCGTCGCAGTTTTGGGATCGACGTTGACGATAGAACAGCTGAATCCCCTCAACGTGCATTCCGAGGTGGTGTGTTTGATTCCCTTCTCCTTCATCAGCCGGAGCATCAGTTCCGACGTTTCGGCGTGGTACTCGACCGAATTGTTTGGCAGGAACGTGCCAACGCCTATCGCGTAATCGACCGGCATCAGCGGCTCGACGCTTGCCATGAAGGCTCCATCCAGCCTTTTGCCTAAATCATAAGCTCCCAGGTCAGCGCCCTTGTCCACGAGATACTGGACGAGAGGGGTGTTCCCGAGGTTTGCTGCAGCCATCAGCGGCGTAATGCCGTAGGCATCGGCCCAGTTTACGTCTTCCCCCAGTTCCACGAGCAGTTTGGAAAGTTCGACCCTTTCGGCATTAGGATGGCTCAATTGATAGCCTGGGATGAGCGCGAGTCCTGCGGCTGCCTCCAGCATAGACTCTCTGTCGCTGGACACCGCGTGGGGATTCGCGCCGTGGGCCAGCAGAAGCTTGCACAGTTCGAGATCTCCGGCAAATGCCGCGCGATGCAATGCGCTTGCGAACACGATCCGCGGTGACGCATTTCGATTGCGGCCTCTTGGAGTGTTATTCACTACGGCGTTCGGGTCTGCGCCGGCGTCCAGAAGCTTCTTGATGAGCGGAAGAGGATCTGTCGTCACGGTCCAGGGGAAGCCATTGGTCCCGAGTTCCATATTGCGGCGATCCACGGCCCAGAACAGCGGCGTAAACCTCTGGGCGTCCGCATGATTCACATTGACATGGTTGTCGATCAAGAACGACGCCAATTCATACTGGCCATTGAAAATCGCCAGACCTAAAGCGTCTTTCCCGTCGCCTGCGATGGCGTTCAAATTCGCTCCGGCCGCAACCAAATTGCGCGTGATTTCCAGATCGCCTTCCCGCGCCGCAAACATCAACGGCGTCAGCCAGCCGCCGGCTAACTCGTCCACCTTTTGATCCGGCTTGGGAGACTCTGGCGTGGCGCCTTCAAAGCCGCGCCCGTGCGCCGACGGAACGAAATATGAACGGGCGTTGACGTCCGCGCCGTGGGCAATGAGCATTTTGACGACATCGAGATGGCGCTCGGAAACGGCCCACATCAACGCGGTCGTACCGCCCCAGGTCTCTATTGCGTTGACCTGCCCTCCGTTGTCCAGGAGCAGCTTGATACCGTCGATCTTTCCGGTGCGGGCCGCCAGCATCAGGGCGGTGTCCCCAAATTTCGACAGAGGAGCATTCGGGTTGGCTCCCGCCTTGATGAGTTTATCGATCATGGGTGCTGTGCCATTGACCGCGGCCAACTGCATCGGCGTAACGCCGTCCCGGTTCGCGATCGACACATTTGCCCCGGCCCTTATCAGCAGGTCCGCCGTTTCCAGATCGGCTGCGCGTACGGCCCAATGCAGCGCGGTGGTGCCGTCAACCTGCGTCGAATTGACATCCACCTTCTTCTGCAGCAAAGAACGGACAGCATCCTTATTCCTGTTCATCGCCGCATCTGCTATATCACTGCTCGCTGCTGCAAAGGTCTGGGCGAACAGCATCAGCGCCAATACGTAACACCCACGCGCCACGCGTGTGATTGTCATTTTCGTGATCTCCTGAAACGGTTTATTGTGGGCCTGCATGTTTATAATGCTATGGTCCTTCTACTACATAGGTGACTCGATTGACAACCAAAATGAGGAACGCGGGCTGAAGCCCGCGACTACATCTGGGAACAATGTTCCGCCGGAATGTAGTCGCGGGCTTTAGCCCGCGTTCGCTCGCGGAAATTCCCCAAAATCACCGTTGACAGGTATGGATCGTTCGTGAGAAAGATCGCTGAAATCATCGTGCAAAAGATTATCGTAAGATCGCATTGAAATCACTTGGCCCAGGACTCGGTATCGTGAGATAAAGTGCTATATCAAAAGACGAAACCGTAGAACGCGGAGCGATTAATGAAGAAGGCATTCCTGTTAAGTTGTGTGGCACTCTCGTTCGCTGCTTTGGTCTTCGCTCAAACGAAGGCGGCGGTCCCTCAACAACAATCAACTGGCGCCTCAACGGCACCAAAGAGTTCCGCGCCTGTCTCTGCCTCCAGTACCGCTTCTGCCGCTGCGCAGCGCGCGCTTCTCGATCAGTATTGCGTGACGTGCCATAACGACAAAACGAAAAGGGCCAATCTCACCCTCGAAAAATTGGATCTGACGACTGCGGGTGATAAGCCCGAATTGTGGGAAAAGGTCATTCGCAAGCTTCGCGCCGGCGTGATGCCTCCCCCTGGTATGCGGCGCCCGGCGCTGAACGACTACGAAGGCCTCCGGGATTGGCTGGAAAATGAAATCGATCGGAAAGCGGCAACGCGTGCCGTGAATCCTGGGTTTGTCGTGCTCCATCGGCTCAATCGGACCGAATACGCCAACGTGATCCACGACCTCCTGGATATTGAGATCGATCCTGCGAAGTTTCTGCCGCCGGACGATTCGGCAAGAGGCTTTGATAACGTCGCGGGTTCGTTAACGATATCTCCAACTCTTCTGGAAGCCTATACGACGGCGGCGACGAGGATTGCCCGCATGGCGGTTGGCTATTGGAAGGCGCCGACGGAAGCCAGCTATATTGCGCCCGGCGATGTGGGTCAGACTCACCACATCGAGGGTCTGCCTCTCGGCACGCGCGGCGGAATGCTGGTTCGTCACAACTTTCCAGCCGATGGCGAGTACAAGTTTTCGATCCAGAACTTCGGTGTCGGTACGTATGTTCCCGGTGAAAAAATTGAATTCCTCGTTGACGGCGAGAGAGTAAAACTACTCGATTACGTTGGTGTGGGATTGAGCCAGGGAATGCAAGGCGAGAACGATGGCTCCATCGATGTTACCGTACCGATAAAAGCCGGTTCGCATGTGGTGGGGGCCACCTTCCTGGAGACGAACTATCGGCCCAGCCTCAATATCGTGAAGGAATATGAGCGGAAGTCGCTGGACAATAACAGCATCGCTCAGTTGCAGTATTACCCCGTAATCGGCTTCTTCAAGATTTCGGGACCGTTCCTTCCCCAGCGTCCGGAGGACTCGCGCAGTCTTCGCAAGGTGCTGACCTGCCGGCCCGCGAATGCGAGCCAGGAGGAAACCTGCGCAAAGCAAATTCTTTCGACGCTGACGCGGCGAGCGTATCGGCGTCCCGTCAATGCACAGGACCTGGAATCCTTGACGAGTTTCTATGCGGAAGGCCGCAAACTCGGCACGTTCGAGGACGGCATCGAATTGGCGCTCCGGCGGCTGCTGGCAAGCCCTCCATTTCTTATCCGCGCCGAAAGAGAGCCTGCCAATCTGGTGGCAGGTAAGGCCTATCGCATTACCGACATGGAGTTGGCTTCTCGTCTGTCTTTTTTCCTGTGGAGCAGCATTCCCGACGACCAGCTGATAAACCTCGCAACACAGGGCAGGCTTAGTAATCCCGTCGTGCTCGAGCAGCAGGTGCGGCGCATGCTTGCCGATCCTCGATCCAAAGCTCTCGTCGAAAACTTCGCCGGCCAGGCGCTGTACTTGAGGAATTTGCCGGTGACGTCACCGGATGGAAAATTCTATCCGAACTGGGACGACGAACTGCGCAAGGACTTCCGGACTGAGACGGAATTGCTTTTCGAGAGCATCATGCGCGAGGATCGCAACATTGTTGATCTGTTGACCGCGGACTACACCTTTCTCAATGAGCGGCTCGCGAAGCACTACGGCATTCCTGGTGTCTACGGGGCCCAATTCCGCCGCGTCAGTCTCGGACAGGAACTGGACTACCGCCGGGGACTGCTGGGGCAGGGAAGCTTCCTGTCGATCACCTGGGTACAGAATTTCAGGACTTCACCCGTCAAGCGAGGCGTCTGGGTCCTGGAAAACATTCTCGGCACGGCAGCTCCAGAGCCGCCGCCCAACGTGCCTCCACTGGAGGACTCGACGGCCGGATCGACCAAAGTCCTGACCTTGCGAGAGCAGATGAACCTGCATCGGAAAAATGAGCCGTGTGCCAGTTGCCACAAGCTCATGGACAATATCGGTTTCCCGCTCGAAAATTTTGATGCAGACGCAACGTGGCGAACCAAACAGGGAGGCGACGGGGGAACTCCTATCGATCCCTCCGCTGAACTGTGGGATGGCACCAAGGTCAACGGGCCGGTCGAATTGAGGCGGGCGCTCCTGCACTACTCACCCGCGTTTGTCCGGAACATGACCGAAAAGATGATGACGTACGCGTTGGGTCGAGGGGTTGAATATTTCGATATGCCCGTGGTCCGCTCAATCGTGCGCGATGCGGATAAGAATCACGACAAGTTCTCATCCATCGTATTGGGTATCGTTAAAAGCGCCCCATTCCAGATGAGAACAAAGATGGACGAGAGCGCGAACTAGCGGTTTTACTGTAGCGGCGGTCTATGACCGCCGGTTTTTCGGTGGTCATAGACCGCCGCTACAGTCAAGCCCATGCATCCTTAATAAGGAGGAGGCTTAGACAAATGGTCATAACAAAGAAACATCTTCCTCGCCGTACATTTTTACGCGGTGTCGGCACCGCGATGGCTTTGCCGCTGCTGGAGGCGATGTTGCCGGCTCAGACGCCTCTACGCGAGACGGCCGCAAGCCCCGACAAGATGAGACGCTTTGTGGGCATATGGCATCCACATGGCGCCGCGCCTGGGTATTGGAGTCCCCTGCAGGAAGGTAAAGACTTCGAATTCTCGTTCATCACGAAACCGTTGGAGCCATTCCGTGATCGCGTGGTTCTCATCACCGGACTTGATGCAACGGCGGCCGCGCCCACTGCGGAAGAACCCGCGGGCGACCATGCACGCGGCGCGTGCATATTCTCCGGCGCCCGCCCGCGAAGAGATGCAGTGAGTCCGTATCTTGGCCCCACGGTCGATCAACTGGTCGCGCAGAAGTGGGGTCAGGACACGATATTGTCGTCCCTTCAACTTGGGGTTGAAGACACCGGCAATTTCGGCAGCTGCAACTTTGGCTATAGCTGCGCCTACTCGAACTGTGTCTCGTGGCCTACAGCCACGCAGCCGCTGCCGACAGAGGTCAATCCGCGTGTGGCTTTCGAGCGGCTGTTCGGCGACGGAACAAGCCCCGAGGAGCGAACTACCGGACGAAAGCAGAACGCCAGCATTCTGGATTCGGTCACGCATGATCTGGCTCTTTTGAAGAAAGATCTCGGTGCGGGTGATAAAGCCAGGCTCGACACCTATACCGAGAACGTTCGCGAAATCGAGCGGCGGATCAAGATTGCGATGAGCAATTCCGTGAAAGAGCCCAGTGGAGAGGTCCCATTCGGCTTGCCGGAGAGCAAGCATGTCCATTACGGTCTGATGTACGACCTGATGGCGCTGGCCTTCCAGGGAGACATCACGCGCTCCATCACTCTGATGTTGGGCCGCGATCTGACGGGTCAAAGCTTCCCCGAATCCGGCTTCAATGGAGGCTGGCATGGATCGTCCCACCACGGCGACAAGCCGGACAATATTGCCCTATATGCCAAGATAAATCGGTACCACGTGCAGAACCTCGCCAAGTTTGTCGAGAAGTTGCACAACACTCCCGATGGCGACGGCACCATTCTGGATCACGTGCTGATCTACAAGGGAACCAACATGGGCAATTCGCATCGGCACGCGCATGAGAAAGTGCCCGTTGAGCTCATCGGCGGCATCGACGGAACCTTCAAGGGGAATCGTCACATCGTCTTTCCCGACAACGTGCAGAGGTGTTCGAACATGCTGTTGAGCCTTCTCGATCTGTATGGCATCCACCGAGACAGTCTCGGTGACAGCACCGGCCGTTTGCCAGGGTTGAGTTGACGCGCCAGGAATCTCGCGGGCGCGGGCTAAAGCCCGCGACTACATCTGGGAACCGCACCGTTGCGACTGGGAACGCACCGTTGCGACGTCCAATGTAGTCGCGGGCTTTAGCCCGCGCCCCCGACCGGGGAATAATTTCGATGAAAATGAAAATGTTGTTGGTCGCTACGGTCCTGACGGCCGCGCTGGTCGCGTACCTGGCCGCGCCCGTCGCCGCACAAAATCGAGGAGCAACGCGACCAAAAGTGGAAAGGCCTGACGGTCCTGTATGGCAAGTCATACGCAAGAACTGTATTCAATGCCATGGTATCGATGACTATGCCTTTTTTGCTCTGGACAAAGCCGGATGGCAGTCGCTGGTCGAGACGAAGCATAAGTCGCCGTTGGCTGAAGGCGCGCCTGTTCTTTCGGACCAGGACCGGATCATTCTCCTCGATTGGCTGGTAACGAAATTCGGCCCGACTTCGACTCCATTTCCCAGAACGTATGTCCCTCCTGAGATCACCGAATTCTTTTCTGATCCCGAGGCCACCCTTGTTCTAAACAGGTCGTGCGTTTCCTGTCACGGTCTGGACAAGATCATGAACTCAAGGTATAGCGCGGATGACTGGCGCGTGCTCGCTGTGCAAATGAAAGCGCGGGGAGCCAATATATCGAATGAGGATTTGGAACGTCTCGTGGAGTGGCTCGGAAGAGTAAAGGGTACGAACGCCAACCAGTAAGAGATTTAGCCGCGGATTACGCGAATTACGCGGATGGGCGCGCCCATCACACTGCATGCCGTCGTGTGGAGATCATGGCGCGCCCATCCGCATAATTCGCGTAATCCGCGGCTAAATCTCTTCTCTACTTCTGCGAACGGCTCTGGCGGATGTAGTGAGGACTATAGTTAAGACCGTACGGCGTCATTATTTTCTGGTTCTCTTTTTCCCGAACAAATTCCTCTTTAGAGCGGCGGATCTCGTCTAGTTCCTCGTTGGTGCAATCGCTCATCGTAATCTCTTCACGTGGCACGAAGAAAACCTGTCCAATCGGCATATTGTAGGTTCCGGAGATCCCCTCTCCGGGCTGAAGCACGTAGCGGAATTCGGTTTCGTGGGCGTACCAATCCGTCTCGACCCGAACGACCAGCATCGGAGCAACGGGCCGCTCGATCATGTTGAAGATTGGAGTGTAGACCGTATCCCACCCCGGCGGCGTCCGGAAATTTGTCGCCGCGCGCAGTGAAATCGCTCCGGGAGGTGTGCCGAGATCTTCCGGAACGATAAATGTCCGCATCAGGCGCAGAGCATCATTGCGATTCATCGAGGTCTTCCGGGTGAGGATCGACACGTCTTCCCTGATCATTCCGATGCTGCCCATCGGCAAAACGGTCGCGACAGAGAAGATTGGCTCAAAGTCCCCTGTCGGTCTGCTCAAAGAGTAGACAAATTGGTAACGTCCCTCTCCCTGGAACTCGATATGAAACGATTCTTTCTCCGTGAGCGCAGCATAGACCAGGAATCCAAGAGCGCTGCCTGCCTCCAGCACGGGGCAGTGGCGCGCGTGCTGAGGCAGGAGAGGCCGCTGACCCTCGCGACGCGGTTTCATACCGACACCGGGACGAATCGAGTTGTAGAAAAGCCGTACTTCCATGGACGCATAGTAGGCCATGAACGCGAGGTTTTGGATGAAAAAAATGATCAAACTGTAGCGGCGGTCTATGACCGCCGGCTCTTCGCGGCATGCAGGGAAAAACCCGGCGGTCATAGACCGCCGCTACAGGGATCGGGGTTAAGAGTTGTCCTGGAGCCCAGCCCCGGAGGGGCTTTGCACAAAAAGTCGCAGTTACTGGGCACATTCCCCTCCTCGTGAGGCAGAGCTGTCCAAAATGCGTCGCCATGAACAGCCGCGGAGCGGCGACAGAGGGTAGCCCCGGGCGTAGCCCGGGGTTTTCTTTCGAGAGGATCTCAGCCCCGTAGGGGCGAAAGAGTCTTTCGCCCCTACGGGGCTGGTGTACCAAAACGACACCTACCCCGGGCTTGCGCCCGGGGCTACACTCTGTCGCCGCTCCGCGGCTGAATACAGGCGTGGGTTTCAGCGCAAGCTCACTCGAAAAGGTCTCTTGACCCTGATCACAATTTGGACAGCTCCGCCTCGTGAGGAGGGGTGGCTGCGGCATCAATAAAAAGGAGCGAAGCCACCGAAGCGCCGCAGACGGGGTGGTCGCTGACAAGTTCCATTTCAAGAATGCGTTTTGAAAGAGGATCTCTGAGCGACCACCCCGTCCGCGCACGAGGAGGGGAATCTGCCGTACTGCGACTTTTTCTGCAAAGCCCTCGGAGGGGCGAAAGATTCAAATGGACTCGATGAATCTTTCGCCCCTCCGGGCTCCGACTTCAACTTTATTCGATCCACGGGCTTGCGCCCGGGGCTACATTCTTACGCCGCTCCGCGGCTGGGAGTGAAAGTCGCAATGGAAAATTGTATCTGCCGCCTCTTGTGCTTTTTGTGTTCTTCCGGTAGTACGTGACTAATGATTGAGAAAGCCTATCGGCGAAAGCCACTCGCGGCCGTTTCGGCCGGTTCCCACCACGTCTACCTTACATTGCTTCTTCTGTTGCTTGCCGGCAGCGGCTGTGCAGCGCTTATCTACGAAATCGTTTGGTTCCAATTGCTTCAGGTGGTGATCGGGTCTTCGGCTATATCGCTCGGTTTGCTGCTGGCTGCATACATGAGTGGATTGTGCGCCGGCAGCCTTGCGTTCTCGCGATTCGTCCCTCGCCGCATCCATCCTTTGAAAGTCTATGCAGCCCTGGAATTAGGGATAGGCATCCTTGGTCTGCTGGTATTGTCTGGCCTTCCGATCGTGGCTCATCTGTATGTGGAAGGTGCCACAGAGGGCTTCCCAGGCCTTGTGTTACGAGGCATTGTTGCCGGTGCGTGCCTCCTTCCACCCACACTATTAATGGGCGGCACTCTGCCCGCGATCGCACGCTGGCTTGAGACCACGACTCAGGGGGTCTCTCGGATCGGGCTGCTCTACAGTAGCAATGTTGCCGGCGCCGTGTTCGGATGTCTCATCGCAGGATTCTATCTGCTTAGAGTTTACGATATGGCGGTGGCGACATACGCCGCCGTCGGGATCAATCTCGCCCTCGGACTGGCCAGCTTTGTTCTGTCCACCCGCATTCATCATGCCGATACCGGCGAAAACACCAATCCTGTCCAGCCTGCCCGCGGAGTGCGGACAAGACGGGTGGGGTTTATCTACATCGCGATTGGTATTTCCGGATTGGCAGCGTTGGGAGCTGAAGTCGTCTGGACCCGGTTGCTATCGCTTCTCCTAGGCGGAACGGTTTATACATTCTCGATCATTCTCGCAGTTTTTCTCGGTGGCTTGTGGTTGGGCAGCAGCGCCGGCGCTTTTGCAGCCCGCAGAGTTTCGTATCCGGTGATTGCGCTGGCGGCGTTTCAGATTCTGCTCGTCATATCGATCGGATGGACAGCCTATGCATTGGCGTATTCGCTCCCCTATTGGCCGGTCGATCCATGGCTCTCCCTGAATCCCTTTTTTAATTTCCAGGTGGATTTGGTGCGCTGCGTCTGGGCGATTTTTCCTGCCACTCTTTTATGGGGAGCAAGTTTTCCGCTCGCGTTGGCAGCCGCAGCGGAACCCGGAGAAGATCCGGCAAAGCTTTCGGGAGAAGTTTACGCGGCGAATACCGCCGGCTCGATTGTTGGAGCGTTAGCTTTCAGCCTCTTCCTCATCCCGGATCTGGGTACGCGAGGTTCGCAACAATTGCTGATCGGTCTGGCGGCTGCGGCCGCCATTGCGGCCGCAATTTCAGCGATGGGCAATCGAACGATACGGAGTGCGGGCGTCGCCATTTCCCTGGCGGCGGCTGCATTTTCAGCGGCCGTGATCTCCTCGGTGGGGGACGTTCCATGGGAAGTGATCGCGTATGGACGCCGCATTGCCCCGACCATCCGGGGGGCTGATTTATACCCTGAAGCCAATGCAACGAAAGTTCTCTTCCGGGGAGAAGGGATTAATTCGTCCGTTCTCATTGCAGAGAGGGCGGGCCAGCGGCAGTTTTATGTAAGCGGCAAGGCCGAAGCATCGAGCGGTCCGGTCGATATGCGTCTGCAGCGCCTGATGGGACACCTCCCGGCACTTCTTCATCCCAATCCCAGTTCGGTGCTCACGGTTGGTTTTGGCGCCGGCGTGACGGCCGGCTCGTTTGTTCCTTATCCAGACGTTAAGAGTCTTGTCATCTGTGAATTAGAGCCGCTGATCCCCCCGGCCTCAACGGAGTTTTTTGGTCCGCAGAACTACTCGGTGATGCGCGACCCCCGGACTCGGATCGTCTACGACGATGCCCGCCACTTCATTTTTACGACGAAACAGAAGTTCGATGTCATTACGACAGATCCGATTCATCCCTGGATAAAGGGGACTTCGACTCTTTATTCGAAGGAATATTACGAACTCGTGAAAGCCCACTTGAACACGCCCGGAGTCGTCGCGCAATGGCTGCCGATTTATGACAGCGATCCCGCAACCGTGAAAAGCGAGTTCGCTACGTTTTTTGAGGTTTTCCCCGGCGGCACCGTCTGGAGCAACTACAGGGAGAACGACGGGGGTTACGATCTTGTCCTCATCGCCGGAAATACAGACAACATTGATCTCGATTCCATCCAGCAACGGCTCGACCGCCCGGAGTATTCGAGAGTGCTGGCATCCATAAGCGATGTCGGGTTCCATTCCGCCGCGGAACTCTTCGCGACCTATGCAGGGCGCGCTTCCGACCTCAGGTCTTATTTTGCCGGGGCTCAAATCAACAACGACACGAATCTGCGCCTGCAATACCTGGCAGGGCTGGGGGTGAATTCTATGGCCTTCCAGAAAGTGTTCGCAGAAGTGCTTACCTACCGGAGATTTCCGGAAGATCTGTTTCGGGGGTCCGGGACACGCCTGGAAACCCTTCGCGCCCTGCTGCGCGTCAAACGTTGACTCCGTATGAGGGCGCGACCATTCCCTTGCAACACTGTAGCGGCGGTCTATGACCGCCGGTATTTCGTTGATTCCGGGAAAACCCGGCGCTCATAGAGCGCCGCTACAGTTCATAGAGCGCCGCTACAGTAAGAGGCAAACGCTCGGATTCAATAGTTTTGCAACACCCTCGAGTTAGAAGGGGTGACGGGGTGGTTCCCCCCAGGGAACCACCCCGCCTGCCCGGCCTTTTCTGGAATTTGAATTGGCCTTGCAGGCGCCCCTCCAAACTCAGGAGGGGAGTTTTTAAGACTCGCAAAGTGTAGACTTTACAGCTCTTTACTGTTATTGTGCGGTCGCCGGACTA
>WNFO01004070.1_pt1 | contig 12566 bp, 5 predicted proteins | sample 5400251 | NCBI WGS metagenome assembly WNFO01 (sample SAMN13153354, study PRJNA577476) | soil metagenome | isolation source: 100 cm saprolite under Madrone tree | place: USA:California | collected 2016-06-14
TGGAATCCGCCGCTGGTCCGGGCTCCGCGCCGTCCTTCCAAAACCCGCCTGCCGAGCCAGCCGGAACCATCATTGACCGCATCATTTTCATCGGCAACCGCCGCGTGCGCAGCGACACGCTGAAAGCCCGCATCTTCAGCCGCGACGGCGATCCCTACAACGAAGAAACCCTGCGCCGCGACTTCCAGGCTCTTTGGAATACGCAGTTCTTTGAGGATGTAAAGTTGCGTGTCGAGGATTCGCCCGACGGCCCCAATCACAAAAATGTAATCTTCGAAGTCAAAGAGCGCCCGGTCATCCGCCGCATTCGCTACGACGGCATCCATTCCGTTTCAGAATCCGACATTCTCGACCGCTTCAAGGAGCGCAAGGTCGGCCTCACGGTGGAAAGCCAGTTTGATCCCACGCGCATCAAGAAGGCGGAAGTAGTTCTGAAGGAATTGCTGGGCGAGCACGGCCGCCAATTTGCCAAAGTCACGCCGGAGTATGAGCGCATCGCGGCCAGCAACGCCGTTATCCTGGTTTTTAAAATTGAGGAAGGGCCGAAGGTTAAGGTGGGCCGCATCAAGTTCACGGGGAACCACGCATTCAGCGATCGCAAGCTGATTCGCGCCATGCGCCACGACCGGCCGTACCAGATTCCGCTCTACATCACCGAAATCAATGTAATGTCCAAGACCTATGACCGGGACAAGCTGAACGAAGACCTGGAAGTTGGCGTCCGCGGATTGTATCAGGACAACGGCTACTTTCACGTGCTGGTCAAGGAACCGATCCTGGAAAACATCGACACGCGAAATAACAAGTTGGGCATGCCGGTGCCGGTGATGGGAAAGTCGTCCGGCAAAGCCGTGAACATCACGATTCCCGTCGAGGAAGGTCCGCAATTTCGCATGGGAACGCTGAAGATCGTCAGCGCCGATCCCGATAAGGCGCTTTCGCTGAAAGTGGAGGCGTTGAAGGGCGCGTTTCCGGTGAAGCAAGGCGAGATTTTCAACGTTTCCAAGCTACGCAAAGCGATGAAGGACTACACCAGTATTTATGGCGAATATGGGTTCATCGACTTTACGCCAGAGCCTGATTTCGATATTCACGACGACACCAAAATCGTCGACCTGACACTGAAGTTTGACGAACAGAAGCAATACTACGTCCGTCGCATCGACTTCAGCGGAAATACCACCACCCGCGATAAAGTGATTCGTCGCGAGTTATTGATCGATGAAGGCCAGCTGTTCAACAAACGAGCCTGGGAAATCAGCATTCTGCGCCTGAATCAGTTGAACTTTTTCGACAAGATTGAAGAAGACAAAGCCGTCGAAATCAAGCGCAACACCAAGGAAGGCACCGTTGATCTGAATCTTAAGGTTCACGAAAAAGGCAAGCAGTCGATCGGTTTGAACGGCGGTGTCAGCGGACTCGCCGGCGGCTTCATCGGCCTGACGTATCAAACCAACAACTTCCTGGGACTTGGCGAAACGCTGACCTTTTCAGCGCAATTCGGCAGCTTGCAGAGGAGTTTGCAATTCGGCTTTACCGAGCCATATTTATTCGACCGCCCGATTTCGACTGGCTTCACGGTGTTCTCCAGCCGTTACAGCTTCAACCAGGCCAAGCAGGAAGCGTTGCTGCTCGGCCAGTCCGTCAGCATCAATCCGCAATTTATTCAAAATTATAATCAGGACAGCACTGGTTTTACGGCGTTCGCCAGCTACCCGGTGAAGCGCTTCTCTTTCCTGCGCGTGGGGCTGACCTATGGTCTTACGCGAACAAACATCACGGCATTCAACGACGCGTCGCAACTGCTCTTTCAATCCATTCAATTCCGTAGCTTTGCCGGACCAAGCGCTCTCAACGGAATCATCTCCAGCACCATCACACCGACTATTTCCTACAACAACATAGATAATCCGCAAGAGCCCACCAAAGGAAAGAGCCTTTTCTACTCGCTGGCGTTTACGGGCGGTCCCATCGGCGGCAACGTAAATACGATTACCAACGTCCTGGAATTCAAGAAGTTCAAACCGTTGCAGAAGCGCCGCAACATTTTGGGATTGCATGCACAGGTCGCGTATATCAACGGTTATGGCGGCAAGGAAATACCGCCGTTCAATCGCTTCTACATGGGCGGCGAAAACGACATTCGTGGTTATGACATCCGGTCAATATCGCCGGTTACCTTCATCCCGACCGCCAGCGCGCAGAGGATTTTCTATAACGATCCCGCCTCGGGCGGTGCGCTGCGCACCTTCACTATTCCGGTCTTGACGTATACCGCGACTCTACCCGGCGGCGACTTGCAAGGCTTCGGAAACATCGAATACCGCATTCCAATCGTCGGCCCGGTTCAGGCGGCGCTGTTCTTTGACGGCGGCACCAACGGGATATTGAACCGCAGCGGGCTGAAACTCGATCCTTCGGCGTTGTCTACGCAGAATAATTGCACTGGATTGCCGCCGGTGAGCCTGGTTTGCCAGTTCCCGGACGCCAAGATCAGTGCCCAATTGCCGATTGAATCGGGAACCAATTTCCGCTTGCGCGGTTCGGCGGGTATCGAATTTGTGGTCAGGCTGCCAATCGTGCAGGCTCCTTTCCGAATTTATTATGCGTACAACGTTCATCGCTTGCACCAGACCATTGTGGCGCAGCCGCCTTTTATCGAGAAAAGCGAAATAGACTTTTTGCGAGCCAATCTGGATCCCACGGTTTTCAAGTTCCAGGTCGAGCCGCAGATTAATTTGATTCAGAACAATCCGGGGAGCTTGAACTATTTCGAACCGGCCACGACATTCCGCTTCACCGTGAGCAGAACGTTCTGAAGCCAGTGCGCGGGGGAAATTCTTAAGGCTCCGAAGTACCGGGCAGTTGCCCGGATAAATGTTAGCGACCCGTTCGAGCCGCTGAAGCGGCTGGGATGGAATATTGGGGGTTCTCGTGGTGATGAAGTCCAGAAGTCCTTATTTACGTCTGCTACTGAGCCTCAGCACAATTTTTGTGCTGGCCATTGCCGGTTGCGGCGGCAGCAGCAACACCAACGTGGTCTCGGTCACAGTCAGTCCTGCCTCGGCATCAGTGATCGTGTCTCAGTCAATCACGCTGACCTCAATTGTCGGCGGCGCGACCGATCTGAACGTTACCTGGACCTGCACCTACACCACTACCACCGTGGATTCGACCGGCAAATCCACCACCGCGACGGCGCTTCCTTGCACATCAGATACTGGAAATATTCCGGCCAATTCGACCAACACCACAGTCACTTACACCGCACCAAACAAAGTTCCGGATCCAACGAAATTCCCTCTGCTTCAGGTAATCATCACCGCGACTTCCGTTCAGGACACCAAGAAAAACGGTACCGCGACATTGACTCTGGATTCCGGCATTGCGGTTACTCTTACCCCCGCCACCGCAACCGTTCCTACCAGCGAACAGCAGAACTTCAGCGTCAATCTTACAAATGACTTGCAGAGCCAGGGCGTCACTTTCCTCATAACTCAGGGAACCCCGACTACTACAATTCCTTTTCCCTCGCTTACCAGTTGCAGCCCTGGCTGCGGAACGATAACGCCAACCGGAAACACCAATACCACCGCTACATACACGGCGCCTTCGACGGTTCCAACCACCGCAACACTCACAATTGTGGCAGCGTCCAAAGCCGACACCACGCGTTTCTCTGTCGGAACCATCACCATTATTCAGGGCGGACCTATCACTTTTAATGGCCTTTCGCCGACCATCGCGCCGCAGGGAGCCTCGCTCTACAACATCTATCTGGATGCGCCGTTTATCTCTTCTTCGTCGTCCATCAAGTTGACCGGCACCATGTCTGGAAATGTGATCAACATCAATTCCGGAACCGGACAAATGAAGATTCTTTTCCCGATTCCTACGACGAGTGTGACCAATCCGCCGTCCACTGGAGCACGGATAGAATTAACGGCCGCAAATCTGCAAGTCGCGGACACCTATACGGTTTCAGTCACCGATCCGGCGGAACCGGTAACCAACGGCGCGGGACCGTTTACCATAACCGTGGTCCCCGTGCGCCCGACCAGCGTAGCCACGCTTCCAGATAGCTTTCCGCAGAATGGCACTGGGAACGAACTGAATCTTGCCGTGGATGGCGGCTACTTTGGCAGTGGCGGCCTGCTTGCCGTAACGACGTTCAATGGCAACAGTCTTGTCCAGAATTCCGATTTGACGTCCTTTTCGCGCCAATTAAATCTTAGTTTTCCCCCGAGCGCCACTAGTTCGCTGCCCGGTCTTTATCCGCTCTCCGTGGCTCGAACCACTCCGCCGCTTCCGGCGTTGAACAATCCGTCGGTAACCAACATTGCGGTTTTTCCAGACTATTCGACGACTGCTCCTGCGCTGGTTGGGTCGGGCGTTAGCGCAGGCGCCAATCCGAGTGCGGTTGATATTGATACTCACCTGGGAATTCTTGCCGTCGCGGAAACCGGTTCGGACCAGGTGCAATTTTTCAGCGTTGCCAACGGCTCGCTGACTCTGGTTCCCGGCACTCTCGGCACCGCCTCGGTGACCAAGCCGTCCGGGCTGTCCATTAATCAAACCAACCACACCGTCGCCGTTGTCAGCTTTCAGGATCAGGTCGTGAAGGTGTTCCAGATTCCGGGCGCTACAGGCAATCTCCCCGCGAATTCAGGCGCTCAGGGAGTTACATATCCGCTCACCATCTCTCTTACCGGCCTGATCCCGTCGGATTTCACACCCACGCCTCTGGTTTATTCGATCGGAGTAGATTCCGACACCAACAACGCAGTCGTCGCATACTCTTCGACTGCCAATCCCACGACCGCGAAAATCGGCTTCCTCCTGGATCTGAACAAGGATTCGCAAGCATGTTTGCCCAGCCTCACCAGCGCCACGCCGCCTTGCATCCACGCGCAGGTCACCCTCAACACCGGCCAATTTCCGCAGATTGCCATGATTCCGCATCAGCATCAGGCGCTGGTAACGCCGGGCGGCGCCGGAATTATTCAGGGCGTTGACGTTACGCAAACTTCGTCTTCATTCACGATTGCCAACGTAACTTTAAGTTCCGGATTGGTGACAGTTACGCTAAACATTCCATCCGGCCAGACGCTTTCACTGAATCCCGGAAATCCCGGTTCGGTTTTGATCCAGAACGTTCCGAACGGTTCGCTGAACAATACGAATTTCAATGGCGTGTTCACCATTCAAAGCGTTCTGAACAGCAACAGTTTCACCTACGCACTGAGCGCGACGCAGAACGATTCTTCCATCCCGAATCAGAGTCCCGACACCGCCTTTGCGTTTTTCGGCAGCCCCAATATCAGCATTGCCGTCAGCCAGACCGCGCAAGGTATCGCCATCAATCCCATCACCCGTACCGCAGCCATCGCCGATGCCAACGCAACCGGTAGCAACGGCCCGCAGATTGACCTGCTCAATTCACTTGATCAATCGATTTCGTCAATCACTCTCCATGCGGGCTGCACGTTCTTTTCAACTACCTGCTCGAATTCTCCCGAGTTACTGGGAACCTCGTCAGTTTCGTTTCAGCCCTACTCGAATTCGCTCGTTTCGTACAATCCGCAGTTGAATCAACTTTCCGTTTCGAATCCAGTCACTCAAAACCGTTATGCGATTATTTCGACTGGAGCCCCGCAGACCGTCCTGCCCGCGGTTCCAGTGACCGTCACCGGTACCAGCACCCCACAAAACCTCACTGTCTTCGGCGGCGTTGCCGTTGATCCGCCGACCAATCAAGCATTCGTCGTCGACCCCACTGCCGGAAAAATCCAAATCGTAAACCTTGGGCCCACTCCGTCCACGAATTTGAAGCCGGTTGAAATCACCGAACTCCAAGTGCCTGCCGTTGCTGGCGCGTTGATCGGCGGAATCGCCGGAGCAGTGATGCCGCAAGGAACGCTGACCTCGACCACCACCGATCTTGCCGGCGTCAAGATATTCGGCGCCGGATTTGACTCGGGGTCTGTGGTGCGTCTGGACGGCACGCCATTCGCTTCTAACACTCTCGGCAATTTCACTTTGGTCAGCAGTCGCGAAATTGATGTCACCATTCCCAAGGCGTTTCTTGCCGCTCCGCATCGTTACGCCGCCGACGTGGTAAACGGTAGTAGCGTGCAGTCCAATGCGACAGACTTTTTCGTCATCAAGTCCGTGGACATGACGACCGCATGCACAACCGCCAAGCCGCAACCCAGCTCCGTGGCGATTGCCGATCAGTTGCCGGGCCAGGCTTTTTCACCCATCGCTGTGGTCAGCAACAGCGGCTGTAACAACATTTCGGTAATCGATATAAATCCGCAGAGCGCAACTTTCGGTTCCATCAAGTCTTCGATTCCGACCGGCAGCGATCCCCTGGGAGTCGCTGTAAGCCCACGGTTCGGTGTCGCTGTCGTAGCGAACAACAAGGATGGCACTGCTTCTGTTTTGAATTTGCTCACCGGCACGCAGAAGGTGCCGGCCGTAACCGTTGGCAGCTCGCCAACCGGAGTCGCCATCGATGATGGCACCGGCGCTACACTGGTTGCCAACACCGGCGACAACACTGTTTCTGAGCTCAACCTGGCGCTGCTTACCGGATCGTCGCCCGCAACTTCTCTTACCGCGCTCGCCATTGCTATTGACACTTCGCCCATCGCTGTCGCCATTGACCCGGATCGCGGTACCAACAACAACGGTTTGGCGGTGGTCACGGCATTGCAATTGGTAAGCGGTTCAGGGCCAGTGGGCGTGCTCGATGCCATTGATCTGGGCGGCCAGACGCCGGTGAAGAGCACTACTTCCGCCGTAGGTACAGTGACTTCAACTCCCACCGGAGTTGTGTTCAATCCCACCGTGTCGCCGACGCTGTTCTACGCGACCTCCAGCGGTGGCAACGTGGTCACAACATTCAATCCGGACACCGGCGCGAGTACTTCTGTGCACGTCGGAATCAATCCAACTTCGCTGGCGATTAATCCGCAGACCGGCGGCATCGTGACTGTGAATACCGCGAGTCAGACCATTTCCATCATTGACACGCTTTCGAACCCGTTTAAGACCCGCAGCACGTTCGGGCTCGGCGGTTCGCCGCAGTTCGGCGTTGCCATAGACCAGTTCACAAATCTGGCTGTGCTTGCCGATCAGGCTAACAATCGCGTTTTGATCTTCCCGGTGCCGAACTGAGTGGCAAAATGTCGCGTTTGAATACGCAGACGACTCTTCCACATCTCGCGGAAATCGCGGGTTCGAAAACCAGAGTCTGATACCACGGTTTGGGGTACAACGCGAGCCCGCGGTCTGCGCATCGCAGTAGGTAGAGCTTTTCCTGCTTCGCCTGCCGCTACACATGCGCTTTGCCGTTGCTTGGGAAGGTTAGCCTCGGCTATACTTTTCGGTTTGTACGGGGGCCGCGAATCCCCGCAGGGACGCGTGGAGTACGGGTTTCAGGGTTTGTTTTACAACCCTGAGATGAAAAAGATTTCTGCCAATTCCGATTGGCGCAAAAGGAAGCGCTCAGCGCTTCCCCACAACAAGGAGACTACAGTGAATAAGATGTATCTTTCCGCCGCCCTCGCAGCGGCCAGCCTGATCGGCGCGGCATCTGTCGTCGCGCAGTCGGCGCCGTCCTCAGCGGGTACCGCAAGCAGCACCGGCAAAGTTGGCGTTCTGAACGTTCGCCAGGCTATCGTTGCCACGTCGGAGGGCAAGCAGGCTTCATCCGAGCTGCAGGGTCAGTTCACTTCCCGCCAAACCGAACTAGAGAATCTGAATAAACAGCTCGCGGATGTTAGCCAGCGGCTGCAGGCCAACGGCGACAAGTTGAGCCCGGAAGAAGCGGCCCGCTTGCAGCGTCAGGGAGAAGCTCTGCAGAAGCAACTGCAACGCAAGAAGGAAGATTATCAGGAAGACGTCAATGCCTCGCAGCAGGAAGTAATCGATCGCATCGGCCGCAAAATGATGGATGTGCTCGACCGTTACGCGCGAGAAAATGCTTACGTCGCCATTTTCGATTCTTCGGCGCAGGGCGCTCCGATCTATGTTTCGAACGGCATCGACGTTACCCCTGACATTATCAAGCTTTACGATCAGGCTTACCCGGCCAAGGCATCTGCCACCACTGCCAAGCCCGCCGCGAGCAAGCCTGTCTCCACGGCACCAAAGCCTGCAGCGAGTCCGGCGCCGCCGAAGCCGTAAGCACCCGGTTTGCCTTTTCGCGACTCATTCGAATGTTCCCCGACGGGACACGATCTCTCTTAAGAGGACGTGAATTGCCTGGGGATCCTGTACCTTGCTTTTGTCTTGCCCTGGGCATATACTTTGGCTTCGCTCTGTAACGGGTCGCACGACGGGGTGGGCGCAAGCCCACTTTTTTGTTGGGCCGGTTGGAGTGGACGTAAAACCGGCTTAGGTCGGGGAGTCTCTGCTTGCAGTTGGAAAAAATTCGCGAAGCGGCCGAGCGGGTAGCACGTTCGGAAGGGCTGGAAGTCGTAGACGTCGAGTGGAAAATCGGCAAACAGCGCTTCCTGCGGGTGTACATCGACCGCGTTCCTGGTTCTAGGGCCGAATCGCACTTTGGGGAGCCGGACGGTGGCGAGAACGGCGAGGAACTGACCGATCCGTATCCGAAGATCTCTCACGCGGATTGCGAGCGGGTGAGCAAGCAGCTCAGCGTCATCCTCGATGTCGAGGATCTCGTACCCGGTCCAGGTTATGTCCTGGAAGTCAGTTCTCCCGGTATGGACCGCGCTCTGAAGAAGGTCGCCGATTTCGTACGTTTCACCGGGCGTGCGGCGAAGATTTGGACGGAAGAGCCGGTGGATGAAATGAAGTTTTTTGAGGGTCGTCTCGCGGGCGTTGTGGATGATCGGCTTCCAGGGTCTGTACTTTTAGACTCTGGCGCGACAAAGATTCGACTGGAGTTGAAAGGCAAGACTCCGCGCACTGTGGAAGTGCCGCTAGCCCTCATTCGCAAGGCGCACCTCGTCGTCGAGTTTTAGTCCACACTCTGCGTCTGGGTTCCAGGGCAAGGGTTTGTTTTACAAACCCTTGTATAAAGAAGTTTGTACTTACAAACCCTGGGATGGAAAGTCGTGGCGGCGCTTGTTTCTCCGGCGCGCTTGCGCGGTAGTTGCGGCAATTTTGCGGTCGTCGACTTACGGGTTTGAATTTGTGGTAGCCGGTCTTCAGAACGGTGTCTTTCGTAGTGCCGGGCTTTAGCCCGGCTGAAGTTTAGGAGAATTTCTCAGTCCGGGAATGCGTTATGGCGAATTTGCTCTATCAACAAATTGAAATGCTCAGCCGAGAGAAGCACATCGAGCCGGAAATCGTGGTGTCTGCGATCGAGGACGCGATGGTCGTCGCGGCTCGCAAGTATTACAAGACTGAAGAAGACCTGCGCGGCAAATTCAACTCGGAAACCGGCCAAGTGGATGTTTTTTCTGTTTTGACCGTGGTCGAAGAAGTCGCCGATCCCACCCGCGAAATCAGCATCACCGAGGCTCGCCGCAAGAATCCCGCGGCCGAAGTCGGGACGGAAATTCTTACCAATAAGCCGACCGATGTTCTGGGCCGCATCGCTGCGCAGACCGCCAAGCAGGTCATCCTGCAAAAAGTGCGCGAAGCCGAACGCGACACCATTTTCAACGAGTACCACAATCGCGTCGGCGAACTTGTAACCGTGATCGTAAAACGCGCCGAAGGCCCCGACCTCATCGTGGATATGGGCCGCACCGAAGCACGTTTGCCCAAGCGCGAACAATCCAAGCTGGAAACTTACAATATCGGCGAACGCCTGCGCGTCGTGATTCGCATGGTGGATCGTGCCGCCAAGGGTCCGCAAGTCATTGTGTCCCGCGCGGATGCAGCTTTAGTGCAGCGCTTGTTTGAAATGGAAGTGCCGGAAATTTACGACGGCACGGTGCAAATTCGCGCCGCCGCGCGTGAGTCCGGAGAACGCACCAAGGTTGCCGTGTTCAGCCGCGACAAGGACGTCGATCCGGTCGGCGCCTGCGTCGGCATGAAGGGTATGCGCGTTCAATCCATCATCCGCGAACTGCGTGGCGAAAAAATCGACATCATTCCCTACAGCGAAGAAACCGTAGCCTTCGCGCAAAAAGCGCTAAGCCCCGCGAAAGTCACGCGCGTGCAAATCACTGATCCGGAAAGCCACAAGCTCGAAGTGATCGTGGAAGATTCGCAGCTTTCGCTGGCCATCGGCAAAAAGGGACAGAACGTCCGCCTTGCCAGCAAATTAATCGGCTGGGACATTGATATCAAGAGCGAAGAAGAGAAGCGCCGCGAAATCGAAGAGCAAATGACCGCTCTGACCGCGCCGACGACTCCGCTCACCGCTCTTGCCGGCGTTGGCCCCAAGACCATCGAAAAAATCGAAGCCGCGGGCATCACTTCGCTCGAACAACTTGCCGGTATGACCCCGGAACAGCTGATGGAGATCCCCGGCATCGGCGAAAAAATGGTGGACAAAATCTACCAGGCCGTCAATCAGTTCTACGAAAGTGGTGGGACCGCAGCTGAGAGCTCTGTGGAATCCACGGAAACCGGCGAAGGCGAAGTGGCGGCTGAAGCGGAATCGGAGACCGCTGCGCCCGTAACAACAGAAAGCGAATCGGCCGAAGCGGAAACATCGGAACCCGCTGCTCCGCAGACGGAAGAAGCTCCACAAACGGAAGAAGCCTCGGCGAGCGACGAGGTGCAGACGGAATTGCCTCCGGAAGCCGCCGGTGAACCAGCGGCGGAATCTGAGCCGGCCTCTGATGTACCCGAGGCTCCCGACGCGAATACAGTTTCAGAAAAACACGAAGAAAAGAGTTTAGAGTAACAGGTGACCCAAACGGAACTAATGACCGACGCCAACCAAGTTCGAATTAACGAGCTGGCCCGTGAGCTCGAAGTCAAAGCAAAGGCCATCATTGACCTTCTGCCAGGCTTCGGCGTTACCGAGAAAAAAACTCACTCCAGTTCGATCCCGGCCGATGTTGCGGAAAAAGTTCGCAGCAGCATTCAGGGACAAGCGCAAGCTGACGCTGCCGCAGAGTCCGCAGCAGTGTCTGAGAAACAAGCGCGGGATGCTGCCGCAAGAGCTGCCCGTCAGCGGCCTGCTGCCGCCCCTGCGGCTCCGGCTGCACCGGTTTCCGCCGCTCCCGCTTCCGTCAGTGTTCCGCCGCCGGCCGCTCCTGCGCCGCCGGCCGCTCCTGCGCCGCCGGCCGCGGCGAAGCCAGCTGCTCCCTCCGCACCGCCTGCTGCTCCTCCACAACCTCCCGCGATTCAAGCGCCCCCGGCGCCAGTCGCCACTGCACCCGCTTCCGCGCCAGCCGCACCGTCGAAACCAGCTCCCACATCCGCCCCTGCTGGCCCCTTAGCGCAGACGCCCGCTCCTTCAGGAGCAGCACGGCCTGCAGCTCCAACAGTTCAACGTCCCTCCGCTCCCGCAGCGTCTCAGGCCCAACCGTCATCGGGACCGAAGCTCGTGCCCCCAGCTCCGCACGGGCAGCCTTTGCGCCCAGCGGCGCAAAGCAATACTGGCGCTTCGCCCTCGCAGCGTCCCGTTGCGCCCGGCCAACAGCGGCCGGGTCAGCCAGGAGCTGCCCGGCCTGCGGCTGGCGCTTCTGCCCGGCCCGGCACGCAACCGCAACGTCCTTTGCCCACCGGCAATCGCGGCCCTCTTCCCACCGGCAATCGCGGCCCTCTGCCAACCGGCAATCGGGGTCCCTTGCCTTCCGGTGATCGCCCCAGCGGCCCGCGTCCTGGTCAGCCCATGCGTCCCGGTCAGCCGATGCGTCCGCAACAAGGTGCACCAGGCGGGCAAGGTCGTCCCTATTCTCCGCGTCCTACCGGACCCGGTGGTCCCGGCGGTCCGCAAAATCGTCCTTACGGCCAGCGCCCCGGTGCAGCTCCGTCCGGCACACGTCCCGGTCCACGCCAACCCGGTCGCCCCGGAATGCTTCCGGCTCCCCCGCCGGACAAAATGCCGTCGCGCGCCGAGCCCGGCAAGCCGCTCTATACCCGCCGCCCGACGCAACGCCAGCGACCCGGCGCCGATAAGCGCGAGATGGAAGGCGAGCGCAAGCTCCATCCAACTCGGCAGCGCCCCGGTGCAGGCGATCGCCGTTCTATAATGCCTATCGCGCCGCCGGAGCCACGCGCTCCGCGCGACATCAACATCACGGAAGGCATTACCATTCGCGAACTCGCCGAAAAACTCGATGTGCGCGCCAAGGATCTTCTGAAAGTTCTCCTCGACAAGGGAATTTTCGCCAGCATCAACCAGGCGCTCGATTCGCCCACCGCCACGCAGCTCGCGGAATCTTTCAACGGCGTAGTCACCGTAGTTTCTTTCGAAGACGAAATGATGCTCGAGGTGGCCAAGGAAGAGACCAAGGAAAATCTCAAGCCGCGTCCGCCTGTCGTCACCGTCATGGGCCACGTCGACCACGGCAAGACCAGTTTGCTGGACGCCATTCGCTCCGAAGATGTCGCCGCGGGCGAAGCCGGTGGCATCACCCAGCATATTGGCGCCTACAAAATTCAGGTCAATGACCGCGCAGTTG
>WNFO01004074.1_pt1 | contig 12564 bp, 8 predicted proteins | sample 5400251 | NCBI WGS metagenome assembly WNFO01 (sample SAMN13153354, study PRJNA577476) | soil metagenome | isolation source: 100 cm saprolite under Madrone tree | place: USA:California | collected 2016-06-14
CCTCGATCAATGGATAGTCCTTGTGCGGCCATACTTTCGTGAGGTCGAATGGATTGTACCAGTGCTTGCCGATGTCGCCCTCCGGCATGATCTGCACGCAGAATCTCCACCTGGGGAAATCGGCGCGCTCGATCGCCTCGTAGAGGTCGCGCTGATGGGTTTCGCGGTCATGCGCCACTTTCTGGGCGGCTTCGGCGTTGGTCCAGTTCTTGATGCCCTGCAGGGTCTTGAAGTGGAACTTGACCCAGTGCCGCTCGTTCTTGGCGTTGATGAACGAATAGGTGTGCGACCCGAAGCCGTTGATGTGGCGATAGCTCTGGGGTAGGCCGCGATCCGACATGAGGATCGTCACCTGGTGCAGGCTCTCCGGCGACAGCGACCAGAAATCCCACATCGCGGTGTTGGAGCGCAGGTTCGTCCTGGGATGGCGCTTCTGCGTATGGATGAAGTCCGGGAATTTGAGCGGGTCGCGGACAAAGAATACCGGCGTGTTGTTGCCGACGATGTCCCAATTGCCCTCTTCGGTATAGAAACGCAGCGCAAACCCGCGCACGTCGCGCTCGGCGTCGGCGGCACCGCGCTCGCCGGCGACGGTGGAGAAGCGCAAGAACGCCTCGGTCTTCTTGCCGATGCGGGAGAGCGCCTTGACCTTAGTGTACCTCGTCACGTCCCCGCTGACGGTCAGCGTGCCAAAGGCGCCGGAGCCCTTCGCGTGAACGGTGCGTTCCGGGATGCGCTCGCGGTTCTGATGGGCGAGCTTCTCGAATAAGAGAAAGTCCTGCATCAGCACCGGGCCGCGTGGGCCGGCGGTGATGGTGTTCTGATTGTCGGCGACGGGCATGCCGCTGGTGGTGGTCAGCGTGGGGCGCTTAGCCATGAAATTCCTCGTGTATGCAAGCGGTCGAGATCCCAACAGCGCGTCGCCCCTGAAGCTGCCGGACACGGGGCAGATGTATCGGTTTGCTTGGAAATGGCTTTGGCGGTTTTGCTGCGACTGGCCCTATCTTGCGGCGATGAGCTCGCATGCAGATTTGCAGGTGCAGTCTTCGCGACCTGGCTGCGCAATGGCGCAATGCGCTTTGCTTATTGCGCCCTAGGAGGGCCGTGCTGGCGGCTCGCCACCGGTACTCACCGCGCCTGGAAGCCGGATTCCTTGATCAAGCGCGCGGCGTTGGTTCGTTGCTCCTGCAAGTAGCGGGCAAAGTGCTCCGGCGTGTCGAAAACAGGTTGAATACCGATGTCGATCAGCCGCGCTTGACGGAACGATGGCTCGTTGCCGATGCGACTGATGTCCTCGTGCAGCTTCTCGATAATGGGCTTGGGCGTGCCGGCCGGGGCAACGAACCCGAAGTAAACCGGCGCGAGATTGGGAAAGCCGAGCTCGGCGAGCGTCGGCACGTCGGGAAAGAGCGGCGAGCGGGCGTCGGAATCCACGGCCAGCGCCTTGACCGCGCCGCTGCGGATGTGCGCGATGAAGTTGGGCAAGCCGACGATCGCCACCGGCGTCGTTCCAGTCAAAAGGCCGGTGACGATATCGCCGCCGCCGCGGGAGGGAACGCTGACGAGGTCGGCCCCGGTTTTCTCCTTCCATTTCTCAATGGTGATCTGCATGGGAATCGCCAGCGCACTGTAACTCAGCGTGCCGGGCTTGGCCTTGGACAGCGCCGCGAGCTCATCGAGCGAACCGACATTGAGCGCCGCGCTCACCACCAGCACCTGGGTATTGATGAAGGCGTTGGTGATGGACTCGAAATCCTTCACGGGATCAAAGGGAATCGACTTATAGGTGAATTGGTTCAGCGTCAGCGTTTCATTCGGCAAAATGCAGATCGTATAGCCGTCGCTTGGCGCGTCGGCACAGGCGCGACCGGCGATGTTCATCCCTCCCCCGGACCGATTCTCGATGATCACCGGCTGCGCCCAGCGCTTCTGCAGCTCGTCTCCCAGCGCGCGGACAAAAATGTCGCTGGTGCCGCCCGCGCTGTTGGCGGTGATGATCCGCACGGGCTTGGTCGGATAGGGTTGGGCCTCGGCCGGCGCCGCGATGAAGGCTCCCGCAACTATCATGACGAGCAGGACGATTGAAGATTTCATCGCGCTCTCCCTTGGGTCCCGGCACAGCGATCCCGGCGGTCCGCAAACAGTTCGAAGAATGCGTCGGCAGTCCTTGGTGGACAACCAGTTTGCGAAGTCCGTATCGATTTCGCCTGCCAAGAGGCAACATCGCAAACATCGAGCGAAATAGCCCTATCATTCCGCGACTATCTCGCCGACGATTTTCGCCATCAGGGCATTCGACAGGATCACCGGAAGGCCACACGCGTGCGCCAGTTGCCGGCGATGCGCTTCCACGAAACCGATGCAGTCGAGCAGCAGCGCTTGCGCGCCCCTGCGTGCAAGCGAAACGCCAGCCGCAGCGACGGCGTCCAGTGTGTCCGTATAGGGACTCGACGCCGCAAAGATGGGTGGGCGCTCGAGCGCTTTCCATTTGCCGCTCTCGGACGTGATCTGCGAGGCGACCGGAACGATGATGCCGAGCTGGCGATCGCGTATGAGACCGGCGACCGCCGGCGGGATGATCCGGTCGGGCTCGAGCAGAAACCCGCGGCTGAGACGTAGCCCCTCGAATGCGCCCGTGCACAACAGCAGTACGATGTTGCAACCGTCTGCCTCGAGTGCGTCGAGTCTTCCTTGCAGGGCACAGTGGACCTTTTGGGCACTCAACTGCACCGAGCTTCCGTCGGAAAGCCGCGTCACCAGCACGGCCGCTCCGGGCTTGGCGGCGTACGCGCCGGCAATCTCGTCGCGCGAGAGGCCGTCGAGCAACCCGCGGTGAATACGCTCGAGGCTCGGTGGAATATATCGATCGAGGATCGGCGTGACGTCGGGTCGCGGCGCTTGGCCGATGGTGAGCGTTCCAAGGATCGTGCCCGCCATCGCCGTTCACTCGGCGCGCGGAGCGCGATGGCGCAGGCGGTGCATCGAACCGTACAGCTCATTGAGCCGCGCGAACTCCTTGGCGTCGTAAAATTCCGCCGTCGCCCGACCGAATTCCTTCACGACCTCGACCGCAAACTTGACCGCGGCCGCAATATCGATCTCGTGGCTTGCGCCGGTTGCCGAGCCCGGCACCACCGTTTCGGCCGAGATCGCGACCCCGACGACCGGCGCGTCGGTTGCAATCGAGGGCTGCAGTATGCTGTTGAGGTGATAGATGTCGTTGCCGTAGGGGGTGATGTCCTGCATGGTGATCGGGAAGGTGACGGCAGGACGCCCGGTCGTGGTCTCCATGATCCGCACAAGATCGTCCGCCACGCGCAGAATGTAGCCTTCCTTCACGGTCGGCGAGATTGCAAATCCTCGGTGGTTGAGGATGCGATTGCCCTTCGTCGTATCTATGGAGAGGAGCGCATCCATCTCGGGAAAGACCTCGCGCGCGTTCATTTCCTCCATGCTGATCGGCGAGTCCATGAATTCGACCGGCTGGTGCGGGCGGGTGGGCGCATCAGGACAGATATGGGTTGAGATGATCACGTCACCCGGAAGCGGGTCGCCTTCCGCCTGCATGCGGGCGAGTTTGAGCGCAATGGCGACCGCGGCGACCGCTCCGTCGCCGTCGGAGACGAGGCCGATGCGTCTGGGCCGCGCACCGAGGCCGCCGAGCTTCCCAACGATGCCGAGGGTGCGAGCGGTTCCACCCTGCAGGCGTCCTTGCGTGCCTGCGATAACGACCTTGACGAAGTCCGTCTTGCCTTTGCCGCCGCGGACTTCCTCGACCGATACGCTGACAGCAGGATAGCGCGCCAAGAGCTCCACGACCGTGCGTCCGCAGGCGCGCGCGCTGTCGAGCGCTTCGAAGGCTTCCAATGTTTGCTTGAGGGTCATGGCCTGGACCAGTCGACAGCGTCATCTGGCGATCGGTGGCTTTGTCCTGAGCACCGAGTCGAAGAAGCCGAAGAGGGCATCGCCGCCGATAAATCCGGCCGCCAGCACCTCCATGGGACCGGTGGCAGCATCTCCCTTCAGGCGCAACACGATGACCCGGATGGCAATACCGGCCAGCACGGCCCAGCCGGCGAGCGGATTGGGAATGAGCAGGCCGGTGGACAGCAGTACGCCGAGCTGGCGCTTCGGTCCGCCAAGAAACTGAATGAGGGCGCCCGGTATGGCCCACGCCAGGAGCTTCCAGGCGACATCGGCCGAGGCCCCAGCCTTGATTGCTGCGACATAGACCCGGTCAATAGGTGGGACGAGTCCCTGCGAGAAATAGATCGAATGGGCGAACCACACGGTCGGAATGGCGACGAGGAATGCCAGCATCGCCGCATAAAGCTGCTGGCGGCGGCCGTCGAGCTCGAAAGGGGGGCTGCGGCCGAAGCCGCGCAGGATATAGCCGGCTTTGAGATCGTATCCCATGTCGGCAAATGCCGGCCCAGTCGCCGCGCTGAAACCGACCAGGAGCCCAAGCGCGACTGGAGGGAAACCGATCAGGATGCCGATGATCAATGTGATCAGCGCGACCGCGAAGGCCGGAAACCAGCCCGAATGCATCGCCGCAATGCCGACCAGCAGTTCGTGGATGAAAGCCGCAAAGGCCGCGTAGATCACGAAACCAATGAGCACCGGCCATGAGAGTTCCGACGCCAGTCCGCCGATCCCCGCGATGAGGGCCGCGATGGCGACATAACCGATCGCGCCGATCTTGAGTGCTCCGCGAAGCTCCTCGTCGCTTCGGCTGCCCGCAGCTTTGTCTGCGTCCGCGCGCTGGCTGATCGTCATGATCACTTGCACCAGAGCGACGATGCCGGCACCCACCATGAAGCCGTGGGGCACGTAATATTGCGTGATGTCGATGCCCGTCACCGGCAGGGTGTATCCGCGGATCAGAAGGCCCACCCCGAACATGCTCAGCGCCGCGATATTGCCGATAAAGGCGACGCCGAAGGCCGACATCGGTATCTTGAGCCAGCTTCCGGCCATGCCGATCACGAGCCCAGCGACGAGCAGCAGCCCCTGCCGACCGCCCTGATCGCCGGCCTTGATCGCTTCCGCCGCCGCTACTCCCGGTGGCCATGTGCCCGACGCGGGAAAGACCTTGGTGTCGAACATTCGGTAGAGCAAGTAGGCATCGAGCAGCATCGCCAGCGCTGCGCCGACCAGCATCGGTAAAATCAGGTCGCCGCGGCCAAGAAGAAACGGGATACCGATTGGTACAAGGAAGCTGTTGGCCGCACCAAATGTTGCGGCCGAAATGTTGCTCTGTGCGAGGTTCTGAACGTGAACGGAGCGGTAGCGAGCAAAGAGCGTCAGCGGGACTCGCGCCAGGATCATCGCGACCAGCGCGCCGATGATCGACGTGTTCGGTGTCACCCCGAGCTGCAGAATCAATTGGATGCCAATAATCGCGCCGAAGATCGCGAGAACGATCAGCAGCACGAAGGTCGCGGGGGAGAATGTCGAGGGATGCGGCTGATCGGGCGGGTGGTCTTCGGATTTTGCCTTGACGTCGGTCATTTCCTACTCACGATGAGGCGACGCGCGCAGCATGGCTCGCCCGCAGAGAGCAAGGCCTGGAGCTTATCGGCTTTGCTCAGCTCATGCTATCCGTTGTCCGATTTCTGGCCGCAGCACGGGGAGCCGGATTCTCTGTCTCGGTGCTTGGCCCGACATCACACCCGCAGGCGTTCAAAACGTTCACCAAAGCCGCGCCGGCCAGCCATTCAGGGAGGAGCTTATGCCCGATGACATTTCTGCCGATCGCGTCACCGCCATCGCTACCGCGGCACGCGTGCCGCTCGCGCCGGCCGACGCGGAGCGCATCGCGCGCGCGGTTTCACCTACGGTCGCGCGCTTCGCTCGCGCGAAGATCGACCTGTCGCTGGAAACCGAGCCGGCAACTTTTGTTGCCGTGCAGCGGCGGGAGATCGGGCGGTGACGGATCCTGCCGAGTTAACGCTTACCGAAATAGCAGCCGCGCTGCGCCGCCGCACATTCTCCTCCGCCGAGCTGACGCGATGGATGCTTGCCCGGATCGGGCGATGGCAGCCTATCATCAACGCATTCGTGCGCATCGAGGAGGACGAAGCTCTCGCTGCTGCCAAGAAAGCGGACCGCGCGCTTGCGCGCGGCAAGGCGAAAGGCGCCTTGTATGGCGTGCCGCTTGCGCACAAGGACATGTATTACATCAAAGGCAAGGTGTCGGAATGCGGCTCGAAGGTGCGCAAGGGGTGGATCGCACCGGCGACCGCAACCGTACTGACTCGGCTCGCCGCTGCCGGATCGTTTCCTATCGGCGCGCTGCACATGTCGGAGTTCGCTTATAGTCCGACCGGGCATAATTCGTATCTCGGGCCTGCCTGCAATGCGTGGGATGCGAAATGCATTACGGGCGGTTCGTCATCGGGTTCGGCCACGGCCGTGGCGGCACGCCTAGTGCCCGCCGCGCTCGGATCCGATACTGGCGGGTCGATCAGGCTGCCCGCCCATTTCTGCGGCGTGACCGGGTTCAAGCCGACCTATGGACGCGTCAGCCGCGCCAACGCGCTGCCGCTATCGTTCACCCTCGATACCGTCGGCCCGCTGGCGCTGAGCGCGGAGGATGCCGGCTTGATCATGGGCATCATTGCCGGGCCTGATCCGCTCGACCCAACGACGCTCGGCGCGCCTGCTTGGAACGCCAGAGCCGCGCGCGCCTCGTCCAAGGGATTGAGGATCGGGGTGCCGGCACGTTTCTACGTCGACGACCTGGAGTCGGACATTGCGAGCGCGCTCGATGCGACCATCGTTGTCCTGCGCAAGCTCGGCGCCAAGATCTCAAAAGTCGAGCTGCCCGACCAGGCTGTGGTCAGCGCAGCGGCCCTGATCGTACTCGCGGTCGAGGCCACCAGCGCGCACGCACCGTGGCTGCGCATACGCGGGGCAGACTATGGTCCGCAGGTGCGCAATCGGCTGCAGAACGGGCTTGCCTATAGCGCGGTCGAGTACCTCGAGGCGCTGCGTTGGCGCGGACCCGCGCTCGCCGCGCATCTTGACGCCATCGGGGATGTCGATGTGATCATTGCCCCGGCGTCGCGCTCGGTCGCGCCGACGATCGCAGCGACCGATCTTGGCGGAATGCCTGAAGCGGAGGCAGCGATCCAGGCCATCACACGCTTCATGCGGCCGGTGAACTTTCTCGGCCTGCCGACCTTGGTGGTGCCAGCGGGGCAATCGAAATCGGGACTGCCGATCGGGATGCAGCTCATTGGCCGTCCGTTTGGCGACGAAACGTTAATTGCGCTCGGCCGGGCATTTCAAGCTGCGACCGATCATCACCGCCGGATTCCAGCGCTTCCATGACGTGGCGGCCCTCTACAGCCTATTCAAAGACGTAGAATCAGCACGAGCGGCAAACTCGGTCCTACCCTCCCCCTTGTGGGGAGGGTCGCGAGCGAAGCGAGCGGGGTGGGGGTCGTGCGGTGACGCACGAGCGGTGCCTCAAAACAATGACCCCCACCCCCAACCCCTCCCCACAAGGGGGAGGGGAGCACACCGCGCGCGCGGCGCAATCATGCACACAGCATAAATGAAAAATGCTCTAAAGATTGGTCGTCGGCAGATACGGTTGCCCGACGGGAAGTCAACTCAGGAGGAAGCGACATGTTGCGCTTCATAAGAGCAGCGGGCTGCGTCGTCCTGGCAATGTTGGCGACGGCGGCCTCGGCGCAGACTTACCCGAGTGGTCCCGTCAAGTTGATCGTTCCGATTCCCGCGGGCGGAGTCACCGATGTGATGGCGCGCGTGATCGGTCAGCGGCTGCAGGAGATGTGGGGCCAAGCCGTTGTGGTAGAGAATCGGCCCGGCGGCAACTCCGCTGTCGGGGCCCAAGCGGTCGAGCGGGCTGCGGCCGACGGACTGACGCTTCTGGTCGCGCCGGATGCGACCTTCACCGCGAATCCGGCGCTGTTCTCGAAGCTCATTTACGACCCGGACGGCTTCACGCCCATCTCGGTGCTCTGTCGCGGCACGCCAATGCTGATCGTGCATCCATCGCTGCCGGTGAAGACGGTGGCAGAACTGATTGCCTACGCGAAAGCCAATCCGGGCAAGCTGAGCTACGGCTCGTTCGGCATCGGCACGTATGCGCATCTGAGCATGGAAGACCTCAAGCAGCGAACCGGCATCGACTTGCAGCATGTGCCCTATCGCGGCGCGGCGCCGGCATTGAACGGTTTTCTGGGCAATGAGGTGTCGGTGATGCTCCTCAATCTGTCCAGCGTCGAGGAGCACGCAAAGGCTGGAAAAGCCCGCCTGGTGGCGGCCGCGACGGAGAAGCGGGTATCTCACCTGCCGGATCTGCCGACCATTTCCGAGACGGTTCCCGGCTTCAAGACATCGGTATGGTTCGGGTTGTGGGGGCCGGCAAAAATGCCGCCCGATCTTCTTGCGAAGATTCACGCCGACGTTTCCAAGGCGCTGGATCATCCCGAGACCACGAAGTTCTTCAGCAATAACAGCTTCGAGCGGGTCGACCTCTCGCCGCAGGATGTGGGCAAGCTCATTCAAAGCGACCTCGAGCATTGGAGCGCGCTGATCAAAGCTGTCGGTGTCAAGATCGACTGAGGTTCACATGCAGCGCGCAGGGCGCAATAAGCGAAACGTATTGCGCCATTCCGCTAGTCGGCACCTTTCCTAATCAAGCATTTTTCAATCTTGCCTTGGCTCCGACGAGGTCCGTAGTGTCAAAACCCTCGCTAAAACATCCGTAAATCTCGGCGAGTTGCGGACGATGCCTGCCGGCATTCTGCCGCAGCTCGTACAAGTCATAAATGCTCACGGCAAGTTTAAGCTCAAGCGATTTTGCCTTCTGTTCGCGCGCAACCTTAAGCCCCTTAGACAAATAACGCTCGGCCTGGTCCAGATCTTGGTCTGATCGCAGATATGCTTCTCCGAGCAAGCGGTATATTTCAGCCGCATAAAAGCGTTCGGAGTTCTCTTCATCGATCCTCAACTGCGCCTGGTTCAAAAAGTCCAACGCTTCCTCGTAACGTTCATTCTTCATGCATGCATCCGCCAGCAACCCCAAGATATACGACTCGTACAATAAGGCGCCAGTAGCCCGTTCTTTCTCCAAGCCTGCTTGAATCTCGGCAATACCTTTCTCGAATTCGCCTTGCTGGGCGCTTGCCCATCCGCGCAAAATCAAAGCCATGGCCAGATAATGGACAAACTCATGTTCTTCGCAGAATGCGATTGCCGCGTCAGCCTGGTCTGCGACAACGCCAGCCTCACCGCGAAACTGATGCACCCGCAGCGTTAGCGTTCGTGCCATGGCCTCGCTGAACGGATGTCGAGATCTGTCGGCGTAACGGCGGGCCTCTACGCAAATCCGCAGCGCCCGATCGGGATAGCCGAGCAACCACAGGACCATGCCGTCGTACAACCTTGCATGAACTCGCGGGTCTTGCGCTGACAGGTCAAGATAGGCCGCGGCCTTGCTGTCTTCACACAGGCCAATGCTGCGCTCGAGTTCCGCGTGGGCAGCGGCAAATTTCCCATGTGCGAATAAGGTGAAGCCCAGAGCCTCGTGGCCGAGAACCTTGCAAACCGCGTCGTCTAGATTCTCTGCTATATTCACCAAATGTTCGGCAAGGGCTTGAGCTTCACCAAGCGCTGTACGAACAAAATTCCAGGTCCACAAACCAAACACCGCAGGAAACGTATGTTCGTCGAACTCACTCTCCTTGCACAGCTGGAGCGCTCGCGTATACGCATGCTTCACACTATCAGTGCTCCAGCCCTCAATTGCCCGCAGCGAATGGCCAAGCGACGTTTGCAGCAGCAACTCCGACTTGTTGCGTCGGACCGGGTCGTCGATATTGGGAAGGAGCTGCAAACCACGAGCAAGATGGTTTAATGCCTCGGCATTAGCCGAGCGCCGTGCTGCGTGCTGTCCAGCCTTGAGCCAGTAATCGATGGCGGGCTCGACAAGGCCGGCTTCGGTGAAGTGGTGAGCCACGATTTCCGGCTGGCTCGCCGCAGTGTCGGCAAACCTCTCCTCAAGTGTGCGCGCAATCTGGCCGTGCAATTGCTGGCGGCGGCTCTTGAGCAGATTCTCGTACGCCGCGTCCCGCACCAGCGCGTGCTTGAAGCTGTAGATGGCTTCCGGCGGATCGCCGCGGCGGAGCACGAGCGCCGCCTGCTCAAGTTGGGCGAGTGCATGCCTCAATGTGCTCTCGTCCCCCCCGACCAACGCGCGCATCAAGGAAAAGGAGAACTCGCGTCCGATGGCGGCGCCAATTTGGGCGATCTCCCTCACCGGGGCCAGCCGGTCGAGCCGCGCCATCAAAGAGTCTCGAAGCGTCTCCGGAATGGCGAGCGGTGGCAGCGAGCGATCGATCCGATAACCCTGGACATCCTCGACCAAGAGGCCAGCCTCCAGGACCGTCTTGGTGAGCTCTTCGACAAACAGCGGGTTCCCGTCGGTCTTGGCGACGATCTGTTTCATCACTTCAGGGGGCAGCACGCGGCCCCCGGTTACCCGCGTGACCATTCTCTCAACGTCGTCGCGGTCCAGACGACCGAGCGTCAAGGTGGCGACGTTGGGCAGATCAACCCAGGGCGGCTCGTACTCCGGCCGGAAGGTGAATAGTGCAAGGACTGGGAGTTGGCGCACCCGCTCGACCGTCAGATCGAGTAGCTCGAGGGAGGTGGCATCCGCCCACTGCATGTCCTCGAACGAGAGCAGGATCGGTTTCTGGCTGGCGAGACCCTCGAACTGGTCGAGCAACGCACCAAGCGTCCGGCGCCGCTGCCGCGCGGGGCTGAGTGCCAGCGGCGGATATCGCTCGCCGAACGGGATCGACAGAAGGGAGGCAAAAAGGGGTGCGGCGGCTCGAACCCGCGATCCGCCCATGGCGAGCAGTGCTTCCAACTTGTCGAGGCGTTGCTCGGACGTGTCGTCTACCTTGAACCCCGCCGCCCGCTCCAACTGGGCGATGAATGGACGAAGCGCGCTGTTGGTATGGTAGGGCGAGCATTGGTAGCGCAGGCGCGTGTGCGGCTCGCTGGCGATCCGCTCAGCGAGAGCCGCCGCAAGGTGGGACTTGCCGATCCCTGGCTCGCCCGAGATCAGCACGATCTGCCCTTCGCCGTTCCAGGCGAGGCGTTGGCGCTCGAGCAGGAAATTGATCTCGCCGTCACGACCGATCAGAGCGGTCAGATTTGCCGCGCGGCCCGCGTCGAAGCGGCTCTCGGAATCGGATAGGCCCTCGACCGCCCATACCGCGACCGGCTCGGCAATACCCTTGACCTCGTGCCGGCCGAGCTCGCGCAGCCGGAACAGATCGCCAAGCAGCCGGCGCGTGGAGGCGGCGACGACGATCGTCCCGGGCTCCGCCAGAGCCTGAAGGCGGGCCGCAAGATTCGGCGTCTCGCCGACCACGGCGTGCTCGCGCAATGCACCTTCGCGACTGAGGTCGCCGATCACCACCAAGCCGGTCGCGATGCCAATGCGCACGGCGAGTGGTTCCCCGGCGCGCGTCTCGAGCCGCGCGACGGCGGCAATGATATCGAGCCCCGCCCGCACGGTTCGTTCCGCATCGTCTTCGTGCGCGAGAGGATAGCCGAAATAAGCCAAGATCCCGTCGCCGCGGAACTCGGCGAGGAAACCGTCATAGTTTCGCGTGATGCGGGCGCAGGCCGCGTGATAGGCATCGATCACGGCGCCCATGTCCTCCGGATCGAGTCGGGCCGATAGCGCGGTCGAGCCCACCAGATCGCAGATCATCACGGTGAGGTGACGGCGCTCGGCCTCATCACGCAGCATCGCTTCGCCGGCTGTGTCATCACTGAGTGTAGGAGCAACCCCACCGGGCTCGGCGATCGCGCGCAGAATTTTGCGGCGGTGCCCCAGCAGAACGCCGAGGTCCTTGAGGTCCTGCTCCGTCAGATCGCGGAGAACCGACAGGTCAATGGCGTTCGCGGCGAAGCGTTGGGCGTACTCTTCCAGGCCGATCGCTGCGAGCCACTCGGCGATGCCTCTCATGGCACTTCCCAAAAACGGACTGCCGAGAGATTGCCAATAATGGGCGGCCGGCAGGCTTGGTCAAGCTCAGGCTCAGCCTCGCCAAAAACAAGCCGGCAGGTCCCTGGGGCGGACGTGAGCGAGTTTGAATCGAGGAGCGCTGCTGGTCACTCCTGTGCTTGCGATCGAGGATAGCACACAGGGGGGTCGCCGCACCGCACGATTTCGGTCCTTTCCGCCAGACCCATATCGCCTGCGCCTCACAGCGCCGAAAGCGATTGCCGCGCGACGCCGGTGACGTCCGCAGCACCCCCGAAAGCGGCCGTAGAGCGGACATCGGTGGATGTCGCAAAAGTGCCACAACCGGCCGTGAGCGGATGCAGCAAGGTGCGCGCACAAGCCGGACTTACTCGATCACCTCGTCGGCGGCTGCAAGCAGCTTGTCGGGCACTGTGAGGCCGAGCATGCGGGCGCTCTCGACGTTGATGACCAACTCGAACTTGGACGCCTGCACGACCGGCAAGTCCGCAGGCTTCGCACCCTTGAGGATGCGACCGGCA
>WNFO01004084.1_pt1 | contig 12554 bp, 8 predicted proteins | sample 5400251 | NCBI WGS metagenome assembly WNFO01 (sample SAMN13153354, study PRJNA577476) | soil metagenome | isolation source: 100 cm saprolite under Madrone tree | place: USA:California | collected 2016-06-14
GCGGGGAGTGCTTACACCTACGCCTACGCCACGCTCGGTGAATTCTTCGCCTGGATTATCGGCTGGGACCTCACGCTGGAATACGCCATGGGCGCCAGCACCGTTTCCTCCGGCTGGTCCAACCACTTCATCGAGCTGCTCAACATCTTCCACATAAAAATGCCGTTGTGGCTGGCTTACGACCACTGGACCGGTTTGAACACCGCGACGAAAATCGTCGCGCGGCAAATGGCGCGCGCTTCCGATGCCACTCTGCAGCCCGGCACGCAAGCCTTCCTGGACAAAGTTGACGCCATCATGAAGGCGCAGTCAGCGGAGCTGGCTCAGCAAGCTCACGCGATGCTCAACGCCCCAACCATCTTCGGTTCGGAAATCGGCTTTAACCTTCCAGCCTTTGTCATCGCGCTAGTCATCACGGCCATTCTGGTGATCGGCATCAAAGAGAGCGCGCGCTTCAATGCCACGATCGTGACCATCAAAGTCGCGGTGGTGCTGTTCGTCATCGGCCTCGGCATACACTATGTAAACTTCGCCAACTGGGGTCATGATTGGTCCACGTTCGCCCCTCATGGTTTTGGCGGAATCGGAGCCGGCGCCGCGTACATCTTTTTCGCTTACATCGGCTTTGACGCTGTCTCGACCACGGCGCAGGAATGCAAAAATCCGCAGCGTGATTTGCCCATCGGCATCATGGCCTCACTTCTGGTTTGCACCATCCTGTATATCCTGGTGGCCGGAGTGCTGACCGGCATGGTTCGCTGGCAGGACGTCAATATCGAAGCGCCCATCGCGGTGGCTTTTCTCGATCGTGGCCTGAACGTTGCCTCGCACATCATCACGGTCGGTGCCCTTGCCGGCCTGACTAGCGTCATGCTGGTTATGTTGCTCGGCCAGACGCGCGTTCTCTATGCGATGGCCAATGACGGCTTGCTGCCCAAGAAATTTTTTGCCTCCGTTCACAAGAAGTTCCGTACGCCCTACAAGAACACCATCCTCGTTGGTTTGCTCGCTGCCATCGTGGGCAGCATCACCCCGATCGACGATATCGGAAAGATGGTCAACATCGGCACGCTGCTGGCCTTCATTATGGTGTGCATCGCAGTCTTGATCTTGCGCCGCACCAATCCGCAGCAGCCGCGGCCCTTCCGCACGCCCTGGGTGCCCGCGGTACCGATTCTCGGCATCATCTTTAATGGCTACATGATGTACAAGCTCGGCTGGATCAATTGGGCGCGCCTGATCGTCTGGCTGGTCATCGGGCTGGTCATCTACTTCACTTACAGCCGATATCACAGCCGCGTACGCGGCGCGCTGGCGAAGTAGTTTCTCGGCAGGCCGTCGCGGCGCAATGACGTCCGCTCGGCTCAAAGCACACCCTTAGGGTAAAGTAGTGTTTCTGTCCAAGGCTGACGTGTGACCGCTGCTTCCAACATTCGCGCTGTCTGGGATCGCATCTCGCGCCTCGATCTCGCGGCCCTGCTACTGGCGCTTGCAGGCGGACTCGCCTACCTGTTCGCGGTCGAAGGCAGCATCTCCAATTATCTGAAATTTGTCGCCCTCCTCGCCGCCCTATACCTTCTATACCGGCTACTCGCCTGGGGAAGGAGCCGCCTGCTCTGGAGCCTGCGCAATCGTCTCATCGTCGCTGGCCTCTTCATTGCTCTCGTTCCCGTGCTGTTGCTCGCGCTTCTGGCTGTTCGCTCCGCCAGTATCCTTTATTCGCAGCTCGCCTCCTATCTTCTGTACGAAGACGTCCAGCGCCGCAAAGACATGCTCGCTGACATTGCCGAGCACATCGCCGCCGCGCACGGCACCCTCCCGCCCGGCGTCAGCGAAGCCGAATCGGAGCGCATCCTCGCCGCGCAATCGCATTCTGTGCACGACCGTGAGCTCCCGGGTCTGGCCATCGAATTCTCCGATGACCCGAGTCTCCTGCGAAGGGTTGCTCCCGGCAGGCAATCTTTCGCCGGACTGCTGCAGCAGGACGAGGACCCTTTCCTTTCCATCATCAGCATCCGCGCCATGCCAGAGCCCAGGGGCGTTCGGGTGGTCACTCTACGTGTGCCGCTTACGGAAAGATTCCTAGCCAGCATTGCGCCGGATCTGGGCGCGATTCAGCTCAATTTAATGCAGCGGTATTCCGGCCGCGGCCACCAGGGCGTGCTCTACACCACCACGGATGGAGTGCAGTATGAAAACACACATCGCATCGTGGCCCGCAACCGCTTCCTCCAGCCCGCGATGCTGTGGATTGATTCCCCGGTCAACGTGGTCTCCCGCTTGGATTCCACCTATGTCGGGCCGGATGGCGTGGTCGAGCCCGTGCGTCCCGTGCTTGCCGTCTTCAACGCGCGACCCTCGCAGTTGAGCGGCCGCATGTTTCGATCCCTCGGCGAGCTGCGCGACACTTACCTGATTGCCTTCGTCCTCATCGTCATCGCCTTCTTCGTGATTTGGGCCGCGGCGCTGGTCACCGGTTTGGCTCTCACACGCCAAATCACCAAGGCCGTGGACGAGCTCTACCGCGCCACGCAGTATGTGCAGGCGGGCGATCTCTCGCACCGCGTGCGCATCGAGCGCCGCGATCAGCTCGGCGTTCTCGGTGAGTCGTTCAATCTCATGACCAGTTCCATCAGTAATCTCATCGAAGAGCAGAAACAGCGCCAGCGCCTGGAAAACGAAATCTCCATCGCGCGCGAAGTGCAGGACCAGCTCTTTCCCAGAACCTTGCCGCAAATTCCCGGCGTCGAAATCGAAGCCATCTGTAAAGCTGCGCGCGCCGTCAGCGGCGATTACTACGATTTCATTCAACTCAGCCCCACGCATCTGGCCATCGCCATCGCCGATATTTCCGGCAAAGGAATTTCCGCCGCGCTTCTGATGGCCAGCCTGCAAGCTGCGTTGCGCAGCCAGGTGCTGGTGGCCGGTAGCGAAACGACGAGTACCGCCGAGCTCGTCTCCCGCCTCAACAAGCATCTGGTGCGCAACACTGGTGACGACCGCTTCGCCACCTTCTTCATCGCCGTCTACGACAGCGCCACTCGCAACTTGCGCTACACCAACGCCGGCCATCTTCCTTCGTTCCTGATTTCCAAGGATTCCGCCCTGCATCTCGACAAAGGCGGCATGGTCCTCGGCGTGGTTGAGGATTATTGCTACGAAGAAGGCGCGGTGCTTGTGCCGCCGGATTCGCTGCTGGTTGGCTACAGTGACGGCCTAGTCGAGCCGGAAAATGTCTATGGCGAAGAGTTCGGCATTCGCCGTCTGCAGCAGGCCGCCGTCCACCTACAAGGCGCCGCCCCACAGGTTGTCGCCCAGTCCCTCATGACCGCTGCCGAAGAATGGGCCGGCACTCCCGAGCAAGCCGATGACATGACCGTAATCGTCGCCCGACTGCACTAAGAGTTTGGACTGCGGCCGCGTCAACTCTTTTTGACTCCGCAAGCCGCAAGGCCAGCCGCCGCGGCCCGACATTTCGCTCACCTGCGCTATACTGACATGCTTTCCCGTTGCGTTATTTGAGGAGAGGAATGTCCCTTCGCAACCGTGTGGCTCTAATTACCGGTGGCAGCCGGGGTATCGGCCGCGGTATCGCTGTGCGCTTGGCGAAGGACGGCGCGCGCGTGGCCATTGCCTATCGCTCCAATAAAGCCGCCGCGCAGCAGACACTTTTGCAGTTACAGGCCAGTGGCGCCGATTCCGTCGCTGTCGAGACCGACATCACCGACGCTCCGCGCGCCGAGCAGCTCTTGCGCACCGTGGTTGATCGTTTTGGCCGCATCGACGTCGTGGTGAACAATGTCGGCGATTTTCGTTGGGCCACGCTTGCCGAATCTTCCCTGGAAGACTGGCAAAGCATCTTTTCCTCGAACTTAATGACCGTGCTGTACATGAGCCGCGCTGCCCTTCCGCACATGCGCCGCGGCCGCTGGGGCCGGATCATTAACCTCGGCGCGGTCGGCGCCGAGCGCGCTTTCGGTCAAGCGAAGATTTCCGCCTACGCCGCCGCTAAAGCCGCCGTCGTTGCGCTTTCCCGCTCGCTGGCCCTGGAAGAAGCTAAGAATGGTATTACTGTAAATGTAGTTAATCCTTCCAGTATCGACGAGAAGGAACTGACGCGGGATGAAGCGCGGCGTATCCGCGACGCGCGTTTTCCCATTGGCCGCCCGCCTACTGTGGAAGATGTTGCCGCCGCCGTCGCCTTTTTCGCTTCCGACGAAGCGGAATACGTCACCGGCCAAGTGGTCAACGTCAGCGGCGGCTGGATGCTCTAGCCGCCCAGCAAATCTGCCATGAAAGTTCTCACCGCTGCCGAGATGCGCGAAGTCGACCGCTTGACCAGCGAGCGCTACGGGATTCCCGGTCTTCAGCTCATGGAGACTGCAGGCAGGCGCGTGGCGGACGCTTGCTATCACGCCATTGAAACGGCTGAGCCAAGAAAGATTGCGGTCCTCTGCGGCAAAGGCAACAATGGCGGAGACGGTTTTGTCGCCGCCCGTCACTTGCAGTCATCGGGCACCAAGGTGACGCTCTATCTGTTCTCCGAACCGCGAGACTTGCAAGGAGATGCTGCAACAAATTGTCATCGCTGGACCGCGATCGGCAATCATGTAATTTCCATTACCGACGAAACCGCTTGGCAAACGGCCTGGCCGGAAATCTCCAAAGCCAATGTTATCGTCGACGCCATTTTCGGTACCGGCTTTCGCGGAACCGCGACCGGAGTCATTGCGAAAGCAATTTCGGCCATCAATCGCCAGTCGAAAAACGCCACCGCCATTTGGCCTGCTCTGATTCTCGCCGTCGATACGCCTTCCGGATTGCCGTCCGACGGCCAGCCCGCGGAAGGCCCCGTCTTGTGCGTACACAAGACCATAACCTTCACCGCCCCCAAACCCGGCCAGTTGATCTCCAGCGATTCTGCCGCCGTGGGCACGCTCGAAGTCGCCGACATCGGGTCCCCTTCTTCGCTCGTTGAGGAAATCGGCCGCGGCCCGCTGCGCTGGGTCGAGGCACAAGAATTCGCGCAACTTCCGCTCGTCCGCACCATCGATTCACATAAGGGTTTATACGGCCACGCCCTCATAGTCGCCGGCTCCCTCGGCAAAACGGGAGCTGCTGTCATGGCCGCTTACGCCGCGTTGCGCGCCGGAGCAGGCTTGGTCACCGTAGCCACTCCAGACCTCGTGCTCCCTATCGTGGCTTCCGGCCATCCCGAGATCATGACCGAGCCGCTGGCAGCGACACCAGACGGCACCGCCGCCATGCGAAATCTTGCGCGGGGGCGCTTTGAAAGCATTGCGGAAAATAAAGACGTTCTCGCCTTAGGCCCCGGCCTGGGACTTAACACCGAAACTCAAGACTTCATCCGCAAGCTCGTTCTGCAAACCGAGCTTCCCCTCGTCCTGGATGCCGATGGCTTGAACGCCTTCGCCGGCAATGCCGATCTTTGGCAGAATCGCAAGACCAAATTTCTCGCCATCACACCTCATCCCGGCGAAATGGGACGCTTGCTGTTGCGCTCGACAAAAGACGTGCAGGAAGATCGCGTCAAAACCGCACAAGAGGCCGCACGCCGCTGGAACACTCACGTCATCCTAAAAGGCTCGCACACCATCATCGCTGCCCCTGACGGCCAAATCTTCGTCAACACGTCCGGCAATCCCGGCCTCGCAAAGGGTGGGTCCGGCGACATCTTGACCGGAGTGCTCGCCGCGCTCACCGCGCAATTCAAAACCGCCGACTGGACGCGCATCCTTGCCCTCGGCGTATACTTGCACGGCAAAGCCGCCGAATTCGCGGCAAGAAATACCGACCAATCCGGTCTGCTCGCCACCGAGGTCGCCTCCGCCTTTCCCCATGCGCGCCATCAACTCTTGCAGGAGCTGCAAACGCGTGAATGAGGAAATCATCACGCACTCGGCCGAAGAAACCACGCAATGGGGCAGGGAATTCGCCAAGCGCCTCCAGCCTCCCATACTCCTGTTGCTCACCGGCGATCTCGGCAGTGGGAAAACCACGCTCACCAAAGGCATCGTCGCCGGACTCGGCGCCGCCACCGAGGACGAAGTCACCAGTCCCACCTTTACGCTGGTGCATGTCTACGGTGCTGCCGACGCCGCCAAGGTCTACCACGCCGACCTATATCGCTTACAAACTTTCCACGATTTCGAGACCCTAGGACTCGAAGACCTCTTCGCCAAACCCGCCGTCGTCATCCTCGAATGGTCAGAGCGCTTTCCCCTGCAATCTCCCTGGCCCCAACTTCGCCTCAAACTCGACCATCTCGGTGGCGACGACCGCCGCATCCAGCTCACATAGCGGCCTTCAGGCCGGCGCCCCGAACCCTGCAAACCGACAAATTCCATTTCGGTAGCGCCAGCATCTTGCTGGCAAGCCGCGCGTTTGATGCACCGGAGCTTACTCTCTCGCCACCATGCCGCCGCCAATCCTTGCCCCTTCCGCATCCGGCTGCTAGCTTGGAAAAAGCCCCTCGGCGAGATCATGGTCAACAGCGTCCTCACGCCCAGCGCGACAGGAGCGGTCCGCATCGAACTCAAGAGCTACAACACCACGCTCCCCATGGGGTCGCTGGCCATCGGCGTCGACAACATCCACCACGATGTGTTCCTCAGCCCCCGGTTCGTCCAGGCCTCGCGCGAATATCTCTTCGATCTCATCCGCCAGCACACCAAAGGCTCTTACGTCGCCGGCACGGAGTTGCGTGCCGTCAAGGGCCCGGACCACACCACTTTCCGCAAGCTGCTTACCGACTTCATGCAGAGCGCCGTGACCCAGGCAAAATTTCACAAAAACATCGAAATCGACCTGCTCTTCCGCCTCAGTCTCCTGAAATTTCTCACCCTCGAAATCGGCAATCAGTTCGCCAATCTCATCCTCGAAGGCAAAGAATGGGTTCGCCAGCGCGGCGAGAATTTCGAACGCAGCCAGCAGGCCCACGTCATCAAAGCCAAGCTCTCCGAGTTGCAGTCTTCGCGGCGCCGCGTCATTCGCGTGGTCGGCCAGCAAGTTGCGCAGATGGTCGCCGATGCCGAAGAAAACGTAGTCTGCAAAGCGCGCCGCGCGCTTTTTGGCGAAGATTTCGCGCCATTGTATGAGTTGCTGAAAAATCGTCTCATCTTTCTCGATGGTGGCAAGGACGACAGATTCTTTCTCGAGAATTACGTCCTACTCGGCAATTACGTGCGCGACCCCGACCGTTTCGAGGTCATGGACACGCTCTTCCACGAATTCTTGCGGGAAGCTGGACTCACCCTTAGCGAGGATCCCTCTTACGCCGAAGCCAATCAGGCCCACGGCGCCCTGCTCGATCAGGCGCAATCCATGCGCAACGAGATTGCTAACCTCGAGGAGCAGCGCGAGAACCTGCGCAAGCGTCTCGACCGCGGCGGCTTTCTCAACAAATTTCTCAGCTCTTCCGGAGGCTCCGACCTGAAAGCATCTCTCAACGAAGTCGAGCCGCGCCTCAAGCATCAGGAATACAAGCTGGAAGAACTCGGCCCACAGATCGATGCCGCCAAACAAAAAATTGATTTCCTGGCCAAGAATCACAAAGGCCGTATTGACGATTACCTCAACGAGCCGGAAAACGCGCAGCGCCTTTTCGATCCCATGTTTTCTCCCGAAGCCAACCGCTCTTTGCGCGCGCGGATGTTGACGCGGCTGCTCGAGCGCCTCGAGCAGCAGGAAATCCTGTATCACGTTCTAGCCAGTTACGAAATTCGTTCCATCGCCCAGGAGTACAGCCCGCCCGTCCACCTGCAGCAACTTCGCAAAGCGCTCGTCTTCAAGGAAGAAATGAAGCGCGTCGAGCATGTGCTCAAGCAAGTCCCTGCGCGCAAGCTATCGCTCAAGCCGCTGGAAGAACTGTCTCGCAAAATTCACCGCTATTCGCGCGAAGAGATGCAAGCCTTTGTATTGCGTTTCGCCGTGGATTTCCTGCGCCTACGCCGCGAGATTCGAGATGCCGACCATCTCACTGCCTGCATGGAGCGCATCAATCTCGTCACTACCGAACAGGCTCGCGAGCTCTCTCGCCTCAACAATCGGCTCTACGAATGCGTGCTCCAGGATGAAGCCAGGCCGCAACAGGATCAGGTCGTTTCGCACGTCATCATCAAAGCCGATGTGCGCGGCTCCACAAGAATGACCCAGGATCTTCTCTCCCGCGGCCTGAGTCCCGCCTCGCACTTCAGCTTGAATTTGCACGAGCCGGTCAAGAAGCTTCTCGACCGCTACAACGCAAAAAAAGTTTTTATCGAAGGCGACGCCGTCATCCTCGCCATTTTCGAAACCGAATCCAATCTTGCCTACGCTCGCGCCGTCGCCAAAGCCTGCATCCTCTCGCGCCAGATTCTCGTCGTTTGCAATTCCTACAACGACGGCGCCGCAAGCAGCAATCTCCCCGCTCTCGAGCTCGGCGTCGGCGTCGCCTTCCAAGGTTCCGCCCCCACCTACTGGGCCGACGGCGATTCCCGCATCATGATTTCCAAGGCTCTCAATCTTTCCGATCGCCTCTCCGGCTGCGCCAAACTCGCCAAGCGCCTGCTCGGTGGACAGAAAACTCATTTTTCCGTTTTCCAGTTTCTTAACGCCATGGAAGGCGCTTCCGCCGAAGAGCTAGACGAATTTCTTGTCCGTTTCAATATGAACGGAATCGAACTGAACGAGGAAGGCTTTCAGAAATTGTCCGAGGAAATTTCGCTCGACTCCATCGAGACCAAGCTCGACATGCCCTGGGGAAAAGAAAACGTTACCTTGTACTTCGGCGAAGTTCCGCTAGGCGATTCCGTCGAGCTCCTCGTTCTCCGCAAGGGTCTCGCTCGCCAACTTCTTCCCGACGGCAAAATCGGCATGCCCTCCTCGCATCCCTACTACGAGGTCTGCACCAGCCCCGCCCTCTACGATCTCGTCGCCGCCCTGATTCGCACCCAGCGCGCCGCGGTGGAAGCCACTCCCGCCTGAGCCATTAGGACACGCCTCAGCCTGTGCAGCCGTCGTCACGACGATCTGCTCCGTACCCGTGCCAAAGGATAGTGGCGGCTGACATAAAGCCGATGATATTCCTGCGGCGAATCAGACTACCCCGGTTCTCGGATTCTGTTCCTTTGCGGTCAAAAATAATTTGGTTGTCTATCGTAACAGTAGTGCTATAACAGGCCCTACATACCGATAGGTGCAAGGCTTTTCTGACTCTCCCGCTGGAGTCACGGCGGGGCGAGCGATACAATGCGCGAGTGAGGACGGGAAGCCAGAATCCGGCAACAAGGCAGGAAATAATAGCATGGGCGCGATCATGCACGAAATTCACAATGTAGATCGGGAGGCAATGTCATGGGCACCGTACCAGTGTTGGCTCCGGTAATCTTGAAGAAGTCGCTGGGATGGTCCATCGCACTCAGCGTATTGATGATCCTGGCAGGGTTTCTGGCCATCGTCGTGCCGCCGCTGGCTGGAATTGCGGTGGCCGTGTTTGTGGGGTGGTTGTTGGTCTTCAGCGGCGCCGCCCATCTGGTATTTGCATGGCACACGCGAACTACCGGCGGAATCATCTGGGAGGTGCTGCTTGGATTGGCCTACATCATCGTAGGCTTTTACATCCTCCGCTATCCCGTCGCCGGTCTGGCATCGCTAACCCTCGCACTCGCCATTTATCTCGCCGCAGAAGGAGTGCTCGAGCTCATCCTGTCCTACCAATTGCGATCCATGCCCGGCGCAGGCTGGCTGCTGTTTGACGGCATCGTGACCCTCATTCTCTCGGTCATGATTTGGAGGGCCTGGCCGTCGAGCAGCGTGTGGGCCATCGGAATACTCGTCGGAGTCAGCATGATTTTTAGCGGCACTGCGCGCCTCATGTTATCTTTGGCCGCACGGCGAATAGTCACCCATCTCGCGTAGGTCTAGGAAGCTGATTCCGTTCATTCGCGCGCCTCGCGGCCGCCGTGGGCGCACTTCCCGGACAGTGGGAGCCTCATGGCATTCCGCACAGTTCCAGGACTTTTTGCGCTTACTCTCCTCCATCTCGCATTCGAGTCTCCGGGCTTTTCGCAAGCGACGCCACAGGCGCAGGCCCACCAAGATCCGAAGGAAACTGCGTGGGCGATTCTACAGACTGCTGCTCACGCCTCGAATTTTGATAAACGCGCCAACGCCATTCAGGCTTTGGGGCTGACCTCCGGCGAACCGGAGGCCGTGCAACTCGCGGAAGAAGCGCTCCACGACAAGGAACCAACCGTACGGGCTGCGGCAGCCAAAGCCCTGGGCGCGATGCGCTCCACGGAATCGATCTCAAAACTCCACGACGCTTTGTCCGACAAGGACATTTCTGTCTGCTTGGCCGCCGCTCATTCCTTGATCCAGCTCAAGGAAAACTCTGGCTACGAACTGTACTACGATGTGTTGGTGGGCGAGCGGAAGAGTGGAAAGAGTTTGATCGCGGGCCAGCTGAACGACCTGAAGACCCCGGAGCGGGCCGTTAAATTTGCCTTCGATCAAGGCATTGGCTTTGTCCCTTACGCCGGATACGGAATGGAGGCGGTGCGCGCCTGGAAGAAAAAAAGCGTCTCTCCGACGCGCGCGGCAGCAGCCAGGGAGTTAGCGGAAGACCCCGATCCGCGCACCAGCCGCGCCCTTGCGATAGCTGTCTCCGACAAGGACTGGGTTGTCCGCAGCGCGGCGCTCGAGGCCATCGCTAAGCGGGGCGATCCGGCTCTTCTGGAGAGTGCGGCACACGACCTGTCGGACAAGAAAGACATTGTTCGATTCTCTGCCGCTGCCGCCGTCCTTCATCTTGCACGTATCGCACGTAATGCCAGTGAGAAGAAGCTGTGAACATTGATACCCTCTTGAGCGGAACAGACGTTAGCAGCATCGGAGAGGGCGGGCGTAGCCATTAACAAGCGCATGACCGGCGAATCACAGAGCCATTCAGTCCCCGTCAAAGTTTTCGGTCGAACCGGAGCGGCGAACGCTTACGCGATTCGCGATTTCCTCCATCGCAGTGACGTGCCGTTTGAGTGGATCGAGCTCAAGACCGATGAGCAAGCTCGCGAAATCGGTGTCACCAACGCAAATGATCCCAGGCTTCCCATTTGTGTCTTCTCGGATGGCACGCGAATGGAGTGCCCGACGATTCGTCAAATTCTCGAGAAGCTCGGCTGGTTCCGCGATCCGTCCCCCACGGAGTACGATCTTGCCGTCTACGGCGCAGGCCCGGCTGGTCTAAGCGCCGCCGTCTATGGAGCCTCTGAAGGACTCAGGACCGTCGTTGTCGAACGGTGGGCTCTCGGCGGGCAAGCCGGCAGCAGTCCCAAGATTGAAAATTACCTTGGATTTCCAGCCGGCATCAGCGGTGCTGAGCTTGCCGAACGAGCGCGCGAGCAGGCCTGCAAGTTCGGCGCGGAAATCTTGCTGGCTCGTGAAGGAGTTCGCGGCGAATTTTCCGCCGGTAAGCGCACGGGGTATCTTGCCGACGGGACCAAGCTCGTCGCGCGCGCCGCAATTTGCGCAACCGGCGTCGAGTATCATCGCCTCGACTTGCCGAACGAAGAGAAATTCAGGGGTGCTGGAGTTTACTACGGCGCGGGCGCGAGCGAAGCCGCTCTCTGCTTCAATGAGGACGTCGTTATCGTCGGTGGTGGAAACTCCGCCGGGCAAGCCGCCATGTACTTTGCCAAGGTCGCACGTCAGGTGACTATGGTCTTGCGCGGCGATTCTCTGAAAAGCACCCTCTCTTCGTACCTGCTGGATCGCATCCGTTCCGCGAAAAATATCCAGGTCCTCACCAATACCGAAGTGACTGCACTCGATGGAGACCTATGCTTGCGCGCGATTTCCTTGACCAATCGCAAGACCGGAGAACAAATCACTTTCCAGACTCGCTGGCTTTTCATTTGCATCGGCGGCGCGCCCCATACTTCCTGGGCCGTCGAAGCCGGCGTCATTCGCGACGAAGCCGGATATTTGGTCACCGGCCCGGACTTACTGAATGACGGCAAAGCTCCCAGCGGCTGGCCGCTCAATCGCCATCCGTACTATCTCGAGACCAACATTCCGGGCTTATTCGCAGCGGGTGACGTCCGCCATGGTTCTGTGAAGCGTTGTGCCTCCGCGGTGGGCGAAGGCGCCATGGCTGTGACCTTTGCGCATCGCTACTTGGCCGAAGGCTGAAGCACCTCTTACATCAGGAACCGCTTACATCGCGAAGCAGCTGCCGCTCCGGTCCCGTGTGGTTTGCGTCCGGATGCTTTTGCACGCTTCCGGAGTCGCCGAAGTTTGCATACCTCCATCAAACTTTGTAGTGTGATGTTCGTGCAGCGACGGAGGCGAAAGGGGTCCGGTGATCTCCCCGGCCTTCAAAGCCGGCGATTCGGTCCTTAGCGGGTCGAATGGTGGGTTCGACTCCCACACGCTTCCGCCATATCTAACTGAGATGACGGCAGTTGCAAAAAAATGAGGCGGCAAAAGGCGGCATTAACGGCAAAGGGACCGGTTTTGTGATTTGATTTTGAGCGGCGCGCGTGACAACCGGATCC
>WNFO01004085.1_pt1 | contig 12553 bp, 7 predicted proteins | sample 5400251 | NCBI WGS metagenome assembly WNFO01 (sample SAMN13153354, study PRJNA577476) | soil metagenome | isolation source: 100 cm saprolite under Madrone tree | place: USA:California | collected 2016-06-14
CGACCAGAACCAGAGAGAGCTCGAGACGGCCATCGAGCTGGCGCGCACTCACATCAATGTGGTGCGCATAATCATTGGCAACGAAGTCATCCTGCGCGGCGATCTGCCCCTGGAGGAGCTCGAGGACTATCTCGACCGCGCCCGGGACGCCATTGGACAGCCGGTCAGCACCGCTGAGCCGTGGCACGTGTGGCTCGCCCATCCGGAGCTGGCCGAGCACGTCGACTTCATCGGCGTGCACCTGCTGCCGTACTGGGAGGGAGTGCCTGTCGATGCGGCGGTCGAGTACTCGTTCCGGCAATTTCGCCGGCTGCAGGGCGTGTTTCCGGGCAAGCCGATCGTGATAGCCGAAATCGGCTGGCCCAGCCACGGCCGCACGCGCGAATCCGCGGTTGCCTCGGATTCCAACGAGGCGCTGTTCCTGCGCCGCTTCCTGAAGCGCGCCGAGCAGGAGCAGATCGTCTATTACGTGATGGAAGCTTTCGATCAGCCCTGGAAGGCGTACCAGGAAGGGGCGGTGGGCTCGTACTGGGGCGTGTACGACGTCAACCGCAATCCCAAGTTTGAGTTCACGGCGCCGATCGTGCGCGTGCCGGAGTGGCACATCCTGGCCGCCATTTCCGTGGTCGTCGCGCTGCTCGTGCTCGGGATCGTGTACCTCAACAGCGAGACGCTGCGCAACCGCGGGCGCAGCTTCCTCGCGATCGTAGTGTATGCGGCCGCCACGATCGCGGTGTGGGTGTTCTACGATTTCACGCAGCAGTACATGACCGTGCCCAGCGTCGTCGCCGGTGTGCTGCTGCTGCTCGGGATGCTGGGCGTCATTCTCGTGTTGCTCGCCGAAGCGCACGAGTGGGCCGAGGCCCACTGGGTCACGTACCGGCGCCGCCTGGGCGCGCCGGCGCTCGCGTGCAGCGATCCGCAGCCTATGGTTTCCGTGCACGTGCCGGCCTACAACGAGCCGCCCGAGATGCTGATCGAGACACTCGATGCGCTCGAGCGGCTCGATTATTCCAACTACGAAGTGCTCGTCATCGATAACAACACCCGGGACGAGCGCGTGTGGCGGCCGGTCGAGGCCCATTGCGCCAAGCTCGGCGGCCGCTTCCGGTTCTTCCATGTCGCACCGCTCCAGGGCTTCAAGGCCGGCGCGCTCAACTATGCGCTGGCTCGCACGGCCCCCGAGGCGCACATCGTAGCGGTCATCGACAGCGACTACGTCGTCGATCCCCGCTGGCTGCGGGACCTCACGCCCGGATTTCAGGATCCGCGCAGCGCCGTCGTGCAGGCGCCGCAGGACTATCGCGACGCGGGACTCAGCGCCTTCAAGGCCATGTGCTACGCGGAGTACCGCGGTTTCTTCCACATCGGGATGATCACGCGCAACGAGCGCAATGCCATCATCCAGCACGGCACGATGACCATGGTGCGGCGCCGGCTGCTCGAGGGCACGGGCGGATGGGCGGAATGGTGCATTACCGAGGACGCGGAGCTTGGTTTGCGGATCTTCGAAGCCGGCTACGAAGCGAGCTATGTGCCGACGAGCTACGGACGCGGGCTGATGCCGGATACCTTCATCGACTTCAAGAAGCAGCGCTTCCGCTGGGCCTACGGCGCGATGCAGATCCTCAAGAGGCACGCGCGCGAGCTGTTCATGGAAGGCGGCCCGCTGTCTGCCGGGCAGCGCTATCACTTCGTGGCCGGGTGGCTCCCGTGGGTCGCTGATGGATGCAACCTGCTGTTCAACATTGCGGCGCTCGGCTGGTCCGCCGCGATGGTGCTTGCTCCGCGGCAGATCGATCCGCCGCTCGTCATGTACTCCGTGCTGCCTCTGTCGCTCTTCACGTTCAAGCTTGCCAAGCTCGTGCACCTGTACCGTGTCAGAGTCGGCGCCAGTTTCCGCCAGACGCTGGCGGCGGCGATCGCCGGACTTGCGCTCACGCACACGATCGGCGTTGCGGTCGTAAAGGGCTTGTTCACGCGCGGCGAGCCGTTCTTCCGCACGCCAAAGAAGCGTGGCTCGCAGCGACTGCTGCACGCGCTGTCCGCGGCGCGCGCGGAAACGTTGATGATGCTTGGCCTGTGGCTTGCAGCGTGGGGCGTGGCTCACTCCCCGCAGACCGAAGGTCTGCAAGGTCCCGATCGGCTGACGTGGATCGTGGTGCTGGTGATCCAATCGGTTCCGTATGCCTCGTCCCTCATCGCCTCCCTCACCGGCGCATTTTCGCTGCCGGCGCGCCTGCTGGGTGTCGGCTACCGGCCCATGGCTGCCCCGCCGAGGCGCGCGGAGGCGGGTTCTGCCACCTGAGGGCGTGGCGCGCGCAGCGCCCGGGGGTCTCGCCCCGATCCAATCGTGAGCCCGCAAGGCCGGACCCGGCTGAAGGCGATTGCGGCGATGACCGCCGCGGTCGCCGCGTTCGCCGGCCTGGACGCGACGCTCAAGCTGTTCGCGCAGCATTACCCGCCCATGCAGGTCGCCGTGCTGCGCGGACTCGCGTCGCTCCCGTTCATGCTGCTGCCTGTTCTGGCCCTGGGGCGATTGCGCGATCTGAGACCGAGGCGCTTCGGGATGCATCTGTTGCGCGGCGCCCTGTCGGTGGCAGTCCTGGGCGGATTCATCTACGCGGTGCGAGTCCTGTCGCTGGCGAATGCGTATTCGATCTTCCTGGCCGCGCCGCTCATCGTGACGGCCCTTTCGGTTCCGCTGCTCGGAGATCGCGTCGACTGGCGCACTTGGTTGGCCATCAGCATCGGGCTCGTCGGGGTGCTCACGATGTTGCGTCCGTCAGCATCCGCCCTCGTCACCCTTGGTGCGCTCGCCGCGCTCCTGTCGGCGACGGCCTACTCGTTCAGCGCGATCGCGTTGCGAGTCCTCACCCGCACGGACACAACCTCGAGCGTCGTTTTCTGGACGTTGGGTCTGATGACCGTATTCGCCGGGGTCATCGCCGCCCCGCAATGGGTGCCTCTGCAGCGCGAGCACTGGAAATGGCTCGTGGCGATGGGCGTGTTCGGGAGCATAGGCCAGCTGCTGTTCACAGAGGCGTTTCGCTCCGCGCCGCCCTCGATCGTCGCGCCGTTTGAATACACGGCGCTCCTGTGGGGTGTCGCGATCGACTGGGCGGTGTGGGATGTGCTGCCGGCCGGTCGGATCTATCTCGGGGGCGGCATCGTGATCACGAGCGGCCTGTACCTTATCTGGCGCGAGCGGGTGAGGAGCACGGCAGTCGCCGCAGCAGGTGCAGCCGCATCGTGATCTGCCCGGCCCCGGCGTCCCCGCGAAATTGCGCTTCTTGATAGGCGGCTCAAGCCAGCGAGTCGGGTCAAGCGTAATTTCGCGGGGTGGCCTGTCGGGGGTCCCGAGGGGTGGATCATCACATCCCGGCGCGTTTGACAAGTCTTGCGTGCCGGTGGCTGCGCCGCGAGCATGCCTGCCATGCCAACCGAAGGACTCGAGAGGCGGGTGGAGCGCTACCTGCACGAATACATCCCGCTGTCAGCCGCCATGGGGGTTCGGGTAGAGATCGCAACAGTCGAGCGGGTGCAGCTGTCGGCGCCGCTTGCGCCCAACGTCAACCACAGCGAAACGGTGTTCGGCGGCAGCGCTTGCGACACTGGCCGCCTGGACGCTGCTGCACCTGCGGCTCGAGGAGGCCGGCTGCGATGCACGGCTCGTCATCCAACGCAGCTCGATGGAATACGAGCGACCCATTGCAGGGGACTTCGAGGCGATCTGCAGATTTTCCGATGAGGCGGCCTGGGAGCGTTTCCGGGCGACGCTCGAGCGGCGCGCTCGAGCGCGCTTGACGCTGACCGCGCATCTCGCCCGTGCGGGCCACAGAGTGGCGTCCTTCGAGGGAGACTTCGTGGCCCTTTCGCAGGACCGCGCCTAAATAGGGAGCAGCTTCGCCCGAGCACCGTCGCTCGCGATCAGCCGTTTGGCCTCCCCCCTCACGAAGATGCGGTCGATTTCGATTCGGCTCCAGCCGGCCGGGAGAGATGCCGGGTATTTTCGCCAATCGCCTGATACGACGCGCAGGCCGGTGAATCCGCACATGACGGTCTGCAGGAGCGAGCCGAAATTGGTCAGGAAACAACCGTAATCCTGCGAGGGCACTTCGCGAATCATGCCAAAAGGCTCGAGCCAGACATTTCTCCAGGACTGATCGAAAAGCTCCCGCGCGCGGCGTTTCTCGCCCAGGAAGGCGGCGGTCGCTGCAATGGCCGCCTCGGCGAACCCAATGGGGAGTCCGCCACCCGCGGAGGGAGCTTCCCTTTCCCGCCGGATGGCTTCCTCGAACGCGTGAGTCCGCCTCAGAAGCCCGATGTCGATGGGGACGTCGTGCACAGTCAGAAGGTCCAACTGGCCCGCGGAGTAGGCTTCGCTCGACGGAGGCGGGGGGTCGTCGTAGGGCTGAGCGATCCGCCTGGAGCTGTCGATGGGCAGGACCAGGGCATCGCGGATCCTCGCCCAGGAAGCCGGAGCGTGCGCGCCGGCGAGCTGCGCACAGCGAATCGCAGCGGTCAGCGCCATTTTGCAGACCAGATTCATGTACGCGACGTTGCTGATGTTTGGCACGCGCTCATCCGGACCCATGATGTGCCGGATCTCGAAGCCGCGCTGCGCATGGACGCCGCGGCTTTCGATCCACTCGGCCACGGCCTGCAGCACCGGCCAGGTGCCTTCCTGCAGGAAACCCGGGTCAGCGGTTGCGAGCTGATATTCCCAGAATCCAAGCGCCACATCAGGGGTGATGTGCTGCTCGCCCCACCCGGTGCCGGCGAATGTCGGGGTGGTCTCAGCCCCGGAGACGGGGGCGGCTTCCCAGGGAAACTGCGCCCCCCGATAACCATAGAGCGCCGCCTGGCGCTTCGCGTACTCAAGGCCTCGGACCCGGTATTCGAGGAGGGAGCGCGCCGTTTGGGGCGCGGTCAGGATGAACGGCAGCAACGACCAGGTTTCCGTGTCCCAGAAACTGTGACCGTAATAGTAGGACGATTGAGACAGGCCAAAGGGGGGCATGCCGGTGCGCGTCGCGGCGTGCACACTCGAGTGGAGGTAGAAGAATGCGGCATCCAGGGCACGCTGAGCCTCGGGATCTCCGATCACTCTGACGCGCGATTTCCACAGCTCGGCCCACGCTGCGCGGTTCTCGCTGCGCAGCGTCTCAAATCCCAGCTGCTTTCCCCAGCTCGCCAGCCGAATGGCTTCCAGCGGAGGCTCGGGATGATAGAGCTGCGAGATCAAGGCGGCGATCGTCTGGAAGCGTAGCGGCTGTCCGCTGCGCGCCTTGACCCGATACGCCCGCGTCACGCCAGCCTCGGTCAGGAACGCGTCCTGTCGCTGCGCCCCCTGCGGCGTCAGGATCGACAGCGCGACGCCCAGCTTGCTGAGGCTGCCCTCGCTCTCGAACCCGCTCACTAGATCGATCTCGGTGCGCTCGGGCGGCCGTGTGAGGTACGTGCCTGCGGGCACAGCGGTGCTGTCGATGCGCGCGACGAGCTCGAGCTCCGTGTCCGCCGAGGGTGTGACCCGAATTTCCTGGCAGACCAGGGATGGGACCGAGCGGCTGGCGAACTGCAGCACTTCGATCGCAAGCCGCACGCCCGTCCCCGGAGCAAAGACCAGCTCGGTCAGCAGCTCGCCGCTTTGCATATCGAGCCTCTGGCGCTCGGTCTTGAGCAGATCCGGATGCCGTAGCAGACTGATTTCGTTGACGCGGATGTCCGTTGCAAGCGGATACGGCGCGGGCGACAGGCTCTCCACGCGATACGGGATGTGAGCGAACACGAAGCCGCTGACACAGGTCTGCGCCCTGGCCAGAGGATTCGGCCGCGGGCGAATCCCGATCAAGCCGTTGCTGAGGTAAGCGGGATCGAAGACTTTGGAGAAATCCTCGACAACAAACTGAGGCGCAGCGGAGGAATTCTGTTGCTGCGCTGAGGCAGCGCCGGCGTCCGCGGCGAGCGCGCCCCACAGTTCCTTACGGATCGCGGAACTGGCAAACATGGCAAGGCACTGCCGGCCGAGCGACCTGCGCGAAAGGTTCATCGATGCTGCGCCTTTATCCGGTTAAGAAATTGTTACTCAAAAAGTCATTCACGTACCAGTATGCGCGCTGACTGTTGTCCCCTCTTCACAAAAGCTGCAAAGAAGGGCACAGTGCCGAGCGCCGGCCGGATCGTCGCTGGAGACCGCTCCTCCATCGTGGATACCGCAGCTCACAAACAAGGGGAAAACTCACCATGAGCAACGCTGATATTCGGGGACGATTCATCTGGCACGAGTTGATGACGACTGATCCGGTGGCAGCCGGCGGGTTCTACTCGAAGGTCCTCCCGTGGAGAACACAGCCCTCGGGAATGCCTTCCTACACGCTGTGGATGGCGGGCAAGACTCAGACCGGCGGGCTGATGGCGCTGCCGCCCGATAGCGTCCCTGGCACACCCCCTCACTGGCTCGTCTACATCGGCACACCGAGCGTCGATGCCAGCGTGACGGATGCGCAGCGACTCGGCGGAAAGGTGCTGAAGGGCGCCACGGACATCGCGAATGTCGGCCGCTACGCGGTGCTGTCTGATCCGCAGGGAGCGACCTTCGCCGTCTACACACCGGCCGGTGCAGCGGCCGGCGGCGCGGGGTCGGGCGCAGCAGCCGGCGAATTCTCCTGGCACGAGCTCACGACCACCGATCCGCAGGGGGCCCTGCGTTTCTATTCCGAGCTGTTCGGCTGGGCGCGGGGTCCCGGCCACGACATGGGCGGCACCATGGGCGTCTACCAGATCTTCACTCAAGGCGGGACGCAGGTCGGAGGCATGTATCGCGTGCAAGATGCGTCGACGCCGGCGCATTGGCTGGGTTACGTACGGGTTGCCGAAGCCGCCCGGACGGCCGCCGCCGCCAAAGCCGCTGGAGGGCGGGTGCTGCACGGACCGGTCGAAGTGCCCGGCGGCAGTTGGATCGTCATGCTGCTGGATCCGCAGGGCGGCGCCTTCGCTGTCGTCGAGCCGCCGAGAGTTGCTGCCGCGAAGCCGCCAGCCGTCGAGCCTAAACAGAAGCCTGCAGCCGAGCCTGTCAAGCCCGCTGCCGCCGCTTCGCAGCCGTCCACGTCGTCGACGATGCCAGCGGCGGGGAGCAAGCTGGCCGCACCCACTGCCAGCAAGCCTGCTGCACCCCCCGCAAGCAAACCCGCAGCCGCCGCAGGTAAGCCTGCTGCACGTAAACCCGCGGCGACAAAGCGCAAGCCGGCCCGTGGCAAGACGGCGGCGAAAAGCGCTTCGAAGAAGAAGCGGCCGGCGGGCAAGCGCGCGGCGGCCGGCAGGAGCACCAGCGCCAAACGGGGCAAGTCCGCGGGGAAGAAACGTCCCGCGGCGAAGCGGTCCGGCACGAAGAAGAAAGCGCGAGGCAAGAAGTAGGGAGGTGCGCCGCTCCAAGACCACCCCACGAAATCGAGCCTGACTCGACGGGCAAGTTTGTACCCGACAAGCAGGACGCTCGATTTCGCGGGGGACCCGGGGGGTTATACCTTGACCAGCGGTCGCCCGAAGTTCTCGCCGCGCATGGCCATGTAGAGGTGCGCCGCAGCGCTCTGCAGCCCCTCGACGATGTCCTCCTTGCAAACGAGCCGGCCCGCGCCGTAGCACGCGATCGCCTCTCGCAGGAATTCCCCGCGACGATGCTCGTAGTCCTGGACGTTCACGCGGAGAACGCGCAGCGCGTCAGTTCCGGGTGAATAGCCCGCGTGGCGCACGAGCTCCGCGGGGTCGGTTCGCCTCACGGTGTTGAGCACGACGCGTCCGCCCGGCGCCACGTGGTGGCCTGCGACAATTGCCTCGAGCAACTCTCCGCCGGAACTGTCGAAGTACACGTCCACGCCGTGTGGAGCGAGTTGCTTCAAGCGCGCGGCCAGGCTTTCCGAGCGGTAGTTGATGCATGCCGAGAACCGTGCATGACGCAGGACCCAGTCACACTTCTCTTTGGAGCCGGCAACGCCGATGGCGCGCGCTCCCTTGAGCATCGCAATCTGTCCGGCCATCGCGCCGGCCGCGTTGGATGCCGCGGACACCAGCACCGTTTCACCAGGCCGCAGCGCGGCGAGCTCGAGCAGACCGAAGTAGGCGGCCATGCCGGGAGGCCCGAGGATGCCGAGGGCCGTCGATGCGGGAGTCTGTCCGGGGTGTAGCTCCCTGACGTGTCGGCCGTCCGAGGCGCATATCTTCTGTAAGCCGCATTCCAGCACAACGTTCTGGCCTACGCCGAATACGTCGTGCCGCGACTCGATGACCTCACACACGCCGATGGCCGGGACCAGGTCGCCGGGCTTGAGCGCGTCCGGGGAGAGGGCGCCGGGCGGCGCACAGACGAATGGGTCGAGCGCGAGCCAGCGGGCTCGACACAACAGCCCGCCGTTCGTCAGGCGCGGCGCCGGGGCCTCGACCAGCTCGAAATCACCGGGCCCGGTGGGTGGGCGCTTGATTCTGATCTGGGTGTTCTGCATGGCGCCTTTGGTCGTACGCGCGGCCTCACTGCGAGGCCGCCTCGGCGGCGCGCCTCCGCTCCTGCGCCTGAGCGTTCGCCGCGTCCAGCTGTTGCTGGAGGCGAGCCTCGGTCTGCTTCGCTTGCCTGACCTCCTCCGCCTTGGAGACTCCTCCCGCGGCGGCGGCAGCGCCGGTTTCGGCCAGCCCGCATCCGGCGAGCAACCCCGTCAAGGCAAGAACGGCGAGTGATCTGAGCATGAGAAGCCTCCGGTATCGCTCCAAATGTACGCGTCCGGACCGTGGGCGCAAGGGCGGCATGAGGAACTTCGTGACCGGCTTCTTATGGTTAGTGACAACTCGTGGCACTATGCTGCGCTCCCGACCGCCACCCAACGAAATTGTGCCAGGCGCGACTGGCGAGTATCGAGCACGTCGTCAAGATGCACAATTTCGCGGGGGGCCCCCGCATCGGCGGGGAGCGACGGCACCAGGGTGAATTTCTGGAGCACTTCAATGGCGAGAGGAACGGCCGCGAGCCGCCACGTTGAAGCCGAGCCGCGCGTGCGCCGCGGCTATTTCGAGTGTCGCTACGGGCAATTACACGTCCACTACGCAATCCCGCCGGGAGGTGGCTTCGAGGAAGGCGCACCGCTCCTGTGCTTGCACAAGATTCCGCTGTCGGGACGCGAGTTCGAGCGCTTCCTGGCGCTCGCCGGCCGGGATCGCTCGGTGTATGCGCCGGATCTTCCCGGGTTCGGCGACTCCGATCCACCGTCGGTCCGGCCGCTGATCGTCGATTATGCCGCGGCGATCGGCGATTTCCTGGACAGCATGCGATTCCGGCAGATTGACGTGCTCGGCCATCATGCCGGCGCGCTCATCGCTACCGAGCTGGCCGTCACGCGGCCCGCGCAGGTGCGCCGCCTCGTGCTGGTATCGGTGCCGCTTCTGACGGACGCCGAGCGTGAATCGCTCAGGCGCACTCCACCGCCGACCCCACCGGCGCTCGACGGCAGCCAACTGCCGAGCGAGTGGCAGCGCACCGTGCAGGCGTACGGACAGGGCGTTCCCGTCGAGATCGTGGCCCGCGCGTTTGCCGAGAAGCTCTGCAATGGGACTCATGCCGCCTGGACCACGAGCGCGGCCGCTCAGTATCCGCTTCGCGAGCGGCTGGGCCTGATCACTCAGCAGGTGCTGGTGCTGCGTCCCCGCGATGATCTGTGGGATGCCACGATGCGGGCCCGAGACCTGCTCCCTAGGGCCCGTCTCATCGATCTGCAGGATCAGGGGCCGGCCATGTTCGAGGCCGCGCCTCAGGCCGCGGTCGATGCCCTTAGGGACTTCCTGCGCGGCTGACGGTGGATTTCGCGATGTCCGTCACACATTGGATCTTGTCTAAGCGGTTTCAGATGCGCTGCAGCGCTACACTTTTCGGTACAAGGAACCTCACGGGGAAGGGGCAATTCCGATGAGCGTACAGCGCCCATCGCCGCCGCCGGCCAACGCGGATCTCGAGATCACCGCGGAGCTTCCCGTGCTCGACGTTGCCGCCTACGAGGCCGGCTCGGCGAGCGAACGTCCCGGCACGTCCGACACCTGGATCATCCCGCCCCCACCGCGGGCTGCCCCGCAGACTGACGACGGCGAGGCCGACATCGACCGCACCCAGGTCGTCGCCCCTTTGCCCGAAGAGTCTGCCGAAGCGCGCCACGTGGAACCACGCCACGTGGAGCCACGTCAGGCAGAAGGGCGGCGGGCAGAACCGCGTCAGGTAGAACCGCCTCGCGCGGAGCCGCGCCAGGCAGAAGGACGGCGGGTACAACCGCGTCAGGTAGAACCGCCTCGCGCAGAGCCACGCCCGGCAGAAGGGCGGCGGGTAGAGCCGCGTCGGGTAGAACCGCCTCGCGTGGAGCCACGCCACGTGGAAGAGCGGGCGGCGCCCAAGACTCAGCGTGTGGCGGAGATCGAGCACGCGCTGGAGGAAGCTCAGCGTCAGCGTACGGCTGCCGAGCAGCGCGCTGAGCGCCTTGACACAGAGCTCGCGCGGGCGCGCGCGGTCTCGAATGCGGCGCAGAGCCAGGTTGCCGAATTACAGCGCACGCTGCAGGAACGGGAGGCTGCCATCGAGGAGCAGCGAGCGCGCGAGAAGCCGCTCGCGCGGGAGCTTTTCGCCCGCGACGCTGCCATTGCCGTCTTGCGGCGGGACTTGAACGAGGCCCAGGCGCGCAGCACGACTTATCTCGAGACGCTGCATTCGGCCGAAGGCCTCAGGGGTGTCTTCGAAAGCATCGTCGCCAGCCTGGATCTGCAGCTGCAGGAGCGGGAAGCCCGCACCGTTCACCTCGAGCAGGACTCTGTCACCCGCGGCGCACGGCTGCACGAGGTGGAAGCCGAGCTGATCGATCGCGTCTCGCGCGTCAAGAAGCTCGAGGGAGATGTGAATTCGCTTGCGGGCGCGCTGACGCAGCGCGACGAGCAGCTGAGTCAGGCCGAGCTCGCCTGCGATGACCTGCGGCGCAACGTTGCCTCCCTCGGGGAGAGCCTGAGCGCGCGCAACGAGCGCATCCACATCCTGGAAGAGTCCGAAATTCAACAGCGCGCGGCGTTGGCGAGCGGGCACACCGAGTTGGAGGCGCTGCGCGCCGAGAAAGCGAACCTCGTCTCGACCGTGGAGTCGGTGGAGCGCGCGCTGGCGGCCGCGACTGCGCGCGGCGACGCGCAGGAGGCAGCCGCCACCAAGGCGCAGAGCCGCTGCGAGGAACTCGACACCGCGCTCGCGGAACGGCAGCGGCGTGCCGAGCAGCTCGAAGCGGAGTTGACTACCGTTCGCACCGAGTTGCAGCAACGGGGCGGAGCCTTGGAGCAGGGCAGCACCGAACGCAACGACCTCATGGCGCGCATTGCCGCCGGCGAGGAGCAGATCCGCGAGCTTCAGGAGCGCGCGGCCGAGCAGCAGGACACGGTGCGGGTGCTGCAGGCGGACACCAATGCGAGCGTCGCGCGAACCAGGGAGCTGGAGGGAGATCTGCGCGCGGCGGAAGATACGATCCATCGCCTGGAATCGGAGCTGCGCGTCAAGAATGCGCGCATCGACGATCTCGAGAGGATCAATCGCGAGTGGCGGGTCACGGTGGAGGAGGCGCGTCACGCTCTCACGGATCGCGACTCACTGATACACAAGGTGGCGGAGGAAAGCGCCAAGAGCGCGGCGCTGCTGGGAGCAATGCAGGAGAGCGCCACGCAGCTGGACCACGGCGTGGACCACGGCGTGGAGCGCGCTGTGGACCACGGCGGACGCGAGCCCGCGGCGGACGGGGCGGCGCGCTTGCTGATCTGCACCGACGGCGATCGGGAAGTAGTCCACGTATTGGGCCGCAAGACCACGGTCGGTCGCACTCCCGACAACGATCTGCAGATCGATGCAAAGTACATCAGTCGCCATCACGCGGTGATTCTCGCGGGGCCCGCCCACGCCATCATCGAAGATCTCAACAGCACCAACGGCGTGCTCGTCAACGGACGGCGCATCACGCGCCAGACTCTGAAGGACGGCGACGCGGTGGTCATCGGGAAGACGCACTTCCGTTTTGCCGTGCGGGCGACTGCCGAAAAGCGCTGAAGGCTCCCGCTCACTGATCTCGACGTGCGCGATTTCCCCGGGCGGTGCGGAAAATCGCTAAGCTTGGGGCTTGTGTTGCCCGAATGAGAGCCCCGGTGACAAGCCCCTACATCGAGAAAATCCTCAAGGCGCGCGTCTACGACGTAGCGATCGAATCTCCGCTGGAGGAAGCCACACGCCTGTCGCGGCGCCTTGGCAACCACGTGCTGTTGAAGCGCGAGGATCTGCAGCCGGTGTTCTCGTTCAAGCTCCGCGGCGCCTACAACCGGATCGCGCATCTTTCGGACACGATCGCCAAGCGCGGTGTCGTGTGCGCCTCGGCCGGCAATCACGCGCAGGGCGTCGCGCTTGCCGCCCACCGTCGGGCAATTCCCGCCGTCATCGTGATGCCCCGGACCACACCCCACATCAAAGTGCAGGCGGTGATCGACCTCGGCGGTGAGGTGATGCTGCATG
>WNFO01004704.1_pt1 | contig 12550 bp, 8 predicted proteins | sample 5400251 | NCBI WGS metagenome assembly WNFO01 (sample SAMN13153354, study PRJNA577476) | soil metagenome | isolation source: 100 cm saprolite under Madrone tree | place: USA:California | collected 2016-06-14
CTTTTTCGAGATCTTCCATGCTGTCGATCTTGTTTTGCTGGCGAAGCTGGTCGAGCCGCTTGATCACTTCGGGCTCGACGTTGACGCCCATGTCCTTGCCGCGTTGTACGAGCAGGGACTGGTCGATCAAATCGCGCAAAGTGTTTTTCTGGCGGTCCTCGATGTCAGCGCGCAACTGTTCCGGCGTGCACTTGCCCTGACACTCCTGCCTGGCATCTTCTTCCGCGGCGACGCGCGCTTTGTCTAGTTCGGAACGGGTGATGATCTCGTTGTTGACGCGTGCGATGATTTCTTCGACGGTTCTGGCGTTCGCGACTTCCGCCGGTTTTTTGGCCTCGGCGGGCTTTTTTGCGGGCTCGGGAGCGGCGGTGCCCGGGTTTTCGAGCGCAGGCGCCTGGGGCTTGGGCGGCTGCTGGGGCGACGGGGCCGGCTGGTCCTGAGCGAACAGCGGCACCGCGGCGCAGAACGCCGCGAGCAAAATCACATTGCGCATTACTTTCCTCATAACACCAGTTTAGCCCTGCCCGCGAAGACTGAGCAATACGTTTCTCACCGCCGCGGAAACCTGCTCCCCGCGCGTGACTTCCATCCATAGCACGCCGCTGGGGTCCAGCTTGATGCCCTTGCGCGAGCGCACTACCGCGACCAGGGCGGCAGGGTCGATGGGCGTCTCCGGATGGAAGCGGATCGCAATCTTGGTTCCCTGCCGCTCGACGGAAGAGATGCGCAGGCGCTCGCTGATGGATTTGAGGACGGCGTACTCCAAAAGGTTATCCACGGAGGTGGGCGGCGGGCCGAAGCGATCCGCGAGCTCTTTGCGCACGTCGAGCTTTTCTTCGTCGGTGGAGATGGAGGAGATGCGCTTGTAGGTGCGCAGACGCAGGTTTTCGCTGGGGATGTAGTCGTGCGGGATGCGCACGTCGGACCCGAGACTGAGGGTGGTGCGAAGCTCGGGCGCGGCTTCCTCGCCTTTCAGTTTCGAAACGGCGCGCTCGAGCATCTGGCAATAGAGGTCGAAGCCGATGGCTTCGATGTGGCCGTGCTGCTGGCGGCCGAGCATGTTGCCGGCGCCGCGCAGCTCGAGATCGAGAGCGGCGATTCGAAAGCCTGCACCGAGTTCGCTGAACTCTTTCATGGCGGCGAGGCGCTTGCGCGCAATGTCCGAGAGCGTGGTCTCCGGCGGGACGAGGAGATAGGCGTAGGCGCGCTGGTGGGAACGGCCAACGCGCCCGCGGAGTTGGTACAGCTCGGCGAGACCGAGGCGGTCGGCGCGATTGATGAGCATGGTGTTGGCGCGCGGAATGTCCAAACCGTTTTCGACGATGGTGGTGGCGACGAGGACGTCGGCTTCATCGCGAATGAATTTCAGCATTACGCTTTCGAGCTCTTTTTCGGCCATCTGGCCGTGGCCGACGACCACGCGCGCTTTTGGCACCAATTTATTGACCAGCGTGGCCAGCGAGTAGATGGATTCCACGCGATTGTGAATGAAATAGACCTGACCCTCGCGGGCCATTTCGTTTTCGATTGCGCTGCGGATCAGCTCCTCCTGAAACGGCGCTACGACGGTTTGGATGGCCAGGCGGTCGCGGGGTGGCGTTTCGATGAGCGACATATCGCGCAGGCCCACCAGCGACATGTGCAGAGTGCGCGGAATCGGCGTGGCGGAAAGCGCGAGGGCGTCGACGTTCTTGCGGATTTCCTTCAGGCGTTCTTTGTGGGCCACGCCGAAGCGCTGCTCCTCGTCAACAATCATTAAGCCCAGGTCGTGGAAGCGCACATCTTTCGAAAGCAGGCGATGCGTGCCGATGACGACGTCGACTTTGCCGGCTTCGAGGGCAGCCAGGACTTGCTTCTGTTCGGCGGCGGTGCGAAAGCGGCTGAGCATTTCAACGCGGATTGGAAAGGCCGAAAATCGCCGCTTGAAGGTTTCGAAATGCTGGAACGCGAGCACGGTCGTGGGCGCAAGAAGCGCGACTTGCTTCGAATCGGCAATGGCCTTGAAGGCCGCGCGCATGGCCACTTCGGTCTTGCCATAGCCGACATCGCCGCAGAGGAGGCGGTCCATCGGTGTGGCGCTTTCCATGTCTTTCTTGATGTCGGCGATCGCGGCGTTCTGGTCGGGAGTCTCCTCGAATTCGAAGGCGTCTTCGAATTCGCGCTGGAAATTTCCATCGGGAGAAAACGCAAGCCCTGGCGCGGTTTTCCTGGCCGCGTACAGCGCCAAAAGCTGGTCGGCCATGTCTTCCAGCGATTTGCGCACACGCGTCTTGCGCGTGTTCCAGCCGGTACCGCCGAGTCTATCGAGCGTGGGATGCGCGCCTTCGACAACGCGATAGCTCTGCACCAGGTCCATGCGCTCGAGCGGGACGTAGAGGCGAGAGTCCTCGGCGTAGCGAAGGAGCATGAACTCGCCGCGGCGACCGTCAGACTCGATCTGGCGCAAACCTTCGAACTGGCCGATGCCGTGGTCCACGTGCACCACAAAATCGCCTGGTTTTAGCTCGGCAAAATCGGTAAAGAAGCCGGAGGTGCGGATCTTCCTGCCGGGGCGTTCGAGGGCAGGCATTACCTCGAAAAGATCCGCGTTGCCGTACAACGTGACCTTGGCCTCGGGAAAGGCCACGCCTTCCGCAAAAGGAGAGCGCATCAGCAACACCCCGGCAGACTCCTGCGCGGTTTCGGCGGTGAATCCCGCGGCGGCATCCTCGGATTCGCCGAGCACGTAGGGCACTTCGTACTCGCGGCAAATATCGGCGAGGCGTTCAAGCTCACCGGTGCTGACGGCGGTGAGGAAGACGCGGCCGCCCGCGGCTACCTGCGATTTCACTTCGTTCATGCAGGCGACGACGTCGCCGTGAAAGCGCGCGCTAGGCCGCGAAGACAATTCAAATTGCGGATGCGACCCTATGCCCAGCGCCAGGTGCTCGAGGTTGACCTGCGAAGTTTTCTCCAGCGCGGCGGCGAATTGCTCTTCATTCCAGAAATAATCATCCGCGTCGGGTGCGTTAGCCTGGCCGTGGCGCTCGTAATTGTCCACAGCGGAGGCAAGATGCTTGGTGGCTGCTTCGCGAATGGCCGCCGGCTCATCGAGAAAGACAATCGGACGCAAGCAGCTTTCCGCCAGCTCAAAGAGCGAAGACGGGCCGGGGTCGCGTTTGGGGCCGAAGAACGAAGGAGCTTCCCAGGAGGCGCCGTTGTCCGCCGAATAATTTTCGGCGGGTACGGCCCACTCGGTCAGCGGGAGCAACGTGGTGCGCACCACCGGCGCGATGGAGCGCTGGGTACGCGGATCGAATTCGCGAACAGACTCGACAGTGTCACCGAGCAGCTCGATGCGCACCGGGCGCGGCGACTCCGGGGAGAATAGGTCGACGATGCCGCCGCGCACCGCGAATTGCCCGGGCATCTCGACCATTTCGGTGCGCGTGTAGCCCACCGAGCCGACGTGTGTGATCAATTCCTCCAGGGGGATTTCCGCATCGGTGGCCAGCGTGCGGGCCAGCGAAAGATAGACGTAGGGATCCTGGTATCGCCACAGTGCCGCGCTTACCGGCGCGACTAGGAGCGATATCTGTCCGTCGGTGATGCGAAACAGCGTGGCCGCGCGGCGCTCGAGGATGTCCGCGTGCGGGCTTTGCGATTGCCAGGGCAGCGTGTCGAACGCAGGCAGCGTGGCGACGCCGCCCAGAGTGCTGGGGAAGATGGTGGAGAAGAAGCGCAGCGTATCGGCGAGCGCCTCCGCGCGGCGATTCGAATCGGTCACAAAGAAGGCCGGGCGGCGCAGCTCGTGCGCGATGTACGCGGCGACCACCGCTTTTGCGACGTCGTGCAAACCGGCCAGCGAAATATGCTGGCCGCCCGCGCGCAATGCGGCGATTGCGCCGTCCATCGACGGATGGCGCAGCACACTTTCAAGACGCTCGCGGACTGCAGGTAGGATCATTCGAGAAAAGTCAGGATTTTGCGCGAGACGCCGGAACGCCGTCGCGTATTTTCTTCAGGATTTCAGTGGTGGAGTAGCCAGGCACCACGGGCACGGATACGACGCGGCCGCCCGCGGCTTCCACTTCTTCGCGGCCAACAATCTGGTCTCCGGGCCAGTCGCCCCCCTTGACGAGAACGTCGGGAAGCAGAGCGGCGATGACGCGCTGCGGCGTTAAATCGTCGAAGATCACGACGGCGTCAACGCATTCCAGAGCCGCGAGAATTTCCGCGCGCTCGCGTTCCGGAATCACCGGGCGTCCCTCGCCTTTAAGCTGTTTGACGCAGGCGTCGCTGTTCAAGCCGACGATTAATGCGTCGCCCAAGCTGCGCGCGTGCTCCAGGCTGCGGATGTGGCCAGGATGCAGCAAATCAAAGCAGCCGTTGGTGAACACGACGCGGCGGCCATTGCGTTTCCCGCGGCCAAACCGCAGAATCGCTTGCTCCAGTGTGAAGATGGAATTCAAAGGGTCTCCGTGCGAGAGCAGCCGGAACAAATCGTGAAGCCGGAAGTTGTAGTTTATCACGCAGGTGTGCTGCGGCGCGCAGCACAAGGCGCGCTGGTAGTGGGTTAGTTTCCGATTAGGCGACTTACCAGGACTTAGCTGCGTGGGGGACTAGCCGGTTCGCTTGTCCCCCTTTTCTTTCGACCCCCATCGACCTCTCACACGCAGGCAGTGTCATCCCTCGCGAACCGAGGGACCTGCTTTTATCTTCAGCTCAAGCACTCACCCTCGCCCCATCAGACCCCTACCCCAAGTCTCCGAGCCCAAAATTGGCTGCTCGGGGCTTCCAGATAAGACTCCTTCTGACGTATTATTCGCGCACATGGAATCCCGGCCCGAGCGAATGGACATCGAGGCAGCGAAGGAAGATCTAAAAAATCGTACCTTGGCGCAGTTGGGCTATGATTTCGCGCGGCTCCTGTACCTGTCCTCGTTGAGAGACTTCAGTACGGGGGAATATCATCATCACGGTCTGGCGACATCTTTTTCAGACTCTGCGGCGAGCGGGGCACTGACTGCATGCCACCAAGAATTGTTTTATTCTCTTGTCTTGTCGCCGTTAGAGTCTTTGGTTGTGCAAATCGATCGCTTCATTCGGTCAACGCACAAAGATTACCAAAATGCATTGAGTGCGTGGGAAAACTTGCAGGCGTACAACACTGCCGTGCCAACCGTCTGCGATCAAATGACCGCCGACCTGTTCAGGTCGAATATTAGGATTGCGCTGGCGTTCCTGAGATCTTCTCGACCGTTTCAGGAAGAGAAATCCCAATCCGCATCGCCAGGCCCGTTACTTGGCCAATGATTTCAGCGTCCTTTGGAAATGCCACCGAGCGGCTCTTGACCGGCGAGAGAGGATGAGCGAGCAGGAGCAGCTTGTCTTTCATTATTTCGCACCAAGAGCAAGCGTATTCGTTTCGAAGGTCTACAAAATAAATCGGACGGTCAAACTCGGATCGCGTTGAACGCTGCTCCAGATTTTTGAGTTCAGGGTCGATTTCAACAAACGACCCCGGTCTCAAGAGCGGATAGAGGGTGTAATCACTGAATCCGATAAAACCGTACAGACGATGACGCAGGTCAAGGTGCTGAATGAATTCGAGGGGCACTCTGCCCCACGTTTCGATCATGCGCGAGAGTAGGTTCGTTTTGCTCACATTTAGACCTGCGTCGAAACGCACCGGAAGCTCCAAAGAGCTGGGTGCATGCTCGGCCGTTTCGTGTTGCGCAAGGTGAGTTTTTGCAATGGGCATTCGAGCATGAAACGTCTTGATCTTGTTTACGTCCACACCGTATAGCATGAGAAGGCTCGCGTAGCTCAATCCGTAGATGCTAGCGAGGGTAAAGAGCTTGTAAATACTGGGAAGAGATGTTTTCTCATTCTCAATTTGGGTCAGCCATGGGCCGGATACCAAGAATTCGTCGTTGGTTTCTGCTTCAGCAATCACCTTGCTGAGAACCGCGACCTCGCGCGTAGTTATTCCTAGTTGCGCACGGACGTGTTTGAGTCGCTCTCCGGGCGAGAAGGGCTTGCCTGTTGGTCGTGAAATCTGGTTAGGTCCCAAGGATGGCGTCAACCTCCCCCTTCTCGCAACCAAACGCCGACGCCCGGATAGCAGGAATCCTAACAATCTCGTACAAACGGAAGCAGCGCATCAGGCATTGGCGCCTAAACCCGGCCCGTCAGTGTACCAAAGATTCGCGACCGGAACTGAGGCGCGTGGGGTTTACTCGCTTGAGGCGAAGACTAAAAGTAGTGCAAAAGCCCCCGGCCATACGAATCGTATAAGAAATACTGCGAGTCGCCTTAAAGGGGCCGAGCAGCCACAGCAGCATCAAAACAATGTTGGAAACAACCACAAAGGTCAGATACTTGGCCGTCAGGTTTAGCTCGAATCCCGGACTCGGGTCATTCGTATGGCTGGCTAGTCGCAGATGAAGGTCGATAAGCTGGGCGACCTGCTTTTGAGTTCTCCGAAGCCACTGCAGCGCGAGCTTCCTGCGCTCGTTAAAAAACATGCGTTTAACATCTGGCGTAGCAGAACGTGCGACGAATTCGGCGTCTTCGACCGAGAAGATTCTCTTTATGGCCGCCGTTTGGACGAAAACCGAGTCGAGCGCTTCGCGGGCGTTTGAATAGTCGTGTATCGTTACGGCTGGCCTCTGTCTCTTGTTCAGCGACTGCACGAGCAAACGAACACCTAAGACCAGAATCAACGAGCTGAGCAATGAGATTGGAAGCAATCCGGTCATGGCCTCATCACTTTTACGAATCGATTCGAAGTACGAGCCAGAATCGCTCGGGTCTTAGCGGCAAGGACCTCGTAATCTCGTTCAATTTCACTTTCCGCAGGCCGCACAGGATCTGCCTGCACAGACCAAAGAGCGATACACCACACTGCGACGGTAATGAGGTAGCTCGCAGGACGCAGCGTTCTTAGCACAAACGACGATTCATTGCCAGGTTCCGACCAGAACGCGAAATTCACAACATTTAAGCTGATCCAAAACGCATTGCCTAGAGTCAGCCCCAACAAATTGCGACCGAGCGGAATTCGATACCGCGTGAATAGCCACAACATTATCGGTAAGAGCGCGCCTTCGACGTATCGAAGGTATCGACCCACGTCGGCAGTGGCGCGGGGCAGAGAAGCGAATCCGTGTTGCCAGAGATCTAAAGATGCGTAGGTGAACACGACAACGCACACGACCGACAGAAGACGGCGCGTGAAGTGCGCCACTCCTGGATTATGCCTCAACGACTGTCTGAAAATTTCGATCACTACGGCATAGCTGGCGATAACCGTAGCGAGCTCGGTGTGCCAGTAGACCTCAGGATAGAAACTCGGCGCGAACTGATAGCAGCAAACGCGGAGTATGTCCGAGAGAAGAGTACAACCGATATAAACATAGAACAGAGAGTATCTTCTGACTAGACCTGTGGCTACTCCTCTAGAAAGAACAACACCTTCTAGGGCAGTGGCACTCCACCAAATGAAGTCTGTGCTCACGGATGTCGGAGTTTTGCTGGGCGGAAGAGTAGCATGAAAAGAGTAAAGGAGGGGAAGGCGGATCGCACCTTCCCCTCTCCGGCGTTCGCGTGTTTTTAGACTGCGAGCATGCTTCCAAACGTAGTAAGCGGCGGCTTCGGATACGGCGGCGCTGGACCGCCGCCATCAGCAATCAAAGCCCCGAAGTTCAGGTTTGGTGGTGGATAGGGCGGCGCTGGACCGCCACCGTCGGCAACCAACATCCCGAAGTTCGGCTTCGGTGGTGGATACGGCGGTGCCGGGCCTCCTCCATTGGCAATCTGAGGCTGGGACGGACGACCGATGACTTGCCCATCCCCCCGGCGATGGTTTGTCGAAGAAGGTGACACAGACACCACCACGGCTAGGGTGAACACACCAAGAATCAAACTAAACAGTTTCCGAGAGTTCATTTTTTGTCTCCTAAGGATGAAATCTGGGCTGAAAGGCCCAGTCGCAGGCAATGGAAGCACGGAAACGGGTCGGACGGACGAAAGGTTGCCCGACGTCGGAAGGAGGTGATTGCTATAGCAAGCAGAAGGAAATTGAATTAGACGTGAGTCGAGAGTTCAGGTCGATTTCCAAAGTAGGGGCTGGTTTCCCCTGCTCAGGGACGCCTGAGCGGATGCAGGCAATCTGTAGATTTTGATCACAATCTGGATGACAGGCGATGATCTTCCGGTGAGTACGCCGTCTTCGCTCTCTTCGCAAATAAGGTGGTCAGCTTTGGTCAGGTTCAGGTTAGAACCACGCGCTCTCCGTCCCTTGGTTCTGCCAGTCAACTTAGGCTCATTCGGCCTCTGCTTGTCTTAGCAAGCAAAAACAAAAAGAAATCCACATGATTCTCTTTGATTCCTAAGATTTCAGGAGGCAAAGGACCGATTCTGCCGGCGTTTCGCAGTTCCTTTAGGGGTACTTATGTTGATGACCGAAGATCAGATTTTTCGGTGTCAAAACCGCGGCTGCGGTTGCGAGGTGAGAGTAATCAAGGGTTCAATCGAGGGAAGCTCAAATCCTCGGTGCTGCTGCGGCGCAGAGATGAAGAAACCATACACGGCACCCGCTATGCGAGAAGTGATCTCTAAGGTTTCCGTGAGTAACAGAACCGAAAACAATTAGAGCCGTCGGCGACCTTTTGCCCCAGACAGGACCACAATGGGGGACACCATAGTTCCTTTCTTTGCATCACTCTTCCTCATTGCTGGCGCACTGCTGTTTTCCGACGTATATATAGAACATCCCCTTATATAGAACGCGCTTACCGGAAACTGACCCAGCTACATCTTGGAAGCAATTTAAGGAAATAGTTCAAAGGCTTTTCCCAAAAAGGGTGAGACATTATTCTTGCCTATGGCGGGGCCTGCGCGCAGCACAAGGCGCGCCGGTAGCGGGTTAGTTTCCGATTATCCGCCTAACCAGGACTTAGCCCGCCACGCCAAGGCCGATTGCTGGTGGTAAGGGGATTTGTCAGCACCTATCCACCCTCAGTCGAGCCCGGTGTGGAAACCTCCTAGGCTTCACACCAGATAAGTGATGGCGTTTCAGTCGGTGCACCTGGATGAAAGCCGTGTGCCGAAACCACACGCTTTCTCCACCAATGCGGTTACGGTGTTAGACCGAGGCGGCTTAGAAGCGCCTGGAACCGGGCGCTAGAGCGAATGGCGTCGAGCCTCGGATCCACTTTGAGGAAAATGAGCCAGTTGTCGCGCTGATGATAAGCCTCTTCGAACCATTTGAACGCCTGATCGTTTGCGCCCAAACCCACATTGAGTTCACCGATTACGTAGGGTGACACAAACCTTTGTTTCGATAGTTTCGTCAGCTCGTTCAGGATCTCTAGTGCCTCGGTTCTCCGGCCCGACAGCGCATACACGTATCCGAGCGAGGCGAGTATTACCGGGTTATCGGGCGAGAGCGTTCTTGCTCTCTCGAATTCGGATCGGGCTTCCTCATACATTCCTTTTTGCTCGTAAGCCAGGCCAAGTTCCCAGTGGGTGACAAAGAAATCCGGATCTAATTCCAGCACTTTCCGAAATTGGCCTATCGCTTCGTCGTACCTCCGCGAATAGTAGAGCATCCATCCGACACTCGTATTGACAATGGACGAGAGTGGGTCCAGCTTCTGGGCGCGCTTCATTTCCGCGATGGACTCAAGTTGCCGCCCCATCACTGCCAAGTAGAGGGCATACCAATGGTGAGCCTGAGCATAGTTTGGATTGAATTCGATGGCTCGCTTGAAATCTTCCTGACTCTTCACCCAGTCCCAGTCATAAATCAGTTCGATATATGCGAGTGATGTGCGAGCTTCGCCTAACGTGTTATCGATTTGCAGCGCCCACAGGGCTGCCGCTTTGCTTTTCGGCATCGTCTCGCTTGGCGGTAAAACCGCGTATAAAAGCTGGCCAAGTAACGTATAGGAATCCGCCAATCCGGCATGCGCCAGCGCGTAACTGGGGTCCTTTTGGATCGCTTGCTGGAAGTACTCGACCGCGAACTGCGTGACGTGCTCGCCTTGCAGAGCGAGGTTGCACAGGCGATTGCGAGCGAGGTCAACGCCAAAGTGACGGCCGAAGAACGCGTCCGTCTGGCCAGCACCCACCCCGTGAACCCCGAAGCCTACGAGGCTTATCTCCGGGGGCGTTTCTACCAGAATAAGAGAACCGAGAGCGCCCTCAGGAAATCAGTCGGTTCCCGGACCGTTCGACTGATCCCTCAACCACCGCATCCACCTGAAGTTCCTTCGCAATCTCAGGAAGCGGCTTCTTCGCTCCCTTGTACTGCATGACCGAGGTCCTTGAAATCACCCGCAAGGAGCTGACCCTTGAGAGGTTGGTGATCAGCGCCTCGGTCATACCATCCGCGAAATAATCTTGGTCTGGATCTCGGGAAAAATTCGCCAGAGGCAGCACGGCCAGCGACTCAATCCGCGGCGTGCTGGCTAGATTCAGCAGCCGGTTGCGCCAGCCACGGACATTCAGTGCGGTAACGAGGGCGATAATTACAAAGAGAGTAATTCCCGACACCAACGCAGCGCGGCGCAGCGGGCTGTGTGCGCGCCTGACAGGCGCAGGAGCGGTCATAGCGGTTGGCGCGGCCGACCGCCGCAGATCCGCGCTCAACTCCTTCGCTGACTGGTATCGATTTTCCGCATCTTTATCCAGGCACTTGAGAACAATTCGCTCCAGCTCAGTAGATATTCCGGCGTTCAATGCGCGCGGTGGAGTCGGAGCTTGATGCAGGATGGCCTCCGTAAGGCGCGTCGCCAAATCTTCTCGGAACGGCGGCCGACCAGTAGCCATCTCGTACAGCACAACTCCAGCTCCCCAGACGTCCGCACGCGCATCCGTTTTCTCACCGAGCAACTGTTCCGGCGCCATGTAGGGAAGCGTGCCGAGGACGGCCTGCGGCTCAGTCAGTGACAGCGAGACGGTCGCATCCTCGTCGGTTTGCTTGAGTAATTTGGCCAAGCCAAAATCGAGGATCTTCGCCCGGCCACGCTCCGTCACGAACAGGTTGGCTGGCTTGATGTCACGGTGAACGATGCCCTTCGCATGGGCGGCATCGAGCGCATCGGCGATTTCAATTCCGACCGAAAGCAGCGTTTCTATTGCCATCGGGCGCCCGCTGATGCGGTGCTTCAGTGTCGCTCCTTCCAGAAACTCCATGGCAATAAACGCCTGCCCCTCCTGTTCACCGATGTCATAAATCGTGCAGATATTCGGGTGGTTAAGGGCAGAAGCGGCTTGCGCCTCGCGCTGGAACCGCGCGAGAGCATGTGCATCTCGGGCTACATCGTCAGGCAAAAATTTTAGCGCGACGAGGCGGTGAAGACGGGTGTCCTCGGCTTTGTAGACAACTCCCATCCCCCCGCCGCCGAGCTTTTCGATAACGCGGTAATGCGAGATGGTCTGGCCAATCATGGCTGGGCAACCGGTCTTGGCGAGGCATGTTAGGCGGCGCTCAAAGCCAAGTCAATGCGGGGGTATTCGAGGGATTTTCCTTTCGCTCTTAATCCCGATTGGTGTAGATAAACGCCACTACGCCGTACTTTCGATGCTTTGGCGGTTGTTCCCGTCTGACGGGCCACTCGAAAATAGATCCACTTGGACGGTTAACGCGGTTACCGGAAGCTGACCCAGCTACATCTTGCAAGCAATTTAAGGAAATAGTTCAAAAGGCTTTTCCCAAAAAGGGTGAGACATTATTCTTGCCTATGGCGGGGCCTCCGCAGTGAGCAATTGGCGGTCCACTCTGGCGAGGCCGCCACGAAATCTACATTCAAATGACACCACTACCCATTCAAATGACACCACTACCACCCGCCGCGATGAAGTGGCGAAAAGGCTTGCGTGCCGCGTCTGGCGTTGTGCTTTGCATTATCGGATTTGTGCTGGCCTGGGCTACGCCGTACCGCGAAACGACGGTGATTGTCGGCGCCGGGGGCTGCCGGCTGGTTACGGATGTAATCGATCGAGGCAACGATGACGCGCGGGGCTACGTTGTGCTCTTTCACGGGCTGGCCGCGAACAAAAAAATCATGTCCTATCTCGCGCGCGGCTTCGCCAACGAGAACCTGCGCGTCTTTGTCCCGGACCTGCCGGGGCACGGCCGCACGCCAGGGCCGTTCTCCTTCGAGCGCGCGGAGGGTTGCGCGGAGTCTTTGGTGCGAGAGTTGATCGCGCGCAGGGCGATTGATCCGCAGCGCACCATGCTCGCGGGGCACTCGATGGGCGGCGCGATTGCGATTCGCGTGGCGGCCCGCGTCGGAGTCGCCGGAGTCGTTGCGATCTCGCCCGCGCCGCAGCGGGTGGCGCATGGCGTTCCGCCGGAAATGCTTCCGTATACCAATCCCCCGCCCCTTCCGCCGCACACGCTGGCGATTAGCGCCGCCTTCGAGCCGCTCGGCATTCGCGAGTCCACCCGCGACTTGATGGCGGGGGATGTCGCCGCGACCGGAAAGTATCTCTTCATGCCGAGCGCGACGCACGTCAGCGTGCTTTTCGATTCGCGGGTAGTGCGCGCAGCTCAGGA
>WNFO01004087.1_pt1 | contig 12546 bp, 15 predicted proteins | sample 5400251 | NCBI WGS metagenome assembly WNFO01 (sample SAMN13153354, study PRJNA577476) | soil metagenome | isolation source: 100 cm saprolite under Madrone tree | place: USA:California | collected 2016-06-14
AGTTGTGAAAAGAGGTACAGATCGGCGATCCGTTCTCGCAATGGTCTTTTCTTCTCCTCGCCGCTGACAGGGGCCTGAAAGAACGTGTTGAGAACAGAGTGCATTTGGTCCGCATCGCCTGAGGCACCAGTTGGGCATGCATGGGAGAAGGTGCGTGTGATGAAAGGGATCACACTGTAGAGCGCGGCAGCCTCTGAACAAGGATCGATAGAGGAAGGAAGGTCGGGAGGGGGAGACGGAACGGGCGCTGGTGGGCTTGATGGGAGGGAAATGGCGACGGGGAGGTTGGAATTCTCGGTGGTGGAGGGAAGGGGAGAGAGCGAAAGCACTGTGGATGTAAGCCCTGGAACGAGGACGACTAATTTTTGAATGTTGTACATGTTCTGGGAACATGAGAGCGTCAAAGACGTGAGCGAAGCGATGAATACTAACCTGTACTCTTCGATCTCAGGGCGGCTCGTGACATATATAGGTAGTTTAGGAAGGCCAAGCTGGACGAGCTCTTTCAGAAGCTGAAGCACTGTAGCTTGGCAATTGGCTGCGAAAGGGGATGTCGTAGTGATGTCGTTCAAGTAACCGAGTGATAGTGGACACAGAGAGAGCGAGAGAGACAGGAGGCGAAAGATGCGTTGTGGACAGCAGTTCCACGAATGCAAGTGCTGAGAGGAGACGACGAAAACGCACGCGAAATTGAAAAGAGAATACACTGTGATTGACACACGATGCCTTGCTCGACGAGCGAGGAGGCTGCTTGAATACATCCAAAGAGTCCCTACTGAGTAATCGAGTCGGGTGATAAGGAGCGGTGTCGTCAAGGAGTGGGCACACGCGTCGTCATTATGTCGGACAGTCGGACGTACCAAAAAATGTCAGTAAAAGTGAAGAAAGAGGCCAAGGACTATAACAGAGGCGTACTGTGCTGGTGCCGCACAGCTGCAACTAAGTGTCGATCGTCGTTGCCAAAGCACGAAGAGAAAGGAAAATGGAAGAGAAAAAGGGGAGGCAGAGGCTATGAGAGGGGATGATGTGATTAGTTCGTAGTTGTCTTGCACCGGTGATCGAGAGGGAGGCGAGGGGCGAGGGGCGAGAAAGCGAGTGAAAAACAAGAAAAATAATGGACAGGTCAAATCAAGGCGCTCCGATATGGTCATTCCGTTCCGACCCGAGCGTCTACCTTGCCTTACATGATGCTCGGGAACAGAGAAACTAAGGCATTTGCAAAACACAAAGGGAAAGTAAGATTCGATGGGGGTGAGGAAGCCAAAAAGCAAGGGTCAAATAGGTAGAGGCAACCAAAGGGCACATGATACAAAACACAGTCCAATTATTCTATCTAATCGGAAACGCAAGGACTGGCTCGTGGCCAAGTCGTCGTGGGTACTTGCACCAAGTGTGCCAGCGATCGCCCTTATACTATAGTTCGCCATTGCAGGCCGCTTCGTCACCATTTTCACAGAGAGCCTCAAATATGGCGACCGATAAGGCCTGGCAGGCCTCGTCGTTGCCTTCTCCGCAGAGAGTCCCAAATGCCTGGCGAGCAAGTCCTAGATCGGAATTCAGCAAAGTCCTTTTCGTACAACGAGGTCGACTCTGAGAAAGAGGAACCTACCTGGAATAGCGGCCGATGCAGCAGTCCGCTCAGAGAAGGCCACTTCACGAATGGCTTCATCGCTACGCATGGGTGCAGTGAGTGCCATGGTAGCTAGTAAAATCGGCAAAAGGGGCAGAGCAACGACATTGCGTGTGAATTTCATTGCGTGAATTGAGAACTGAGCGTGAATTGGGAATTAGAGGAAATACACTAGGCGGGCTTGGGGTGTTGCGTATCGCTAGTTTTATATCGTTTTACTTCAGGGTACATAGTCCTCAACTGAAAAAGGAAAGAAGAAGCATCTCATGCATCATTCGATCAACGAAAAAAGGAAAGGCACCCAACACAGGGCTGTACTGTATCCCGAGTTGACCGTCGCGTAGTTTATGCAGTGAACTGCATGCGAAGAGTCAGCCCTGACTCGGCCACCTGCGTGAAAATGATTGCGCTGCCCGAGCACTCCGACTCGGAGCATGGCGGGAGGTATTAAATTGGGTCACCGTGTCAAGGCTATTGAGTTGAATAAGCTGGTTGCAAGTCCGCTTTAACCTGAGCCAGGAACTAAAACCAATCTAAATACGCAGTGCTCCTTCCGGCGCTTCAAGTTGTCGCCAAACACCTTATATCAGGAAGCTTGTACACAGCCGGAATGGTTTCAGAGTTCATGTAGAACGGTGAACTTTCTAGCGTTTTCGACTGATGCCGCTCGTTTCCTTGATACCGTAGACCTCCGAGTCGGTTCCGAGTCTCTCAGACACATTTCCTTGACAGTTTTTCTATACCCAACGTTATTGCAGCGCGACTGGACCTCGATTGCTTTGCGCCCACGACTCAGCGTTCCCTTACGTCGCTTCCGATCTTTCCGATCTTTACCGCTTCCTTCAGTTTCCTTCTACTCCTCTCCTCGCATTTTTCCCTCTTTTTCTGTGTGCTAGCCGTCTCAGGATGATTTCTCTTTTCTCTCCAGATTGCACTTTTCTCTCCGCCTTGCCATCGCAAATCCATGCTGGACGAGCTGCCGAGCCGTCGTACGTTCCTTTTTTTCCCAATTCCCACTAATTCGCTGATCTTCCTCTCCCTTATCTAAATCTTCATCTCTGTTCTCAGGTTCTTACTCACACCGCCCCCTGGTGTCACAGAGTGTAGCAATGGCTCGGATAGGAGTACTCTCGTATCAGCTCCGCGGTTCCACGGATGAATTATTATGACAAAGTAGCTAGGCCAGGTCTTTCTGCTAATGCTGCCACAAGTGGTGTCCTGTTGTAACCGCCAGTAACATTCACATGCAGTGGATACTTGACAATTAAATATCCCATGAGATTCGCGAGTCCGCACGTCGCCGCATGATATAACGGTGTTGCATCGAATTTCTGAGAATAGACCATGAATTAAAAGAAGATTGAAGGGTGGAAAGAGGAACCATCGACTCTACGTTTATGGATACCGTAGAGTGTTTGGTGGTAAATGTGCGAGTTGTTGAGCATCGCCGCATAATCAACACCTTCGGAACCCGACACGCGCGGTGCCGCCCGTTTTAAGCGGTGGTTGCCAGTGGGAGTGCATCTGCCCGCTCGTCATGGCCAGAGACATCGAATGCCTGTCGATTGACGGGTGAATATTTCATGTCGTTTTCAGGTTAGGTAGGGCACTTTGGCCTCCATCTCCCGCTATGGCTCCCCTTGCCGATTTGATCCTCACGCATGTCCCCCTCCCTCATCCGTGACGCCGCTCCTCTCCAGTCGTGATAGGTGGCCTTGCCAGCTACATCGCTACTGTCTTTGGTATTCTCGAGGTCAATCCCAGAAACTCACTTTCCCCTACCGACTCCAAGTTACCAGTACAATACCGTTCATTTGTTCTGATTCTAACTTGCCTGGTACTGCACATGCCATGCGGCGAGCACAGACATGACACACAGATCGCTGTGTTTGGAAAACAGGAGAAAGGGAGCGCGGCATGTGGCGTTGTGAGTTGTGCATTGAGGTTAGTAACTGTTGAGAACGGGACTTTGTTGTTTTATTTCAGAGCGAGTGACGCTGCCATTGTATGCGACAGTGGTAAGGTGGAAGTCGCCCAGTTCAAAACGCGACACAGCGCCGGGATGGCGGCCCGGGAACCCTCTACTGTAGTGGGGATCTATCTTTGTCGTTGTTGACGTGGATCTGGAATTCTCCAGAAAAGCGTCTCCAGAAAAGCGGGACCCGCGATCGCGATCGACCCCAGTCTTATATTCTCAATTCTCACACAGCTCGTCTATTCGACCTCAGTCAAAGTCGTCCCATCTGCGATTTCCTTCCGAAGGAAATTGCCGAAGGAATCCTTCGGCAACCTCTACGTGGACGTGCAGTCGAAAGATTCTCTCCCCGGGGTCTCCCAAGCCTCGCCTCGTGTTTACGCCTTCCTCACTAGATAACATCGCCACAGTTCCGCCGCCATTTCACTCTCCGGTGATAGCAGTCGAGCGCTCAACCTTCGGAACATCAATTACGCCTCATCGTTTTGGCAATCACCATGTGGTCGTTTACGATATCAATAATAAGCAAGTGGTGCACGGACCATCTGTTTCAGCCCTCTACCACCGCATCATTTTCTTCCCCTATCACCTTTATCCCACCCGACCAGCCAGTCCCCTTCCAGATCTTCCACTTCTGATATGAGTGACCAGTCAGGATCGTCTAGATTACGCGTGCTCTTTGAGAACGCCTTGAAGGCCTATAAACAGCAGACGGGCATAGAATTGCCTAAACATGCTATCGCCGAGCGCCTCCAGGATTGTGGCTCGGTAGAGGACGTCGCCGCCGTTCTTCGTGAACAAGCTCAAGAGTTCAAGGAATTTCGGGAGAAAAGTGACAACATCATGAAGCCAATCAAACAGGTCTTGACAGTTCTACATAAACTTTCCTCAGTAGCCGGTCTTGGTCACGATGTCGGCCTGGTATGTCCCAAGGCACTGGCTGGGCGTTCGGTGTCTCTGACCTTATCCCACAGAATTTCCCTCTTGTCAAAGCGATACAGGCTGGCCTTGGTGTCCTACTCTCTGTACATACCTTTCTTTAGTAACTCAGCGTGCATCTTTGTGATATCTAAGCATATTAGCCGATCAAGGGCGTCATTGGCGATTACGACGCTCTGGCCGATTTGCTCGATTCAATTGGACACTTCCTCAGTCGCCTCGAGATCTATACCGAGATTCAACCTACGGATGCTATGAACGAGATGATTGTCAAGATACTGGTGGAGCTGCTCTCCACACTTGCGTTAACGACGAAAGAGATAAAGCAGGGAAAACTCAGTGAGTCCGTCATCTGTGAGAAATATATTACTTAACTTATGAATACAGAGAAACTTGTTGGAAAGCTTCTCGGCGAGAAGAAAATGGAGGCGATGGTACAGAGGCTGGATCGACTGACGCAGGATGAAGCTCGGCTAGCCGTAGCACAGATCCTTGACGTCGTCCACGGGCTTGTCAAGAATACCAATAGAGTAATGGAAGGTGAGCGATACACTGAGGTTGTCATCCGCTGGGTGTTGAGGAACGTTCCTTGTAGATGGTAAGGCGTCGGTCGATTATCTCAAAGATGCCCTTGGTATGTTTTGCAGATGACCATCAAGTGACCCCATATCTGACTGAGCATCAGAAACCATGCACCAAATCACGAGTGATTTGAACAAGGCGAAGCGTGAGCCAATCATGGACGGTGCGATAGTTGACTGGGATCACCGAGATTGTCCGACAGGTGACGACTTACAGCAAGATATTTTCAAGTGGCTATCGCCACCCGACCCCTGGAAGAATCACCATACTGCCTGCAAAGCACGCCATCGTGGATCTGCAGAGTGGTTCATCCAGGGTAACACCTTCTCAAAATGGAAATCGTCTGATGTCTCAAGTTCATTTCTATGGGTTCATGGGAAACGTCCGTTAATCCCCAATTATATGCGGTTTGGCCGAGACTAATGTTTTCGTTTCGTAGCGGGTGCTGGTAAAAGCGTTCTTTGGTACGTCAGACTTTCGATACTCCCGTCTCGTGAACTTATGGTGCTGGGCAGCTCTGCAGTTATTGATGACATCGATGCCATGCGGAAAGCTGGACTCGCATTATTAGCATTTTTCTACTTTGATTTTCGGGAAGATCAAAAGAAGGAACTGCGTGGACTGCTCTCGTCTCTCTTAGTCCAGCTCTGCCACCAATCCGATTCCTACTATGATATCCTTTTCAAGTTCTATTCAGATCACGCCAAGGGCTTGCGTTCGCCCAGCAATGACGCACTTGTAGGATGTTTAAAGGACGTACTCAAACTCCCCGGACTAGCCCCCGTTTACGTCATCGTGGACGCTTTGGATGAATGTCCAGAGTCATCTGCCGTCCAATCTCCCCGTGCCGAAGCCCTAGACTTCATAAAGGAACTTGTCAAATCACAAATTCCGAATCTTCGCATATGCGTCACTGGCCGACCGGAGATTGATATCAAGGATGTCCTCGATCCTTTGATTTTCGTCTCTGTATCCCTACACGACGAGAGAGGACAAAAGAAGGACATCAAGGACTACATCAAGTCAGTCATTAATACGCATCGAAGAAACAAACGGTGGAAGACAGAGCACAAACAACTGGTCATCGACGTCCTCACAGAAAAGGCCAACGGAATGTAAGGCGTCGGTACTAATTATTTGAATGAGTCTCGCTCATTTCTGTGATGTAGGTTCAGATGGGTAGATTGCCAGATAGACCACATTTGCGGCTGCCATCCGGCAGACCTTGAGAATGCACTAGCCGAGTTACCAAAGACGCTGGACGAGACATATGAGCGCACCTTGCGAGGAATTCAGGAGGCGGATTGGAAATTCGCGCACCGTGTGTTTCAGTTCATTGCAGTGGCTTCCCGCCCGCCTCGCGTCGAGGAACTCGCCGAGTTATTTGCATTTGATTTCAAGGAAGGATCAATACCGAAATTTCGTGGAGATTGGCACTTGGACGATCCGGCAGACGCCGTACTGTCCGCATGCACCACTTTACTTTCCGTTGTCGATGGTGGATATCGTTTTGGAAACGTTATTCAATTCTCACATTTTTCGGTCAAGGAATTCTTGATATCCGCCCGCCTTGCTGAAACAACCGACATTATTTCCCGCCGTTATCATATTTCCACGACACCTGCTCATACCCTTGCTGCACAAGCCTGCTTGGGCATCCTGCTACACCTGGACAAGAATATCACCAAGGACAGTCTGCAAGACTTCCCTCTCGCTGAATATGCCGCCGAGAACTGGGTTGATCATGTCCGGCTCGAGGACGTGTCGCGAAATGTGGAGGGTGGGATGAAGCAACTGTTCGACCCGAGTAAACCACATCTTGCCATTTGCGTCTGGATTCGTGACCCAGAAATTCCAAGATGGGCACGAAGTGAACGAGGCGAAAGGCCAATGCCACTCCTCCAAACCCCCTTGCATTTTGCAGCATCCTGGGGCTTACATTCACTTGTAGAATTCCTCGCCACTAAGCGCTCACAGGATGTGCACTCTCGACGTTCCTCCGACATTGCGACTCCATTGCATCTTGCCTCGGGAAAGGGACACGAGAAAGCTGCTGACAAGCTTATTGAGTGTGGCGCAGATGTAACAACGAAGGACAAGTATGGATCGACTCCATTACATCTCGCGTCGCAATCGGGACAAGTAGACGTCGCTCGTATACTTATTGAGGCCGGCGCGGATGTGGCGGCCCGGAAGAATGATGGGGAGACGCCATTGCATCTCGCGTCGCGAAGGGGACTCGTGAACGTCGCTCGCATACTTATTAAGGCCGGCGCGGATGTGGCAGCCCAGAAGAATGATGGGGAGACACCATTGCATCTCGCGTCGAAATGGGGACAAGTGGACGTCGCTCGCATGCTTATTAAGGCCGGCGCGGATGTGACAGCCCAGAAGAATGACGGGAAGACACCATTGCATCTCGCGTCGGAATGGGGGCGAGTGGATGTCGCTCACATACTTATTGAGGCCCACGCGGATGTGACAGCCCAGAGGAATGACGGGGAATCACCATTGCATCTCGCGTCGCAAAGGGGATTCGTGGACGTCGCTCGCGTACTTATTGAGGCCGGCGCGGATGTGACAGCCCAGAAGGATGACGGGGAGACACCATTGCATCTCGCATCGCAAAGGGGACTCGCGGACGTCGCTCGCATACTTATTGAGGCCGGCGCGGATGTGATAGCCCAGAAGAACGATGGGGAGACACCATTGCATCTCGCATCGGAATGGGGGCGAGTGGATGTCGCTCGCATACTTATCGAGGCCGGCGCGGATGTGACAGCCCAGAAGAATAATGGGGAGACACCATTGCATCTCGCATTGCAAAAGGGATTCGTGGGCGTCGCTCACATACTTATTGAGGCCGGTGCGGATGTGACAGCCCAGAGGAATGACGGGGAGACACCATTGCATATCGCGTCACAATGGGGACTCGTGGACGTCGCTCGCATACTTATTGAGGCCGGCGCGGATGTGATAGCCCAGAAGAATGGTGGGGAGACACCATTGCATCTCGCGTCACGAAGGGGACTCGTGGACGTCGCTCGCATACTTATTGAGGCTGGCGCGGATGTAACAGCCCAAAACATCGATGGAGAGACACCATTACACCATGCGTCAACTCTATCTGAATGGGCCTTGATTTTTCCACATGAATATGCGAAAGTCGCTCGTATATTTCTCGAACATGGCGCGGACATCAATGCCCAAAACAAGAATGGATTGACTCCCTTTCGTCTCGCATCGCAAGATGGGTTTGCGGAAGTAATTCGCGTCCTTGTCCAGCATGGTGCTGATTCGGGTCCCACGGCAAGCTGAATTGAATTCCAGTACAAGTGGATTCGTTGATACAGTAATTATTATCTTATTTACAGTCGGTCAGACCGTGGATTCGTGAAATTATATTTGCACCTACCTTCAAGCTTTGCGTGATAAGTGTGTGATAAGCGTGGTGCGGGCTGCGAGCCATAAATAAATCATGGCGGGACCAACGGCCCGGCTTTGAGCCTGTGGTTTGAGAGGCAAGTCTGACCGGTTAGGCCGGTTAGGAGCAAGACGTCGCCCGTCCTTTCCCTTACTGCTCATTCGTTCCATTGCTGTTCCAGCAGCTTCGTCGTACATACCGTGCTCCTACTCTGTTATTACACTCTTTCCCTAAAAAGACCCACCTGTGCCTCCAGTTCTCCCTCAAGCTCTCTCCTTTATCACCCCAACTTCCGCTGAGCAAGGTTAGGGAATCTATGTGCACACTGTCCATGTAATGTCGCATAAGACTCTTCATGGGCTGATAGTCCCCGCATGCACTTTATGAGATCCTCTATTTCCCGATCTTCCTCTTCGCATGTGGGCTCGTTGAACTGGATGACTTTGGTCTCGACTTCTGGTGGTGGAGAGCGGTGGGTGTCAGGGCGGCGGCGATGTGAGTCGTGGGACGGATAGTCAATGGGTGAGGGGTGCTGCCATCGTTCATGGCCCTGGTAGCTGGGGTCTGCTCCTCATGGATCATGATCTTCTTGGTCTGACCAGCGGTCCCGAGCACGTCGCAAGCGACTATTTCTAGGTCTTGGGGGCTCGTCCACTAAGTCATCCGAGTCCGAGTCTGAGAGATTGTTGCCAGGGAGAATCGCCCTAGCTACCTTGTAGACATCTAGATAGTCGAAGGGGACACTGGGGGGGTGGTCTGGATGCTTGGCTATGAGCCTAGCACTCATCTCGGCACAGTCTCTGGCATGGAACCCGCGCCAGAACATTTTGTTGCACTCCCCCGTGGTGAGTTGATCATATACGACCTTGCTCGCCGCAAAGTTGATGATACGAACTCGAGTCAGCGCCTTGCCGCGCTCTGCGAGGCACTGATTTCTGTCATTGTCAGCATACGATAACCGAGTACGCAACCTGGGGCACGCACCATCTCGCAATCAATCGCGTAGACCGATTGAGTTACAGACTTCACATCTGCATCCGGATCGGCCTCATGCGCCTCCATCCATCCATCCGGCTTTTCAAACATGTCTGCGAGATAGGAAGGAACGGGGTAGTCATTCTCGATCATCTGCTCTATTGAGAGTAGATACTGGGTCCTCTTTTGCTGAGCGCTCTGTCCGTTTTAGTGGGAGATGTCAGCTGGAGTGACGAAGTTGAAGAGAGGTACAGACCGGCGATCCGTTCTCACATTCGTCTTTTCTTCTCCTCACCGCTGACAGGGACCTGAAAGAACGTGTTGAGAACAGTGTGCATGCGGTTCACGTCACTTGGGGCACGGGTTGGGCATGCATGGGAGAAGGTGCGTGTGATGAAAGGGATGCCACCGTAGAGTGCCGCAGCCTCCTCTAAGCGCGGATCAATAGAGGAAGGAAGGTCAGGAGGGGAAGATGGGACGGGCGATGGTGGGCTTGATGGGAGGGGAATGGCAATGTAGAGGTTGGGGTTCTCAGTGGCGGAGGTGGGAAGGGGAGGGAGCGAAAGCACTGTGGATGTCAGCCCTGGAACGAGGACGACTGGATTTTTGATGTTGTGCAGGTTCTGGGAATATGAAGGATAATTGAGGATCGCAATACTGTATCCTGGTTGCGATGGTAAGCGCAGAAAAAGAAAGCGTGGCCGCGTTGACTTGACGCCAACAGAATACAGAAAGACTACTGAAGATGAACTAGAGACATACACCGAGCTTCTCGAGTAATTTTTTTTCCCTTTGAGTTTGAGTTTTGCTTTTCTACAGTACCATCTGCAGGGTCTCAAGGAAAAATGCCGTCCCGATTCCGTTCGCTTGGGTTGGTTCGACACTGGTTCGACCCGCCGTGCTTACCGTGAGCCCCACCAAACACCTTTCCATTCTATGTTTGTGATTCTACGTTATGACTTGGTCGAATCCTTGGACGGTGGTTGACATAGCAGCGCGGTAGGGTAGAAAAAAGGAGTGACGATTCGACAAGTGCAGTAGGCGGTTACGCGGGTCGCGCATTCCGCGTTCTGTTCAATTCACCGTCACCACCATGATCACTGTGGGTCTTCTTGAAGGACAAGTTCTCTCTGTATGCAGGCGCTTTCGCTCACGACATTAGCGTGGATATGATCATGCACCAAAATATGTCGATGGATATGGTCAACATGGTCAAGGATATCTGGTTTCTCGGATGGTCAGTCACCATCGAGCACCGCCGGAGTGATGGATGGAGCGTGCTTCGTGTTTCTCGTGCTGAGCGTCGGATTGGTTGCGATTCGGGGTGTCATGGAGGAACACCGGTGTATGCGGTTTGTCCGTCTCCCATTTGATATGCTGACCCTTTACCCCCCCCTGCAGTATGTTTTGCTCAGGCACTCGTTTATATGGTGCTCAAATCGCGCTCTCTAATAAGTTCAACAATACATCCGCCATGGGCAAAGTCGACGTTCCAGAATAGTGCACCGAAACCGCCATCACAGCCCCGACTGGTCATGGACTTGCTATGTCATGTCCGTTCGTTCTCGCACATGATATCACCTGCGGTACCTCGCGACTTGTCATTGTCAGCACCACCCTTCTTCTCATGCTTACGATAATGTGAGTCGCCTTTCAGGTCCAATTCCTTCTGATGATCAACCAATCAACGTCAGTTGACGACCTCTCCCCTTTTCTCGATTTTGACAGCACACTCCAAGTCAGTCATTATCGTTGGACTCAAGATTGGAGAGTCCCTTTTTCAGGAGATACGGCCTAGATTGTTCTACATTTGGTGTCACGGTCCCCATCGTCTTCGGCAGTGCATATTTGAGCGAGTAGATGGTACCTTGAGTCCTAGGCCGGGATGCCGGGACTCTCCTCCTAGTTGTAAGTTAGTTTTCGCCCGGATGTCAAGGGATGCCGTACGTGCGAAAAGGGCAGGAAGCGTTCATTGTCGTTGCCGTGGATCTGGAGTTCTCCGGGAAAGCGGGACCCGCGATCGCGATCGACACCAGTCCTTCGCAACATCATTCTCGACACAGGTTCATCTATTCGAACCTGGTCGAAGTCGCCATTTCCATCTGTGATTTCCTTTGCAACCTCTGCGCGGACATGGAGTCGAAATATTCTCTCCCCGGCGTCTCCCAAGCCTCGCCTCGTGTTTACGCCTTCCTCACTGGATAACGTCACCACAATTCCGTCGCCATTTTCACTCTCCGGTGATAGCAGTCGGGCGATTGAACCTTCCATCGAACACGCCCCATCGTTCTTGGCAATCAGCATGTGGTCGTTACGATATCAATAATAAGCAAGGTGATGCACAGACCACCCGCTTCACCCCTCTACACCACATCCTTCTCTCCCCCTATCACTTTATCCGAACGAACCAGCCAGTCTCCTTCCCACATCGTGTATTCAGCCCCCCAAATTACATTTTGGAAATCACGCACACTTCTCTTCATCCTTCATCCAATACGCACTGCAATGCAACTCAAACAGATCGCTATCATCTTTGGTTTGGCCATTCAATCTCAGCAAAGCTGGCCAGCCATCAGTGTCATTTCCCACTTGGTAGGGCGGTTTACATCGTTACCGCCGAGCCAGTTTGCCCAGATGAACCTTGCTCGCGTGACGAGGACTGTGACTCCCCAGGATGCTTTTGTGACCATCTCACTGGTGTGAGTTATGCATGGCGAGTCTCTTAATGTATATGCTGACATCGAGATTTCCAGACATGCGCTGCATCTACGCGGCATGCCGATTATGGTATGGTTAAATCAAATTATAGCATAATCGGATATCCGGGTGTGGAGGTGTAAATAGAGTGCTGACCGGGGGAGAGGTACATGCGTTTGAGGTCCAATAATGTTCGAAGCTTGGCGTTCGGGTACTAAATATACTAAATAGTCATTGGCCTAAATATAGGATGACGTTCAGAAGTTTAAGGGAAGAGAATTGAACCAGTGGCACTGGTTCCGAACCACCAAATTTGGCCCACCA
>WNFO01004088.1_pt1 | contig 12546 bp, 10 predicted proteins | sample 5400251 | NCBI WGS metagenome assembly WNFO01 (sample SAMN13153354, study PRJNA577476) | soil metagenome | isolation source: 100 cm saprolite under Madrone tree | place: USA:California | collected 2016-06-14
TCTGCGACGTCTTCGAGGTGATTTTCCCGCCCAAGGGCACGCTGATCACGCCGGAATGGCCGGCCGCGACCAATGCGCGCTCGTTTGTCCTTTTGCGCTGCCTCGGCTTGCTGGCGGGCGTGGTCGCACAGGCGGTGGACGGGCGGATGCCGGCGGACCAGGAGACCATCCGATACACCGGATTCTTCGGTACCGATCTCGACGGAAAATCGTTCCTGTCGCGCGAGGTGCTCGGCGGCGGCTCCGGCGGGCGTTATTATGCCGACGGCAATGATGCGATCCACATCGTGCCGGACTCGCGCAACCAGCCGGCGGAATTCACCGAGACGCGATTTCCGCTGCTGGTGGAGAGGCTGGCATTGCGAACCGATTCCGGCGGCGCCGGCCTGCGGCGCGGCGGGCAGGGCTACGAGAAACACTATCGCGCGCTGGTCGATTGCCGCACCATCGTGACCGCCGATCGCGTGCGGCTGGGCTGTTACGGCCTCAATGGCGGCAAGGCCGGCCAGCCGTTCTGCGTCACCGTCGATGCCGAAGGCGAAGCGCGCGACCTTGGCGGGCTGGTCGATGGCGAAGCGGTGCTCAAAGGCCAGGTGGTGCGGGTGGTGACCACCGGCGGCGGCGGCTGGGGCGATCCGCTGCAGCGCGAACTCGAATTCGTGCTGCGCGACGCAATCGAGGGGCGAGTTTCGCCCGCCAGCGCCGAGGCCGACTACGGCGTGGTATTTGCGGCAGCGAGCACCGCGGACCAGCTGAAAATAGATGAAGCGGCGACAAAGGCGCGGCGGGCCGATATAGAGAAGGCGCGAGCCGCTCCGCCCGGGATGATTGACCGCGGCGAGGGCTATGAAAAAATGCTGCGCGGCGAGCACCGGCCGCGGATGCGATGAAACTTTGGAAGATGAAACCTGGGCAAGGGACAGCGGAGTGGATGGCGAATGGCGATTGAAGTTGCGAAGGTCGAATTGAAGACCGTGCAGGACGCGAGTGGCCTCGAGGGATTGATCGCGGCCGGCAAGTTCGGCGCCGACGAAGTGATCGCGGTGATCGGCAAGACCGAAGGCAATGGCGGCGTCAACGATTTCACCCGCATTCTGGCCGACCAGGCGTTCCGGCGCGTGTTGCTCAAGCACGGCACGCGCTCGGAAGCCGAAATTCACAACGTGCCGATGGTCTGGTCCGGCGGCTGCGACGGTGTCATCACGCCCCACGCCACGATTTTCGCGCGCAACAGCAAGATCGGTCCGGCCGACAAATCGCGCCTTGTGATCGGCACGGCGCTGAGCGCGGAATTGCTGCCCGAGGATATCGGTCGTCCCGCGATGGTTTTGAAGGTCGCTGACGCCGTCAAGGCTGCGATGAAGGATGCCGGGATTACAGATCCGAAGGACGTGCATTACGTCCAGACCAAGACGCCGCTGTTGACCATCGACTCCGTTCGCGACGCCGAAACGCGTCACCAGACGCTGGCCTGCGAGGTCCACGACTCCATGGGCGTTTCCAACGGCACCACCGCGCTCGGCATCGCCGTGGCGCTCGGCGAAGTGCCGATGCCCCAGGCCGAACAGATCTGTAAGGATCTCGACCTGTACTCGTCGGTCGCTTCCTGTTCGTCGGGCGTGGAATTGACTCAGGCTCAGATCGTCCTGCTCGGCAACAAGGCCGGCGCCGGCGGCCCTTACCGGATCGGCCATTCGGTCATGCGTGATGCGCTTGATATCGACGGCATCTACGACTCGATTCGCGATGCCGGGATCGAGCTGCCGGAACGGCCGCGGTCGGAAGACCTCAAGGGCCGTGTCGTCAATTGCTTCATGAAATGCGAGGCGGACCGCAGGGGCGTGCTGCGCGGGCGGCGGCAGATCATGCTGGATGATTCCGACGTCCACCATCACCGGCATTCGAAGGCGGCGGTAGGCGGCGTGGCCGCGCTTGCGATCGGAGACCCCGCGGTATTTGTATCGGTCGATGCCATGCATCAGGGACCGCATGGCGGCGGTCCGGTGATCGCGATCGTTGAACTGGACGAATAAAACCGGCACGTTCCTTGCTCGAACATGAGTGTTCTGCCGGACGCCTGACCGGCAGGTGCTCGTAAGGTGGATGACGGGAGCGGACGATGAAACTGCTGAATTTCGTAATGGGCGCTGTCGCGGCGCTGGCCCTGAGCGTGGCCGGGCCGGGTCGGGCCGCAGCCCAGGACAAGGTGTCGGTCGGGGTATTTCCCGTCAGTTCGTCGCTGCCCTATTTCGTCGCGCTGGAGCGCGGCTTCTTCAAGGAGCAGAACATCGAGCCTGAGATGACCAGGCTGATGGGCGGGCCGCCGAATGTGGCGGCGATGATGACCAACCAGATCGAGGTCTCGGCGGTGCTCGTCACACTTGAAGGCCTCAATGCCAACGTGAAGAAGCCCGGCGTGGCGATGTATATCGCACTCAACAGCCAGACCAAGGTCTGGAAGATGGAACAATTCGTCGTCCGCAACGGTTTCAAGGCCGACACCATCGCCGACCTCAAGGGCGCAAAACTGATGTCGGCGCCGGGGCCCGCCAACCTCAATACCGCCAAGGCCATTCTTGGCAAGAACGGCCTGAAGGAGGGCGACTACACCATCGACCAGCTCGACATGGGCCAGCACATCAACGCCATGACCGCCGGCACGTTCGATGGTGGGTACACGCTTGAGCCCAACGCCTCGATGATGATCAAGGCCGGCGTCGCGCGTTCGCTCGAAGCCGGCGTGATCTCGAAATATATCCTGGGCGACGAGGCCGCCGACGCCTATGCGGCCGGCTGCGCCATGACCAGCGATTTCATCGGCAAGAGGCCGGAAGTCGCAAAACGCTTTGCCGCGGCGTGGGGCAAGGCGATCGATTTCATCAACAAGAACCCTGACGAGGCGCGCAAATATCTCGCGAAAAACACGTTCACGCCCGACAACGTGGTCGATATGGTTTCGATGCTCGGCTACGTCATGGCCGGCGACATGACCCAAAAACAGATCGGCGATTTGCAGAAATTGGCGGACTTCGGCAATTCGATCGGCGTCGTCCCCGAAAAGCTCGACGTCACCAAAGTCCTGCAGAAATTCTGAAAGCGCACACAAGTGGCCGGAGCCCAGCTAGCTGCGAAGATCGAAACGGCGGCCAAAGCCCACGATTCGTCGCGGCGAACCGCCCCCCACGTGACGATCCGCGGGCTGACCAAGCGGTTTTCCGACGCCACGATCTACGACAATTTCGATTTCGATATTCCGCGCGGCAAGCTGACGAGTGTGTTCGGTCCCAACGGCTGCGGCAAGAGCACGCTGATCAACATGATCGCGGGGCTGTTTCCGGTCGATGCCGGCGAAATCCTGTTCGACGGCCAGCCGTTGAACCAAATCAAGTTCGGCTACGTCTTCCAGAACTACCGCGAGGCGATGTTTCCCTGGCTGCGCGCGTTCGACAATGTCGCGTACCCGCTCAAGGTGGCAGGCGTGTCGAAGGCCGAGCGCGACGCGCGGGTGGAGAAGATCGTCGCCACGCTCAACGTCAAGATCGACCTGAAACTTTATCCGTACCAGATGTCCGGCGGGCAGCAGCAGCTGGTGTCGATCATGCGCGCACTGGTCGTCGATCCGGAAATCCTGTTTCTCGACGAGCCGTTCTCGGCGCTCGATTACGAGATGACGCTGTTCATGCGCGAGCAGATGCAGCGTATCTTCGTCGAGACCGCGACCACCACGGTGCTGGTCTCGCATGACCTGGAGGAGGCGGTATATCTGTCGGACCGGATTCTGCTGCTGTCGCGCCATCCGGCCCGTGCCGTTGAATTCGTGCACTATGACGCGCCTCGGCCGCGTACCGACAAGACCCTGTCAGAAGCCGACTTCATCAGCACCAAGGCGCACTGCCTCGAAATCTTCCAGCGCGAGGTGCGCAAGGCATGAAACGTCTCGAGATATTGTTGCCGTTCGTCGGCGTCGCCGTGCTGCTGGCGGTGTGGTCGCTGACGGTGTGGGCGCGGGTGGTCGATCCCGTGCTGCTGCCGTCGCCGATTGCGACGTTCAAGGCGATGTGGGTCGGCATGACCAGCGGCAAGCTCGGCGTCGACTTCATCAAGACGGTCGTGCGCACGATCTATTCCACGGCAATCGCCGCCGTGATTGCGATCCCGCTGGGTATCCTGCTCGGGTCGTCGGAAAAGGTCTATCGCTCGGTCGAATTCCTGATCGACTTTTTTCGGTCGACCCCGGCGTCGGCGATGTTTCCGCTTTTCCTGGTACTGTTCGGCGTCGGCGATCGCACCAAGATATCGGTCGCCGCCTTCGGCGCGGCGCTGGTCATCCTGTTCAACGTCGCCTACGGCGTGATGAATGCGCGCAAGACGCGAATTCTCGCGGCCAAGGTCATGGGCGCATCCCGCATGCGGGTGCTGTGGGACGTGATGCTGCTGGAATCACTGCCGCAGACCTTTGTCGGCCTGCGCAACGGCGTGTCGCTGGCGCTGGTGATCGTCGTGGTCGCCGAGATGTTCATCGGCTCGACCGACGGACTAGGCCAGCGCGTGTTCGAGGCGCAGCAACTGTTTGACATGCCGGACATGTATGCCGCGATCTTCGCCGCCGGCGCGTTGGGCTATGGCCTCAATCTCCTGTTCCTCACGATCGAGCGTCGCTTCGTGCACTGGTCGGGCAAGTAACGGAAAACCGCTATGACCGAGAATCTGAGCCGCAAGACGGCCGTCGAACTGGCGTCGCTGATCGCCAGCAAGGCCGTGAGTCCGGTCGAGGTGCTCGACGCCCATCTCGCCACGATCGCGCGCGTGAATCCCAGGCTCAACGCCATCGTGACGCTGGTGGCCGACGGTGCGCGTGGATTGGCCCAGCAGGCCGAGTCCGCGGTGATGCGCGGCGAGAAGCTCGGGTCGCTGCATGGATTGCCCGTTGCGATCAAGGACGTGACGCCGACCGCCGGCATTCGCACCACCTATGGCTCGCCGCTGTTCAAGGATAACGTGCCGACCGAGGATGCCGAAGCCGTGCGGCGCCTGAAAGCGGCCGGCGCGATCGTGCTGGGCAAGACCAACACCCCGGAATTTGCCGCCGGCGCCAATACCTTCAACGACGTGTTCGGTGTCACCCGCAATCCCTGGAATCCGGCATTGAGCCCTTCCGGTTCTTCCGGCGGATCGGCGGTGGCGGTGGCGACCGGCATGGTGCCATTGGCACAGGGCACGGATTTTGGCTGCTCGATCCGGATGCCGGCGTCGTTCTGCGGCATCGTCGGTATCCGCCCGACGCCGGGGCTGACGCCGAACTGGCCGATGCCGCTGGCCTGGGATCCCGGTCAGGTGCACGGCCCGCTGGCGCGCACGGCGGAAGATGCCGCGCTGATGCTGGATGCGATCGCAGGCTTCAGCCGTGCATCCCCGATTTCGGTGGCGCCGCCCTGGGCCAGCGCGCGGGCGGTCGTCGCAAAGGCCAGCGACCTGAAGGGCCTGCGCATCGCCTACGTGTCCGATATCGCCGATATCGGCGTTGAGCCGGAGATCGACGATATCTGCCGGAAAACCGCGATGTCGCTGCGCGACGCCGGCGCCACGGTGGAGGAGATCGCGTTCGACATCTCCGATGGCAAGTCACCCTACCAGGCCTGGCGTGGGCTGTGGATGGTCGGGCAGCAATTCGCCAATCTCGGCCAGCTCGAAGCGTTCGGCGTCAACCTTAAGGGCAACGTCAAGGCCGGGCTCAAGGTAACGCCAACGGATTTTGGCGCCTCCGAACAGAAGCGGCAGGAACTGTTCCAGCGCTTTGCAAAATTCTTCGAACAATTTGATCTGCTGATCACGCCGCAATCGCCGGTCAAACAGTTCCCGGTCGAGATGAATTTCCCGACCCTGATCAACGGCAAGAAGCTCGACAATTACACCGAATGGATCGCCGGCTCGTTCCTGATCACGCTGATGAGCCTGCCCGGCGGCAGCGTGCCGGCCGGCATGACCAGCGACGGGTTGCCGGTTGGAATCCAGATTGTCGGCCCGCGCTTCGAGGAGCCGCTGATCTTATCGGCCATGAAGATCGTGCAGCAGACCCATCCAATCGGCTGGCCGCCTCACGCCTGAGCAGCGGCCATGCGCGCGGCAAAGGTCGCGAGCGACGTCGGCGGCCGCTTGAGCAGCCATCCCAGCACGTTGGGATTACCCTTGAGGCCGTCGCGCGCATAGGCCTCGAACATTTTTGCCAGCGTTTCCAACTGATAGTCGTCCATCGCGGTGCTGCGGGCGCGTTGGGTCCAGGCCTCGACCGGCTCGGCCTCGGCGCGGACGGCTCTCTGCAGTGCGTGTCCAAACGTCTCGGCAATCTCGATCTGGCTCATCGGCGCTGTGCCGACCAGTTCATAGCTCGCGCCGGAATGACCGTCCCCGGTCAGCACCAGGGCCGCTGCTTCCGCGACGTCGTCGAGATCGACAAGGCTGAGCTTCGTTTCGACCGGGTAGGGCGTGCGATAGACGCCGTCGCCAACCATGCGGTCCCATTCGGCGAGCGAGTTCTGCATGTAGGCGGTGGGCTGCAGGATGGTGACATCCAGCCCCGAACTGAACAGTAGCTCCTCGACCCGCAGCTTGGCCCAATGATGCGGCATCGCCTCGATCTGCGGATGCAGCACCGAGTGATAGACAAATCGCCGGATACCATGGGTAGCGGCGGCTGCGATGAGGCCTTTTGCAAATGGCAGCTCGTGAGGACTGACATTGGGGCAGATGTGATAGACCGCGCTGGTTCCGCGAATGGCCCGCGACCATGCGCGCGGATCATCCATCTCGCCGACCTCGACGTCATGAACACCGATCGCGTTCAAGGCCGCATGATGCGCGGCGCTTCGCGCAAAGGCACGAACGGCCGCGCCGCGCGCAACCAATGCCTTAAGCACGGCCTTGCCCGTCTTGCCGCCGGCGCCCGTGACCAGAATCATGCGTGGCACCCCGACTTTGCTCTAGCGCTGCACATTCCGGGTGAGTTCGAACAGCCGGCTCGGGCTGAGTGGAATTTCCAGCAACTCGACGCCGCGCCCCTTTAGATCGAGCGCGTCCTCGATCGCCTGTGCGAATAATGGCCCGGCAGGAATGGCACCGGCCTCGCCCGCGCCCTTGATGCCCATCGGATTGAGCGGCGACGTCGTCACGGTGTGGCCGAGTTCCATGCGCGGCACCTCGAGCGCGGTCGGCAACAGATAGTCCGCCAGTGAGGCGTTGAGCAGTTGGCCCTGATCGTCGAACACCAGTTTTTCGTAGAACGCATTGCCGATGCCCTGCGCGACGCCGCCATGGATCTGGCCGGCCAGAATCATCGGATTGATCACGGTGCCGCAATCATGCACCACGACGTATTTCAGGATTTTCAGGTCGAACGTTTGCGGGTCCATTTCGATGATCATGGCGTGAACGCCGTTTGCCGTCGCCCCCATTTTTGGCCCGAAATATTGCGTCGATTCCAGCCCCGGCTCGGTGCCCGGTTGGACCGCCCCACGCATCGGATTGGCTTGCCTGGCGAGATCGCCGAGCTTTACGAATTTCTCGGGAATGCCGACGATCGACACTTTGCCGTCTTCGATCACGAGATCATCCTCGGCGCATTCGAACAGGTCGCTGGCGAGCTTCAACGCCTTCTTGCGCACCACCTTTGAGGCTTCGTTGACGGCATTGCCCGCCACCACGGCGCCGCGGCTGGCAAAGGTGCCGGCGCCCCAATAGAACTGATCGGTATCGCCGGTGACGACATCGACATCGGTGGCGGCGACACCAAGCTGGTCGGCGGCAATTTGCGCGAACACGGTGAAGTGTCCCTGTCCCTGGGTGCCGATCCCGGTGGCGACGCTCACCTTGCCGTTGGATTGCACCTGCACTTTGGCGCCTTCGTAGGGACCGATCCCGGTGCCCTCGACGTAGCAGGCGAGACCAATGCCGATATGGCGGCCTCGAAGTCGGGCTGCGACCTGTTCTTCCCTAAACGCCTTGTACCCGATCGCTTCCAGCGCCATGTCGAGCACCGGCTCGTAGTTGCCGCTGTCGTATTCGAGCGGCTGGAAATCCTGATAGATGATCTCGTTCTTGTAAGGGAATGCCTCGGGCGGGATCAGATTCTTGCGCCGGATTTCGGCCGGGTCGATGTTCAATTCACGGGCCGCGAAGTCGAGCAGTCGCTCCATCACGAACACGCCGTGCTGGCGTCCGGCGCCGCGATACGGCGTGACGATCGGCAGATTGGTGAATACTTGCGTAAACGTGCTGTCGTAATTCGGCACGACATAGGGGCCGAGCAGGGTGCACTGGCTGTTGATCGGCACCGTCAGCCCATACGGATCGTAGGCGCCGCCGTCGTGCAGGAATACGTCCTTGATGCCGAGGATGCGGCCATCCCTTGTCAGGGCAATCTCGGCGTCATGAATCTGTCCGCGCTCATGGGTGGTGGCGAAGAAATGCTCGAGCCGGTCCTCGATCCATTTGATCGGCCGGTTCAGTTTCATCGACACCCACGGCAGCAACACTTCCTCGGGATAAAACATCATGATCTTCGGCCCAAAACCGCCGCCGACGAATGGCGCGATGACGCGGACCTGGCGTTCGTTGAGGCCGAGCATGCCGGCAAGTCCGTTGCGGACGAACACCGGCGCCTGTGTCGTATCCCAGATCGTCATCTGGTTGGCGCGCTTATCCCATTGCGCGACGACGCCGCGGGTTTCGATCGGCGACGAGATGCCGTGCTCATAGTGGAAACGGCGCTTGATGATATGATCCGCCTTTGCCGCAGCGGCCGCATAGTTGCCCTTGGTCTGGCGCACATGCGCGGAGACGTTGGAACCGACGTCGTCGTGAACCAGCGCTGATCCGGCGGCGAGCCCCTTTTCGAGGTCGACCACGGCCGGAAGCGGCTCGAGTTCGACGTCGATATCGTCGAGCGCGTCCTCGGCAATGTAACGGCTCTCGGCGATCACGATCACCAGGGGCTCGCCGACATGGCGGACCTTGTCCTTGGCTAGCGGAACCTGGGTTCGCTGATGGAAGACGATGCCGGCGATCGGAGGCGGCGGCACCAGCAAAGGGCCAGGTTGCCAGTAATCGCCGAGGTCACCGGCGACGAAGGCCGCGACGACGCCGGATCGCTTCAGCGCGCTGGAAACATCGATGCTGACGATCTTCGCATGCGCGACCTGGCTGCGCAGGAACGCGACATGCAGCATCCCCGGCAACTCGATGTCGTCGATAAACAGCGCCTGGCCCGTCAGGAGCCTGCGATCTTCATTGCGTTTGATCGGTTCGCCGAATGTGCGGGTGGACATCTCTCATCGACCCCGCGTTCGCATCACGGCGGTCATCACTGCATCGACGATGTTCTGATAACCCGTGCAGCGGCACAGATTGCCCGACAGCGCTTCACGCACGTCATTCTCAGTCGGCGACGGGTTTTCATCGAGAAACGCCGTCATCGTCATCAGAATGCCGGGCGTGCAATAGCCGCATTGAAGGCCGTGATGGTCATGCATCGCCTGCTGCAGCGGATGGTATTCGCCGTCCTTGTCGGTGAGACCCTCAACAGTCGAAATCTCGTGATTCCGGGCCTGCACTGCCAGCATCAGGCACGAGCGTATGGGTTGCCCGTCGAGCAGCACCGTGCAGGCGCCGCAGACGCCGTGCTCGCAGCCGACATGGGTGCCGGCCAGCGTCAGATCGTGGCGAATGAAGTCGCTGAGCAGCAGGCGCGATTCGACGCGGCGCCGATATTGTTTGCCGTTCACCGATAGCGTGATGTCGTGGAAATCAGCGTCCATCGCGCACCCGCTGGTGGGCCGTCCGCAGCGCGCGCTCGGTGAGCACGCCGGCGATGTGGCGCTGATAATCCGCCGTGGCGTGAACACTGCCTCCCGGATCGATCATTCGCTGCACGGACGCTGCGACATCGCGGATCGCTGCTTCGGTCGGCGCGCCGCCGACGAGAACCTCGGCAGCCGAACTTGCATCGATAGGGGTTTCGCCCACCCCGCAAAACGCCAGACGAACATCGGTGCATTCATCGCCCTCACCTAAGGTCATCATGGCGGCCACGCCGACAATGGCGAAATCGCCGCGCCGGCGCGCGATCTCCATGAAGCAGCAGCCGGTTCGCGGCTTCGGCAGCAGCAGTTCTATACCCACCAGCATTTCATCGGGCTGCAGATCCGTCGTCAGCGCGCCGACAAAGAAGTCCGATGCCTCGATCCAACGTTCCTGCGTTGCCGTCCGAACGTGAAACCGGGCTCCCAGCGCCAGGGCGATGGCGGGAAGCTCCGAGGCCGGATCGGCGTGCGCAAGATTTCCGCCGATGGTGCCGCGATTGCGGATCTGCGGGTGCGCGATATGCGGCAGCGCTTCGCCGATCAAGGCAAAATCGCGCGCAAAAGCCGCGTCGCGCTGCAGCGCACGGTACCGCGTCACCGGCCCAACCCGGGTCGCCGCGGCGGACCGACGAATACCGGCGAGATCCGCGATCTCGTTGATGTCGATCAAGACCGCCGGTTGAGCCAGGCGGAAATTCATCGCCGGCATCAGGCTTTGACCGCCAGCCAGGAATTTCGCGTCGTCGCCGTGTTCCGCCTTGAGCGAGAGTGCTTGATCGACGGAGGCGGCGGCTACGTATTTGAAGGAGGCAGGCTTCATGGCGCTCGCGTGCAGGCAATCGAAACGCGGTTCGGCGCACTGAGGTGCGAAGCCGCGGCGAAACTATGAGGCGGCCCCCGGCGCAAGTCAAAATCGAAGCGCTTTTTGGCTATCTGAAAATCCGATAGGGGCATGTTTGCCCCCGATGGTTGTTCTTGCTCATTAATATCTCCGCGTGCGCAAACATTGAGCGCGCCATTTGCAGCGGCGTTTGTCAGTATTTGTCCATGGGGTTGCAAGTGCCGAAGTCATTGAAGCCGGATAATCCGCGCGTTACGCTGCGACCGGGCGGGCGAGGGTCGTTCGTCACTCCGATCGAAACGGTACGCATGAACAAGCCAGCGGATGTCACGGCTGAATCAGTTGCGCTGACACCGCGCCTCGCGGTCGACGTTCGCAATGTATCGCTGACGTTCGAGACCGCCGACGGCCAGGTCGATGCGCTGTCGAATGTCAGTCTGCAAATCGCCGACGGCGAGTTCGTTTCCTTTATCGGCCCTTCCGGCTGCGGCAAGACCACGATGCTGCGGGTGATCGCCGACCTGCAGCAGCCGACCGCCGGCACGCTTCTGGTCAACGGCATGAGCGCGGAGCAGGCGCGTCTGGAGCGCAGATATGGCTATGTATTCCAGGCGCCGGCGTTGTTCCCGTGGCGCACGATCGAAAAGAACCTGAAGCTGCCGCTGGAGATAATGGGATTTTCCGATACCGAGCAGCAGCAGCGGGCGGCGCGCTATCTGGCGCTGGTCAATCTCACCGGCTTCGAGCGCAAGTTTCCCTGGCAGTTGTCCGGCGGCATGCAGCAGCGGGTTTCGATCGCGCGCGCGCTGTCGTTCGATCCGGAACTGCTGCTGATGGACGAGCCGTTCGGCGCACTCGACGAGATCGTCCGCGACCATCTCAACGAGCAGTTGCTGCAATTGTGGGACAAGACCGGAAAGACGGTGCTGTTCGTCACCCACTCGATTCCCGAGGCGGTATTCCTGTCGAGCAAGATCGTGGTGATGTCGCCACGGCCCGGGCGCATCATCGATATCATCGATTGCAATTTTCCGCGCGACCGCACCCTGGAAATCCGCGAGACGCCGGAATTCCTCAAGATCGCGCAGCGCGTGCGCGTCGGCCTGCGGGCGGGACATTCCTATGACGAGTGATACGCTGGCGCTGCCTGCATCGGGTATCGGTACGCTGCGGCGGCATCCGCTGGTAGCGCGCTACGCGCCGATTGTCACGATCGTGCTGGCGCTGATTGCGATCTGGTATGTCGCGGCGGTGCTGATGAATTTATCGCTGGTGCGTGACGCCTTCGAGCGGGAGGAGACGCCGTACACCGCCTCTGAGCTGATTGCGGGCACCATGAGCGCCGAGCGGCCGCTGCTGCCGGCGCCGCACCAGGTGATTGCGGCCTTCATCGATTCGGTGTTCGGCTACGCGCCGACCGCGCCGCGCAGCCTCGTCTATCATTCGACGGTAACGCTGTCGGCGACGCTGCTTGGTTTCGCTCTCGGCGCGCTGTTTGGTATCGCTCTGGCGCTGATGATCGTGCACAGCCGCGTGCTGGAGAAAAGCCTGCTGCCCTGGATCATCTGTTCGCAGATGGTCCCGATCCTGGCGCTGGCGCCGATCTTCATCGTGGTGCTCGGCGCCGCGGGATTGCAGGGCCTGCTGCCGAAGTCGATCATTTCGGCCTATCTGTGTTTCTTCCCGATCACGATCGGGATGGTGAAGGGTTTCACCGCGCCCGATCCGATGCAACTCGACCTGATGCGGACATGGTCGGCGTCACCCCGGCAGGTGCTGGCAAAGCTGCGCTGGCCGTCGGCCGTGCCCTATCTGTTCGCGAGCCTCAAGGTCGCGATCACGATCTCCCTG
>WNFO01016150.1_pt1 | contig 12543 bp, 14 predicted proteins | sample 5400251 | NCBI WGS metagenome assembly WNFO01 (sample SAMN13153354, study PRJNA577476) | soil metagenome | isolation source: 100 cm saprolite under Madrone tree | place: USA:California | collected 2016-06-14
GGCAAAGAAGGACAACGCCGAGAGGAACTCTGGGGCGCCTCTTGCGGACTTGTCACGTGGCATGCACCGTCACGCCTTTGCTTCTCTCCCAACACCTCGTGTGCGATGAACCGATAATTTCATTTTCTTTTCCGTTCATCACACTTTCATGAAAAGGCGGGTCGAACCTCGTGAAAATGGATTAGTCAACAAACTCGCTAATAGCTGGACAGCCCATTTCGCTCCCGGATATCTTAGCAACAGGCCAGGCCCACGGACATACCTAGGTCCGTAACTTAGAGCTAATTTTAGTAGATGCCCTTACAACGTTCAACCCTACTCATGGTCGATGATTACTGCAATGATCCCTCGGCTCATTCCCTTTCTGGCTGCAGCATTTGCCAAGAAGAAATAGTGCAGAAAGCCCTTTTGCCGCGTGTCGAGCATGTCAGACTGGAAGTTGAATTTCGAGGTGTGTGATTAGACACAGTGTGAAGTCTCATTGAACGGGTGAACGAAAGGGCGTGTCGATTGGTCGATCGATTTCTGGCTCCCATTGTGTATTATCTGAGAATGAAGTGAATCTACAAAGACTGGCATAAAAACATGCATTGAGTTCTCATTAACACAGCATGCATTGGATGTACGACGTGGAATATTATATTCTGAAAATCCTGTGATCCGATTGGCCATATTTTTAGAACGGAGGGATGACTAAGCTGTTGTTGCAGGGTTCGTTGACGCGTGGATGGTTCGTGTCCGGAGACAATGGACAACCACGGTTCTACCGTGATGTGACCATCATCAACTCTTTCACCTACAGACACGGTCCCGGATATGAGATGTGGTCGGTGGGCACAAACAATCGCCATGGAAGTGGCTGGACCATGACAACAAGTCGTTTGCTATTTACATGCACAGTGACAATGGTGACAATGGCCGCTTACCTTGTGGTGAATTGCTTTGTTCTGTTTGGTTCTACAACGAGGATCCTGCGCCTTTTGGGTGTGTATAAAAGCCTGGAGCCTTTGCTTTGCACCCTTTCAACAACCGCATTCATCCCCAGTTCCGGCCTTGCATCTTCAGAGGACGGGTTCCTCGCAGTCCATCTTTCTAAGTTAACTGACCCTGCTACTTCTTTTCTTCACTTGGCTGGTCCTACGTGTTCTCATTCCGTTCTCTATCATTTATCGAGATGCTCTCCAAGTCTTTCATTGCTTTGATTTTCTTCCTTACTTCAATATCCTCCGTTAATGCTCATGCTGGCGTTACCCCTGCTCTCGGCGTCAAAGGGCAGTTTACACGAAACGATGTTCAGCGTCCCTCCGCCAAATCTCCCTGTGGCAATATAAACATCTCCCAAAACCTCGATGCCTCCACCACTGTTCAGGCAGATGCCAACGGAAACTTTTCGCCCTCCATCACAGACTTCAATGGGTGAGTACATCATCCATGCATATTTGTTTTTCGCGAGTGATCGGCTGATTGCAGAGACCTTTAGTGGTGCTGACGGTTCAAGATCCATCCAGAAAGTCGAAGTAGATGCAACCGGAACAGGAACAAACTTCGTTCCGGCCAAAATGGTCGTCAACGGTGATGCTGTACATACTGTCCGTCGTATTCCTTACCCTCGTACTCATTTACGTCTTGTAGAATCCTACGGGTGTTGCCACACAAAAGCTCACCGTTCAGCTCCCTGCCGGTACCAAATGCACTGGTGGCACTAACAAAAACCTTTGTCTTGCATCCTTCACAACGACTGCAGGATTCGGGAATTGCGCCGTAGTTTCTCAAGGGGCTGGGACTCAGAATACTTCTACGTCGCCCTCAACGTCTGGTCAATCCAATGTGCCCCGTAACGGTGCGGCAAAAGGCGTGACCCGTTCAGCAGATTCGAGTGCTGCGAATGATGAACAGACGAATCTGGACAAGAAGGCCGCTAAGTCCGAGACGGGCAAGAAGGCGAAGGGAAAGAAGGCGAAGGCGAATGGGAAGGCGAAGGACGCTACGACAAAAGACGCGAACCGTATAGCGAATTCGGGTGCTGCGAATGGTGACCAGGCGAACCCGGACAAGAAGGGGAAGGGGAAGGGGAAGGGCGGCAAGAAGGGTAAGGGTAACATGAAAAACAAGGGCAAGGGAAAGCAAGCCAACAAGGGCCAGAGTGGTGCTCAGAACAACGCTACGACGGCGAACAGCAATAACGGCAAGCGATCCTGTAAGTGTCACTTCTCCGCGTCGTTGTACAGTATGAGAAGGACACTGCTGACTTTCCAACTAGGGTCTTCTCGTCCATTGGGCAATTTTACATGACAGATGATGCAGAGAATGGATTAATTCAATATAATATGTACTCGTCAACTAACGTAAAACGTTCCAATTGCAAGCGCTGATCTAACACGATTCATGTACCCGTACCGTTCGTTAGTAACTTAGCGCATCGAAGGCATAGCGCATCGAAGGCATCCAGTTCCTGCACGTGATTGAAACACAGCACACGAGCGTGACCGTGACCGTGACTTTCATTCAGGTTCACGTCCACTGGCACTGGCAGTTCGACGACCGCCATGATCCCCTTCCGACCCTCACAGATAGCAAGAAGATTTCGTTGGTTTTGAGGTCCTTAAGGGTCTCTGTCGGTTTGTGTCCATATCTACGTCATCACCCCAGCCGTGCCATAGTCGAAAACGGAATACTTCCAAGAAGTCCATACAGCGTTCCAGTAGCGCTAGACATATAGTATCGTGACCTCCCGCGTCCACGAGTGCCAACGCCATCTCAGACGTATGATAAGATATGCGGAGTTAGTTCAGAACACCAACGCGGGAGGTTTGTCCTCAGGTTGATGTGTTTGCCCTCTTACTGTCGTTCCTTTCAATCAAAGCCCAATATCACGAACAGGTCGTGGAGGCACTTGTTGACTATATTTGCCAATGCTGAGACTTCATCTCGACCACATCATCCCCGATTCTCCGCCGTTCCCGAGAACGACCGCAGGATCGTATAATGTGACGGCAAGTCTGGGCTCGCGCAACACATTGCTGGCATGCTTGTCGACCGAACCTTCTGCGTATCCCTTGGTGTTATTACTACTGTAGCAAGACCAAGGTTAAATTTTATGCCCGCCTGCCTGATGGAAGTCATCCTTTCGTTATCATCCGACTCACGGCCTGTTAACCAACAGGAAATTTTATTTCCGGACTCCCTAGAAACGCTCTTCAAGCTTTGGTCTTGATAAAGCTGGGGTGGATAGCTTTGCCTCATTGGCGCAGTCGTTGGGTAAGCGCAGTCGTCGGCTGGCAGGCACAACTAATTTGTAAGCGCAGTCATTACAGAATGTCTGTATTGTATGTGCAATTCTGATTCTGAAATCGCTCTTGGCAGGATTCGACTTACCGGTCTCATGAATTTCCGATATGACGCTCTGGAAATTGAGACGCCACGAAGTCCGCAGTTTCTTTGCTAAGGAGATGATGGCCTCTAACTTCCTCGTACTATTCACCCGTTCCTATTCAGCGTTACAACGAACCCAGTTTGGGTATGCGTAACGCGAGTAGGGTAGGATGACATGAGCGACAAGTCCCAGGTTTACCTCACACTCCAGGGATACCCGTATATTCGTGCTCTCGTTCTTCCTCAAGCTGTTCTGTGCACACTCAGGAATTCTTAGGGTGCTAGGCCACGTCTCTAAGCTTGTGTGGCGCGTACAGCTTATGAGCCGAACTGTTTAATGGCCCATATTTCCTATATATTGGAATCATTGAACCGTTCGGCTCACCGTGACAACGTTAGGTATTCCAATCGATCTTATCCTCAGAATTGTCCGATTGGACTGTCCGACTTAAAAATTGAACTGAGGTTTAGAGGATGATTAGCTCGTTGATTGCAGAATTGCTGCGGAGCGCAGCCGAGACGCGAACATGTACGTTCACCATACCGTCTTTGGCAACTAGAAGCCAACAATTATGGAACTGCTGGGGTCACCATCACCTACGTTACGACAGATTTCTTTGCCCATTTCGGTCTCACATTATCGCTGTGCCTCTTCCGCTCGTGTATAAAAGCTCACCGATGGTCCCCTCCAATGTTCATCACCACTCTCAGTTTTGCATTCTAGGAGAACAGATTCCACAGTCTACCTCTTGCTGACTTTCCTGCCATCCTACATACACCCATCCATTCGTTATTATTTCTCGAGATGCTTTCCAAGTCCTTCACCGCTTCATTATTCCTCCTCGCTTTGACATCCTCTGTCAATGCCAACGCTATCATCACTCCTTGCCTCGGCGTCCAAGGCACCCCAGGAGCCAGCGACGTTCAGCACCCTTCTGACGCCAGTCCTTGTGGCAATATACCCATAGCCAAAAACCTCGATACTTCCAACACTATTCAGGCAGACTCAAGCGGACAGTTTAAGCCTTCCATCACAAACTTCGATACGTGAGTACATCCTCCACGCCCATTTCTTACCGATGAATGGGTCGGCTGACTTTGGAGGGCCTTCAGTGGTAGCGATGGCCCACGGTCGATTGCGACTGTGAAAGTTGATCCATCCGGAACGGGAAGCAACTTTGTCGCAGCCCAGATTGTCGTCAACGGTGATGCTGTACATGCTGTCCATCGTTCTCCTTATCCTAGTACTGACTGATGTCCCCTAGAATCCCACGAACGATGGTACGCAACAGCTGACGGTCAAGCTCCCCGATGGCATCAAATGCGTTGGTGGCAGCGGCAAGAATCGTTGTCTTGCATCGTTCATTACGACTGCGGGTTACGGAAATTGCGTGGTAGTCACCCAAGCGGGTTCTAATGCGAAGCGTTCTGCCCCTAGGGATGAGGAAAAACCGAAGCCAGCCCCTGCGAAGGATTACAAGTTAAAGACGGATAAGAAAAAGGCCGGAAAGAAAATAAAGGTGACGAGGGGTGATTAGTGCTGAAATTGCTCGTGCGCGTATACCTGGTGATGGACTTGCGGGGCTCGGGCTCGATGCATTGCGTGAGGCCGCTCCAAAATGCCCAAGCCACAAACAATTGGACTGTTTATTTGACTGAACCTCTACCCCGTATTAATTGCTACATTGGTCCTTCCGTTCTTTACTACAGGCGCAGTCACGAAGATACGATGGCGCCGCCACTTTACCTTTCATATTCGTACGAATAGATCAAGTGCGGCAACGAGGTCTGTTAGTTTGTCTTGCGCGACTGCTTTGTGCCTATTTTCCTTTTTCTGAAAAAGCCGGAAAATCCCGGAAGAAGTTCGATAAAGCGACGTTTCTAGATTTACACATGCAACTCGACAATATGACGAGAGGCGGTTTGATTTAAACCACCATCCCGTGTGTATTACCGTAACGTTAAGTATGAAACTCATCCCAATATCTTCTCTTGTTGTTGTAATGATTACTCAGGCTCTCATCGAGCGAGTGGTTGCGCCCGTTTTCCAACTCAATTATTGACACGAGTAGTGTGATGTCGAACTACTGCCAAACACAGTTCAATAGGCTGTGTGAATGGGTGGCAAGAGTTGTCGTGGGGAAGGGTTGTGTGGGTGACACCGTTCTCGATTTGGGTGTACCACGCGTGGCATTGGGAGTCGGAGGTTAAAGCCGAGGTTGCCTGAGACGCGTTGTCGACCGATTGGATGTGGACCGTGGATGTGGGCCGTGGTTGACCGATCGAGAGAATTGTCGACGAGTTGGGTGTGATTGGCCGAGGTTGTACCACCGTGCGTGCGCCGGGTGTGTCTTTGGCGGTACGTTGTTTTCTTTTGTGCTTTGTGACTCGGGGAAGGTTTGCCTTCGATGGATTTGGTCCGCGTGCGCGTTTAGCAGCAACCACGGGAGATGTGGAGGGCGTGACGAGATCAGTTGGGGAGGGACGTTTGGAAGCGTTTGTTGACCGTTTCTGGGCTTCAAAGCGGGCAGAAAACACCCGGCTTGCTGTGTTGAAGTCGTCTTTGTGCCTGTACCAGTACTCGTCGCGGATGTCGGCTATGAAAGTGATGGAGCTGATGGGGACCCCTTGTCTATCGCAGTCATGCACCTTTGTTCGGAGGCTAGAGACAAAATACCGCCACACATCGTCTTGGGGCATCAGGTCAAGGATGGCTAACGCGAATTCACGGTCTGACATGCACTCAACGTCGAGGTTGCAGAGGCAGCCGTATAGTCGTTGCATGTCGTTGAGCCACTTTGCCACGTCCATATCGGAAGTACAGCGATAGGTCATAATTTGATGTTTGATTGTCGCTGCGTGGAGTAAATTTCGTGGCCGGTAGATGGAGCGTAGGCTTTCCCACGCTTGTTTGGCATACAAGACGTTTTGCACAAGGTGCAGCTGTCGGCTGGGAAGGGCGGTGACGATGCGAGAGAGAGCGATGTTGTTACCGCTTAGCCATGGTTCAGCATCGGCGAGGGCTTTCTGGTGTTCGGCGTCATTGCCAAGGACGTGGGTTGTCGAGAGGTTTCCATTGTCATCAACACTTTGGCAGGTTAAGGTTTGTCGTAGGGGTGGGATGAACGGAGGATCAGAAGTTGGGCCTTCGATGTACTTGAGCAAGCCCCATTCGCGGAGTTTGTGGTAGGACCTGATCTTCCATTCACCGTAGTTGTTGTCGGTGCCGTCATCGATAATTTTGGGAAGTTCGGTGCAATACACACTCTCGTTGTCGGACATGGTGGGATTTTATTCTGGTCTTGGCTATGGCACTAGACAGGGTCTATACCTGTGGCGTGATAAGAGGAACGATGATTATTCAGCGATGCGGATACAACACGGATGCACGACGCTACCCACCTTGGCGTGATAAGAGCGATGAGGACCTCCTTCACGCCAGGGGCATTATATGTAGTAATACGCATGCGCATATATGTACAACATTCGTCTGCCAAGACAGAGAGAGATACACGACAAGGGAAATGCGATGGACGTAGAGAATGATGTACGAGGACTATCGGGAGGCTGCTTACATGACAAGAGAAAAGGAGCACTCGACGAAATCAAATCCTTGGAAAAATAGAACACTCGAACTAATCCAGTTGTCTTGAAAATCTAACTCTCAGCGGGTGGATTTGACGGTCCTCTCCATCTTTTGTGATCGCGAAAGGAATAGCATGACAGGAGTGTAGCCAATGGAGTTCTGAGTGAGAGGTAGATCAAATGATGAATGAACGGGCTGAGAGTATATAGTACCCGTCTTCGGTAAACCAAGGGAAAGTTGTAGAAAGCTTGTGTAAGGACCACTCGGTCTGGGTGCGGCACGAGTGAAAGCACAGCACAAGAGTTTCGGCAGTAAGCGATATAAACAGAAATTCTATTAACGCTATATAAAGGTGAGTACAGGGAACCTAGAATGTACGAGAAAGTTGAATTGGTGAAGGGCAGTGGGCTGCTAATGAGTAATGACCCGTTGACGAATCCGCCAAGAGACCTAGGATGTGACAATAGCCAAGGGAGACCTGCAGAAGCCCACAGAATCCGAGTCCTATATAACAGTAGGATATCTATCAGCAATAAAATTCCCTAAGCAAGACACTCACAACAGGCATCAGACAGACTCAGGTAGGATAGAGAGAGTTGAGCACCTGGGCGACGCAGTCAGGCTGAGTCAGCGAGGTTGTTTGGTTCAGCGTGGCGCTAGACCAAATGCGGCAATACAGAGAACTCGGATGGACCCGTGGGCGTGGAGTTGAGTTCGTAACTCCCCAGGTAGCCCCGAGTTCACTCTACTCTCCGGAAACATAAACACAGGATACACGATCAGGTGAGAGGAAGCTTGATGATCCACGTGCTTGAAACCATGCCCCCACGTCACCCCAGACCCGACATCCAAGAAAATTTGTTTCCTACTGGTGTCGGCAAAGGCTCCACTGGCGTTGGCCCGGCATCGAAATCCTCAAAGGTCTTCTGTTGGGTGATGCTATATCGTTGTTGCGATGTCCTGCCGCAGCAGTGCTATGTCGAATAGTGCCACCAGGGAATCACTCAGCGTTTCGGTACCCGCGGTTCTGCTCCTACTGTCGCCCTTTTCAATCAAGGCTCACGATTTTGAGCAGGACGTAGAGGAGCTTGTTGTCGAATTCTGCGCTTGATATCGACCACAAGAACGGCTCAAGATCCAAGTCGATAGTCCGACAACAAGTCTGAGCTTGTGCACCATATCATCCTTATGAACCTTTCCTGGCGTTATCAAGACTGAGAATGGCTGTCGACGATTATTACCCGCAACAAAAGTAGTTCTTTCATTATCACCCGATTTACGGCCTGTTTGGCAACGACAATACTTATTTCCGAGTCCCCCTTGGAAATCTCTTCAATTGCCGGCCTTCAGAAAGTTGAGGTGCATAACTTTCCTCACAGGCGCGGTCATCGGATAAGCACAGTCATTAGCTAAGCGCAGTCATCCATATCTAAAAGCGCAGCCATAGAAAATAAAAACCCGCAGTCATCGAGTTGGCACACCCATCAAGTAAGCGCGACCATGGTGATTGGGTACGTCCATTCACGGCCAGATGTGCGATTCCGATTGTGGTAATGATCGTTCAGGAAGTTGTAACATCACAAAATTTGCACTTTCTCCACTAAAGATATGGCCTCTATCATCGCCATACTATGCACATTCAGCATTTAGCTAGGTAGGGGGTGTTTGACATGAACAGGTTCGACTCCATGAACGACATCTGGGGTCTCGCACGCACGTCGGGCACGTCGTGGGCCGATGGTATCGTTCTTCAACCTTTCCCTCCATCCGAGGTCGAAATTCTTAAGGTGCTCAGCTGCGGATCGAGGGAAAACAATCCGTTGCCGTTAAGTGAATTAGTGGACGGCCAAACATTTGGTTGCAGTGTTGCTGCGGCGTCATGGACAAGCACGATCACGGTTCTGTCTATGGTGACTGCCCCACAAGCGGTCTGCACTGGGTTCGACAGGAGCCGGTCACGGGTGTGGGTTGGGGACTGTGACTTACGTTTCGGAAAATCTCTTTGTCCAGTTCGGTCTCAAAATTATTGCCGTGCCTCTTCTGCTCGTGTATAAAAGCTTGGCCATGGTCCCCTCCAATATTCATCAACACCTTCAGTCTCACATTTCTACGAGGACGCGTTCTACACAGTCTACCTCTTGCTGACCCTCTTGCAAATCCTACTTACTCTCGTCCATTCGTTATTCTTTTTCGAGATGCTTTCCAAGTCCTTCACTGCTTCATTATTCCTCCTCGCTTTGACATCCTCTGTCAATGCCAACGCTGTCGTTGCTCCTTGCCTCGGTGTCCAAGGCACCCCAGGAGCCACCGACGTTCAACATCCTTCCGACGCCAGTCCTTGTGGCAGTATATCCATTTCCCAAAACCTCGATACGTCCAACGCTATTCAGGCAGACTCAAGCGGACAGTTTAAGCCTTCCATCACAAACTTCGATACGTGAGTACATCCTCCACGCCCATTTCTTACCGATGAATGGGCCGGCTGACTTTGGAGGGCCTTCAGTGGTAGCAATGGCCCACGATCGATTGCGACTGTGAAAGTCGATCCATCCGGAACGGGAAGCAACTTTGTCGCGGCACAGATGGTCGTCAACGGTGATGCTGTACATGCTGTCAATCGTTCTCCTTATCCTCGTACTGACTGCCAGCCCTAGGATCCTACGAACGATGGTACGCAACAGCTGACGGTCAAGCTCCCTGACGGCATCAAATGCGTTGGTGGCAGCAGCAAGGATCGTTGTGTTGCATCGTTCGTTACGACTGCGGGTTATGGAAATTGCGTCGTGGTCACGCAAGCGGGAACTACTGGAAGCTCTGACTCTACGGGCAGTGGAAAGGCGCAGCCAAATGGAGTGAAGAGTTCTCAGCCGGTTCAGGGCCAGACGCCTGAGGGCAACAAGCCCAAGCAGATGAAAAGGATGACCATGAAAAGGAGGCTGTGAAGGTGGCAAGTGATGAAATTGGAACGCGGCGTGCATCTACCCGCACCCAAGGGATTGGACTGATTTTCCATTTCATTTGACTTATCTTTTTATCCTATATCCATTTTTTTTTACGGAAAGCGCAACAAGGACACGACGGTGCCACCATGATACCCGTCATACGAATAGATTAAACGTGGCATCGTCGGGTTGCGTTGCGCTGACTGCAGTGGTTGGCGCGAGTGTCCCGTGCCTTACACACATTCCCTTATTTTACCACCTTCTATTTCACTCCCATCTTTCAAAAAAATTGCTTCTATATAATTCACCTTCCAGTGTTACATCTAGATCGTTTAGATGTAGGTAAAATTGAAGCAGGCGTGTGTACGCCAGATGGTATTTTTGGTGTGTGTTCATTCACTTGGGTCGTCCTGCACGCGTCCATTTTCTCCAAACATCTTGACTTCGCATTCTCTCGTCTTCCCTCTTTCGCCCCTCTTTACCATCGCTACTAACAAGATCCAGGACAGGACACAAGATAAGAAGCTCTCAAGCACGGCAAAGCCCGGTTCCAAAGCGCTTAAGGCCGGTCAAGTTCATGTTAGAACTTAAGTGCGGTCACTCGCCCCCGCCTTTTTTCGGCACGACTCATTGTACGAGAACGGCTTCATAATTTGCGAAATAGGGTTTCTCGTTGGTCACGCTTGCATGAGGAGTGATGGAGACTGAACTTATCATCGATGGAATACTAAATAATCACCTGTTCTACGAGCCCCGAAAATCTCTACCCTTCCTACAGTCAGCTGGCTGCGTGTCGAGGGCCTTTATTTGATCCAACTTGAGGGAGAGTACGCTTTATGAGTCGGCCTGAGTAGCACGGTTTGTTCACGGGAAGTCACGCGTGTTCCGTGAATCTGTCAACGCCTTGACGCTACTGCCAGAGCTGCTCGTTGCTACTACTGATACCATGAAGCTGACCAGCACATTGGGGTGGAGCAGAGGGTAAGCCCAGTAAGGCCAAGGCGCTAAGGGCTTGATGCAGCCGCATAAGTATACAGTAGTACCGCGAACCCAATTGGTTGTCTTTAGGTGAAGGACCTAGCTAGGGGAGGATGATGCAATGATGGCTGAAGGACATGAATAGGAGCTAGAGAGGGATCAAAAGTCGCAAATGTTTTCGAGCATAGTTCTCTTGAATGAACTGCCACGTGACATGCTGAGCAAGTTTTGCAACCCTAACCTTAACGGGGCTGGCTGAACAGTCTCCCTTCGTGATCACTTTCCATTTGCTGCGAGTCCCTCTTGAGAAGACTGATTTTACTCTCTCTACCTGAAGAATGAACCCGTCAAGGCGATCCTGAGATACTTTATGACATCGAGCTCGTCACCTCGACCCTTCCTTGAATCGGGTTTCCGAGTCTCAAGCTCTCCTTTGTCTTTAAGCCAATTTTTCGGATACCTCATCACCGTTGATCCTGAGATCAATGGCCGCTGCATCGCTATCTTTGGCCGGGCACTGACCCCGATCTCATCATGTTACGGAGTTCATGGTCAATCGGCGCGACATACCCAACCGTCACTGCAAAAGAGTCTGGCCAAAAGTTTTGGATAATTGCCGCGGAGTCGTCGGTGTCAGCCACCGCTGAACAATGATGAAGAGTTTGTTTGTTTTATCACATGCACCCGTACCTCATAAGTGAGTCTATTAGTCACTTCCCCTACCGCGCCTCACGTCGAAATTCCCGAGAAGGGTACATACTAAAAACAACCAGGAGGTGTGCAAGTTCGAGGTGTACGTTGAGGAGGCGGCGAGCGCAGACCATTCCCAACTTGAGATCACGAGGAACGGAAGAACCCCCTGCACCAAGACAATCATGGGATTCATGGCGTGGTCAGTTCGTTTGCTCAATGCTCCGAGTCCTGGCAAGTGCCCCCGTCCTGGTGTAAAGCTCTAATTCGACCGGTCTTTGCCTTGATGTCCTGCACGTCATCAAAACATCAGCCACGATATTCATGCGCAGAATTTGCTTCTCACCGGTGTCGACAAGGCTTCATTGATGCCCTTGCCTCGTAGACGCAGTCATTGGAGTAAGTCCATGTCACGGCCGGATGTGCGATTCTGATTCTGAATCGCCAATCGCTGGACTCGTGTCATCGGGGTCAGGGCCAATCTGATATGATCGCTCAGGACCCGATTCAACGCCACTCGAGTTGGGCTCAAATTGGGCGACTGGAGCGGTGGTTTGACCACATGTCGACATGACAAGCCTGGTCAAAGCCGCATCCGTGCAAGTACCAATGAAAACGATGTGGCCCCTCTTCTGCCCTAAATCCACGAAACATTATAGATAACCGGATGATGCTATCTGGGGGCTAAAATAGTGGAACGAAGAGCTGATCAGAAGATATCCGGGTGACTCTGTGGCCGGGGATTTCATTCTGGGTTGAAGCTACTTCGTCGGCATGAAACGCGCTCACATTGGCCTCTTCTAAAAAATGCTGGGAAAGCTGTGTCGCCCTCTTTTTTCTGAGGGGGGTCGACATGGTGAGATCGGGGGCTATTGTCATGGGGCGAGATCGTGCGTCCAGCGGGGTACGTAACAAGGCTATTCAATTGGATGACGTGAGTGACAGTGGGGGCCGAAGGCCTTGTTCTTCAGCAAG
>WNFO01004092.1_pt1 | contig 12540 bp, 11 predicted proteins | sample 5400251 | NCBI WGS metagenome assembly WNFO01 (sample SAMN13153354, study PRJNA577476) | soil metagenome | isolation source: 100 cm saprolite under Madrone tree | place: USA:California | collected 2016-06-14
TCCTGCTGTTTCGTCAATGGGAGCGCCTGAAGGAACACGCCCATGCCAAGGGCGTGCGCCTGATCGGCGATCTGCCGTTTTTCGTTTCCCCGGATTCGAGCGATGTGTGGGCCAACCTGGAGCTGTTCCTGCTGGACCCGAGCCACAGACCACGGTTCGTCGCCGGTGTGCCTCCGGACTACTTCAGCTCCCAGGGACAGCTCTGGGGCAACCCCGTCTATGACTGGGACGCCATCGTCGCACGGGCTACCGCTGGTGCATCGACCGCCTGCACGCCCTGCTGGCTCACGTGGACGCGATCCGCCTGGACCATTTCCGCGCATTCGCCGCCGCCTGGCACGTACCCGCCGGAGCCTCGACGGCGCAATCCGGCCAATGGGTGCCAGGTCCTGGCGCCGAGTTCTTCAGCGCGGTGCAGAGAGGGCTGGGCGGTCTGCCATTCATCGCCGAGGATTTGGGGCTGATCACGCCCGATGTTTGCGCCCTCCGCGACCACTTCTGCGTGCCCGGGACGCGGGTGCTCCAGTTCGCTTTTGATGGGCATTCAGATAACCCGTACCTACCCGACAACTACATTCCCAATACGGTGGTGTATACCGGTACCCACGACAACCCGACGACACGCGAGTGGTATGAAGAATTGCCCAGCGCCCAGCGGCGAAGCTTTTGGAATTACCTGAAGCGACCCGAGGGCCGGAGCAGCGATGCGGCGCCGGCGTTGATGCAGCTGGCGTGGCCCTCTGCGGCCGCGCTCGCGATCGCTCCACTGCAGGATGTGCTTAACCTCGGCACCGAGGCTCGGATGAACGTGCCAGGCCGGGCAGAGGGCAACTGGCGCTGGCGCTGCCCCGAAGACATGCTCTCCACGCCACAGATCGAATGGCTGCGGGATTTGACAAAAAGTTCGGATCGCTCTGGCGTATTTCGCGCCAAGCTCGGCTGACGGAAACCGCAAGGAGAGAGTTGACATGGACATCGGATACGATCGGCCACTCTACATCCTGCCTTTCGACCATCGCGCCTCGTTCGAGAAGGGGCTGTTCGGCTTCTCCACGCCGCTCACCGCCGAACAGACGGCGACAGTCGCCGCCAGCAAGCAGGTCATCTATGACGGACTGAAGCTCGCGCTGACCAAGGACGTGCCTCGCGAGGCGGCCGGCATCCTCGTCGACGAGCAGTACGGCGCCGCGATCCTGCGCGACGCGCGCGCGAACGGCCTGATCACCTGCGCCCCCGCCGAGAAGAGCGGCCAGGAGGAGTTCCAGTTCGAATACGGCGACCGCTATGCCGAGCACATCGCCAATTTCAAGCCCACCTTCGTCAAGGTGCTGGTGCGTTATAATCCGGAAAGCGACGAGGCGATGAACCGCCGGCAGGCGGCGCGGCTGCGCGAGCTGGCGGACTACGTGCACAAGAGCGGCCAGCATTTCATGTTCGAATTGCTGGTGCCGATGACGCACGAGCAGTCCGACCGGCTGGAGGGCGACCAGCACCTCTATGACCACGACCTGCGGCCGTCGCTGATGATCGCCGCGATCAAGGAATTGCAGAACGCCGGCGTCGAGCCGGACGTGTGGAAGATCGAGGGGCTGGACCAGCGCGACGACTGCGCCGCAGTGGTGACGGCGGCGCAGCGCGGCGGGCGCAACAAGGTGGGCTGCATCATTCTCGGCCGCGGCTCCAATGAAGCCGGCATCATCGCCTGGCTGCGCGCGGCGGCGCCAGTGCCGGGGTTCATCGGCTTCGCCGTCGGTCGTACGTCGTTCTGGGACGCGCTGGTCGCGTTGCGCGACAACAAGACGACGCGCGAGAACGCGGTCGAGACCATCGCCAACCGCTACGTCGAGTGGGTGCGCACCTTTGAGGACGCACGCAAGGGCTAAAACCGTGACGGACAAAACGCCGGGACGCCTTAGGCCAGCATCTTCTACCCAGCCAAATCATCACGTTCTCTGCCAAGCTGCCAAACACTGTTATCACCATGGAAGCGTCGTCGAGCGCCCACCACTGGCACGCGAGCCGGTGCGTGCCGCCACGGCTTATTCCACCGCGCTACAACACGAAGATTGCTAGCCGGTCGATCGGCAGCAGGTGGAAAAACTATTCCATTGATCGGGGCACAAACGCCTCTGTGCCAAGCCGCCAGGTTTGCCCAAGGGTCGCTTCAGCCACCCTCGAACGTGTGTATCAAGGGACGATGCAGTGAAGCGATTATGTCAACTCACGATCATTTTTATACGGGTCACGATTGACTCGTTCGCTTAACTTGCATTAACGCGGAGGAGACTGAGATGCGATTGTATTGCCAATGATGGGTTTCTAACACGCTGGCACTATCCACTAAAGGTCTGTGTATCGAGGAGCATCCAATGATGAATTGGCCCGAAGTATTGCTTGAAATGGAGCATTGGGCCGACGGCTTTCTGACCGGAGCCGCCGCCGCATCGCTGATTGCGATCGCCGGGACCGCCATCGTGCTGCTCGCTCGCGCCATTTAAACCCGGTAGTCAGCAACTCAAGCGATCGCGGGGCTATTGTCGGATTATGGTGGTGATGAGCTGTGGGGGATGGAGCAGACGGCGTACACGCCCAGATGATGGACAGCTGTGTTCGCTGAGGTGAATGATCGTATGCTTTGTCACCACGATTTACCGACATTTACCGTACTTCACTTGCCTGGCGCCGCAGGTATGCGTATGTGAATGATTTAATAGGCTCGCATCCGAACTTCCAGTATGAAGATTTGTCATGTCTGGCCAACGGCCTTCACGACGAAAAACTCACCTGGATACTGAGTGCCCAGGCTGCGAGCTATAGGCTCTAATCGGGAATAACATAACCTAACGCTCGTCCCTTTCACTACTTGACGGCTCATACATGACCTACCCCGCTCCCGTCCTCCCCGATCTCCTCGTTGGCTGGCAGAAGGTCGCTGACCGGTACAATATGCCCATCTACGTCTTTCAGACAGGGGGCACATACCACGCGGTCTCGAACGAGGCTCAAGGCGTGGGGCACCTAGTGGACACCCTGGCCCCCCAGGGGACGTCCGAACTCGGTCGCGGCACTGCTTGGGCGATCGTGATCGCAAGGATCGGTTGATCGAATCGCCTTAAGGGCAAATGAGGACCCCGGTCCACACTGCCCGCGGCGATCGCCTGGTGAGCGCTTTGATCTTGAGCCGGTATACGCTGCTGCGCAGTCAAGCCCTTGCTGGACTGGTGCTGGACTGGCCGGATTCGCACCCTCTCTCGCGGAGGGGAGAGCTGCCGGAGAGCTCGAACGGGGCAGTCAGGAAAACCGTTGTCCCTCTTGCTCCGAAGACATGATGCTGCCCGCCACAGCATCTCGCCTTCTCGTTGAGGTCGGGTATCGCGAGGGTCGCTCCGACATCGCGCAAGGCCCGGGCGCAGCCATAGGCGATCGACTGATCGTTGGCGATGCGGTAACGAGCCCGGCTTGGCCTGCGAGCACCTGGACTGAGTCTGGGCAATATGACAGCTCATCGAGATCTCTCGCGATCGAGCAAATGGCGCGTATGCCGCGCGATCATCAGGTTCTCGTCGGTCGGTATGACCCAGGCCGACACGGCGGAGCCGGAGCTCGAGATCCGCGGGCCACCTTTGGCATTAGCCTGCTCGTCCAAGGTGACGCCAAGCCAATGCGCCTCCCGGCAGGCACGCGCCCGTATCTCGGGCGCGTGCTCGCCGATGCCCGCAGTGAAGACGAGCGCATCGAGTCCGCGGAGCGCTGCGGCGAGCGATCCGAGCTCGCGTCCGATGCGGTAGACGAAGAGGTCGACCGCCTCTTTTGCCGATGGGGCATTGCTTGCCAGCAAGGCGCGCATGTCGCTTGAAATGCCGGAGACCCCGAGGAGTCCCGAACGCTGGTAGATCACCTGCTCGATTGCCTCGGGGTCCATTCGCTCGTGCTGGAGGAGGTAGAGGATGACGCCGGGGTCGAGCGCGCCTGTACGTGTCCCCATCGGCAGGCCGTCGACCGCGGTGAAACCCATGGTGGTGGCGACGCTGCGCCCCCGATCAATCGCGCACATGCTGGCGCCGTTACCGAGGTGGGCGACTACGATTTTTTTCTGGACGCAATCGGGCACGAACTCGGGCAGTGTCGAAACGATGTATTCATATGACAGGCCGTGAAAGCCGTAGCGCCGAACCCCCTTCGCCGTGAGCTCGCGCGGCAATGCGAATTCCTGCGCCAGCGCCGGCTGGCTGCGATGGAACGCAGTGTCGAAGCAGGCGACCTGCGGCACCCTGGGGGCAATCGCGCTGATTGCACGGATAACGGCGATGTGATGAGGCTGGTGCAGCGGGGCGAGCGGTATCAGAGCTTCGAGCGCGGTCAGGACCTGGCTGTCGATCTGCACCGGCTGCGAATAAGTGGACCCGCCGTGGACAACACGGTGACCCACGCCGTCGAAACCGGCATCGCTGCCGACATGGGCTGCGAACCAATCATGGATGGCGGCTATACCGCCGGCATAGCCGTCGCCCGCAACCGGTCCATCGGCAAGCTTGTTGCCGGGCGGATTGGTGACCTCCAGATGCGGCGATGTCCCGATACCCTCGACTTGGCCATGAGCGCCTGCCGAAAGGGACCGGTCGGCCATCGTCTCGAATACCGAGAACTTGATGCTGGACGACCCGGCATTGACGACGAGGATCGGTTCGCGCATCGCGGTCACCCTGTGAGCTTGCCGGATCCCGCGTATGGCTGGCCGGCCGCGCCGACGCGAATCCGGAATGCCGCCCGGAACTCCCGGCCCGGCTGTGCGAGACGCAGCCCGTCACCACTCGTAAGCGCGCTGGCGGGTGCCGTCATCGGCTCGAGCGCGACGTAGTCCTGGTCCTTCGGTGTGAAGACTTGGGCATAACGGTAGCCCGCCAGCAACTCCACCGAGATTCGGCGGCCGGCTCCCGCGATAGAGAACGACATCTCCTCCTCGAGCAGGGCAAAACCGTCGTCGAGGTCGCGTTCGCCGAGGCAGGCGTCGAGCCCGCCGAAAGGCTCTTCCTCACCCGTCGGGATCCCGTGCCGATCAAGCACGAGCTTCTGCATTGGCGGCAGCGTCAGCCGCCACTGGGCGCGCGGAAGTCCCGGGAGTCCCAGGTAAGGGTGAAAGCCGAAGCTCACGGGCACTGGGCCGTCCAAGCTGGCGACCATCGTCGTCTCCATTGTGAGGGTGTCGGGGCAAAGCGTCACCGCTAGTTCCATCCGGTGACGATACGGGAAGACTGCGAGAAGCTCGCGCCGGGTCCAGTCGAGCCGGGCCGCCAGACGATCTTGCCTTGCTTCGGTCACCTTCCAGGCGAGGTGGGACCACGGCACGCCATGCATCGGAAGCCCGTGCTCATCGAAATGAAGGAGCGACGGCGACGGACCAAGCTCCACCTCATGCCCCGCCACGCTATAGCGGGGCTCCGCGAGCCGGTTTGCCCAGGGGTGGAGGAGCGGGATCCCGGCGGTGCTTCCCTTCGCAGCGGCGGCTTCGAGGTCTTCCACGCGCCGCAGGATCTCCGCGCCCCGGTGGCGAAGCGAGGCGCCGATCATCCCGCGGCTGGGCAGGAAAACCGCCTCGAGATCGCCCGCGGTGAGGGTGCAAGCCGCTGGGTCGTTCAGGAGGCCTGGGGGTCGGGGGGTGGACGTTCCCATTTCTCAGCGAGCCTGCTCAACACGACATCGACGAATTCTTGCCCCCGACCCGCGTACCAAGCCGGTGACACAGCACCTGCTAATGCTTGGCGAGCAGTTCCTTCGCGACTGCCACCACGCGGTCCGGCTCGAAGCCGAACTTTTTCTGGAGTTCCTTCAGCGGTGCCGAGGCGCCAAAGGTATGCATACCGATGACGCGACCCTCCCGGCCGACGTAGCGCTCCCATCCTAAGGTGGAAGCCTGCTCCACTGCGATGCGGGCCATTACATCGGGCGGCAGCACCCTGTCCTGGTATTCCCGCGTCTGGTGCTCGAAGATGTCCCAGGACGGCATCGAGACCACGCGCGACTGGATGCCTTCGGCGATCAGCTGCTCGTGGGCCTGCACGACGAGACAGACCTCGCTGCCCGAAGCGATCAGGATCACCTCCGGTTTTCCGCCGGGGGCGTCGGCAAGGACATAGGCACCGCGCGCGACGCCACTTGCCGGCGCGTATTTGCTCCGATCCAAGGTCGGCAGGGGTTGGCGCGACAGCGCCAGCACAGTTGGCTGATGGCGCAACTGCATGACGTAGCGGTAGGCTTCGACGACCTCGTTGGCGTCGCCGGGCCGAAGCGTGACCAGCCCGGGAATGGCCCGCAACGATATCAGCTGCTCCACCGGCTGGTGGGTCGGGCCATCCTCGCCGTCACCCATCGCGTCGTGCGTGAAGATGAAGATCGAGGGTAGCTCCATCAAAGCCGCAAGGCGGATCGCGGGCCGCGCGTAGTCGCTGAAGATGAAGAAGGTCGCGCCGAAGGCCCGGAGCTTGGATAGTGCAAGCCCGTTTACGGTCGCCGCCATCGCGTGCTCGCGGATACCGAAATGCAGGTTCTTCCCGCCCGGGCTGTCGGCCTGGAAATCTCCGGCACCATCGAATTTGAGGGTGGTCTTGTTCGACGGCGCGAGGTCGGCGGAGCCTCCGAGAAACCAGGGGATATTCTGCGCGATAACGTTCAGCACCTCGCCCGATGCGTCGCGCCCGGCCACGCCCTTGGGGTCGGCCAGGAAGACCGGGAGGTTTCGGTCCCACCCCGCCGGAAGCTCGCGTCGCTGCATCTGATCGATCTCGGAAGCGAGATCGGAATGTTGGGCTCGGTATGTGTCGAACAGGTCCGTCCATCGGCGGCGTGCCTCCGCGCCGTGCGCCCCGATACCGGCCGTGAAATGCTCGCGGACGCCGTCGGGGACGAGGAACTTTGCATCCTCGGGCCACCCATAGCTGCGCTTGGTGAGGCGGACCTCCTCCTCACCGAGCGGTTCGCCATGGGCGGCGGCAGTATCCTGCTTGTGCGGCGAGCCGTAGCCGATATGGCTATCCAAAATGATAAAGGTCGGGCGGCCCTTCGTCTTATGGAATACCCCGAGAGCGTGCTCGATCAGATCGATATCGTTGGCGTCGCCGACCCGCAGCACGTTCCACCCGTAACCCAAGAACCGCGCCGCAATGTCCTCGGTGAAGGTGATGCTCGTGCTGCCTTCGATCGTGATGTGATTGTTGTCGTAGACCCAGCACAGGTTGTCGAGGCCGAGGTGACCGGCCAGCGACGCAGCTTCCGAGCCGACGCCCTCCATCATGCAGCCGTCGCCGCAGACGGCATAAATGTTGTAGTCGAACATCTCGAAGCCAGGCCGGTTGTAACGGCTGGCGAGCCATTTCTGCGCGATCGCCATGCCGACGCTCGTGGCGACGCCCTGGCCGAGCGGACCGGTCGTGGTTTCGACGCCGGACACCCAGTGGTATTCGGGATGCCCCGGGGCCTTGCTGTCGAGCTGGCGGAAATGGCGGATGTCGTCGAGCGAAACCGCGGGCTGACCCAGTATCTCGTAATCGGCGTTTACCGCCTCGGTCCCGGTCAGGTGAAGCACGGCCCAGAGCAGCATCGAGGCATGACCGTTAGACAGCACGAACCGATCTCGGTTGGGCCAGATCGGGTCCTGTGGGTCGAACCGCATGACGCGGTTCCAAATTGTATAAACCGCGGGCGCGAGCGCCATCGGTGTGCCGGGGTGCCCGGACTTGGCCTGCTGGACTGCGTCGATCGACAGCGTGCGAATCGTGTTGATGGACAGTTGATCCAATGTTTGGTCGCTCATGGCTCTCACATTTCCGGTCATTGCGCGTCTCGTGCTGGTTCCAGGGACGCCACCTTGCCCAGCCGGCGCAGATGTCGTTCGGCCCGGCTGAATTCGGCTGCCAAGAAGGTCTGGACGAGGTCCCAAGCCACAGCCGGCCCAACGGTCCGGCCACCCATGCAGAGGATGTTCATGTGATCATCCTCGACCCCCTGCCGGGCCGAGAAATGATCGTGGATCAGCGCAGCGCGGACGCCTGGAATCTTGTTGGCGCAGACCGACGCCCCGACGCCGCTGCCGCAGATCGCGACGCCGCGATCGACTGTACCCGCTGCCACAGCAAGGCTGAGCGGGATAACAAAGTCCGGATAGTCGTCGTCCGGGCTCAGACTACTCGCGCCGAAGTCGACAACCTCATGTCCAGTCGCGCGGAGCTGGGCGACCAGTTCTTCCTTCAAGCCGAACCCGCCGTGATCGGTGGCGATGCCGACGCGCATGGTGTCATTTCCTGTGTCAACTAGCTTCGAGCTGTCCTGCCGCCGCACTGTCGGCGATGACAACGGCACGGTCCTGACCCATCCGCGCGGCCGGAATCGACTTGTCGCCGTCGAGCAGGCGCCTCAGCATCGCGACCTTGTCGCCTCCGGTGACGAGCCAAAGAATGCGGCGCGAGCGGTTGATCATCGGATAGGTCAACGTCATCCGACGCCTCCCCTGATAGACCTCGGTCAGCGCAACATCGGCGTCAGTGACGTCGAGTACTGGATCACCGGGCACCAGGGAGGCCGTATGGCCGTCGGGCCCGAGGCCGAGATGGATGAGGTCGAATACCGGCGGCGAGCCGGCGATCACACGGAGGGTCTCGGCGTATTGCGAGGCCGCAGCTTCCAGGTTGAGGGCTTCGACCGGCATCGCGTAAACCTGCTCGGCACGCAACGGAGCGTGATTGAGCAGACTCTCGCGCAGATGGGTCAGGTTGCGGTCGGGATGCCCCGGCGGCGCCACACGCTCATCGACTTGTGCCACATGGACCCCGTTCCACGGGACATCCTGGCCCGCCAGGTCGCGCAGCATGAGCCATGGGGTGTGGCCGCCGCTCACGGCTAGGATGAAGCGGCCGCGCGCGGCAACGGCGGCCCGGGCCTCTGCGGCGATGATCGAGGCACCCTCCCGGGCGACAGACTCGGCACCTGCGAGAATTTTGATTTCCATAGCAGCCTCTAGCCTGTCACCAGCGGGTTTTGCCAGCCGCCGGCGGGCGAAACTCTCTGTTCGACCTCACTCGGCCCCCAGCTGTTCGGCTCGTACTCCCCGACGGGGGTCGCGTCCTTCAGCACCGGATCGACGATCCGCCATGCCTCTTCGACGGAATCCTCCCGGGCGAAGAGCGTGGCATCACCAGCCATCGCGTCACCTAGCACCCGTTCGTAAGCGTCCCTCTCATCGGCGCCGGGGTGACGGCTCGCAACGATCTCGACGGACGCGCTGTCGGTCTCGTCTCCCGGGCCCATGATGTTGGCGCCAAAGGCGATCGCGATATCGGGGCTGATGCGAAACCGGACGTAGTTCGGCTCCAGATTGAAGCCTTGATACATCGTCGGCGGCTGGCGCAGGCGGACGATTACTTCGGTGCAGGTCACCGGCAGGCATTTCCCGGCGCGGATGTAGATGGGAACCCCTTTCCAACGCCAGGAATCGATCTCCAACCGCAACGCGGCAAAAGTTTCGACCTGCGAGTCGGCAGCGACCCCGTGCTCTTGGCGATAGCCGCGGAATTGCCCGCGGACCAGGTTCCGCGCTTCGAGTGGCGCGATTGCCTTGAGCACCTTTACCTTTTCATCGCGGATCGACTCGCTGTCGGTTCTGACCGGCGGCTCCATGGCCAGATTGGTCAGCACCTGAAACAGGTGATTCTGGATCACATCGCGAATGGTGCCGGTCTGATCGTAGAAGGCTCCGCGGCCTTGGAGCCCGAACGCCTCCGCCATCGTGATCTGCACGCTCTCGACGTGGCTGCGGTTCCACAACGGCTCGAGGAACGCATTAACAAAGCGGAAAAAGACCATATTGTGGACCGGCCGCTTCCCCAGATAGTGGTCGACCCGAAAAATCGATTTCTCGTCGAAGGTCCCGAGCAGGATCCGGTTGAGCTGCTGCGCCGAGGCGATATCATGACCAAAGGGTTTTTCGACGATGACCCGGGCGCGCTCGGCGCAGCCGGTCTTGGCCAGTTGCTGGACCACAAGCTCGAACAGCGCAGGCGGGATCGCGAGGTAGTGCGCCGGCCGGTGGGCGGAGCCGAGCTCTTTGCGGAGAGTTTGAAATGTCGCTGGGTCTTGGTAGTCGCCATCGACATAGCGCAACAAGCCGCACAGCTTGTCGAACGCCGCGGGATGGAGTCCCCCGTGCTGCTCGACGCTGTCACGCGCTCGGGCCTTCAGCTGGTCGAGGCCCCAACCGGCTTTCGCTACCCCGATGACCGGCACGTCAAGGTGACCGCGTTGCGCCATCGCCTGCAGCGATGGGAATATCTTCTTGTAGGCGAGATCGCCCGTCGCGCCGAAAAAGACCAGCGCGTCAGAGTGGGGATCACTCATTCTCTGCTCCTCCCGCGGGCGCGTTGCTAACCCGCCGGTTTCTCGATGTGCCCGCCAAATTCGTAACGCATTGCCGAAAGCAGCTTGTCGGCAAACTCCGCCTCGCCGCGCGAGCTGAAGCGCTCATAAAGAGCGGCCGTCAGGACGTGCGCCGGCACCGCCTCGTCGATCGCGGCCTTGATCGTCCAGCGTCCCTCGCCCGAATCCGAGACACGGCCGGCGAAGTGCGCCAGCGCGGGATCTTTGGCGAGCGCACTCGCCGTGAGGTCCAACAGCCACGAGGCGATCACACTGCCGCGCCGCCATAACTCGGTGATATCAGGCAGGTTGAGGTCGTACTGGTAGTGCTCGGGCTCGCGCAACGGCGTCGTCTCGGCGTCGGCCGCATGGGTCTGCCTCCCGACATTGGCGGAGCGCAGAACGCCCAAACCCTCGGCATAGGCGGCCATGATGCCGTACTCGATCCCGTTATGTACCATCTTGACAAAGTGGCCGGCCCCGTTGGGCCCGCAGTGCATGTAGCCCTGTTCGGCAGTGCCGCCGATCTTCTCGCGTCCCGGGGTGGGCGGTATATCGCCCCTGCCGGGAGCAAGCGCCGCAAAGATCGGGTCGAGATGCTCGACGACCGACTTTTCGCCGCCGATCATCATGCAGTAACCCCGCTCCAGCCCCCAGACCCCGCCGCTGGTCCCGACATCGACGTAATGGATCCGTCGCGGCGCCAGCTCCTTGGCGCGCCGGATATCGTCGATGTAATAGGAATTGCCGCCGTCGATCAGGATGTCGTCGGGCTCGAGAGCGGGCAAAACGTCGGCAATGGTCTTGTCGACGACGGCCGCGGGGACCATCAGCCAGACCGCCCGCGGCTTCTCCAGCTTTTTGACGAGGTCGACGAGCGAGGCGGCCCCGACGGCGTTCTCTTTGGCCAATTCGGTCACGGCTGCGGGCGACATGTCGAAGACCACGCACTCATGGCCTCCCTTCAGCAACCGCCGCACCATGTTGGCGCCCATCCGGCCCAGGCCGACCATTCCGAGTTGCATCAGCTGGCTCCTGTTTAAAAGAGGTTCACGAAGGTTTTTTGAGCTTGCGGTAGTGGCGGATCAGCGCATTCGTCGAACTGTCGTGGCCAAGCTCGCGCTCTGCTTTGCTGTCGAGTTCGGGGATGATGCGCAGAGCCAGCACCTTGCCGAGCTCGACGCCCCATTGGTCGAACGAGTCGATGTGCCAGACTGCGCCTTGGGTAAAGACGCTGTGCTCGTACAGAGCGACGAGCTTGCCAAGGGCCGCCGGGGTCAGCCGTTCTAGCAGTATCGTATTCGAGGGCCGATTGCCCTCAAAGGTGCGGTGGGGGACGAGCCAGTCGGGCGAGCCCTCGGCGCGGACCTCCTCTGGCGTCTTGCCAAAGGCGAGCGCTTCGCCCTGCGCGAACACATTCGCCAGCAGCATGTCGTGCTGTTGGCCCAAAGGGTTCAGCGACTGGCCGAACGCGATGAAGTCGCAAGGGATCAGCCGGGTTCCTTGATGGATCAGCTGATAAAAGGAGTGCTGGCCGTTGGTGCCGGGCTCGCCCCAATAGACCGGGCCGGTTTCGCAGGCGACGGGTTCGCCATCGAGCGTCACATGCTTTCCGTTGCTCTCCATGGTCAGCTGCTGGAGATAGGCGGGAAACCGCTTCAAATACTGCTCGTACGGAAACACGCCGACGGTCTGCGCGCCGAAGAAGTCGTTGTACCAGACGGCGAGCAGGCCCATCAGCACCGGCAGGTTCCGCTCGAATGGGGCAGTGCGGAAGTGCTCGTCCATTTCGTGGAAACCATCGAGCATCGCACGAAAGTTATCCGGGCCGATGGCGATCATGGTCGAGAGGCCGATCGCTGAATTCATCGAGTAGCGCCCACCCACCCAGTCCCAGAACTCGAACATGTCGGCGGTGTCGATTCCGAACTTCGCGACTTCGGCCGTGTTCGTCGAGGCGGCGACGAAATGCCTGGCGATCGACTTTTCGTCGCCCCCGAGACCGGCGAGCGCCCAGGCGCGCGCCGCACGCGCATTGGTCATCGTCTCCAAGGTCGTAAAGGTTTTCGAAGAGACGATAAACAGGGTCTCCGACGCGTCGAGGTCGCGCACCGCTTCGGCGAGATCGGTGCCGTCGAC
>WNFO01005754.1_pt1 | contig 12537 bp, 12 predicted proteins | sample 5400251 | NCBI WGS metagenome assembly WNFO01 (sample SAMN13153354, study PRJNA577476) | soil metagenome | isolation source: 100 cm saprolite under Madrone tree | place: USA:California | collected 2016-06-14
GCAACATCTTCATCACCGCGGTATTCGCACCACCGTGTAACGGACCGGAAAGCGCTCCGAGTGCCGCGGTAACCGCGCTGTACATGTCGGCCAGTGTGCCCGCGACAACACGTGCCGTAAACGTCGATGCATTCAGTTCGTGATCAGCCTGAAGAATCAAGGCGACATCCATGACGTGCGCGTCGAACTCATCAGGCATTTCGCCCTTGAGCATGTAAAGAAAGTTGGTGGCAATATTGAGATCGGGCCGGGGCTTAATTGGAGCTTTACCGTTACGCGCGCGGTCGATCGCCGCAACGATGGTAGGAAACTGAGAGGTAAGGCGTGTCGCAACCCTGATGCTTGCTTCGCGCGAGAGGTCGCGAGCTTCTTTGTCGAAAAACGACAATGCGGATACCGCCGTACGCAGCGTATCCATTGGCTCGGCGTCTTTTGGAAAATACTCGATAGGCCCACGAACCCATTGCGGGATTTCGTACGACGCGCCGATGTTCGCCCTAAGTTCGTCCAACTCGGTCCGCTTTGGTAATCTTCCGTTCCACAGCAGGAACACAACTTCTTCAAAAGTTGATTTCGTCGCCAGGTCGTGAATGTTTAGGCCCTGATAGATCAGCTCGCCCTTCTCACCGTTAACGTCGCCGATTGAAGAAGAGGCCGCGACGACACCTCTCAGTCCGGTGGCCACGGCGCTTCCGGGCGCGCTGTCCTTAGCTTTATCCATTTTGTGCGTCCTTTGAGTTTTAGTAACGCGAAGATATCAGAGCAGTAAGCGAGTGACAAGCGGATCATTTTCCCTTTGACCGACGTATCAAGTTAACCGGTTGGCCACTCTGCGCGTCCAATATTGCCGCTGCCGATCTGTTCGCCGCGACGATTTCCAGGAAGCCCGCGCTGCCAATAATACAGAAGACTTCGCTCTCTTTGTCTTCGGCTTCGCGGTAGTATTTGCGAAAGGAAGTTATCTCGCGGCCACTAACGACCAGCTTGACCCCACCGAGATCTTCGCCCAGAAGTTCGCCAGTCAGATTCGTGATGCAATTGCCGAAGCGATCAATGTGAATGATACTTGCTTCGATCACTCCATCGCTTAGGGTCTTAGGTTTTAAGGAATCGAGATGAATTAGACTTTTAATTGCCGCGCCAAACCCCTCGGGTGCCGCGCCGTTGGAAAGCGCTGCCGCCACGGGCGCGAAGATGTCGCGGCCCTGAAACGTCGCACTCACTGGATGTTGAAAAAAATTCTCATTCGTTAAATGAATCGCGTGATATTTCCCTTCGCGCTCGCAAATCCAACTGAAGATGCCGTTGTCGGGTCCCACGAAAAACTGTTCCGCACATTCAATTAGAACAGCCCGGCGGGCGGAGCCGACTCCAGGATCGACGACTGCGACATGAATTGTGTTAGACGGAAAGTCTTTATATGTGGCGAGTAGATTGAAGGCCGCGGCGTGGATGTCCTGAGGCGGAATCTCGTGGGTAATGTCGACAATCTGCGCGGCAGGATTGATCGAGAGGATCACACCCTTCATCGCGGCGGCGAAATAGTCCTGGGAGCCAAAATCAGTAAGCAGGGTAATGATAGATTGCCGATTGCCCATTGCCTATTCGCGGAGCGTCGTGTCAGAACCGCGAGCGGTAGCGACCGGATCGTACGAGCAAGGGCCAAACAATCCTCTTATCTCCAAGTAACTACTGCGATCCGGACGCTACCGCTCGCGGACTGCGCCGATGCCCGCAGCGGCGCCGACCTTTTCAACGTCGTTCTTTGTCGAGCCTTTCCCCTGCACGCCACCTTCCTGATCAACTTTGCCTACGCCCTGACCGCCGCTGGAAATGACTTCGATCACCTGGGCGCTCAGCCTTGACGACCGCCCGTCCGGCATTCGGATCTCGTCAAATGAAAGTTGCAACTGCGCGGTGCTCTTGGCGCGACCGGGGCGCTTCACGTTGGTAACTTGACCTTCGATCGTTGCGCCCGCAAATTCCTTGGGTTCGATTACACGCGCTTGAAACCGATCGCCCTTTTGCGACGCGTCGGTCGAGAGATTGCTTAGCAGTTCAATCCGCAAGATCGTGTCGCGCGGAATCGCGAGCCCGCCCGTGGATTGCGTGGGACGACCGACACTCTTGTTCTGATCTTTAGGATATTGGACGCTATCATCCTCTGTTCTGCGCTTCAGATCCGGCGGAATACTCGAATCAAACGGCTTTCGATCGAAGCCGGCAGTGTAGCCAACCTCAAATCCCTGCTGGTATCCGTCGCGATAGTCTTCCAACTTGCCATAGCTTGAACTGTATGAACGATCGCCATGTTCGTACTCCACCTTGTCGCGAAAGTCGCGAGCCGCATGGCTGGCTAGATCATTTACTCCGGCTTGATATCCATCCGAGTAGCCGGTGCGATAACCGCGCATTAAGGCGGTTGCTTGGTTCTGAGTCTGGGGATCCTGCGCGCTCACCGACCAAAGCGGAACTACGGAAAGCGCCAGTGCGATCACAAAAGATAGAGTGAACCTGAGGGTCTTCATCATTCAGCCTTTCTGCCGATCATCGTCAATGGAGAGTGCTTAAGGTACTACTCTCCGGACGCGTCAGCGCTTGCGAAAGGGAGAGCCTTGTATCGGAGACGCTGCGTGGCGGCTCCGGCTTGCGACCTCAAATGCTAACATTGAGTGCGAATGGTAACAACTACGTGCTTGGCGCTCCGTGCGCCAGGAATTTGTATGTAAACTCCCTCTCCCTTTGGGAGAGGGTTGGGGTGAGGGCGTAGCGAGTAACAAGAACAGAACTCCTCCATCCTTTTCCCTCCGACAAAAAAGAAGAAAGAAGTTTTTTGGGTTATGTCGCTAGGCCCTCACCCCTACCCTCTCCCAAAGGGAGAGGGAGTTTACCTACAGACTCTTGGCACACTGTCTGGCGCTCCTGGTTGCGCCTAGCATTGGAGCGACAGCCTCTCTGATGCGACAATGAGAACGTCAGTTGTCAGACGGTCTTTAGAGTACCGACTTTAGTCGGGCCCTTTTCCCTCAACTAACGCCCGACTAAAGTCGGTACTCTGAACGTCCTTTGCCAAGCATGCGCAGAGTTTACTTAGATCACAGTGCGACTACACCTGTCGATCCGCGCGTCGTCGAGGCCATGCTGCCTTATCTAACGGAGAAGTTCGGCAATGCGTCGAGCGTTCATCTGTTCGGTCAGGAAGCGCGCGCTGCGGTCGATCGGGCGCGACGGCAACTCGCGTCGTTAATTGGCGCGCGCGCAAACGAAATGATTTTCACCTCGGGGGGGACAGAGTCTAACAATCTGGCAATTCGCGGAATTTGCGAGATTGCCCAAGCGCACGGCCGGCACATCATCACTTCTGCGATCGAACACCCTTCGGTGCGCGGCCCAATCGATTTTCTGGAGAAGCGCAAGTGGGAAGTGACTCGTTTGCCGGTTTACGACGATGGACTCGTGCGATTTGAAGATGTGCGGGCAGCGATTCGTCCCGACACGATTCTGATCAGCATAATGATGGCTAATAACGAGATCGGCACAATTCAACCGGTCGCGGAGATTGGCGCGCTGGTGCGCGAGGAGCGCGAGCGTGGGCGTCGTCATCTCTGGTTTCACACTGATGCAGTGCAAGCAGCCGGACGTCTTCCGATTAATGTCGAAGCGCTCGGCTGTGATTTGCTCTCGTTGTCAGCGCACAAGCTCTATGCGCCGAAGGGGACTGGCGCGCTTTTCAATCGCCGCGGCGTGCGTCTATTAGCGCAGCAGGTCGGCGGCCATCAGGAGCGCGAACGTCGTGCCGGAACTGAATCGGTGGCGAACATAGTTGCGTTCGGAGCTGCAGCGGAATTCGCGCAGCGCCAGATGTACAAGCGCAACGAACAGACAGAGCGTTTACGCAATCGCTTTGAAAGCGAGGTCGCAACTCGCATTGATGAGATTGTCTTCAACGGTAATCGCGAGCAGCGTCTGCCGCATCTTTCGAATATTTCGTTTCGATTTATTGAAGGCGAAGGTCTGTTAATTCATCTGGACATGCAGGGCGTCGCTGTCTCGACCGGTTCGGCGTGTTCGTCCGGCACGCTGGAGCCATCTCCGGTAATTCGCGCACTCGGCCGCGACGAAGAATTGGCACGCGGCGCGATTCGATTCAGCTTTGGCAAAGACAACAGCGACGAGGACGTCGATTATGTTTTGGAAGTCTTAAAGCGAGCAGTCGAAAGCTTGCGGAGGCTCTCGCCCTTGCGTAGGAGAGTTTACATAGCCGTATAATTCTGACGGAGAATGTCTATGACGACGCTGCCTTTCGATGTCCGCGAGCTCATTGAGATCTGTGAGCGAAATGATGTCGCGAGAATAGGGATCTTTGGCTCGATGGCTCGAGGAGAGCAGAATGACAAAAGCGATGTCGATCTGCTGGTTGAATTCTCGAAACGGAAAAGCCTGCTTGCACTCGTCGCTCTTGAGCGCCAGATCTCAACGGCGCTTGGCAGGAAAGTCGATTTGTTAACTCAAGCTGCCATTAGTCCCTACCTGCGAGACCACATCATGCGAGAGCTTCGCGTAATCTATGAAGCCTAACGATAGCGTTTATCTTCAACACATTCTCGACGCCATTGCCAGAGTTGAAGCATATCTCAGAGGTGTCGACGAGCCGGCATTTAGCAGGAACCCGCTGATTCAAGATGCCGTAATCCGGCAAATTGAGATTATTGGCGAGGCCGCCAAACATCTTTCACCTGAGTTGAGAAGCAAACATCCGCGAATTCCCTGGCAAGACATAGCAGGGATGAGGGACAAACTTAGCCACGATTATTTTGGGGTTGATATCGAAACTATCTGGCTTACCGCAGTAGACGATTTGCCAATCTTTAAGGCCGAGGTCGAGCGGGTACTGGCCGAATTTCGACTCTCATAGCTCAGCCCATGACTTTCTCAACAGTATTCAAAGATCACCTCGCGAACCCACGCAACGCCGGCGAACTGTCAGACGCAAACGGAGTCGCCGAGGAAACCAATCCGGTCTGTGGCGATCGGTTGCGTCTAAGCTTGCGCATTCGCAATGGCCGTATTGAAGCCGCGCGCTTTCTCGCTTATGGCTGCCCGCCGACACTGGCCTGCGGTTCCGTACTCGCCGAAATGGTCGAAGGGATGAAGGTCGCAGATGCGATGGAGTTGACGCGAAGAGAGATCATTAATGCAGTTGGCGGGTTGTCAACTCGCAAACAACATGCGGCGGCGCTCGCGATTGAGGTGTTGCGGACGGCGATTAATAACTCACCTAAGCCAGAACATGCGTGAGTAGTTTAATGCTGGCCTGTGCTCCGTTAGGAGCCCGATATTTGTAGTCCAAGACTTCCAAATCGAACTTCGGGATTAGGGTTCGGACCCGTGCGCAGCGCTATAAATATTACGCTCTTAACGGAGCAAAAGTCATCCACGATGAACCAAATGGCTTTTTTGGTTTTGAAACCTTTAAGGATTTACGACTCGCGCCCGCGTCGTAGTCGCCGGCGATGGTTGAGCTTTCTTGTGATATTCAGGCCCGCAGTATTTTTTCGGTTCCTGTCCGATGATGAAGGTCTTGGTGCGAATCACGGGACAACTTTCGACGGCGATCAAGCCCGTGGTCGGATCGATGTCGAGCGTGATTGTGCCTTGCAATTTTTCTGACGACTCGCTGTCGGATAAGACCCGCGACTTCGTTTTGGCATCGGCCTTTGGCGTGGGCTTCGGCTTCGGTGATTCCGAAGGCTGAGGCTCAGGTAAACCAGCAGGCTCGATCTGCCGGTCCTCTTCAGATTGGGAAGACGGGTCTTGCGCGATATCGTCCGTCGTCTCAGCGCTTTCCGATCCTGGCGACGTGCCATTTATGAAGAGTTCGGTTCGCTTAGTAACCGTGTCAACCTTTGCCAACTGGCCCGTGGCAGGATCGATGTCGGTCTGCTGAACGCCTTCCGGCATCTGCCAATCGCCGGTCCATTCCGGATGAGTCGTGAGCGCGGCGTTCATAAAATCGGCCCAGATTGGAAGGGCAGACGCGGCGCCAGTCAAGCCCAACTGCGATCCATCATCAAAACCAACCCAAACCACGCACACCAGGTTAGGCGTGAAGCCGGCGAACCAACCGTCGCGGGATGTTCCCGTCTTTCCCGCGACGTTGAATTTAAATCCGCGGGCGCGAATCGGAGCACCCGTACCGCGGTTGACCACGTCTTTCATAAACGAACTCATGACGTATGCAATCTCGGGACGCAGCACTTCGTTCTTCTGCGCCGTCGGTTGCGCGATGGTTGTTCCCTTTCCGGTAGTGATGCGATCGATGGAGATTGGCGTGGCGCGCGTTCCGTTGGCGGCAAACGCCGTGTAAGCGGAGGCCATTTGCAGCGGGGTCGCTTCCGAGGTACCCAGGGCCATCGTCGGATAAGCATGCGCCACCCGCGGCAGGCCGGCCTTCGCCGCGAGATTCATCACACGTCCGATGGTTACTTCCATCGCAACGTCGACTGTCACAACGTTGAGACTGTGCACCATCGCGTCGCGCAGCGTGACCGGCTGCATCGAATATTTGTCACCCATATTCCCGGGCGAATACTGCTGATTGTCATAGGTGAAAGTTTTCGGCTCGTCTTTGTAAATTGTAGCGGGGGTGATCACACGCGGAACGGGATCGTAAGCCGTGTTCAGCGCCGTCGCGTAAACAAACGGCTTGAAAACGGAACCTGGTTGCCGCAAAGCTTCAGCGCGATTCAATTGACTCTTGGCATAATCGCGGCCGCCAACCATCGCCACGATTTCGCCGGTATGCGCATTCAAGGCAATCAGCGCGGCTTGTACAGTGCCGGGCTCAACTCGTTTCGATTCGATTTTATCGAGCGCCGTCAATTGTTTCGTCACAGCCGCGTATGCCGCGCGCTGAAGGTCCATATCGACCGAAGTATAGATGCGTAGGTGATCCGCGCCTTGTCCGCTAATCAAATCGCCGAGCTGGTTTTGCACAAAGTCGGCGAAATAAGGCGCATCAGAAAGATCTATGCGACCCTTCACTGGGGCTAACTTTAAATCAATAGCTTCCGCTTGCTTTGCCTGATCCTGGGTAAGCGCGCCGGTCTCGGCCATTGATTCCAGCACCTGATTGCGTCGGGCTCGCGCTGTTTCGAGATCGTGAAATGGATTGTAACGATTCGGACTGCGAATCAATCCGGCGAGAAAGGCCGACTCGGGAAGCGTTAGGTTCGTAACGTCTTTGCTGAAGTACGCACTGGCCGCCTCGCCAAACCCATTGATCGAAAAACCGGACTGTTGGCCCAGATAAACCTGATTGCAATAGAGCGCGAAAATTTCCTGCTTTGAAAGTCGCGTTTCCAAAATCACTGACATATACGCTTCGGAAATTTTGCGTTTGAGGCTGTATTCCGGCGACAAGAGCAGGTTCTTCACCAGTTGTTGGGTGATGCTCGATCCGCCTTGTCGCGCTAAAGGAGAGTTAGGATCGCTATCGTATCGCCGCAGTAGCGCGCGAATGATTCCACGTATGTTCACTCCGTGATGCTCGAAAAATGAACGATCCTCAGTGACCGTGATTGCCTTGATGAGATCGGGAGTCAAATCGTTGAAGCCGATGACTCTGCGCTTGGCACGTTCACGGCCGGTGACTGAACTGATCAACTCGGGCTCGAGTTGCGCTTTATCGAGCCGCACGCCGTTGTCTTTATCCGCAATCGAGGCAATCGAATTTCCGGCGTGCGCGAATTGGACTCGCAGCGATTCGAAGGGCCTCGCATTGTCGACAATCGTATCCGAACCGGGATCGATATCGATGGTCGATCCGGCGAGGGCATAACGACCGCGGGCGCTTTCTGCCTGTTGACCGCGCTCGACGTACCCGGCGCGTTTCAAATACGCCACCAGATCGTCTTCGGAAATATTCTGGCCGGCACGAATCTGCTTCGGTGCGGCGTAAATACCGGCCGAACGCGTAAACACTTCGCCTTTCAGAAGATTGTCGATGCGCGCCGAGAAAATGACCCAGTAATAAACGAAGACGCCGATGATGACTGCGGTGATGAGAACGGCCGGAATGACAATGTACGGCCGCAGAAGAAATCTCAGGAGACCCCGGAGAAAACCTGGGGGCTGGTCTTCGACGTAACGAACCACACGCGGCGGCGGGATGCGACCGCCCCGAACCACTGGAGGGATGAAATCGTCTGGTGGACGCCGAATTGCCATGAAAACTGTCGACGCTCTGGAATCGGGGGGGACGCCGCTATCTCAGATGCTAACCGCTTCTACCCAAGGTGTCTACTATTCAATTGACAGGAGGCTGGGCTTTGGCCTAGCTTACCGCCGATTCCCGAGCCGCATTCCAACAAGTTCGCTAATGACTGCTACATCATTAAGTTTTTGGAAATGAAAGGAATTCCCCCCAGCGAAAGTTAGATTGTTTGGACTCGCTTCGCTGTGCTTTTCGGTAGTTTTGCTGACTTTAACTAACATTTACGCCGATCGCAGGCCATTTTCGTTCGCGCCAATGCGCGCCTGATACAGCCTGTTTCAGTCCAAGACCGACACAATTTTCCCCACGGTCAATCAGCATGAAAACGTTTGAACTTTCTGCGGCAAGGTTCACTAGCCGGCTAACGCTTGCTCAGAGGAGCACTGTGAAGCCTTCCTGACGGAAGTGGTCGTCATGCGTCAAGATGTCGCTGACGCCCCGCTCGCGCATCGCATGCATCGAGATACAGTCCGTCAAGCTATAGCCTTTGTCCGGGCGGGCTTAGTAAAGCGTGAGACCGGCCATGAATGCTTCATGGCTCTGTGGAGATACTTCGATATTCGCGCCGCTCAGAATTCCCTCAGCCTGGGTGACTGCTCCACGGCAAGCCTTTTCGCCGTACTCCGAAAAGAAGTTCAAGAGCTCCACCAGCACATCTTCGGTTGTGATCAGTTTGGTTTCCGCGACCAGTTTGCTGGCCGCGATGGCGCGCTCATGCCATTGGTCTCTGGGATTGAAGAGAGCCACAAAGTAGAGCGTGTCGACGAAAGCGACTCTCACGGCTGCTGTTTCGGCGCTCCGTAAAGATAATGATCAAGATTAATCGAGCCATCGGTTGGTACCTTATCCCAAGTGTCCGCAGGTAAGCCCGTATTGATCTCTTCGACAACCTCCCAAATAGGCCTGCGATCCATACCTGTTCCGTTAGGTTCAGCACTAGCGCCACCGGCAAGGTTTTCAAGGACCCGTAGCGCTTCCTGTTGTTTGTCGACCGGCAACGCTCGCACCTTATCAATCAGTTGGTCTTCCAGGTTTGCGGGCATGATCCTTCTCCTGTTTCCTTTCGGTATGCGGAGAGTATAGCATTCTTAAAAGGACTTCTTCATTCACAAGATTGAGGATTGGCAAGTCGCATGAATCAAAATGAGGAATGGTTTTATGTTAAGGACGGCAAACAGACCACTTTCTATCCTGTAAGCAGAATAGAAAAACTTGGAAGCTACGAAGCAACGTTAGACGGTCGAAATGTGTGGCTGAGAGGAAGTAAAGCAGAAATATTTATCAGTGAAGCTCAAGTCCAATGGCTATATTTGAACGGATTATCATAACAGCGGTTATCTCCCTTTCGCACTCCCTCTTGAAACCACTCAAGCGCCTACTTCGGATCTCGAATACAACCTTCGCCATGGTTGTACATTTGCCCGAGCTTGAATAGCGCAGGTATGGCTCCAAGTCTAGCTGCCCGCTTGTAGAGTCGTAGCGCTGCATCGTAGTCCTGAAGCGTATCGCCGTGGCCGGAGTAGAACGCATCAGCTTCATCGAACAGGCTGTCCCAGACCATCGAAGGACGCCGGACGCCTTGGATAAATCTGTAAATCTGGGCATCCGCCTCTTGAGCCATGCCAGCCGTTAGCGGCTCGTTAATGCTCAACGAATCGATCCCCGTTTTCCAAGCTGGCCGAACTCTCTAAGTCCTGCGCCGGAGTTGGTAATTCAGAGGAGGCTATGGGTTCCGGTGCATTCAAAATAGCCTCGATCACATCTTCCAGTGAAGCGGAGAAGAACTCGCGATTAGGAGCAACTCGATAGCCTTTTGCTTCCAGGAATGCGTGCACAAACGTCTCCGCCAAAATCGCATCACGAAAGAGACGCTTAAAGGCTACGACAAATGGTGTGGCCACACCCGTCGCGCGCGAAAGTTCGTTAGCCCTCTCAACGGGATCCTTGGAAGTCTTCCCGACCTTTACTAAACCGGGTGAACTCACGTTGATCAGCGCGTAGACAAAACCGGGTTCGGACATCGTCTCTCCAATACGCTCAGTTTCGATTTTTATTGCGCAGCTAGGTTAACAACCGCGTGATAGTCAGCTTGTTTCAGCCGGAATTGTACTACTAGTCATAGGAATTTCAGATATCGAACGATTGGCTACTCTAAATGTGTAATCCGAATACCGCAAAAAACCAGCGGCGACCGTTACCGATCGCCGCAAGTGGTTGATTGAATTGGTCGGGACGACTGGATTCGAACCAGCGACCTCACGCACCCCAAGCGTGCGCGCTACCAGGCTGCGCCACGTCCCGTCAAGACTTTTTCAGTATGACCTGAAAATGTTCTTTGTCAAATCTACCAATCATTGTCCGATGAGCTTAAGCTTGTCGACGTAGCATCGACTTCAGTCTGTGATTGAGCGCTCACACGAGACTGACGACAAAACTAAAATTCGTCCGACATCGGCGTGGCAATCTCCGCCTCACCTTCGTCCAACAGATCTAGTATGCCCTGAAGTTCTTTGGCAATTTCTCTCAAGGCGGCCCGCTGATCATCGCTGGGGGCCGCATTTGGCTTCGACCCCTCTACCACATTCTCCGTTGATTGAGGCGAGCCGAATTTTGCTGCCAATGACGGCGGCGGCTGTAAGCTGCGAGTTGACGTTTTCGGTCTTGCCGACATTCCATTCTCCCGAGTCACTCCACGCATGTCACTGGAGAGCTTCTGTTTCGCGCCGGCAATTGTGTACCTTTCGTCGTACAGCAGTTCCTTAATACGCAAGGCCATCTCGACATCTCGACGGCGATAAGTGCGTTGGCCGGCGCGATTTTTTTGCGGCGCAAACATTGGAAATTCTGTTTCCCAGTAACGTAGGACGTGTGCCTGGACTCCGAGGAGATCGCACACTTCGCCAATCTTAAAGAAAAGCTTTTCAGGTATGATGACGTTGGATGGGGTCACGTTAAATGTTATGGTCGCCGGGCCGACCTTTTAGCGCTTGCGCCAACTGCCCGCGAATGTTACCCGCCTGGAGATTTCGCTGTCAACAGTTACATTTAAGGCTCCAGAGTTCAGTCGCCAGATTAAACGTGAATTCTAAGGTCAGGCGGTGAACTTCCTTCGACCACTTTCACACTTCACTGATAGACGCCGTTATGCCCGCAGGCTATAATCGCCCGTTCAAAAACTCTCTTCCAGTTCGGAGGTCCAACGCAAAAAGTGCCTGCCGCTGCTTCCCTGTTTCGTCTTGCTACCAGGCTCGACGAGGTAGGGTTTTCCGATATTGTGCTGATTCGCAACCGGATTATGGAGCTGCGGGCCAAGGGCTCGACGGTTTATCAGTTTGAAGGCGGCGAACCCTATCGCGAAACTCCTGACTACATCAAGGCGGGCATGGGCGCTGCCTTACGTGAGAACAAGACACGTTATGCGCCATCCTCTGGCACTCCGGAGTTGCGTCGTGCGATTGCCAAAAAATTACGGGAGCGCAATCGCATTCCGGCCAGCGAAGAAAATGTGATCATAGTTCACGGCGGTATGCAGGGTTTATTCGGCTCTTTCCAATCGGTCGTGAACCCAGGTGATGAAGTTCTAATTTTCTCGCCCTACTGGACTCCGATCAAAGATTTGGTCGGTCATTGTCAGGGCCGCTTAGTGCTTGTGTCCACTGATGAAGCTCGCGCCAACGGTTTTCGAGAAACTTTGACGCGCTACGCAAGCGAACGGACCCGAGCGATCTACTTCAATACGCCGATGAATCCCTCGGGAGTTGTGTTCACTCGATTCGAGACCGAGCAAGTCGCGCAGTTCGCAATCGATCGGGACTTAATCGTGATTGCCGACGAAGCCTATGAAGACATTGTCTACGAAGGAGAGCATGTTTCGATTGGTTCGCTCGACGGCATGTTCGAGCGCACGATTACTTCGTTCACGTTCTCAAAGTCGTACGCGATGACCGGCTGGCGCATTGGTTATGCCGTAGCCACCGAGCCGTGGATGACCGGTCTACGGAAGACGACTCTGTATTCGTCGAATGGGGTCTCGACGCCAACCCAATGGGCCGCCTTGGCCGTGTTTACAACTGAGTCAGATTTTTTGGAAACATCACGCGCCGCTTATCTCGAGCGGCGCGACTTGCTCTTAGCAGGCCTTAACGAACTCGGGCTAAGCTGCGCGCCACCAGCGGGGGCCTTCTACGCCTTTCCTGATACCTCCTCAATCACTGTTAACAGTCGTTCCGCCACTGAGCTGCTGCTCGACCGCGCCAAGGTCG
>WNFO01039187.1_pt1 | contig 12537 bp, 11 predicted proteins | sample 5400251 | NCBI WGS metagenome assembly WNFO01 (sample SAMN13153354, study PRJNA577476) | soil metagenome | isolation source: 100 cm saprolite under Madrone tree | place: USA:California | collected 2016-06-14
CGCTATCACTTCGATAGGTGCACCATCGCGAGTTGAGCGCAAGCGTTTTCGCGCCCCCTCAAACGCGGGCACGTACCCGAGGCCAATAAGCTCGCGATGAAATCTATCGAGGTTTTCACGGGTGAGAATCACATCGATATCTTCGGTGAAGCGCCGATAGCCATATGCCGTCAAGGCTACGGCGCCAATCACCAGATAATCGATTCCGTGTTCATTCAAGTCTGACACCAACCGCGCCAGAGCATTGTTGAGTTTTCCTTGACCCATGAAGTAGCGTTGCGCTTCGGCGTAAAGCTCGGTGAGCGACGGCGAATCAGTAGTAGAAGCGACAAACGTCATGATGAAAACATCTCAGCCACGCAAATCTGAAATCCTGGAACGACATCGCCGCCGTCAAGCGTATCTTTTTCCGTAAGCACAACGATGTCAGTCAACGAGCGATAGACCGTAACCGTGCGCAGCTTCGGGCTCACTATCCAAACCATTCGCGCGCCGGCTTCGAGCCATTCGGCTACTTTGTTCTCGACTTTGCCAATCGTGTCGCTCGGGCTTAAGACCTCGACTACAAGATCAGGCGCGCCACTCCGATAGCCTTTCAGTCGTCCAGTCTTCTCAACAACCTCACGGCGGACGAAGGCGATATCTGGAGCGCGAACTGTGTCGGGATCTGACTCAAGCTTGAACCCAGTCTCGGCTGCGTAAACTTTTCCCAAGTTGTTTTGCTTGACATGCAGATGTAGAGGGCCGGCTAACTCCATTGTAACCTCGCCATGTTCGTCTCCGGGTGGGGGCATACGGATCAACTCTCCTTTCACGAGTTCATAGCGATAGCCGTCATCCGGCATTGCCAGCAACTCGTCGGCGGTCATAGGTTGTGTAAGGACAGCGCTCATCTTGATCCTGTTTAGCTCGATTTCATCAGCAAAGGTAAGACGGTCTCCTTAGCTTATGCGGTTAGTTGAGTCGTCTCTGTTTCAGGTACCTCCAATCCAGAGGCGACCAAGACTAGTTCAGACAAAATCTCTTTTTGCGTTGGCACTCTACCTTCACTTACACATTCGCGGAAAAACACAGTCTTTGGTGCGCCAGGATTATCGGAACTGTTAACGTTCTTAACGAGCAGTTTGACTCCGCTACTAGACAATGACGTGCCGGATGAAGAATACGACTCATCCATCTCTTTTCTGATTAAGAATAAGTAATTAACAAAAGTTGGGTTGTTCGGTCGAGGACGAGAAGCAACAAAACCTCGAAACCAGGGTTTTACATCTTTCTTGATTTGCTCCATGCGTTCGCCCGGCGTTACCTTCATGTCAAAAAATGTTAACAACTCTTTTCTTGAAAGCACGATGCAATCGAAGCCCCGAATCCATGCTTTAAGAGCCAGATAAACGCCGAGGGTACGGTGAAGTCTTGGTCTATACTTATCCTCAACTTCCTCGGCGCGGATGGTTTTTCGCTTTCGCTGCTGTCGCGGCGCTTTTGAGGGGTCGAAATTCTGAATTTGCATTCTTTCTCCAATGACAGTTTTATTCGAGATACCCTTACTCGAAACTATCACTTGCGACTAGACTCTCTGCTAAATTTTCCTAATGATGGCTGAGCTGGTGTACCAAGGGTTAGCTTCATGTTTCTTTTTTCCTTTCTATTCAGAACAAAAAAGTTCTGAAAAAGATAACAACCAACTTGTAAATATCGGCACGGATAATCTTTCGCCTTCGTATCGTGGCGCTTACAAATACTCTTCAGCCTTTCTGACGATCTCCCGAATCTGGAACGGCCGGCCTTTCACTTTCGAGAACGGAATTGCGTCGATCAAATACTTCGCCCGAATCATCGTGCACAGTTGACCGAGATTCATCTCAGGCACGATTACAGTTTCGAATCCGGAAAGGACCTCGCCGAGATTCTTGGGGAAGGGATTCAAGTGGCGTAGATGCGCGCTGGAAACACTCGCGCCTTCGCTTTGCATCTTCTCGACTGCTGAAGTGATCGAGCCGTATGTCGATCCCCAGCCGAGCACCAGGACCTTTCCGGTCTTTTCGCCGAACACTTCCACCAGAGGAATATCAGCCGTCGCGCGATCCACTTTCTCCTGACGCAGACGGACCATCAAATGGTGATTCTCGGGATCATAGTTGACGTTGCCGGTGATGTGCTGCTTCTCGATGCCGCCGATGCGATGCTCAAGTCCTGGAGTTCCAGGCAGGGCCCACAGCCGAGCGAGCGTGACTTCGTCGCGCGCATAAGGCATGAAATTGGTCGGATCAGTGACAAACCGGACGTCGATTTTCGGTAGCTTATCAATCTCTGGCACGGCCCAGGGTTCAGCCCCATTGGCGAGATAACCGTCTGAAAGATAAAAGACGGGCACCATGTATTTGAAGGCCAGTCGCACCGCTTCGATCGCAATGTCGAAGCAGTCGGCGGGGGTTGCCGGCGCAATAACAATCGCGGGGCATTCGCCGTTGCGTCCCCACACGGCCTGAAACAGATCGGCCTGTTCAGTTTTTGTCGGTAGACCGGTAGAAGGACCACCGCGTTGCACGTTGATGATGACCAGAGGTAATTCAGTCATTACCGCCAGACCGATCGCTTCCTGCTTGAGAGCCACGCCTGGTCCAGACGTCCCGGTCAGTCCGATGTGGCCGGCAAAGCTGGCGCCGATTGCGGCGCACACGGCAGCAATCTCGTCTTCGGCCTGGAAGGTTTTCACTCCATAGTTCTTGTGCCGCGCCAGTTCGTGCAGAATGTCGGACGCCGGCGTGATCGGATAGGAACCGTAAAACAGTGGCCGTCCCGCCAACTGCGAGGCCGTCACAAATCCGATGGCCGTGGCTTCGTTGCCCGTGATCTTGCGATAACGGCCTGGCGCAATGACGGCCTTCTTAACGGTGTAGTGGGTCGTGAAAACTTCGGTGGTTTCGGCAAAGTTGTAACCCGTCTTGAGTGCGACTTCGTTTGCTTTGACCAATTCGGGATTCTTGCCAAACTTCGCATTGATCCAATTCAAAGTCGGATCGAGCGGGCGATCGTAGAGCCAGTACAACACACCCAGCGCAAAGAAGTTCTTGCTGCGATCGATCTCTTTGCGTGAAAGCTGCACGTTGCCCTTCAAGGCGTTCCGGTTGAGCGTCGAAATCGGCAATTGATGCACGCGATAGCCGGTCAGCGAACCGTCCTCGAGCGGGTTCGACTTGTAAGCGGCGTGCTCCAGATTGTCTTTCGTAAACTCATCCGTGTTGATGATCAGCGTGCCGCCTTCTTCCAGGTCGGGAAGATTCACTTTCAGCGCGGCCGGATTCATGGCCACCAAGACGCTGGGTTGATCGCCGGGCGTGCGAATGTCGTGGTTCGAAAAATTCAATTGAAAGCCGCTGACGCCTGGCAAACTGCCCGCGGGGGCGCGAATCTCAGCCGGAAAGTCGGGCAATGTCGAGATGTCGTTGCCAACAATCGCCGACGTGTTGGTAAATTGCGTACCCGTCAACTGCATGCCGTCGCCAGAATCCCCGGCGAAGCGAATTGTTACTGTGTCCAATTCTTCGATTGGCTTGTCGATCGTCTCGACAGGTGGTTCCAAGACTGCGCTCATTGTTTTCTTATTATGTCCTCTTGGTAAAAATTCCGATTGCCCATCGCCAATTGCCAATCTGTAAATCGGCAATCATCAATCGAAAATCGGCAATGACTTCATCCTCCATCCACGGTGCTCATCACCTGCGCGGGTTCAGGCGGCAGATTCATCGTGGCTTGCGGATAGCTTTCCGCCAGATAAGTTATGATATCGAAAACCGAGATCGATCCCACCAACTCACCATGCTTCACCAGCGGAATATTCCGAAAGCTCTTCTCATTCATTAGACGAACCGCATCGCCGACGGTTGCTTCGGGCGAAAGCGTCTGCACCGCGGGCTGCATCCACTGAGAGATTGGCGATTCCAAATCGATGGACTCGCCCAGAATCTTGGCAAGCAAATCGCGCTCGGTGAAAATTCCAGCTACCCGCCCGTCATCCAAAACGATCACACATCCGCCTTCGTCCTTTTTCATCGCCTCGATCGCCTGCGAAAGCGGCGTGAATGGCGACTCGGCGAGAACAGAAGAATTCTAGCACACCTGAACACGGTTTGATGTGATCCTCGATACCTTGGGTGTGGGTTGCAGGGATTCTCGGGCTGATGAGCGGAGTCAGTGCCCAACCATCTCAATCGCCATTACCGTGAGGTCGTCCGACACTGGCACCCCCGCGGCAAAGCCGCGCACATCATCAAGGACTCGACTGACGAGAGTGGCCGCGGGGCTCCGACTGCTATCGCGCAGGAATGATTGCAAGCGATCGGCGCCATATTCCGCGTTGGCGCGATTTCGAGCTTCTGACAAGCCATCGGTGTAAAGGAAAAGGCGGTCGCCTTGGTTCATTTGGAAGTCCTTGACCGCGTAACGCTCCTGACAAAACATTCCCACCGGCAAGCCGGTAGCAGGGATGGACCTTACTCCTTTATCTTGAAGCAGCAACGGCGCGCAATGACCCGCGTTGCAAATCTCAACTTCGCCACTGGCGGCAGCTCTTCCACAAACAAGCGTTGCGTAATAAGGCCTCATCGTACTCTCTGCAAACACCTGATTGGCGCGTTCGACTAGTTCGCCGACGGTTAAACCCGCGCCAATAAAGCTGCGAAAGATGGCGTGGAGACGGCTCATTAGCAACGATGCCGCCACACCCTTGCCGGAAACGTCACCAATCATGAAGTATAAATCTCCGTCGTTTGTGCTCACCAAATCGCAATAGTCGCCGCTAACCCGGCCCGCCGGTTCGTAATGATAAGAGACGTCCCAACCGTTGAATTTAAGGTTCTGCTTCGGCAACAGTTCGCCTTGAATCAGCCAGGCGCGGTCAAGATCCTGCTGGAGTTCTTCGAGCTGGTCTGGCGTTAGACAACTAAGACAGGTTCGCGCCAGCGGATCGGCATTCATCGCAGCCTGCCCAATCAGGTCATGGCAAACCTGACATACGCCGTAAGAATTGTCCTGATTCAAACGCTCAATGGTGGCGTTAACTTCACGCAACAGGTCTCCCAGTTCAAAGCTGTCTGAGGAAGCTTGTGCTGTGGCTTCGAGGCGTTCTCTCCAGCTAATAAGTTCGTTGCGAAGGTCGGTCGTTGCAGCTTGAATGACGGCGCTCATCTTCTTGTCGCTCCTGTTCGTTTATGCGCTTCCGAAGGCAAAAGTCTCCCATGAATACGGACGCAAAGGCTTAATTGTCTATACGCTTCCACGGCACAGTTCGTTCGCAAAACATGTCACTATTTTAGCGCTGAATCGCGCGATGATCTATCCGCTTTTGGATGGTCAAAAACGCCCGGACAGGTAGCCTTTTGTTCCAGACCAGCGATGATCTCGCTAAGGACATCCAGCGCATGATCAACCTCTTCTTTGGTGTTGTAGCGGCCCAGCGAAAAGCGAATCGAGCCGCGAGCGATTTCGTAGGGAACATTCATCGCGCGCAGCACGCCGGAAACCTCTTTCGACTCAGAGTTGCAGGCCGAGCCCGTCGAAACGCAAATGCCCGCTTCGTCCAACTTCGACATAATGTCAGGTCCATCAATGGCGGCGAAAGAAATATTCGAGGTATTCAGCAGACGCCTCGAACGATCTTCGATTCCATTGACGTGAGTGTTTGGAAACCTCGCGAGGATTTCATCCTCCAAATGATCTCGCAGCGCGCGAATCCGTTCGTGACCGGTAAACTCTCTGGCGAGCTGGCAAGCGCGTCCCACTCCCACAATGTTCGGCACGGCTTCAGTGCCTGAGCGCCGGCCCTGTTCCTGTCCGCCGCCGATGATGAAAGGCGGAAGCTTCAGTCCGCGACGGATGTAGAGCGCGCCGATTCCTTTAGGCGCGTGAAACTTGTGTCCTGAAATCGCGAACAGACCGACGGGCCAGTCGCGCAAATTAATCGGAATCTTGGCCACCGCTTGCACGCCGTCGACGTGAAAGACTGCGTCTGAATGTTCGCGCACGATGCCGCCAATTTCTTCGATGGGAAACAAGACGCCCGTTTCGTTGTTCGCAAGCATAACGGAAACTATGCCGGTCTCTTGTCGCAGAGCTTTGCGCAGATCGTCTAAATCAAGTTCGCCGTTTCGATCTACCTCGAGCCACGTTATTTCCCAGCCAATCTCGCCGAGATGCTCGCACAGTTTTCGCACCGCTTCGTGTTCGACGCGTGTCGTGATGATGTGCCGCTTGTTCGGGTTTTGTTCGAGGAAACCGCCAATCGCCCAGTTGTCGGATTCCGAGCCGCCGGAAGTAAATACAATCTCGTCCGCATGATTGGCGCCCAAAAGGAGCGCGACCTGCTCGCGCGCGGTGTCAACCGCCTCGCGCATTTGCCGGCCGAATGTATGCGCTGAAGATGGATTGCCGTACGACGCCGTCAAATAGGGCTGCATCGCCTCAAAGACTTCCGGCGCAACCCTTGTCGTGGCGTTATTATCGAGATAGATCATTTCGCTTTTTAGAGGCCTCCGACAATTCGCGGCCACCGCGCTCTATAGATCATGTACTCTCCGCTTTTCTTAATGACTTCGCAATTAACGCAAGTTTGTCCCGAAGAAATTACAATCGCGCCGTAAGGAGCTGGTTCGTCCTCCAAGTGAACAAACTGCTTGCGGTCTCGGCCTTCGACGGCCGCATACCAGTAGGCGTGCACATAAGCCGGCGACGATCCATCGATCAGATAGATGGGCCGGTTCGGTAAAGCCACGGCTGTGTCATAGACGTCTTTGTAATCGGCGTCAAAAACCCATCCTCGCTTTGGACCCTCGCGACGAAACACTCTCTGAAAGTACAGTGCCTGCGCGACTGTTGCGGCTAACAGCACTAAGAAAATCACCCGCCGCGCGATTGCCGGCACAGAGCTTGGTCTGCTCGCGATCAGGATGCCAAAATTTTCGTTATCCTGACGCGATTCTACGCTGCTTGGCTGTCGTCTAATCAGCCATTGAAGACCCGGTATCGTCAGCACCAAAAGGAAAACCGGATACGCAATCAGCCGTAATGAATGAAACTGATCCGCAGTCAGCGCCCCGGGAACGACCGAAGCCAAGGTTCCAAACATAACGAAGCGCCACCATGGGTCACGCCAATCACGAGCAATCAGCACAACCAAACCGATGATCGACAGGACGAAAACCCCGATGAGAAAACTTCCCATTGCCCCCCGCACATGGTGACGCGCATTTCCGTCTCCGTCGAGCAGCAAACTGATTACGCTGAAGTCTTCGAGGTAGCGCCTGATGAATTTTGGCACGATCTCGCGCCAGTGCGAATCGGGCCTAATATAGGAGACTGAATAGAACCTCTGCGTCAGCACGTCTGGATGTTTCAACCTGAATATCAACAGCGGAACCAGCGTCACGCCATATAGAACCCAGGTCTTTGCAAGCGCGAATAAACGTTTCCGGCTTGTCACAAACAACACCAGACCGAAGGCGAGCAGGGGACCCAAGAGCCGGCCAATCGTGTAGCTGTAAGTCACGAGCATCAAAGTCGCCGCTACCATCACGACATTGAGCCAACTCCACTTCTGTTTTCTTTGCGCGTAATAGACTGATAAGAGAAACAACATGAGCGCTGCGGGATAGAAGAATGTCTCGAACACCAAGCGGCTGACTTCAAACAGCCAAGGCGTCACCAAAGCGAATATCGCGACCAGAATAGCAACGATCCGTCTGCCGGAGATTTGTTTTGCCAGAAAACCCAGGAGCAAACACGCGAGAAATACCCAGAAGGCACTATAAATTCGCGCCAGATGAATACTGGGAGGGAAAAACCTAAATGGAATCGCCAGCAGATAAATCTGCGTGGGGTTGGCCCATTCAGTCCAGCCGTTAGTATAGAACTGAAAGAAAAGCGGAAAGCGCTGACCGAATTCACCCTTGCCCGTACGCGCAATCAAGAAAGCGTTGTAAGCGATACCTGATTCGTCAACGTAGAACCCCGGCGGGTTTCTTGACAGGCCATTGATGTAAAGAGCGAACGCCAGGACGATCGCCGAGATGAGTAGCGGTAGCCAATACTTGTGAAGCAACGTTGTCGCGCGCTTTCCCGGCGAAGAATCGTCAGCGTGCCGGCTCTCGTCGAGGATACTACTGACGTCAAAAGGCAAGGCGATTGTTCTCTTAACACACGCCAAAAATTCATAGGTAACTCCCTCTCACTTTGGGAGGGATAAGGATGAGGGCTTAGCAACCAGAAACTACTCCCTTCGAATTTGAGCACCCCGAAGCCATACCCTACGCTGCGCTTGAAGCTGATGGAAGATGCTTCAGGAAAATATTTTGTCGGACAGGATATCTCGCCAATGTTGAATTTGAAGTAGATGGCCTGAGCGAGCACTTCGTTATCAAACAGAAAATCGTCGGTGTCCGCCTCGAGCGGCAAAGACTTGAGCACCTTGCGAGAGAACGCTCTGAATCCGGTGTGATACTCCGATAACTTGTAACCGAGCAGGAGATTTTGGACCGCCGTCAGAAATCTGTTCGAGATATATTTGTAGCGCGGCATCCCGCCTTGCAAAGCGCCAATGCCCAGAATCCGCGAACCCAAGGCGATGTCGTAATGTCCGGACGCGATCATTCCGGCCAGAGAAGTAAGCAACCTTGGAGAGTACTGGTAATCAGGATGCAGCATGATCACGATGTCGGCATCTCGCTTGAGCGCTTCTCGATAACAAGTCTTCTGGTTCTTGCCGTAGCCGAGATTTTTCTCATGTAGAAAAGTCGTTAGCCCTAGTTCCCGGGCCAAAGCGACCGTCTCATCAGAGCTGGCATCATCGACAAGCAATACTTCATCGACAACGTCCACCGGCACCTCGTTATATGTTTGCCGTAGCGTCCTGGAGGCATTGTAGGCGGGCATGACGACCACCACTTTTTTGCCGTTGAGCATTGTCTTTCGTTCTCGCCGCGATTAACCTGAGCGAGCATATTTCATCAGTCGCGTCATCGCCAAGCCTGGCGAAGCGAAACGTTCATTCTCGTGAAACTAAAACCTGGAGACAACTTGCTCGCTTCTTTCCGGCAACAGCATCCGTCTTTGTATCTTTGGGCGCAAACGCGTCGCGTGGAACTCCTCCTGTTCGTTCTCTTGTGGGGAACCTTTGCTTATTTCTATCAGTCGACGCAGCAAAACGAGGCGGCTCGATTCGATCAAACGCGCGCCATCACAGAGGAGCACCGGTTGGCGATCGACGACTATTGGTGGAACTCGGCCGACGTGATTCGGTATAGCAAAAATGGCCGCGACTACATCTATCCAAATAAAGCTCCAGGCACCACGCTCATGGCCGTGCCGATTTTCTGGGTGATAACACATCTGCTCAAACCCTTGATGGCGGTTGGGCTGCCTGAGTGGGTGTACTGGCACTTGGTTGCTTATCTGACAATCCTCTTCACGATCAGCCTGCTCTCAGCCCTGGCTGCCGTTGCGATCTACAAAGTATTAGTGCGAATGACTGGTGACTCAGGCTTCTCTGTGTTCGCGGTTCTGGCAATCTGGTTAGGCACGATGGCGTTTCCGTTTTCAACCCTCTTCTTTAGTCATCAACAGGCGGCGGCATTGCTTACGATCGCTTTCTATTTATTGTTTGCGGTCAGATCGGATGCAGTGTTTTCATCTTGGCGATCAATCGCTTTTCTTTTTATGGCAGGAGCGCTGATGGGCTTTAGCGTAACCACTGAATATCCCACAGCTCTGTTAGTCGCAATCCTTTCAGTATACGGTCTCTGGGTGATCGGTCTCGCCGGATCCAGGAGCGAGTCGGGAGCACCGCGTAGCGGTGAAATGTTTATAGAACACCATACCGAATTGACCCCCGAAGGCTCCTTTAGGAGCGAAACTGATTCTACTTTCGCCCATAAATGGGCTCCTGAAAGGGATGTTCCAATCCTCTTCTATAAACATCGCGTCCTTACGGGATTGTTCCGCCAGACTCCTCGCTCAAAAGCAAAAGGAAAACTCCTGGCTGCGTTCATGCTCGGACTTGTTATCGGCGGGGGCTTTCTTCTCTGGTACAACATCGCCGCCTTTGGGAAGATTTTTTACGTTCCTTACGAAGCTTATTCCAAGGCGGACTCTTCATTTCCGGTTTACTCCCGCGGATTCTTAGGAATGCGCTGGCCCGGATTTGGACAATTCCTGCACGCATTGGCTGCGATTACGATCAAGCCGCCCATTGGGATGCTGTATATCGGCGTCGAGCACTGGCGGCTCTATGCTTCCAGTCCTGTTTTATGGCTCGTCTTGCCCGGAGTTGCGATCATGCTTTGGCGTCGATCAATCCGACCGGAAGGGCTGGTTGTAGCGGCGATGATAATTGCTTACCTTTTATTCGTCACCAGCTACGGCAACTCGATCTACGATTGGTCCGGCGCGGCCTATATAGGTCCGAGACACATAATTCCGTTGCTGCCTTTTTTGGCGCTTCCGATTTATTATGGCGGGCGAAAGTTGAGGTTTGTGTTCTATCCCTTTGTGGCAATCTCTGTCTTCTATATGTTGTTAGCGACGGCGATCGAGCCTCGGGTCCCGTATCCTTTCGAGAATCCGGCGCGAGATTCATTTCTTCCCGACTACTTGCACAGCAGACTGGCGCAAAATACGGACGCGCTCTTCGACCCTGAGCACCGAAAGCTGACCGTGGACTCGACCGCATTCAATTTGGCCAAGCTCGCTCGCGTTCCACGTCCCTATCAACTTGCGCCGCTGATGCTTTGGTGGCTGATAGTCGGAGGCGCGCTGCTCGTAGCCGCCGCGCCTCAATCAGAGTTAACCCAATCTGGCGATGATGGTGTCAGCAGCCAGCGCGTAAGCAAGGGCGGGTCTGTCGATGAAACCGCTGGACCGGATCGTGAAACTGAAGAGCAGGAAGACGTGAACCCATGACTGCAAAGCCCGCGTATTCACCTAAACCCGCCGTTGCCATGTTGTTTTTATTCACTCTGACCGTGGCGCTAATGCCGGTCGTTTACAACGGCTGCAGCGGTGCGAAAGGCGGAAGCGTCGGCTTAAGAGGCAAGTACTACCGCAACGCCAAATGGGAAGGGGAACCAGTGGATGTGCAAGTAGATCAAACGATCGACTTCGACTGGTCCAAAAGCCCGCCTTACCCGGCGCCGTTCAGTGCAGATTGGACGGGCAATGTTCTGATCGAGCAACCGGGTAATTATCAATTCGCGTTAATCTCGGATGATGGATCTCTTGTTGAGATTGATGGACGCACGGTGGTCGATGCTTCTTCCGTGCTCCTGCAGAAGATGACGGGAACGATTGAGCTTACTTCGGGCCCTCATTCAATCCACGTGAAATACTTTAATACCCTATTTGGTGGTTCGGTGAGATTGTTCTGGACTCCGCCGGCGCGTCCAGAACAGATCGTACCTGCCGAAGTGCTGCGGCCCGCCGGCAATTAGCCGGACTCTGCACGGCCGGTGGGCCGAGTATGCTGGCTTTTCCACTAGCCCAGGCGTTCACGCCTGGGTTGGGGAAGTGGTAATTAATCCTTGATCGATCAGCATCCAGAGGAAGCGTTCGCAGACCAAGCGCAAGCAAACGAACCGCCGGCGCAGGGTGGTCCTACTCGATGGCGAGACCGTGTGCCGCTTTTCATTCGGCGCCTTGACTGGAAACTGATCGGAACGATCCTCGCTATCAAGGCGCTCTTCTACTTGTATGGAACCCAAGCCTATCAAGTCCTCACGAACTCTTCGATTGGAAGCTTTAAGAACTGGCTGGCGCTGTGGAATCGATGGGACGCCGTTCATTACGTCACGCTCGCGGAAAACGGTTATCAGGCGACCGGTGAAGCGAGGTTTCTGATCGTCTTCTATCCGCTCTTTCCCTGGCTAACGCGAATCACCGCACTGGTTTTTCGTAACTACGTCGTTAGCGCCTTGATCGTAGTAGCTCTCGCTTCAATTGCCGCAGGGTTGCTGTTGAAACAACTGGTCAAGCTCGATTACTCGGACGCGGTTGCCGACCGGGCTGTCTGGTTCCTGTTCATCTTTCCCGGTAGCGTGGCCTTGCATACACCGTTCACCGAGAGCGTGTTGTTGGCTCTCGCAATTGGCTCGTTTCTCGCCGCGCGGAAAGAGCGCTGGCCGGTAGCGGGACTCTTAGGCGCCCTCGCTTGTTTAAGTCGAATTAACGGACTCGTGTTGATACCGGCGCTAGTTGTCGAAGCTGGTCACCAATATTGGACCAGTCGACGATGGCGCTGGGCGTGGCTTTGGATCGGTTTCATCGGACTTGGCGTCGTCGGGTACTTATTGCTTAATTACCGCGTCCATGGCAATCCTTTCATGTTTATGACTTACCGACGGGAACACTGGTTTCAGATCATGGGGTGGCCATGGATAGGAGTAAGAGAGAAGTTTCTCATGGCTTGGCATGGAACCGGGGAAGGCGGAGTCATAACCGGCACGCAGGACCTGCTGTTTTTGATCCTTGGCTTCGCCGCCACGATCTGGTCGT